>VMHT01081024.1_pt1 | contig 26352 bp, 58 predicted proteins | sample 4693611 | NCBI WGS metagenome assembly VMHT01 (sample SAMN12280063, study PRJNA550983) | marine metagenome | isolation source: seawater sampled from same location over 5 years 0.02-0.2 micron viral filtrate | place: USA: collected off the coast of southern California halfway between the port... ...
ACCCATAAAATAACTATCATGAACATCGACTGAAGTTAAGTCAACATAGCCTGAAGAACACACATCCCTGAATATTCGAATGCTACTAGTAGCCCTATCTTTTTCTAAACCTTTCATTCCTTTGCGTGACTTAACAGACACAGTGCAACATGAAGGTGTGAGAGACTTAATTCTAGAATCGATAATCTGACCTGCAGCGTGATTACTGTTTTGCATCTTTTTTATCAACTTGAGCCTTTGTCGGTCGATTAAAAGAGAAGAAGGAGTTTTGATTCCCATCTGGTCTTTTTCAATAATCACACGATCAACAGAACCTGAGTCATCTTCAATTGTACTGGTGCTTATTAGATCGCCCCTCAAAGAGTTTATAAATTTTGAACCTACAACTTTTGAAATATCAATTAAAGAGTTGGCACCTAGCTCATCATATCTTACCTCTAGCGGTATAACTCTAAGCTTTCCGTTAACATAATTGTGTGCCAGCGTGTTTGAAACGTCACCATGATATCCTCTAGCCGCGATAATTAGAGGTTGCCCTGATTCAAAGCTTTGACGCATGAGATTGTCAATTTCTGACGTCGACTCAATATACCCATCAATAGTCATGATAGCTGGGTTACTAATATCAAAGCTGCTTCTTCCTGTTTGTTGTACAAACACTTCGCTAGGAGATGCATCAAATCGAAACATATTATCTATTGTGATAGTAGTAGGATGATTTGTGTCATGTGACTCTATAATCAAAGAACCTTCAGCCCCAATAGACTTGACAGCCTCTATGGACATAGCTACTGTATTTGGGTCACAAAACGAAAAGAGTACTTTTTCTGCTTCTAATGCTGTTCCTCTTTTTCCCTTAAAAGATGGAATTGAAAATTTTTCTCTTTTGTTGTTAAGCTGTTGAATTCTTAAGCCTTTTTTAAGGTACACACAGAGGGCAGTTGAAAATATAACACCAGACCCTGCAGAATTGGATTCTGTGCTACTTAAGTGTGCTAAGAATATGTTTGTTAGGGCCCTGTTACTAGAGTTAACCAGATTGCATTCTACAAAATATCTTAAGCAGTCAACTGGTTGAACGGTATCGATACAGCTTCCGTAACTTAACAAGCCTTTTTTAGATACAATTGTGGATACGCCAGACTGAACTGCATCGACTAATGTTTTAATTTGTGTAGATACAGGTCGTCCAGCTATGACTTCATAGCAGTTCATTTACGCCCTAGTGGATGTTTTTGTCTTTATGTCTATTAGCAAAATCAGAAGTTTGCATAAGATTAGAAAAAGCTTTGCCGGCTTCTGTCAAAATTTTGGCTAGCTCTTCTCCCTCTTCCTTCTTTTTTGCTTGTTCTTGTTGGATAGATTGAAGTTCAACACCCCATCTTAAAGCTGCACCAACAATTGATAGTCCTAAAAACACCCAACCAAAAGTTGAGTTTCCTGTAGCAAGCAGGACAACAGATCCTGCTGCTAAGATTTCTGGCATACCGATTCTCATTAACTGTCTCTCCATAGGTTATTACTAGCGTAGATTAAGATTTCTTCTGCGCTTTCCTCTGTATAACCATATTCGTCAATAAGTGTTTGTACCATATCGCCATGCTTCTTTTGCTGCTCATCGTCTCTGGTTTTGGATTTTGTGACGATTCTTGCCATGTCTCTAACAGATGAGATTAGGTAGCTTTCAATCGCTTCCTTAAGAGGTTCATAAGACTGGTAGTCAACCTTCTCGCTTCTTCGCATCTTAGCAAACATATAGGCAGTAACATCACTTCTAAATCCATCTCGTGAAGATCCTGTAATTCCAATTTGCTCTTCAATAGATTTCATGAAGTTTTCGTCTGGCTCCATCTCTTCTTTTGTAATGGAGTTCTTCATGCGCTGCCTAGTTGTGTAAGCTTCTGCGTTATCCAGATAAGTGTCAAACAAAGACTGTGCTTGTTCTTCATATGCTGTGATAAACGCCTTAGCAATTTCAGTCTCTAAAATTTTAAGGTATTCTTCACGAACAATTTGCTGAATAATCTGGAGGCAGTGTGACTTAAACTCTTCGTTAATAAGTTGTTCTTTCGTTTGCTTTGCCAGTGAAGACATAACACTAATAGGTGTAATCATTCCAGTGTCAGAGTCAGATAGCGCGTTGTCAATTGCTTTCATAATAAAGCGTGTAGAGATTCCTGACATTCCTTCGTTAGGTGCTTCTTCTCTTAGGTCTTTAATGTCGACTTTCTTAACACGACCCTTCTCAATAACATCGTCTCCATTGTAGATTTTCATCTTTGTAAGAAGATCGCACTTTTGAGATGACTTAAGGCGTGACATCACTGAAAACATTGAAGCGATCTTAATTGTATGAGGCGCGATGTGAGCTTCAAAATTAGACCTTCCTAAGATTTTCTCATAAATTCGAATTTCTTGATCCAGTTCTAAAACGTATGGAACATTGACTTTTACAATTCTATCCAAAATCGCTTCGTTTGTGTGCTCGCTCTGGAAACGATTCCATTCAGCTTCGTTGCAGTGTGCCAAAATAACGCCATCGAAATAAATCATGTCGTTTTTGCCGGGTGAAGGAATTCGCTTTTCCTGGGTTGCTGTAATTACAGTGTGAAGAAACTCAATTTCATTCTTAAACACCTCAATTAGCTCAACTATTCCTCTATTGCCAACATTAAATGCACCGTTAAGAGACAAGACTCGAGGATCATCCTCTGAATATTTATCAATTTTAGAAATATCTTCTGATCCGATTAGAACTGAAACATCCTGGCTGTTCGGGTCCATCGGTGGGACAGAAGCAATTCCTCTTCTGCCTCTTTGAGAAAATGTGCTTTCAACAACCTGATACTCTTCGTACTTGTTGTCCATTTCTTCTAGAAGAACATGTCTTGCAATAGGACTAATGTCACCTTCAATCTTAACACCTAATGCCTCTTCAAATTCTGATCGAAGACTTCTTGGAATAAGTTGAAGCGGTTCCCCTCTTTGTGGGTCACCATCTAGATGAAAATATCTTTCTTGTTCTAGTGCTGCCTTAATGTGCTCGGTGATGGCTGACTTACCTGCACCAACCGGTCCCATAAGAAGCAGTACTTGTCTACACTCTTCACCTTTAAGTGAAGCCGACTTAAGAAATCGCATAATTCTAGAAATGACGTTTTCGTGACCAAAAAATTCTTTCTGGAAGTAATCGTATGTCTTAACACGATCATCATTAAAGATTTTGCGTTTTCTTGGGTTTGAATCGTCCAGTTCAGTAACACCCTGTTCGGTGATACTGTTGTAAAGACGCTTATGAGCGTGCTGTACTACAGAAGGATCTTTCTGAACTAGTTCTAAGTACTCGAGGAAACTGCCTTTGAACTTAGGCTTTTTCTTCTTGTTTCTTTGCTTTTCGATTATAGATAGAAAGTCATTTTTTTTGCTTGGCATTTGATTAGATCTCCCAGGTGTCGCCTTCGACTTCAGTATAAAGTTTCACAATATCACCCCACAATTCGCTCACATGAAGAACCACTGGATCCGCATATGCAAGATCTAGATCTCTTCCGTCGTGGGCATGTTCTAATGTAAGGACGTTACCATCTTCAACTTCTTTTACACAGATTACAGGAATACCGTTTGTTCCTACATTGTTTAATAATGAATCACGAACTTTTTTCCATCCGTCATCATCTGATATCTGTTGGATGACATAATCATCCCTTTTTTTGCTGAAGCTAAACAGTCCTAAATCGATGCAGTCTTCTTGAGTCAAGTACTGCCTAAGGAAAGATGCATCATGGTGAACTTCTCTTGCAATGAAGCACTCTTCGATGCCATATCTTTTCTCGATTCTTCTGAACATTTCAAACCCAATGTGATACGGGTTTAAGCCGCCAATGTGAGGCCTGATGACCTGATTGTGGCTTTTAATAATTGGAATGTGATATTTTTGGTCGAGCTCTAATTCGTGACACAACCTATAGTGCCAGTAAGAAGCCCAACCTTCATTCATAATTTTTGTTTGCATCTGAGGAATAAAATAGTCTGCTTGCCCTCTGACAATTTCCATGCAGTCTTTTTTCCATGGTTCTGCTGATGAGTGCTCAACTAAGAAATTAAGAATGTCGTAATTTTTCTCTAGTGGTATTTTTTCAATATTAAATTTTGAGTATTTTCCGGTCTCATCTTCTTTAATAAGCTTTGTGTACTTATCTTTAAGCTCTTTATGCGTAAGCTGCTTACCGGGATATCTGTTTGTCTGAAATTGAATTGCATGAGCTGCGTCTAAAACTTTCTCAACTTCTTCAATTCCAATTGTAGGATCTTCAACATAACTTTGAATTCGCTTTTTTGCGTTTCGAAATCTTTGAATTACAGTTCCAGGTCTGGTTGACTGAAACATCCTGTTATTCTTAAAAAAGTCTGAGTGTCCTACACAGTGCGCCATGATTAGTATCTGCAGGTACGCAGGATTCTCTCTCATGAGATATGCAATAGAAGGGTCGCTATTAATAATAAGCTCATACGGAAGACCTTCTTGCCCTAGATTGTACATCTGGTGCGTTCTTTCGAAAGTTTTGCCGTGCGACCAGTGACCGTAATGGGTAGGCATTCCATGATATGCCATGTGACCAATCATAGAGTAGTAATCACAAACCTCATAGTGAATAGGAAACCAGTCTAGACCGTGACTCTTAGCCAGTTCAATAATTCTATCATCAAACTCTGATAGTAATTTTGTGTTCCAATCTTGACTCATTTACTCCACCAACCTTTTCCCTAGAAGCTTTTTAAAAGCAGGCCAGATATCTTCCTTGGAGAACAACTTAACAGACTTAAGGTTTAGGTCTGATACGCTTTCGTAAGCGTCTGAAAGTCTGGTGCTACCTTCTAACCAGCGACTTCGTTCAGCGTCAGGTTCAATCTCACAGTATCCAACTAGCTGACATATGTCTTTAAGAGCAGTAATTTCATTCATAGTCTTATCCATGTCTGATGGCCAGTTATCCCCGTCTGAGCACTGGAACAAATAAATATTCCAGCTAGCTGGATGAAACCGCTTGTTAATGATGTCGTGAACCATTTCTAAGCCGGATGATACTATAGTACCACCACTTGATCCTCGCTTAAAAAATTTTTCTTCATCAACTTCGTATGCTTGGGTATCGTGTGAAACAAATACAACTTCGGTGTTTTCGTACCTGTGATTAATAAAGTGGTACAAGAGAAAGTAGAAGCTTCTGGCTAAAAACTTTTTTTCTGAAGTCATTGAGCCTGAGATATCCATCAAAAAGAAAATCACCGCATTTGAGGATTCTTTAATATCTTTTTTGATGTGTCTGTACTTGAGATCATTTTCATGATAACTAAAAGAATCTTCAGCTTTCTCTTGCTCAGACATGTGTTTCTGTGCTGCCATCTTTCTCTTAATTCTACTAATTGCAGACTTCTTTTTGTCCAGACGCGGCCGAATACCTTTTGTTCTATAGCCACTTCTTTTAAACTTCTCGCCAACAATATTTTTAATTGTTTTGCGCTCTAAATCAGGAAGCTCTAGATCGTTAAACAAATAGTGGGTCAACTCTTCCAAGGTTATTTCAACCTCGTAGAATTCTTCCCCAGCTTCATCACCTGGCTTGTTACCTTGTGCTTTTTGCTTTTGTGAGGATCCAATTTTTTGACCCTTTTGGACGTCCTTGCCCGGGGCTGATCCTACTCTTTTGTTTTGGCTATTGTCGCCGTAGACAAATCGATACTCTTTAATTCCTCTGACAGGAATCTTAATCTTCTTTTTGCCGTCTTGGCCAATGATAGACTCTTCCGAAACGATGTTATGCACACCCTTCTTAATAGCCTCTTCAATCTTCTTATTGTGCCGTCGACGGTCCGATGCAGATCGATCTGCGACAGTTTTGTGTTCTTTGAATACAGACATAACGTTTTTAATTATGGTCTGCTGTTTGTCCTGGTAAATTATTTGATGACTATTGATTGTGCCCAATCAACAATTGGCACTAAATATCCATACGATTTTGATCTAATTTTTTTAAAAGACAGCCACTCTGCGCTGTCATGTTCATAAATTCCGGACTGTGGATTCATAGGAATATAAGCATCCTGATTAGTTTCTGCAATAAAAAACGTTAAGTGGCGTATTGATACTGAAATCATACCCCATGAAAATTTTAGCTTGTTAATGCCTGACTCTTCATAGGTCTCTCTGACTGCAGTTTGAAATGCGTCTTCCCCTGGATCTGTTTTACCTTTAGGCAAATCGTAAGCACCATTTAGCTTAAGCCCTAATACTTTCCACTCTTCACCAAATTTTCTTACAACGACAATTCCTGCACCAGGTGACTTAGACAAATCATTCTCCTTACTTACTACAAGCTCAACAAACTCTTTAATATTACTCACTATGACACCATCGATTCTCTAAAAGACTCGGGAAATAAGTAGGTGTTGCGATAGTAGAATTTTGAGAAGTCGCTGTCAAGAATGTAAGTCACTGCAAAGTCTTTTTCTGACCTGATGCTTCTTCCTACTGACTGCACAATCGTCTTTGTCGTCTGTAGAGAATACCACCACTTCCATTTGTTCATTCTTTTCTTAACTAGCTTGTCTCCTAAATAAGGATACGGGATCTTGCAGATGATCTGGAACCTACTCGCATCATCAACTAGGTCTACACCTTCGGTCATAGACGGAGATAGCAGGACGGTAGGTTCTGATCCTCTCATATGCTTTTTAAGAACTTCTTCTCGATTAGTACTGTCATGAATTAAGATTCGTTTATCTCTAATGTTTCGCTTAATGTAATTTGCAATCTTATAAGAGTGTGCGTGAATAATACCCTTTTCTCCCTTATGCTCTTCAAGAATCTGCTTAATTCCTTTTACAAGCTTCGGAAGTGTAGAATCAATTTCAGCCTGCACCATACGACCCATACTAACAGTAATGACCGGCCTGTTTTCTGCTGGAAACGGTGTGGGAAGACTAATAAATGCACATTCACTTTTGTCTATACCTAATGACTCACAAAATGCATCTTTGTTGAGAATAGTTGCAGACATCATTAAAACCTTCTGACCAAATTTAAACAGTACAGGGTCTGCATAGGGTGATACGTCAATAGGCTTAAATTGAATTCTGCGGGACTTTCCATCACCAGCTGGTAGTAATTCAAACACCCAGTTTTCTTTGTCATAGATGTTTAGGAATGTCTTGATTTTCTGGTAGTGGCTTGACACAAGATCGAGCTGCCTAGAAAGTTTAACAAAGTCCTTCTTAATAGCTTCACGCATTCCACCAAACTTTTCAGTCATAGATTTGATGTGTTTCATGTGAGCCATAAGCTTTGGATAATAGACATCTCTCATCCACGTATAAGCTTGAAGTTGAGTGCGTGTGTTGCCAAAACCAGACTTAATAAGAGTTTTGACAAACCTCTCTGAGACTGCAATCTCTACAAATTTGCTAAGCTCTGACTCTGTATTGTGAGCCTCATCTACAACTAAAAGTTCTCGTGGTGTAATTTTACCAGAGTAAGAAGCTTCAGTTAAGAAGTAGGGAAAGTTAGTAACAGAATCACTAGCTTCAATAAAGTTTTCTTTTGCTTTTTTGTAGTGACATTTAAATGCACACGCGTTCCAAAGCTTTGTGCCCTTTTCTTCTATCTTAAGAAGCTTTTGAGTTTCTGAGCAACTGTTTCCTTTTTTAAAAGTGCAATCGTAATTTGATGCACTCTTAATTGACTTCATTCCTATGTTGCCAAAGTCTTTAATATACTGCTCTTGAAGAACCTTTTGTGTGGTCAAATACCAAGTACCGCGACCAATAAAATCCGGAAGTTCATTTTCTTGGCTGTTAATTTGCCTAGATATCGTGAGGCCAATGGCACTTTTTCCAACCCCCGTTCCTGCTTCAATAATAACAAATCTTTTCTTGTCATTAAACGCATCTAATGCAAACTGAATTGCCTTATCTTGCGCTTCTCGAGGCTGGTTGTATGGAAAGAATTTCTGGTAAGGTGTAGACATTTGGACTCCTATAGTATTCCATGAATATTGTACTAGGAGATATCTAGATTTACATTAAAGAATTTTGTCTACCAAACCTAATTTCAAACACTGTTCAGCATCTAACCATAAGTCATGCTGCAGCATTTCATCTAGCATTTCATCAGTCAGGTTTGTCTTTTCTTTGTACAGATCCTTGACTTTTTCCATTAAAAGATTCTGGTTTTCTATTTCGTCCAAAAACTCGTGATACTTTCCGTACATCATAGCAGTAGATATCTGATGAATTAGCATGACAGAGTTCTTGTACATAAATCTTTTTGATCCACATATGCTCATAAGAGTTGCTGCTGACGCAACAGATCCTTGAACATAAGTGTGAATAGGCGTTTTCATACTTTGAATTGTATCAATTGCTGCTAGGCCTGAAAACAAATCACCCCCACCGCTGTGGATATGAAGCTCAATAGGTATTTGCTTAATGCCTAGTCTAAGTGACAAAGCTTGCATTTCAATGTCCAGTGCTTTAAGAATCTTTACTAGCTCAAACACTTCTTTTTCGCCAACATTAGAATAGAAGTACACACGATTTTCGTCTGACTCTACGCCCCTGGAAGGGTTAGGATCACCCGGCATTCCTGATGCCATCATTTGCATCATTTCTTCTTCACTAACAATAGTCATATTTTCGGGTGCCTGCTCTGACGACATCCAGAACTTAGATCTTTTAAACTTGTTTCTTTTCATTATTTGCCCTTTGAGACTCTGCCAAGTACACTCTGTTTCTCAACTCGCTTGTTGAGTAACCATGTTCTCTTCTGTTGTAGTATACCTCGATATCGAGATCGTAACCAGTAAATTGTTTTCCACGCCAATCAGAGCCTAGAATTCTAATATCAGGATTCAAATCTCTTATCAAATCATATAGTTCTTTTTCTGTTTTGTACAAGACTACTTCGTCGACATATTTGCATGATTCCACCATAGTGACTCTTTCTTTGTACGATTGAACCGGGGCGTTTTTTTCTTTTCTATCTATGCTAGGATCTTCTTGAACGCCAACAACTAGATGCTGACATACCTCTTTAGCTTCTTTCAACATTTCAACATGACCGGCGTGCATAAGATCGAAAGCACCACATGTAAAGCCTATATGTCTAGCAGGTGCCATCTGATTTGAATTGTCAAATCTCGCGTCTGTCTCAAACCAAAGCTTATCAAGTGCATAGTCAGGGACGTACTGCATTAAAAGCTCTTCTCCTTTTTTGATTGTCCGCTTAGCGTAGAATTCAATTGCAGGATACTTGTAGTTAAATTTAAAAAGAACATTAGGGTTGACATGACTGTGATTGATTAGTCCTGAATAGCCTAATGCAAAAGCTGACTCATGACGATTCCACTTGAAAGGATAGTCAGACAAAACATGTCGATATCCCATAATGTCATCTAGACATTTATATGTGTATCTGTCACACACAATTACAGGAGACCTTTCTATCATTGTGCCATTAGAAATTGTGTCTATGGCAAAAAGACCTAAACCGTGTATTTCGCTTTTTCTTGCTCTAATTTGGGGTATAGTATACCAGCAATCTTTCTCAGGAGTAGGTACATCAGAAAACATCATAATTGAACATTCCCTACAGGAGTTATGACTTCTAAGTGAAGTTGATCTAAGATATCAATCGGTAATGCAAGCAAGTCTTGAATAGTTGATTTAAACTTACAAGAAAATTCAACTGTGCACATCTTCTCATCATGGTAATTGACATGATGACGACAATTAGTTCTGAGAAAATACTTACAAAACAAGTCAATCGAGTCTACATCCTTGTTATCTTCTCCTAGTAATTCTAACGCACAAGAATTAGGAAGGTTGTTTACTAAAGAAACTATAAGTTTTGCAAAACCAGATTGCTGAAGTGCTTGACTAGCAAACTTTAAATTTTTTCTGTGCACAACATCATGTGACAATACAACACGAACAATTACAGAAGACGTGGGTTGAAACATTGATAAAAGGTCTTCGCGTTTAGACATGTCTTATGCTTCTTTTAATTCTTTCAATAATTTTCAAAGTTTGAGACGGTCCACTAGTTTCATATGATATAGTGCGCGGACTCTCAAAAAGCTCAGCATCATTTCCGCCTCCCTTACATTTATCACCAACAAAGTATACAACATGATCATCTGGTACGTGGCTCAAGCAGTAAGTTTTGTCCCAGCCACAAGGATATATGTCAATTGAAGTAGAGCCACCCAATGCAGAAGATATACCTGTAATGCCGGCATCTAATAGCTCAGTCTTAAACATGCTCTGCAGCTTCAATCGTAACCCCTCGTCCATGTTGACAAATGATTGACGCATAGAATCAGACGCGTCTCTTCCTATCATACACCAATTAACCATACTACCACGAAAAGAAATAAAGTTACCTGACACGGGTAGGTCTTCATAAGATTCAATCACTTGATTTTGCAAGTCAGTCAATATCGATATCATAATTCTGTACTTTTGAAAACCTAAAAAGTCTATCATGTCAGTGCAACTTTTTTGCACAAATAGATTTTGTTCGTTTGAGTATGTGTACAGTTGCGTTCCATTACAAGGCATGATGGTCAAATGCTGTGCTTCTAGCGTGTGATCACCGCTCCATGCACTTCCCATTTGTTGTTGTATGTAGTCATACGGACTTCCGGAAACTATTCCTATTCTAGCAAAGTCTTGAAGACTTTTTAGTGCCTCAGTTACATCATTATTTATCTTTTTTCTTGGTGGTGTAAGTGTCCCATCCATGTCAAATAAAACAATAGCTTTCAATGCAGTTCACCTCTTGATATGTCTTAACATTATAACAGTGAACTTCTGCGGAATATACCTATAGTATGTGGAGTAGCTAGAGTGATATTAAAAAGAGTTTCATCTATGACAGCCTTAGCAATGATCACACTGTGTCTAATGTCATGTGTGTCTACCCTGAGTTGCCTTGGATGTACAAAGTCTAGCTCTAGAGTATCTGCTCCTTTTGACTTAAAACCCCAACAGTCTTTTGGTCTAGTGCTAGTAGATATTGAAATGAAGCCTTCGCTGTGTTCATACGTCAAAAATCCTTCAGCAGCTTGCAATGTTAATGACATCGGATTACCTACTAAAACTTCTAGTTCTGTTGGGTCTAGCGTCGTCGTAGGTCATAACAATTCTAGCACATATGTTTTGACTGCAGCCCATGTATGCTCAGAAAACTCAATTAGTAAGTTTGTCTACAAGACCTCGTCAGGAGATCATGTGAACGTTGTTGTTGAACAAAAAGTCTCAAAAATAAGAGTTGCTGATTATGGAGGCACGGAAAGAGAAGCCAGTGTGTTTAGGGTTGACAAACCTAATGACCTATGCGTTATCACAACAAAAGACGAGTGGGGTTACCCGTTTACCGTCTCAAGTGTGGATCCTGAAATTGGTGAGAAAGTTTTTAACGTAGCTTCGCCTCATAAAATATGGGCGCCTGGAATGGTGCTGATGATGGATGGTTACTACTCCGGCAAGAATTCTGTAGGCTTTTATCACTATACTATTCCTGCTCGACCTGGTAGCTCAGGATCACCTATACTAAACTCAGAAGGTAAAATTGTGGGAATGGTTCAGCGAGCAGTAATGGGATTTGAGAATCTAGCGATATCAACTAGTACCCAAGCAATTAGAGAAATTTTGTCTACGCTACCAGAAGAAGAGCCACCTCAAATAAATCCAACTAAATTAGACGTTTTTACTTTGTAGTCTTTTTTCTTCTTTTTAAAACAGCTATTTGTGTCTGACATTCGTCCACTTGTTTAGGTGTAGGGTTTTCTATAATGTCTGACATAAGCGACAGTCTGTACTTGCTAGTAATAAAGTCTATGAAGGTAACTGCTTTTCCCTTTTCTGTTTTAAGGTGAAAGCTTTCAATTCTTCCATACGAAAGTTTGCCGTCAGGATATCGTTTACAGTAAATTTCTTGACCTATCTTATATCCGTCAAGCTCTTCAATTTCAGGTTTCTTAGTTTTAAGTTTTGATTTTCTTTTCGCCATGTATCAACGGTAAACAAGGCACCTAAGCTTGTTCATTAAATAAAACGCTTTTGACTTTTTCTGTGTATTGTCTGGCAAAGTGATTAGCTTCTTCTTCAGTTGGAAAGTATCTCATAGGTGAGCTCATCTCAGGGCGTGAAGGCACTTCTATTTCACATGCGTATTTAGTCCCAGCTTCGATAGGCAGTACTGTCACGAGAACATCATCGGCAACTGTTTTCCAATATGGGATAGGACCGTCAGCATTTGTACTAAAACTTCTACCAATTTCTTCGCGAATAATTAATCTTAGCTCACTTTCTGTTAGCCTCATTTTCTTTCCTTCTACCAAACTATATAGTTGATTCCAGTGCTCTGGTGAAATACCTGAAGGTGGATTGCCTCCCGTCTGATCCCCTATTGCATCAAGGGCCGATTTGTACTTCATCTTTTGTTTCGGCCGAGGTGCATCTGAAAGATTATGTACCATGTCAGCCAATTTAACTCTAAGTGCAGGTATATCGTTTAGCAAGCTCATAACATAACTTGTGTAGTCGCCACCTTTTTCATGTGTTAACGCACGAACGACACGGATTACTTCTTCGCCGGCTGAAGGATCTTGAATAGAGCCTTTAATAAACTCTTCCATCTCCTCAACAGATTCTACAGTAGAACCAGGTGCATCTTCGAGACTGTCATGAAGAAGAGCGGCCATGTGAACTACCTGATCAGATGGATAAAAACCTTGTGCAATATCACGCACTTCAGATGGGTGTGTAAAGTATTCAGAGCCATCTCTTCTGGTTTGACCCATATGAGCCATTTGAGCAGTAGCGTATACGTCCTTAAAGTCGTCGGTAGAAAATTTTTCCAGGATTAACTTTCTAATTTGCCTTCTATTGATTTTCACTCTACCCTCTGTGCCATTTTGAGTTGTGCAATGGCTTTTCTTAAAATGGCAGCTCTTCTAAACTTGCCATTTCCTCTGCAGGTACGCTCAATTTTTTCCAGGCTACGAATGCTAAATCGTATGTCGTTGTCATCACGTGTCGTGATTGCGTCTTTATTCTGATTTCTCATGATCTTAAGTATAGATCACAGATGCAGTTTGGTTTAAGACTCGTTTAGTAGAGTGATATAGAGGGAAGGTGTTGTAGTTGCATTAATATTAGTATCTGCAGGCATATCAACGTAGTAGACAGGTTGATAATATTCTGTCTTGTGGTGACCGTCCACCTTGTAAACCTGTTCGACAGTCGTCAATGTCGTAATTTCTGTTACAGGTTGTGTCAGGCAAACGGAACCAAATAGAGATGCGATTACAAATGTGTATGTCATTGTTGAAAACACGTAGTTGCTCCTTGTGCAAAATTGTCAAACTTTATTTATTACGTGCATTCATAATGTTCCTATTCGAAAACGTAAAATATCCATGAGTAACGAGGTCTAGTGGCTAGATAGCCTTCGTCTTTGTCATTTCGATATGCTTCCCTTTCAAACGGGTTCTCGTAGTAAGCTCTAGAGCCATCTCGATATCTTACCATGCCTATTAACCAAAACAAGCCGTAAAGAACCCACTGTCCTAAAAACAGAAGCTCTAACTGCTGTTGAAAGTGTATTGTTTCGTGTCGCCTAGTTTCTTCTGAAAGGTTTCCGCGGCACCATACCCACAAACCAAAGCTAATAGCCCAAATATTAATAGGTGCTAGATGCGAAAGCCAAACTGGAACTTTGCTATTTTCAATAAACCACGGTTTTCTACTCTTAAGACCTAACATACTTTTCTCCTTGTTGCTGAAGTGAAAGAGTAGCTATAACTATTTGCAAATAAAAAAGGGGGCCTAAAAAGGCCCCATAACTCTTACATTTTATTGCTAGCAACTACAAGAACAGTTACATGAAGATTGTGTTGGCTCATTATGCTTGATGAAGCTTTGCTTATTTGCATGTGAAACTTGAATAGGTAGTGTGAACAAATCGTAAAGAAGGCCAAGACCGCAAAGACCAAACGTAAACATATAAAGAAAACCCATAAATGTGTTACCCAAGTAAAACTTATGTGCTCCCCAAATTCCTAAAAAGAAGAAGAATGCATATGCCCAAGCAGTTTCCTTTTTGTCTATCATAATGCCACCTTATCAGATAACTTTAAGTCATCACTATCATGTACCCAAATAAACTTTTCATGTCCCCAAAAAACTGTTGCTGTTACTTCAGAGACTTCTATTACTAAACCAGTCCAGTCGTTAACAGCTGAACCGTCAGCATAATGAACAAGATCTCCCGGCTTAAAACCCTTTTCGTTCATTGCCGAACTCTGATCAGATCTTTTATGTGATGCTCTCTGTGAGTATTGTTTTCCCATAAAACTTTTACGTAACGATGACCATCGTACATTCCTGCTGCAGCCCTGACCTCAGTCACGATTCCAATGTTTGGGCTAGATACTGCAGAAAGTGTTACAGATCTTTGAGGCCACGAAGTGCTAAGCATCACCAGATCACCTTCTGTAATACTATTCTTTTCTGTGTTTATCTTCATTGTTAGCACGCACATATTCAGAAGATTCTATAGGATAAACTTCGATACAGTCAAAAGCTTCCCCGTTTGACAAGACAGTGTAGACACACGTATCTAAATCAGATTCTTCAATTTTATTAGTTGACACTATTACACCCAACCCTTCTGTTCTTTTCCATATTTGTGGGTGTTTACTTTTTTTGACATGAACAAATCTAACCAGCTCACCCACTTTAAATTTAGTTTGCGTACTAGATTTTTGCATAGATACTCAGCCCCCACAAATGTAAGAGTTCCTCCAAAAGATGCAGACACTAACAAAGCAACTAGAAATAAGTAAACAGCGTCATACAGCACATGTGTCGACATAGCTGCTTCTAAAAAATATGTAATACACTGTAGTGTTGAGTTAATCATAAGATCGATTATACGCCTTCTGACAAGATGGAGTTAACAGCTGTTTGCGTAACCATCTCTTTAATGCCGCGGAGACCTTCTAGTTTTTTCTTGATATCATCCATTTGTTTCTGCAGACGGACTTCTAGATCATTCATTTCATCAATAGTTTTTTGAGAATGGGTTAGTAATGCATCAGGCTTAGAATCATACTCATGTTGTGTAGTACAGACATGATCTTCCATTGTAAATCGAGGATCAGCTGCAGCCAATAAAGGCTTTGTCAAAAGATTAAATTGACCCTCAGCATCTTTTAAGTTCTTTGCCCAAACGTAAAAGTTGACGTCACTAAAAGTTGATCGATATCCTGTGTTGACTCGGTAAACACCGGGGCGACCGCGGTTCTCAATGATGCGCTTAACAGCATCAATTCTATCACGAATCTTGTTGCCACGCCTCGTAATAGTAGACTCAGGGATCCATTCATAACGGTCTTCAATCTCTGCATCAGTAAGCTTAGGGTACTCATCCTTTTTCCAAAGAAACTCAAGCGCTTGATTTATAGGTGAGTATCCTCCTGAAAGAGGAGCTCCCGGCTTGATGAAGATATTAAAGATCTGATCCTCAGTGTATCCGCAGTAAATACCAACACCTTCACGCTCAGCTGAGCTTCGGTAGCACTTGTAAGGATTACGACCATATTCATAGTCTTTGCTAGAAAGCTTTCCGGTAGCACCGCGTGGGTGCTTTCGAAGTAAATCCTTCAAGACAAGTCGCGCAACTACCTTAGGCTCTTGGTTAAAATCGATGGCGAACTTACTTTTTCTACGACGAGACATGTGTTTAACTCCTAATCCTTAACCACATAAACAATATACCATATCTGCTCAATACTTGCACGAGGTCTATAAAATATTTGACTTAACTAAGCCCATGTGAGTAGCAATTACCTTGCCCTCCAGATTGACCACGTATTGATCTTTAATAAGGTCGTTGAGTATATTATCAAACAAGTTCGTGGAGTAGCACAGACTTAAACTACGGGCGTCTATAGATACATTCTGTTCTAAGTCGGCCTTTGAAACGTAACGACCGTCGACAGGAAGCTGCTCCATTATTAAAAACCGAATGCGAGTTTTTGTTTTATCAAAAGCGGTCATCTAAGACCTCCTCTCCTTGTTTATAGTATTATTATACCACACCCAATAGAGTCTTGCACACGCTACAATAAACAGTGTCGATTAAAGTTGAGAGTATGCATGTTCTAGAATCCCTTACGCTCGACTTAACACTTGAAGTGTATGATATTCACGCTCTCTAAAAACATTCTCGCCGCATGCAAACTCCACAATAGCAGACTGGCTATCGTCTTCGTCTGTCCACACTACAGTGACTAGTCCCATGGCATTACGCATGTTGTTGACACAAAAAAAACAAAAACATCCACCGCTAAAAACATCAGTTGAATATCTGCAGTACTTATCGCTTTTTACTTGGACTAAATCGCCTTTATTCAACATCTTCTACCTTTGCTAAAATGGTGAATACATCGTATTCGTATTGTATTTTTGTAATTGAGTAACCAACATCTTCTACGTAACCATATGGCTTTAAGTTGTCGATCCACTGAAGTCTCGCGTAACCTTCCACAATATCATATATGATACCCACGTGTTCAGACCTGACAGTGCCATCCATCCTGACGTCTTTGAACTTTATCATATCACCAATGTTGGCACTGGAATTCCTGTAATTGATTAGACCTACCATTAAATGGCAATCCAGTAAAGACATGCTCCGAGCAAACACCCCCAAATAAAAGCCACAGTTAACTGGATAGTTCGAACTATCTTATCAGCGTCGTAAATCTTATTCTGATTACCTGGCTCAAGCTTTACTGTTCTCATATTGCAATTCACCTCTTTGTTTTTTTGTAAGTCTAAGATCACTACATATCCACGCTCAGATCTAGCATATATTCCTACAACTTTTGAGCCGTCGGGCCACGTAGCAGTTATTAGATCACCCGGGCCCACTACCCTACAACCTCTATTCCATCTCTAATGATCTTAAATTCATGACGAAGATTGTGAATGTTAATGCCGCTAAATCCATGTCGGGGATTGTAGTTAGGTGGCACATTTTCCGACCATTCAACCAACACTTTGTTTTTGTGCCCCCACTTGTCACGATGAATTTCGTAGATGATTCCTAGAAACTCTTCTTCTGGCTGTCCTGCAGGTATGTGTTGGTAGCGATCTTTACAAGGAGTGACCACTAACATGTCACCAACAACAGGGTTTCTATCTTTGTATCTTAGCCCGCTCAATGTTACACCATCTTAAGATATGTTGAGTGCTCTGAAGTTACTGAACTATCTGACCACATTACTTTTGCTGACTGTGTATCTACTAGCGATCCTGTACGCTTCCCTATTCTTGTTTCAATTACAATGCCTGGATTTCGATGCTCATAATCTCTCATGAATGAGTCAAATGAACTATAAAACTCTACCAGATCACCTACGTGAACTTTATGTTTATGTGGATTTACCAATTTTTCTCCAACAGATAATTGTAAAAGTTGTAAGTAGTAGAGAACCGAACCCTGTAATAATCACAGCTTCCCACCATTCTGCTAGCTGAAATGCTAAAAGTCCTGCTTCATTCATTCTAGAACAACTCCTTCCACTTCATCCTCATAAACTTTTTCTATTTTTCCATTATTCCACATTACAGCAAGTAATTGAGGAGAAGTAAAGCTATTGAGTATGGCGACAACTAATCCAACATCATCGTAGCCATTGTACCTCCACAAGTGATTAAGAACAAGATCCCCTAGAAAAATATTACTGCTACTCAAATCTCTTCCTCCAAAAAAAGTTCGTCATCTAGACAAGTATCAATAGTGCCATTTGGCCACATCACATCGACGCTTACACCACAGTTTCGACCAGAGCCGCCGTCTTCCCACGCCTCAATGCTTAGAATAATGCCAATCCCTCTGTCAAACTCTTTGTTCATCTCACCTAAAAATGAAGGCCACTGGTACTTCACTAGATCACCGGGCTTCACAGATTTTCTTTCGAATATCCATGCGACCGCAACTTATTACGTAGTTGTTTCTCAAATACATAATTTCATATATACCCTTGTCGTTGTCTGACTCCAAGACTAGCACAGGCCCCATGGGCTCCATAAGCATCATGCTTTCTTTTATCTCTAGTAAATCACCAACATATACATCAGGTTGAAATTCTATTGCAAAGTCTTCTGGCATTCTTCCAAACAATACTCTACCCACTTCTTTCTGTCTATTTTTAATCATCTGCACAGATAGATTCAACTAAACAAGGATCGTTGATATCTTCTTGTGTAAGCTCCAAAGTCTTTAATGAGCCTTTCACTTTAACTTCAACTGTAGGTATAGCGAAATCCCTGTACACAGCAATAACTTCACCATATTTTTTTACCCCCTTTTCACAGAAAAAGCATACTGTCTTACCAGCACAATCTCCACACCCTACAAACCTAATAATTGTCCCGGTAAAAATGTCGCTGATATTAATCATCACCAGCTCTCCCAAAAGTCTTTTGAAGAATCATGACGTTGGTAATACTTCCATCGCAAGTCTTCGTACACATTCTCAAGCTTCTTATAAACGACGATGCCAACAACCACAGCAGCAACATTAAGCAAGAAATCAATCATCATCCTCGTCCTCCAGACCCCAGTACGGGCTTCCTGTTTCTAGGTAGTTGGCCAGCATGGCCAGCAAATAAGCGTATCCTCCGGAGAGGATTACGCCTTGTGCTATTTGATCTATCCATTGATGTGTTGTCATCCTACGTACTTGGTCATTCGGTCTACAATGTAACCGGTGAAGATGTAACCTTTGTCGTGCCGGACGTTAGCCATTCGACCGCCATCATAAAGCTCTACCACTGTAAACTCTGGCTTTGATCCTTTCTTACGATCCGCGATCCGTGGTGCTCGATAGTAAACTCTATCTCCAACTTTGATCTTCTTGGTCATCTGGGACCTCCTTTGTTGTGTTACCGTGTATATATTAATTGTACTACAACAGACAGAATCTTGCACGTGCTTCTAGGGTAAAAGTATATAATTTTCAGAGAGGTCTGATTTAATAGTGCCGTCAGGTCTTAAAACTTTAATCGCATTTCCGTGAACTTCTAGAACAATCATAGGGTGGTCAATGTAACTCTCTATCTTAGTAGCCCTCCATGCAAAATCATATCTGAGCTTTACCAGATCTCCTTTTTGAAAGTACGCCGGACCGCCACTTCTTTTAAGCTTAGGGGGTATCACTAGGACCTCTCGGGTGGTGATTAAAAACAAACATTGGGTAGTAGTCGTCAGTATGATCTGTTCCAAACTCTAGCCACACATGACCGTCTTTTACGTCAACTAGCCTGTATCCATCTTTTTCATTGCCGTACGCTGAAGACTCTTGAAATATTTCGATCCGGACTCTTGCTACAGGTGTGTGAAAGAAAATAGAGCTATTCTGTTCTCCGTATTCAATCACGCCTAAGCAGGATCGATAACCATCGTTAGGGTCTTCCAGGACTTTGAATACGATATCGTCAATCTTAAAAGCATGTTCAGCACTGTCAGCGCCATAGTAATTGACTTCAGACCCAACCAAAGAATTGAAATGGCTGTACACCATTCCTCTATACTTTCTATCACCAGAAGATGTTCTTCCATAATCATCTTCATCATCTATTGCGTCTAATCTAGCCACACTGCCGGAAAACAAAGATCCTGACCACCAAATATCACTTTTCACTTATCACCACCAATTGATAGTCTTCAAACCACCCTCTATCGTACGGGTCTGTGCATATAACTTCGTATACGTAAAAACCGCTTAAATCTTCCATGCTGTCAGTTATATGACCGACCAAAGTATTTTCTGTCAATGGACATGTGTATGTAACGAGATCACCTATTTTCATTTTGACAGTGTAAACTTATCGGCACAAAAATCAGACATCTTGGTCATTCTGCCAAAGTATTTGACCGGCTGCATCCATCTAACTCGACAGTGAAGCTTTCCATCTTTGGCGTAGTTTGTGCTCTCAACTATTCCTAAATGACCAAAGAACCATCGTGAATAAGAGCAGTTTGATGTAAACATCACAGCATCACCGACTTTCATTGATAACCTCCATTTGTTCCATTGGCCAGAAGACTAGTTTACCTGATTCGATTAGAACCCGCGGCCATCCGCAGCTACTGTCAATCTCGACAATGATGCCGATGGGGTGTCCGGATATTGACTTTACACGAACGATACTACCGACCTTCACTGACAACCTCCAGCTTATCTTTTCTTTCTGCTTTAATGCCAGTAGGCCACACAACTTCAACAAGGCGCAAGGCGCCTACTTTGATAATCATTCCAATCTGATGATCTTCATCTGTGTACATCCATGGATTCTGAGCAACCCAGTCACCCCACTTAGGCGTTCTTTTTACTAAGTCACCTGTTTTCACTGTGCCGCCTTGATGCTCTTAGAATTGAAAGTTTTTAGTGATCCGTCTGACAACATTACTACTACGTCGTCTCCGATATCAAATGGACCAATCTTTCCATAGAAGAGAGGAGGAGCTTTGAATATGCTAATGATTACGGCTAAGCCCCAGTCACGCGTCCTGCGAGGAGATTGGCCACAGCCTAAAGCCTGAACAACTTTTACCATATCACCTTCTTTCACTTACCACCTCTAATTGATCTGGGTATTCTATTTCAATTCCATATTTGTTGCCCCAAAAAACAACAACTTCTTCACCTCTGTAGTCGATAATGACACCAGACACTTCGTTAGAGCTAGCTTTACCCCACACAGTAAAGATTGAGTTTGACTTGGGTTTGACTAAATCACCTATCCTCACGCATCCCTTCCGAGTTAAAATCTTTCTTGCCTGCCTTCGTAACGAATACAGATCTAAGTGTTAAAAGTTCCCCTTCATGAAGGACTCTTGTGACACCCATTAGCTTGTCATGTTCTACTAATATCCCGATATGATTTTTCGGAGTATTCGGCCATGACTTGCTGTTTTGAATATTTACTTCTTCCCACTTTGCAAATCGAACCATGTCGCCCTCTTTCATAATACAAACACTCCGCAGACAAGAAGCCACAACGCGGGCAGTATCAAGATGCCGCATACAATTTCTAAGAGATTTTCTCCCTGAAAATGTTTTTTGATTTTTTGATTTTGCATTAATTGACCACCTCCAAAAGATCTGTTTGAATTGTGCTAATTCGATCTCCGTTCACTGCATTTCGTTCGAACCACATAACCTCAGCACACGTATAGCTCTGACGTTGATCTTCTGTTTTGCTGGGCTTAAATGTACGAAGCCCTATGAAAAGACCGAGCTCTCCGGACTCAGAGTTCTTGTTTCTTACCATATCACCGGCTTTCATTTTGCCTCCACAGCAGGGAGGACATAATGATCTGTTTTCCTTATAAGCTTGCCGGTTTTTGGTATCCCAATGGTGTAAACTCTAGCACTGTATGGACCCTCAATATGCAAGATGACACCATGATTGTCCCAGCAACCAACGTTGTTGTGGTCTGATTTGTACCTGCATTTATCACCTATTTTCATTAATCACCTGTTTTAAAATCCACTCGTCCGGACACTCTGTTCGAGCTTTTGCTACTTCGTAAGGCATTGTGCATACTTCGAAAGCAAAGTAATCATATAGCTTATTACAAGCCGGAGTATCATAGAACTCATCGATGCCTGCTAGATATCTTGGCATTAATTGAATCATATGCTCAGTAAGACCGGCAGCCTTATAAATTTCATTTGGTGTCATACTTCACCTCCATGTGTCGTTCCCAAATCATGTAGCCAATTGCTAGAATAATAATCGGCCAAAAATAACCTACCATCTTTATCGCTGCTTGACCAACGATTGCGAGGTTTTCAATAGTAATGTTTTCCATTATGACACCATCCCGATGTGTTTGCAGGTTTTGCGAAACTGAAAGCTTTTGCAGCTGCAGTAAGACTTGCCACCTGGGTATGTCTTGACAGTATGCTCACCAACAGTCCGGACTTTGACTTTGTGTTGATTGTTTCGACGTGCACGTGTAACTGCAGCACGATCGCCACAAGGGACACAACCTTCACCAAGCCCATGTTCAGTTTTTTTACCGCAACTATGACACCAAGCTTGATGCCAGCCTTCATCGTTAGCACCGCCATCCATATGCCATGCTTCTGATCTCCACCTTCCGGTTGAATCATATCCACCGTCATGACCGTAGTTTCTATAACGTCTCATTATTTTGCCCCCTTGATGATTGTCAAGTCTTGCTTGAAGCACTTGGTTATCTGACCGTTCGGCCAGAGAACGTCACACCAAAGATTTCCCTTAAAGACAACGTTGTCTTCATGGCGTTCTTTGACGATTGTTCCGACGCCAGGCTGTACAGCCTTCGGCGCCCCTGGGGTGTTTTGATCCGGAATGCGGGTGAAAGTGACGAGATTACCAATGTTCATAAAAGCTCCTAAGCCATGATTGTTTACATAAACATTATACCATATCTGTAGGATTCTTGCACGCGTTGGCAATAAAAAAGAAACTATTTTTAAGGAATCCCAATGGGGTCCGAACCGGACTTCATGTATAGCTCAAACTCTCCGAGGCCAGAAAGAACCATAAAGAAAAACTCGTTAGGGTGATTATCATAGTATTTGCCACGAATCGTTCCGCCGTCGACGTTACCGGTTGGACCACCATCTCCTCCGTGCGCCATATTTGCGTATTGCCACATTGCCTCTCGATACATAGAGCTTCCAGGAACATTCTTCTTCATTTTCCTGTACGATTCTACCATCCTGGTAACTTCTTTTTCCAAAACCATCCTATCCATCATGATACCTCCTTAAGTGCCATTCTACTATGCTTTCCTGTTCATCTGCGGCCATTCTGGTACCACACAACCAAATACTCATCACGAACATGACGAGCAGCAACGACCTTCCCGCGATGAGGCAGTTCACACCCAACGTGTCGAACTTGTGCTCCAACCTTAATCTTCATCTTCTTCTCCAAACGCTTCACGCCATTCAGCTTCAGTAACTCCGTTAATAAGAAACTCTCGATCTTCAACTGACAAGTGGGGTGCAACATCTTGAATTAATCCACCCTCTTCCCACTCCTTGATCTGTGACTCTGTGATATCAATCTCTCTAGTGTGAAGAACTCGAGTTAATATTGATCTCTTTTGAATCTTCATTCGCATCCTTTCTTGTGCTTAATCTTTCGACTATACTTTGACTTATCCTTGTGCTTTCCTGCACCAGAGCGTAAGTGTGCTGCAACTGCATACCAATTACGACCTTTAAGAACTAGCGGTTTCTTTTTCTTCTTCATGACTATCATCAAGCTTCCTAAGTACGCGACGCTTATAACGCCCTATCTCATTTTCGCCAATCTCCAATCCTTCGACCCAGACTGGATCACTATCGTCGATGACAAGGACTATTCTACTCATGTATCTTACCAGCTCACCTTCGCGTACTTGCACTGATCACCTCCATTAAATTTTCTGCGATATCGTAAATCTTTCCAACTTTCGGATAATAAACAGTGATGCATGGATGAGGCGGATTCTTACCTCCCGTTTGTTTGGTCAAAATAATCCCGTATCCGAGCCTACATCGCTGCTCATATGCAGCTGCTTCCTGCAAAGAGTTTAAATGGTCCTCAGCATGTGGACTAACTTTTCGTAATACCAAATCACCGACTTTCATTACACACCTCAAAATATTTTGCGCAGTGGAAAACATCAAAGCTCATATCATCATGATGCAATTGAATCCAAATGCCACGCTGGTCAGACTTTAGAAGTTTGACTTTATACTTCTTGTCGTCGCCTAACCTTCGAACTGTATCTCCGACTTTCATTTATCACCCATAGAAAATGTGACCAATTAAGATGCTAGCTGCATAAAAAGTCACAACGATTAAAACTGCTTCCATTAGCTTACCTTTCGAACGCTATTGATTTTGCGTCCCATGCCTTCCATGTTGAGTTCAGGGGCTAGCTCAGAAATAAGTTCCCTTTCTCTTTCGTGGACAGCCTTTTTACCACGAATCACTTCAAGCACCTCTCTCTTCATGTTCTCTGGGCCAACCTCTCGAAGGGTCTTGCAAAGAATCGTTTCGTGACCGTATTCCATAGCGTTCCGGCAGTGTGCTTTGTAACGCGTTTCAGCAGACCTCTTGCGAGCTTTGATGCTTCGAGAGTCACCTCGAACGAACGTCACCCCGATGTACATCTCACCGCCCGGGGCCGTGAGCTGATAAATCAAGTGATACCTGTCCGATCGTCGTTTACGCGCCATTTAAGTAACCTCCTTAACTACATAGACATAATATCATATCTAGAGGATACTTGCACGAGTAAGCACAAAAAAAAATATATACTCTCGACTTAATCGCTTTTCTTATCAAACCACTCTTGAATGACATCCCATTCTTTTTGTGTCATAAGATCTTCGCGTCGAGTCGGAGCAGCACATTTGTATTTTCTCGGCTGGAGATACCACTCACCCGGGGATTCCTCTGCAAAGTTTTCAACAATCATGTCGTGTGCCCATTGCTTGAGAACTTTCATATCGTAAGGACAGCTAAGATTCTCATGCATTGCATTCAATTCTTTAAGCTGAGTTCGCCCTCGTGTCCAATATCGGTGATCATCACTATAACCGAAATACCAATCATGACTTCGAAGCTTTGCGCCGAAGATGATTCTGTTTGAGTCTGACATAATCTACCTCCTAGTAGTTTAGTGTGTAAGTGCGTAAAATAAAGCAACAGTTGTAAATGCAGCAATGTAGAGACAAATTGAGCCTATAAGCTGTTCAGCTGTTTCTAAGTCTTCTTTGAAAGTCTTACTCATAAATCACCTCCACATTATCTTCTTCTAAAATGAATGTGCGAACAGTACCACCGGCCAAAACATCAATAAGAGTTTCTGTCTCCATAATGGCATACTTTTCGCTAAAAATATCTTTAGTCTCTCTGATTCCTACAACGATCCCGGTGAAGCTAACAGCGGCTGATTGATATGATGCCTTGACCATGACCCCTGTTTTAATTTTATTTTGACTCATGCCAAAACCTCTTAAACGCTTCCCATTGAATATTGACACCCGAAGCAATAACATATTCCCAAGCTAGCATTCGTGTCATCGATGGGTCTGTGTTCTCTTTGATTGCTTTTCGAACTTCCTTAGCAAACTCTTTTTTAGACACACCGTCTTTCACTTTCTTAAGCCTCTCACCTGAAAAGAATTTTGTCCAGATTCTAATTCCGTCATTCCACTGAACATTATAAACACTCTGATTTGAGTATACATTCACAACACGACCTTTGATTGTAAGGTAAGGTCCCAACCCTGGGTCTTTGACGACCACTTGATCTCCGACTTGCAAGATATCATTTGTCATAACAACTCCACACCGTCTGTAATACGTCCCATTGAAGTAAGCGTACCGTTAACAGGGGGACAAACAGTAGAAGGGCGAAAATTATCGCTTTCCACACCACCACCGACAACCCGATCAACTTCAATAATGTAACGTTCACATCCTCGAATCTTTTGAAAACCGGTGACGACACCTTCTACATAACAAGACCGTGGGCCTTCGAGATCACGCATATAATGAAAGTCGAAAGAACGAACCTTAGAACCAATTGAAATCTCCATGATTTCCTCCTTAACTACATAGACATATTATCATATGCAGGAGGTACTTGCACGCGTTATGGTAAAAAAACGCTATTGGGAATAAGCGTCATACCGTATTCAACACCAGGAATCTCAAAATCAAACCATTCAGCTTTAATCCATGGTAGAGTTCGAACTCCTCGGCTCTTAACAAACATGGTACCTGATGGGTAGAGCTTACCTGCCGGAGACCTCCATGGTTTTTTGAGTGTGGCGCGCATGTTGGTAAGTATGAAGGCAAGGCGATAGGTGGGGATCGAACCCACGTTCTAGATATCTAGAGACCCCCGTCCATCTCGAGGCTTCGCCACCATGATAAATATAGAGCCCTAAAACATAGATCCATCGTTCACTTATAGCGATGCGATCACAGTTAGATCCTCTAGTCCTGGCCAGCATTGAACAACGAAATCCTTGATCTCGATATTTCCGTTGTTTAGGAAGAGCATAACTTCGGCGTTTCGAACTGCGGCATGGCCCGGGAAGCTATTAGCACTTAAGACTAACCCGTGGATACCTTCGATATATTTCCAGTCACTTGAGAAGTTGCCGGTTACCTTAACGATATCACCCTCTTTAGGCATGTCGTTTACTCGCT
>VMHT01219156.1_pt1 | contig 26349 bp, 21 predicted proteins | sample 4693611 | NCBI WGS metagenome assembly VMHT01 (sample SAMN12280063, study PRJNA550983) | marine metagenome | isolation source: seawater sampled from same location over 5 years 0.02-0.2 micron viral filtrate | place: USA: collected off the coast of southern California halfway between the port... ...
CCTTCTTCATCTCCGCCACAATACGCAGTGCCAGCAAGCTACCAGAACATTATGAATACCTGTTAGAAACACTACGAATGCTGGAGTTGCCCAATAAGAAACCGGACAGAAGTTATCCACGGGCAGTGAAGGGACAGCCTCGTAAATACCCTAAAAAGAAAAATGCCAGTCAGCTTAACTGACTGGCATTAGGCTATATGCCGGTTTTTTTGATTAGGTTAACTGCAGTTTATCCATCAATAGCACCGCCTGGGTACGGGTATTGATTTCAAGCTTGCGTAAAATCGCACTGATGTGGGCTTTAATGGTCGCTTCGGTTACATTCATCTCATGCGCAATCTGCTTGTTCATAAGTCCGGCGCGTAAGAATGACAATACCTGAATCTGTTTTGGGGTCAGCTCACGAAAACGCTGTAACAATTGCGCCATTTCAGCATTCACCGATTCCAGCTCCGCTTGCATCTGCTCAGGGATCCAGGTTCCTCCTTCGGTGATATGCTTAATCGCCTGGGCAATATCTTTGGTAGGCGTGGATTTTGGTATAAAGCCCTGGGCCCCCAGACTCATCACCTGAGCGACCACTTCAATACCTTCACTGGCCGACACCACTGCCACCGGAATGTCCGGATAGGCCTCGCGAACCGATATCAGGCCGTTAAAATACTCGGCCCCCGGCATCGTCAAATCCAGCAAAATCAGCTCAATCTCACGTTGCTCATTTAGTACCGCCAGCATGGTATCAAGGGAGTCTGCCTCAAGAATTTCCGTATTTTCGAAGTAAGGCGCGAGCGCACCTCGCAGAGCCTCTCGAAACAAAGGATGATCGTCGGCAACTAAAATCTGCGTCATGTTTATTCTCAAACCTAAATAATTATGCCTTACAGTAATACTTTAGACTAATAACTGAAAGTGCAAAAAGCAAATATACCGAGTAAACAATAAGTTTTGTCACGAAGCAATTGGAAAATACAATAAGACAGGTAAAATTAGCTTATTCTGTGTTTAGCTAAGGCCTGTCATTGTGAGTAAACAAGACAAAATCTTTGCCAACCCTATGCAATCGGTAGACGACTTTACCTTTGATGAAGCGGTGGCAGATGTTTTCCCCGATATGATAAAACGCTCGGTTCCCGGGTACCAGACCATCGTGCATACCATTGGTGAACTTGCCAGTCGATATGTGAAGAGCGCCACTAACGTCTATGATCTTGGCTGTTCATTAGGGGCGGCCAGTTTATCGGTGGCCCGTGCCACCCATGATACGCCCTGCGATATTATCGCCATCGACAGCTCTAAGGCCATGGTAGAACGTTGTAGCCGCACCATAGCATCGTTTTCACTGCCCAACCCTATTACTGTGGAGCAAAAGCTGGCGCAGGAAACTCGTATCGAAAACGCATCGATGGTGATCATGAATTTCACCCTACAGTTTATTCAACCTGAAGATCGTCTGGCTTTACTAAAGCGGATTTATGCCGGCATGAATCCCGGGGCTATTTTAGTCCTGTCAGAAAAAGTCAGTCACCCTACGCTAAGCGGTAATGAACTACTGATAGATCTGCACCACCAGTTTAAACGTGATAATGGTTATAGCGAGCTGGAGGTCTCTCAAAAACGAGCGGCTCTAGAAAATGTCATGCTCACCGACTCTTTTGAAGCCCACCAGGAGCGGTTGCTGGAGGCAGGCTTTGAGGACGTGGTAAAATGGTACCAATGCTATAACTTTATGTCGTTGGTGGCGATAAAGGGCAAAAGCGTATGAATGCTTTGGCCCGGCAGTGGTTTGACGACGCCTATTCCTGCCTGATTGAAAATGGACTCAGCCATTGGCTGGAAAGCTTACCGGCGCAGCTTCAGCAATGGGACCAAAATGGCCAGCATGGTGAATTTAATAAGTGGTGCCGGTTAATTGAAAAACTTCCGGCCACCCCAGTTGCTGATATTGATGTCGCTACCCAGGTAAAAGTCGGCAGTGCCAATGATATTACCGAGTATCAAAGTAAACAGATTACCGGCCTGCTTCGTCAGTTTATGCCGTGGCGAAAGGGCCCGTTCAGTTTATTTGGTATCGAGCTGGACACAGAATGGCGCTCGGACTGGAAATGGGACCGGGTGGTAACACACATCTCGCCCCTGGCCAATCGGAAGGTACTGGACGTAGGCTGCGGCAGTGGCTACCACTTGTGGCGAATGTATGGAGAGCAGGCAAAATGTGTTTTTGGTATCGACCCCACGAACCTGTTTCTTATCCAGTTTCAGGCCATCAAGCATTTTATCGGCCCCGCTCCGGTCCACTATCTGCCCATCGGCATTGAACAAATGCAGCCATTACAGGCTTTCGATACGGTGTTTTCCATGGGCGTGCTTTATCATCGTAAAGATCCACTGCAGTTTTTAGAGCAGCTAAAATCACAACTGCGACCGGGCGGTGAGCTGGTGCTTGAAACGCTGATTGTCGATGGCGACGAAAACACTGTGTTTATGCCTGGCGAACGCTACGCCCAAATGCGCAATGTCTGGTTCCTGCCTTCTGTAGCGGCACTTTCGACATGGCTTGAGCGCCTTGGATTTAAAAATATTACGGTAGCGGATGTGAATACCACCAGTTTGGATGAGCAGCGCGCTACAGAATGGATGCCCAATCAGAGTTTGCAAGACTTTCTGGACCCCAGTGACTGTTCCAAAACCATTGAAGGTTACCCTGCCCCCAAACGTGCGGTATTGGTTGCTACGCGCAAATAGCATTTTTATCCGTTTTACTGAAGGCTGTGCGTCATTCTGGCGCACGCCGCCCCATATTGGTGCCATGCACTGCATTATTTTGTTAAGGCCCGGCTTCTTCTCAGGCCCAAGGGCTAATGATTCGGCCACACCCGGCACCGTAGTTATCTCATTTTAAGTGATCATTCCCGCCAGCCCCTGCGTTTTAACTGCACATTGTCTTTACGACTATGGCGTGGATTGTGCTTTATCCCTGTTAACTACATTTATGCCACGCCTTTTCACCTGAGTGATGAAGCCGCAATATGCCGGCATTTTTAAATTTATAGCTTTAAAAGGTAGCACATGACATCAACGCAAACGCTGGTTTTTACCGATATGGATGGCACCCTGCTGGACCATAATACCTATAGTTATGAGTCCGCAAAACCTGCTCTTGAAGCGTTAGCACAACAGCAAATTCCGGTGGTCCCCACCACCAGCAAAACCTATGCGGAGATGCTGGTTCTAAGAAAAACCATCGGGCTGAACGGGCCTTTTATTGTAGAAAACGGCGCGGCGGTTTTTATTCCTCATAACTTTTTTGATCAAAAGCCAGCCGGCACCGTATGGCAGGACGGCTTTTGGTGCAAATCATTTATTTCATCCAAACATCACTGGCTGCAAATCCTGGAACAAATCAAAGCCGACTTTGATCATGAATTTACCCATTTCAGTGCCATGAGTCTGGACCAGATTCAGCAAGCTACCGGGTTAAATGAAGATGATGCACGCCGGGCTGCCCGCCGTCAGTATGGCGAGCCGGTGCTATGGCAAGGCGAAGCGTCGGGGAAACAGGCTTTTATAGAGGCAATTTCAGCCCGGGGTGCCTATCCTTTACAGGGCGGACGGTTTATTCATATTTCAGGAAATTGTGACAAAGGACAGGCATTGCAGTGGTTATGCAATGAATATCAGCGCCAGAATAAGGTCCGGACACAATCGGTGGCCCTGGGCGATGGCAAAAACGATATCGCGATGCTGGAAGCAGCAGATATCGCCATTCGCATCCTGTCACCGAATCATGCGCCGCCAGAGTTACAAAAACAAGAACAGGTTTACACCAGTACCCTACACGGCCCCGCAGGCTGGAACGAGACACTGACAACATTGCTTTCATTACCTATTTAGGAGTATACATGGCCGACTTTTATCAAAACGGTGTGGTGACAACCTTACATAATCTGGCAAATCGCCCTACCGAAGAGCTGGAAGCAGAGCTACTTCGTTTTTCCCAAAAACGCCCCATGGCGTTGATTCTGCCATCGCTGTATTCCGAACTTGAGGGCGAGGCACTGCCGAATATCCTTGAGCATTTGCAGCAGGTTCCATACTTATCAGAAATCGTGATCGGACTGGATCGGGCGGACAAAGAGCAATACAAAAGCGCGTTGAAATTTTTTGGTAAACTCCCTCAGCATCACCGGGTACTGTGGAACGATGGCCCACGTTTGCAGGCCATTGATAAAGAACTTACCGAAATGGGCCTGGCCCCGAAAGAACTGGGTAAAGGCCGCAACGTCTGGTATTGCATGGGGTATATTCTGGCATCAAATCGCGCCGAATCGGTGGCCCTGCATGACTGCGACATTTTAACCTACAACCGCGATTTACTGGCCAGACTGATCTACCCGGTGGCCAATCCGATGTTCAACTATGAGTTTTGCAAAGGCTATTATGCCCGGGTCGCTGATGGCAAAATTAACGGTCGGGTTTCACGCCTGCTGGTAACCCCATTATTACGCGCCCTGAAGCGTACCTTAGGCGATAATGAATACCTTGAGTTCATGGACAGCTTTCGCTATCCGCTGGCCGGAGAATTTTCGTTTCGTCGTGACGTGCTAAATGATATTCGCATCCCCAGCGACTGGGGTCTGGAAATCGGCGTATTGTCAGAAATGCACCGTAATTATTCACACAATCGCCTGTGTCAGGCAGATATCGCCGAAACCTACGACCATAAGCACCAGGATTTATCGCTACATGATGACCAGGGCGGTTTGTCTAAAATGTCCATCGACATTACCAAAGCATTGTTTCGCAAATTAGCCACCCAGGGCGTGGCCTTCAGCCCCGAGACCTTCCGGGCAGTAAAAGCCACGTATTACCGGATCGCCTTGGATTTTGTCGAAACCTATCATAACGACGCCATCATGAATGGGCTGAACCTGGATATTCACCGTGAAGAGAAAGCGGTAGAAATGTTTGCCAGCAATATTATGAAAGCGGGCCAGAGCTTTTTAGACAGCCCCATGCAAACCCCGTTTATTCCAAGCTGGAACCGGGTCACCAGTGCCGTACCTGATATTCTTGACCGGCTGCTCGAAGCAGTAGAGGCGGATACATCTGAATTACTGGAGTAGTCTATGACCACGAACTGGAATTCTTTACACGATAAGGTTACCCATCATTTGCAGACCATTTATGCAAATGTCAGCCTGAAAAAGTCAGTGTCAGAACTGGCTACCGAATTAATTGAAAGTATGGGTCTTGCCAATGATCATTACATTGTGGAGCCCAAACATCACTGCAATTACTGGGACGAACAGGATGTGATGATGATCACCTATGGTGATAGCATTATGCATGGGCACGAAAAGCCTCTGTTCACTTTGCACCGGTTTTTGCAGACTTACTGCAAAAACACCATCAATAAGGTGCATCTGTTGCCGTTTTATCCGTACAGCTCGGATGACGGCTTTTCGGTTATTGATTACTCCAGCGTGAATGAGGCACTGGGTGAATGGACCGATATTCGCCGGCTGGCAGATGACTACGGGCTGATGTTTGACTTGGTGGTGAACCATTGTTCGGCCCGCAGCGCTTGGTTTGAAAACTTTATCAAAGGGGAAGGCCCGGGCAGTGATTTTTTCTTCACCGCCAGTCCCGATGAGGATTTGTCTCAGGTTACCCGACCCCGGGTGTCGCCGTTGCTGCGTGAAACCCCTACCCAGAATGGCACCAAGTATGTCTGGTGCACCTTTAGCCATGACCAGGTGGATTTTGACTTTTCAAATCCCAAAGTGTTGCTGGCATTTATGCAAATTATCCGTTTGTATATCGATAAAGGCGCTAAGGTGTTTCGGCTGGATGCGGTAGCTTTTTTATGGAAAATTGTCGGCACTACCTGCATTAACCTGCCTCAGACCCATGAGGTGATCCGGTTGATGCGTACCTTAATAGAACATGTAGATCCGGGTATTATTATCATTACCGAAACCAATATTCCTAACCGGGAAAATCTGACCTATTTTGGTAATGCCAACGAAGCCCATGCGATTTATAACTTTTCGTTGCCGCCGCTGCTGGTAAATACTTTGGTGACCGGCGACTGCCGCTACCTTAAAAGCTGGATGATGGGCATGCCCCCGGCCCAAAATGGTACCACCTATTTCAATTTTATTGCCTCTCACGATGGTATTGGATTGCGCCCGGCCGAAGGCTTACTGGATGACGAGGAAATCTCCACTCTGGTACACACCATGCAAAATTATGGGGGCAAGATTTCGTGGCGGGCCTCGGCCCATGGCCAGCAAAAGCCCTATGAAATCAACATCACCCTGTTTGATGCATTACAGGGCACGGTGGACGGGCCAGATCGCTGGCAGGTTCAACGCTTTATCTGTGCCCATGCTATTATGCTGGGTATGGAAGGCATGCCGGGCATTTATATTCATAGTCTGCTGGGCACCTCCAACGATTATGAAAAAGTGGCCAATACCGGGCAGAACCGTTCTATCAACCGCAAACGGTGGGAATATGACGAACTGGAACGGCTACTGGACTCTCCTTATTCGCAACATCACCGGGTGCTCACCCAGATGTCGCAATTGATCCGTATCCGTAAGGCGCAGCCGGCATTCCACCCAAATGCGACTCAGTTCACACTGCAACTGGGAAATCAGTTGTTCGGTTACTGGCGGCAGAGTCTGGATCGGAACCAAAGTATCTTTTGTGTCAGTAATATCTCTAATGAAGAGCAGTCGGTATTAATGTCTGACATTAATCTTATCGGTACTGACCATTGGGTCGACTTAATCAGCGGTGAAACCATTGAAGATGACAGTGGCTATCTGCATCTGTCTCCCTATCAAACCGTGTGGATCAGCAACCACCATCACCAATAGCCTGCCTCAGGCTTACCACCTTACGCGCAAACGGAAAGGAACCTGTTTGCGCCCTACTGGTCCGTACCTGTCTGACACTGGCCCGAAACCACTGGCCGCCACCCAAAATTTTCTTCATAATCACTGCCTTTTAATCGACAGATCAAAGGGTTTAGTATGACTTCGGATCAATGGCTAAGTTTACCAGATGCCCGGCGCGCGCTTTTACAGCAGGCTCGGCCGGTGCACGAGGTTCAGGAGTGTCCGGTGGTCAATGCACTTGGCCGCGTGGTGGCTGCGGATATATATGCACCGATTAATGTCCCGCCCCAGACTGTTTCGGCGATGGACGGCTATGCCCTGGCCCCCGGCGCCACTGACTCCATCGACACCTTTGAAACCGTCGTCACCATCCTGGCGGGTCAGGATGTTTCTGCCATCACGCTACAACCCGGACAAGCTGCGCGGATCATGACCGGAGCCGGCATTCCGGCAGGCGCCGACCGGGTAGTAATGCAGGAAAATACCACGCAAAGTGAAAACACGGTGCAGGTAAGCCCTCTGCCCGGACCAGGGGAAAATATTCGGGCCAAAGGCAACGATATAGCCTGTAACGAGCTGGTGGTAAGTGCCGGGGTGCGGCTAAAGCCAGCACATCTGATGTTACTCAGCTCCCTGGGTATTGCTCATATCCGGGTGTACCGAAAACTGAATGTGGCATTACTGGCGACCGGCGATGAACTGAAACATCCGGGGGATTCCCTTTCACCAGGACAAATCTATAACTCAAATAGTGTGGGTATCGCCGCCTTACTGCAACCTTATGATGTTAACCTCACAGACCTGGGGATTGTTCCGGATAATCCTGAAAAACTGAGCCAGGCTTTTAAAGATGCCCTGGCCACCGCTGATATTCTGATTAGCTCCGGCGGCGTGTCTGTGGGTGAAGCCGATCATGTAAAAACAGTATTACAGAATCTTGGTCAGGTCGGATTCTGGAAGGTTGCCATGAAACCTGGAAAACCGTTTGCGTTCGGTCATCTTGATAAGTGCTTATTTTGTGGCGTCCCCGGCAATCCGGTGTCGGCGTACGTCACCACCGAACAGCTGGTGGTGCCGCTGATCCAGTATATCCAGGGCGAAGAGCCTTTACCCGTGCCACTGGTCATTGATGCTAAACTCACCGCAGATGTTCGGCATCGTCCTGGCCGGGCCGAGTTCGTGCGAGCCAGGCTGACCCAGGATACCCATGGTCACTGGCAGGTTATGCCGTTACCAAAGCAAAGTTCCGGGGTGATGACCACGGTTACCCAGGCTAATGCATACCTGCTGGTGCCGGCGCAGAGCCAGGGGCTGGCGTGCAATAGCATCGTGTCGGTTCAGCCTTTTGATTTACACAGTAATTGGAGTTCGTCTGCCTCGTGACCTTATTCACCCCACGATTTGCCCTGGAAAGTAAACGTCTGATACAGCTAACCTGGCCGCTGTTAATTGCTCAGATCACCCAAATGCTTATGGGTGTGGTCGATACCGTCATGGCCGGGCAATACAATGCCCTGGATATGGCAGCGGTGGCACTGGGATTTAGTATTACCATTCCATTGATGTGTTTTTTGCAGGGCATTGCCCTGGCCTTGCCGCCGATTATCTCCCGCTATCAGGGTAAAGGGGCCTCGGGTCAGGTGGCATTTGCGGCGCAGCAGGCCGGCTACCTGCTATTACTGATAGGTGCCCTGATTGTATGCCTGTACCCATGGGTACCCACCATCCTTAACTGGTTTCCTATGGAGTCAGGGTTGTACGAAATTACCCTGGACTATGTTCGCTATGTACTGATGAGTATGCCGGCCTTTGCCCTGTACCAGTGGCTTCGCAACTACTGCGAGGGCCTGGGCAATACCAAACCGACCATGATTATCACCGTTATTGGCCTGGGTTTTAATATCATCGCGAACTATGTTTTTATTTACGGTGCCGGGCCTATCCCAGCCTTCGGCGGCGCTGGCTGCGGTATCGCGACGGCCATTGTGATCACCGTGATGTTTTTCAGCACGCTGGTGTATACCAGCAAAAGTCGCCGGCTGAGTGTGTTCGGGCTTTTTAACACCTTGCACTTGCCTGATATTAAAATGATGCTGCGGACTTTCCGATTAGGTTTTCCGGTGGCCATGACGCTGTTATTTGAAGTCACCCTGTTTGCTGTCGTGGCGTTATTGCTGGCCCCGTTTGGTGCCACCACCGTCGCTGCCCATCAGGTGGCGCTGAACTTTTCTTCGCTGATGTTTATGTTTCCCCTGAGTATGGGCATGGCGGTATCAATTCGGGTTGGGTACCGGGTGGGTCAGAGAAATTATCGCCAGGCCACTACGGCGGTTCACAGTGCCCTGGTTATCGGGTTACTGGTCGCCATCGGCACCGCCAGCTTTACCCTGTTAGCCAAAGATTTCATTATTGGTCTGTATACCAACGATCCGGCGGTATCCTCGCTAGCCAGTGCCCTGCTTATTTATGCGGCTATGTTCCAGTTTTCCGATGCTATCCAGGTGATTTCCGCCAATGCGCTGCGCGGCTATAAAGACACCACCGCGATGTTTATCATTAGTTTTTGCGCCTACTGGGGTGTGGGGCTGCCCACCGGTGTTATTCTGGGACGCACCGACTGGCTTACCGCGGCGCCTATGGAGGCGGCAGGTTTCTGGATAGGCATTATCGCCGGGTTAAGTTGCGCGGCCATCCTGCTGGGGGCCAGACTCTATTACGTGGTCAGACAGCAGTCTCAGCGTCATGTTTCCCGACGTGTTGCCTGACCCTGACCCTGATCTCTTGCCCGGCCCCTTTTACCTGGCCTTACGGTTCTTTTGCCTCCAGCGATGAGACTGGCGCTGGCAAAGCGTCAGCGTGGAGGGTCTTCATGTTCTGCCTCGTGAGCCTCAGGCCCCCTGGACAGCTGCTCCCGGATTTGCGGGTCATCGGGCTCACCAGGGTTTTCCCAGCTGTAGGTTTTACGTTCAGGACGAGGATCATCGCGCCACCAGATAAGCGCTGCGATGAGGCCCGACACGCCTCCAAAAAAATGGGCCTCGTAAGAAATATCCGGTTCCGTAGGAAAGATGGTCAGCACCATGGTGCCATACATAAAAAAGGCGATCATCATCAAGGCTACTGAGCGGGCATCGCGGCGTAACACCGACACCACAAATACATAAAAAAATAAGCCATGGGCCAAACCGCTGGCTCCCAGGTGATTTGCCTCACGACCAAACAACCATACGCCTAAGCCACTACCCAGCCAGGTTATTACTATCACTTTAAAACGGGACGCTGGATAGCCATACACCAGGGCGCTGCCAAGCACCAGTAACGGTAGAGTGTTGTTGAATAGATGCTCATAGCCGGAATGAACCAGTACTGAGGTTACAATGCCGTGCAAGCGACTGAATTCAAGGGGATAAACTGCCAGCAAGGACAACGGCAGGTCAAATAACACACCCGCTGACTGAATCACCCACAACAGCGCGACGGCACCGGTGACACTTTTAATAGCACCCGCCAGGCTATAGGCGGCAGGACTGGTCATTTATTGCTCCTAAAACCACAGATACCAATTATTGCGCTTACGTATTTTCACCGAGTAGTTTACCGAGTAATTTGCCTAACGACATTGGCCGGTTCGCTCACCCTACCAATGTTTGGTAAGTTTGCGGTGTGTCTATATCTACCCCAGCTTCGGCATGAGGCACTGGAATACACGCAGGAGGCGATTGGGCCATGGCATCCTGCAATAAAATACCGGCACCTTTATCTCCAGAAAGCTGGGTCAGTAATGGCCAGAAGCATCTGGGGAAAATCGCTGGTGCGGTGGCTCTTCCTTCCCATAAGCTGGCGATAATGGTTTCCGGCTCGGTTTTGGCCACCTCCCATAAACTATTGAGGCTGGTAGTGGTCACCAACGGTAAATCGCCTAGCGTAATAAGCAAATGGGTAACGTCCGCAGACAATGTCTGCATATGCTCCACCGCTTCGTGAATACTGGTGGCCATCCCCTGCGCCCAGTTGGGGTTATGCACAAGCTGGATGGGATTGGCAAATTTATGCTGACTTAATTCATTATGATAAGCCCCGCTTATCACCATGACCGGAGACTTCGATAAAGGCGTGCATTGTTCAATGCAGTGACCCAGTAATGTCTGACCATCGGTTAGCGGCAACAGCATCTTATTGCGGCCGAAACGCTGGGAACGGCCAGCCGCCAGAATCGCTACGCCGAGCATGCTGCCCCCGATAAACTATTAATTTTATAAGGTTTTTGATGCAGCGCCGCGTGAGCCTGAGACAACATAGATAGCGCAATAGATTCAGGCAGATCACCGCCAATATCAAAGCCTGCGGGGGACTGCAGGGGAGCCGGTAATTCATTCCAGCTTAAGTTCGCCTGTTCCAATACCCGATTGGTACGATGCTGAGGGCCCAGTAACGCCAGGTACTGCAGATTCTCGGGCGGGGTGTTAGTAAGTGCTGTCAGGCTTTGCGCATCCAGCCCTACCTGATGGTGCATTACAATAACGGCATCGGCTTGCTGATAATGGGGGATGGTGGCGATGTTACCGGCAGCCTGCTTAGTACATTGACTGGCACTGGCGAACTCACCCGGCCGGGCATAGCGCGCCCGTTCATCATTTATCAGCACCCGCCAGCCGAGTCTGCTGGCCAGATCACATACCGGCAAGGCATCTACCCCCCCGCCTAGCACTAACAGGGTCGGCGGCGGGGTCAGTGTGTGGCAAAACCCTTCGCAGGAAGAAGCATCATTCACGGTTCGGGCTTTCGCAGGACCGGCCTGAGTTGACTGACAATATGCTACCGGCTGGTTTTGTAAAAGCTGTGCCCGAACCTTTTGCAGGTCCAGATAATCATTGTGAGCATTGACCGGTTGTAATAGCAGAGTGACTTCGCCGCCACAGCCAATCCCCAGACGCCAGGCCACATCCCCTTCCTCGCGCATATCGTAGGTTACCGTACGTGCATTGCCGGTCATCCAGCATTTTTGCGCGTGATGATACAAATCACTTTCGAGGCATCCGCCACTGACCACTCCCAACTGTTCCCCGGTATCGTTGAACAGCATCATCGCCCCGGCTTTGCGATACGCTGAGCCCCGGGTTTCGATAATGGTGGCCAGTAGCCACTGCCCGCTATCTTTGTGCTGATACCAATGTTCCAGTAAATGAAAAAAATGGTGTTTCATAACTATACACACCCTGGCCCGTGTCCGTGGAAAGCATGACACGAACAACTATTAAAGAGATGAATGCTTATACGTACCTTCACGGCCCCTAAATTGTTCACCGGGACCGTGTTTATGCAGGTATTTTAGCCACTGAGCTCAGAAATCGCAGCGGTCATGCCATCTAGTGTTAACGGATACATCCGCTCTTCCATAAGCTGATGCACAATACTGATGGATTGATAGTAATTCCAGTATGCCTGAGGCTGGGGGTTGAGCCACACCGCATTACCGAAATGCTCCAGCAGACTTTGTAACCAGACACTGCCCGGCTCTTCATTCCAGTGCTCCACACTGCCGCCCGGATAGGTTATTTCATAAGGACCCATAGTGGCATCACCCACAAAAATCACTTTGTAGTCGGGACCGAACCGATGAATGATGTCCCAGACATCGATGGTGTCGCTGCGACGTCGGGCGTTGTCCTGCCACACGCCTTCGTACACACAGTTATGGAAATAAAAATACTCCAGATGTTTAAACTCGCTGTGAACCGCAGAAAATAACTCCTGCATTTGTTCCACAAAGGGATCCATCGAGCCACCCACATCAAAAAACATCAATACTTTTACGGCATTGTGTCGCTCAGGCGTCATATGGATATCCAGTAAACCGCCCTTACGCGCCGTCTGGGCTATCGTGGTGTCGATATCCAGTTCCATACTGGCGCCCGTTCGGGCAAACTTTCGTAACTTGCGCAGCGCCATTTTAATATTCCGGGTGCCGAGTTCCACATCCGAGGACAGATTTTTAAACTCGCGTTTGTCCCAGACTTTGGCTGCTGAGAAGTTACGGTTGCCCGGCTGCCCGATACGCACACCTTCGGGGTTGTAGCCATATGCCCCAAAGGGCGAAGTGCCACCGGTACCAATCCATTTACTGCCGCCCTGGTGCCGTTTTTCCTGCTCTTTAAGACGTTCCTGCAAGGTTTTCATCAGCTCATCCAGGCCCCCCAGTGCTTTGAGCTGCGCTTTTTCTTCTTCGCTAAGCTGTTTTTCAAACGCTTTTCGCAGCCAGTCTTCCGGAATGTCTTTATCAAACAAATCCAATGCCTGAATCCCTTCAAAATAATCTGCAAAGGCTTTATCAAAGCGATCAAACTGAGTCTCATCTTTTACCAGGGTCAGGCGCGCCAGATAATAAAACGCGTTGATGTCGGCAAACACCACGTGCTGTTCTAAGGCCCCCAGCAGATCCAGCAGCTCGCGCAGACTGGTTTTGACCCGGTAACGGCGTAAGGTGAAGAAAAAATCAATCAGCATTAGCGGCGTGCCATAAAGGCCAGTTTTTCAAACAGGTGGATGTCCTGTTCATTTTTAAGCAGGGCGCCATATAAGGGCGGAATGGCAGTCTTGCCATCTTTACTGTGCAAAGCTTCGGGGGGGATATCTTCGGCCAGCAGCAGTTTCAGCCAGTCAATCAACTCAGAAGTCGAAGGCTTTTTCTTAAGCCCCGGCACATCACGGATCTCAAAAAACGCGTTCAGAGCATCATCAAGCAGCCGGGTTTTAAGCTCGGGAAAATGAACCTGCACAATGTCGCGCATCTGCCGGACGTCAGGAAACTGGATATAATGGAAAAAACAACGCCGCAAAAAGGCATCTGGCAGCTCTTTTTCATTGTTTGAGGTAATAATAACAATAGGACGCTGCGCCGCTTTTATTACCTGCTGGGTTTCGTAGACAAAAAACTCCATTTTATCCAGCTCCAACAATAAATCGTTGGGGAACTCGATGTCAGCTTTGTCAATTTCGTCAATCAGCAATACGGGCCGTTGGCCGGCTTCAAAGGCCTGCCACAATTTTCCCTTAACAATATAATTGCCGATGTCATGGACCCGGTCATCTCCCAGCTGCGAGTCCCGTAACCGGGAAACCGCATCGTATTCGTACAGCCCCTGCTGAGCTTTGGTAGTGGATTTGATATGCCACTGAATCAACTCGGTATTCAGGCTGGCCGCCAGTTCTTCTGCCAATAAGGTTTTACCGGTGCCCGGCTCTCCTTTGATCAGCAGGGGTTTTTGCAAGGTAATGGCGGCGTTTACCGCCAGTTGCAACTCGTCACTGGCAATGTAATTTTCGGTACTGCTAAAAGCCATAGGTGCTCCTTTAAAATTCCCCACTAAGCCATAGAATGTATCTCAATACAAATAACCATATCATATAGCTAAAAATCACTTTAATTTTTACATCCTGACACCAATCATACAGGGGTAAACAAAAGTATAATGCAATGGCCTGGGTTTAGTTTGCGCTTGTATTTGCAGGCAAAATAAACCATAAAGGCGTATGACAATGATTCCAAGCGAATAAAGGACGACTAATGAACGTATTTGACGACAATTCCCTGGCGATCGGCGGTACTCCGCTGGTAAAACTTAACCGGGTCACCGGTGGTAATGTGTATGCCAAAATGGAATCGCGTAACCCTAGTTTTAGTGTAAAGTGCCGGATTGGTGCCAACATGATTTGGGACGCAGAAAAACGCGGCGTTTTGACCGAAGGCAAGGAAATTGTTGAGCCTACCAGTGGTAATACTGGTATTGCGCTGGCATTCGTAGCGGCCTCGCGTGGTTACAAACTGACCCTGACGATGCCCAGCAGCATGAGTCTTGAACGCCGCAAGCTGCTTAAAGCTCTGGGCGCTAATCTGGTATTAACCGAAGCCCCTAAAGGGATGAAAGGCGCGGTGGCCGCAGCCCAGGAAATCGTAGACTCTGACCCAGACAAATATATTCTGTTGCAACAGTTCGATAATCCGGCCAACCCCGAGATTCATGAGCTGACGACCGGCCCGGAGATCTGGGAAGGAACCGAAGGAAAAATCGATGCCTTCGTAGCCGGGGTTGGTACGGGCGGTACCATTACCGGGGTAAGCCGGTACATCAAGCAGACTAAAGGCAAGGCCATTACGTCTGTGGCGGTAGAGCCCACCGATTCACCGGTTATTACGCAGGCTAAAAATGGTGAAGAGCTGACCCCAGGTCCGCATAAAATTCAGGGTATTGGCGCCGGCTTTATCCCGGGCAATCTGGATTTGGATTTGATTGATGAAGTCGAACAAATCACCAATGAAGAATGTATGGAAATGGTTCATCGGCTCATGAAGGAAGAAGGCATTCTGGCCGGCATTTCTTCAGGTGCGGCTGTGGTTGCGGCGAAGCGTTTTGCCGAACGCCCTGAAAATAAAGATAAGGTTGTGGTGGTGATTCTTGCCAGTGCTACCGAACGCTATTTGTCCAGCCCATTATTTGCCGGCGAATTTGGCGAACAGGAAGAAGTACAGTAATATTAATATTACTGGCGCGATCTGTTGAATCAAACAAGCGAGGCCCCGGGCCTCGCTTTTTATTGCGCGAAACAACCGTACCATGGTCACCGTGTCGGTGCATGAACCTAAAAGGATGTAGTCATGTTGAAACGTTTTGTTGCCCTGCCCGTGGTGCTATTGATAATGCTATCAATAGGTGGCTGTAACCAGCAGCAAGATGCCGCCACCAGAGATAAGACGAAAGATGATACGCCAGAGCATGCTGCTTTGGTATTTGCCCGAAGCGTCTATAACGATAAGAGTTTAGATAAAGCCTTGTCGCTGAGTACTCCCAGATTGCAACGAATCCTTAAAAGTTACCATATCAACAGTAATGTGCAGCGGCATGTGTTTAACCTGCAATACGAACAGGTCAAAATTGTGGCTGATGGTGGCAACAAAATTGGGCGGGCTCAGTATGCTGAAAATGCCTCGGTAGTATTATTTTTCAGTGGCTCCTACAACGGCGATCGTATTGAAGACTTGCGGGCGGTAAAGTTACTGCGGCAAGACGGTCAATGGAAAGTAGACCGTATTACCGCAGACTTTCGATAGGATAGCGGCTTTTTATGCCCTACTGCGACCCCTTCACGACGGGGATCCGCACCGCCAATATAGCGTCCATCTTTCACCTGAATCCCGTGTAAACCGCTATTCAGGTCAATCACCTTGACGGGTTGACCCAGCTTCTCCAGCGGTTTCTGCAATTCTTCTGCCGTAGTGCCTTTCTCCAAAGCAGTGTAATCATTACGATTGGTAATGCGTGGCAAGTTAATCGCCTGCTGTACATCCAAATTAAAATCCACCACGCCGATAACGGCCTGAGCGACATAATCGATAATCCGGCTACCGCCTGGTGAGCCTATAACCAATTCCAGCTCCCCTTTTTCATCAAATACCATAGTCGGGCTCATCGAACTGCGGGGACGCTTATGGGGCTCCACCCGGTTAGGTACCGGATAGTTACCGCGCGTCGGGTTAAAGGAAAAATCAGTAAGCTGGTTGTTCAGCAAGAAGCCCTCTACCATCAACCCGGAGCCAAACATAAACTCAATACTGGTGGTCATGGATACCGCATTACCCTGTTTGTCAATGATAGAGATATGGCTGGTATTCGCCTGCTCTAATGACATGCCATTATGGTTACGGGCATTATCATACGGCTTGCCGGCCCGGGCTTTACGCCATTTTTTATCGACACTGATACTTTGAGCCCGCCGCTTGAGATAGGGCTCGTTGATCAGTGAAGCCACTGGCAGATTTGTAAAGTCAGTATCGGCGATGTACGCCTTACGGTCGGCATAGGTCAACGCACTGGCCTGCACAAACAGATTCACAAACTCCGGACTCATCGGGGTATACGAACCAATCTCAAATTTTTCCAATAGTTTGAGAATCTGATACACATTAATCCCCCCAGAACTGGGCGGGGCCATACCACAGACTTTTTTATCCCGGTATGGACCACACACGGCGCTGCGTTCCACGGGCTGATAGTCTTTCAGGTCTGCCATTGATATACGGCCTGGGTTCACCGGGGCATTGTTGACGGTTTTCACAATCTTTTCGGCCAGCTCGCCGGTGTGCAGATAGTCAGCGCCCTGACGGGCGATGTTGCTCAGCGTTTTCGCCAGGGGTTTGTTCTTTTTGTTAACGCCTGCTTTTAAAGGCATCCCCGCCGGGTAAAAATAAGTACTGCTGCCGGCAAACTCCCGCAACCCGGGATGATAATCCAAAGCCACCAGCTTGGCTAAACGTTCTGACACCCGAAAGCCTTGGGTGGCCGTGTCTATGGCATCGTCAAACAGACTCTCCCAGGGCAGCGCTCCGTATTGACTATGGGCCAATTCCAGTGCACGTAATGCCCCGGGCACACCTACCGACATGCCCCCCACCAGCGCCTCCAGCCAGGGCATAGGTTTATTGTTTTGCATAAACCAGTAGGCATTCACTTGTTTTGGAGCAATTTCGCGGCCGTCAAAGGTGTGCAATTGCTTATTTTTATTGTCCCAGTACAAAATAAAGGCGCCGCCACCAATCCCCGATGACTGGGGCTCCACCAGGGTCAGCATGGCTTGTACTGCAATGGCGGCATCAATCGCACTGCCGCCCTTCTCAATAATATTTTTGCCTGCCCAGGAAGCATACGGGTTAGCGGCAACCACCATATACTCATCGGCAACAAAGGCTTGTTTTTGAGTAAAGCCGGTATGGGCTTCAGGCTCACGGGTTTCCACCGGAGCAGTCTGGGCGGCCGCGCCGGCGGCGCCCCCTAACAATGCGGCGGCTATCAGCGCACTTAATGCGCTTTTAACAATTCCCTTAGGGTATTTCAAACTTTCAGGTTCCTTTATTTAAATTTTTCAGGGTTGAGCGGCCGTTTATGCAAAAACGCATCGAAGGCTTCCCGGGCCGCTTCACTGGCCATAGCTTCTAAAAATAAATCCAGCTCGACACTGATATGCTGCTCTACGGCTTCTTTGTCGTGGTTAAGTAAAGCTTTGGTATGATGCAGAGCAAACTGAGGTTTGGCTGCCAACGCCTGGCAAACCTCATCTACCCGCGCCGCCAGATTATCGGCCTCAAGGACGGTGGTTACAATCCCCCCCTCACAGGCATCTTCGGCACTAAAGGGTTCGCCCAGCATTAACCATTCACTGGCTTTGCGACGGCCCGCCAGGCGCGGCAATAAATAGCTGGAGGCATACTCTGGCACCAGACCCAGATTAATAAACGGTAATACAAAGCGGGTATTGCGGGCGGCATACACCAGGTCACAGTGAAGCAATAAGGTAGTGCCGATCCCAACCGCCATGCCATGGACCTGGGCTACCACCGGCTTGGTACAATCCACCAGCGCATGCATGAAGGCAGACACCTCAGAAATCTGATGATCATCATCCTGGCCGGCAAAATCACTGATATCGTTACCGGCAGTAAAGCAGTCGCCCGCCCCCTGAATACGAACCACTTTGATGCTTTCGTCCTCATTTGCCTCAATCAGCGCATCGGCCAGCTGTTGATACATCTGACGGGTTAAGGCATTTTTTTTATCCGCCCGGTTCAGGGTCAGTACCAATACACTATCCTGCTGATTAACGGTCACATGGCTCATAAACACTCCTGGTTTGATTCCACAGTTATTTTCATTATTTTTTGTGTATGATAGCCAGCATCGCTAAAAATAGAAATCATTCAAATTAATGATCACACTGCCGTTATCGCCAAAGTACAGCGTTGGCCCGCTGATTATCGCAATCGCCTCCATTATAATTTTTATTTTTGAACCTGCTGCCACCACCTGGCTGGCGTATGATCGTTACGCACTGCAGGGCTGGGAAACCTGGCGTTTACTGACCGCCAACCTGGTCCATACCAATGGCTACCATCTGGTGCTGAATCTGGCTGGTTTAGCGTTATTGTGGCTGCTGCATGCCGAGCACTATCGCATATTGCGCTTTTTGAAGGTTTTCGGCTGGTGTTCACTAGGCACCGGGCTGGCTATTTTCATAGGCTCACCTGAGCTTATCTGGTATGTCGGACTGTCCGGAGCTCTGCATGGTGTTTTTGTCTGGGGCGCCTGCATGGATGTGGCTTCGGGGCTGCGCTCCGGGTGGCTGCTGTTACTAGGTATCACCGCCAAAATCGGTTATGAACAGGTGGTGGGCAGCAGCGGCGCGGTAGCTGAACTGATTCAGGCCCGGGTAGCCACAGATGCTCATCTGTATGGGGCTGTATGTGGTCTGGTATTGTTTTTTGCTATGTATGGCATCAAAAAACGTAAATAGCCGCCAAGGCAGCCCAGTACAATAAAAAACGCCGGCATGATGCCGGCGTTTTTTATTTAGCGCTTTTGATTATAAGAACAACAACTAACGTCCCTATAAATTGTCTTCAAACAACTTGTAGATGCGACGATACTCATCCAGCCATGAACTAGGCTGCACAAAACCATGAGGCTCTACCGGGTAGATAGCCGTTTCGAAGTCCTGTTTTTCCAGCTCAATCAACCGTTGCACCAGGCGCACTGTGTCTGCGAAAAAGACATTATCATCTACCATTGGCGCGTTAATCAGCAGTGGCTTTTGTAAACCATCTGCAAAGTAGATAGGCGAACTGCGCCGATAGGCAAGAGGATCCACCTCAGGGGTATTGAGAATATTCGCCGTATAAGGCGTATTATAATGGGCCCAGTCAGTCACCGGCCGCAGCGCTGCACCAGCTTCAAACAGTTCAGGTTTTTTAAACATTGCCATAAAGGTCAGGAAGCCGCCGTACGAGCCGCCATACGTTCCGATTCGGTCGCGATCCACATTGGCATTGTTCACCAGCCAGTTTACCCCATCAGTCAGGTCCTGCACTTCAGGCTGGCCCATGTCGCGGTAAATAGCTGTCCGCCAGTCGCGGCCGTAACCTGCTGAGGCCCGATAGTCCATATCCAGCACTACATAGCCCTGTTGTACCAGCATGCTGTGGAACATAAATTCACGGAAATAGCCCGACCAGCCCAAATGAGAGTTTTGTAAATACCCTGCGCCATGGTTGAAGACTACGGCTTTGCGAGGTTCCCCCTGCTGATAGTTTTCCGGCAAATAGACCCGTGCATAAATAGGTTGGGCGGTATTGCTGGACTCAATGGCTACAACCTTAGGTACGCTCCAGGGTTTAGCCAGAAACTCAGCGCTGATGGTGTCGGTGATTTTTTCGGCGGCGGTGGCAGGATCCGTGGGCTTTAAATACAGCTCCGGTGGCCGGGTAACTTTGCTGTGAGTCAGCAAAAGCGACTGCTCATCCGGGCTCAGGGTGTAATCGGTCATGCCATTAAGATTGGTCATCGCCGTACTTTCACCGGTCTGCAGGTTTACCCGATAAATTTCATAGACCCCGGGGTGCTTTTTGTTGGCTTTGTAGTACAGATAGTTATCATCTTTGGTCAGCGTTGGGTCATCGGTAACAAATTGCCCCTGGGTCAGCGCCTGCGCTGCCTGACCTGGTTTTTGCAGATACAGGTGTGAATACCCGGAACGCTCAGACTGATAATACAGGGTTTCACTGTTGTGCAGCCAGCCGAACTGATTATAGCGGTAGTTTATCCAGGCATCGTCATGCAGCCGGGCCTGACTTTCCAGGCGCGCATCCTGCAAATCCACCGTGGCAATCCAGCGATCCTTGTTATCCCAGGCTTCCAGCATTATGGCAACCGCCTTACCCTGAGTCTGCCAGCGGATAGAGGGTTCACTCCAATACCAGCTTTCCAGTAAGGTAATATCACGGGGTAAGCGGTTTACCTGGTAGGACTCGCCTCTGGCCCGGGCATTTTCAGTCTTCTCTTCGGCCAGAACATCTTCGTTATAGCCTGGCAGAGTGTTAAAGGACAACGGCTGTTTGTTATTAGTGGCCAGGTCCACCAACCACAGTTCATGATTAACCGGTTCAGCGTCTGCGACCCGTTGACGCACCTTTTTCGCGTCTATACGCCCATCTTCCTGAATATAATGGGGCATGATATCGGTATCATCCCGCCCCGGTTTATCGGCAGTGGTCGCAATAACAGCTTTATCCCCGGCCGGAGAAACCGACACTGCTACCAGCTTCTGGTCCGGTGCAAAATACAGGGGCTCGGGGGCAATGGCCTGATTTGTGGCGGCCAGTTCACGCTCCTGTTGTGCTTCTTCTTCACGATGGGCCCGTTGTTTGGCCACATAATCAATCAGGGATATCTGCTCACGGGCCACAAAATCTTCTGGCTCGTCCACCGGCTCAGGCTTATCGGCAAACTGCCAGCTGATAAGCTGTTCACGCTGACCGGTTTGCAGATTAATGGCAACCACTTTGTTTCCTGAACGTGCCATCAGACGTCCGTCTGTCATAAACTGTAACTGGGTCAGCCTGGGCCCGCCTCGGGTAAGCTGCACCAGTTGCCCTTCGCCAGACTGAACAAAGACACTGTCTTTAAACCGGTAGGCGGTGGTGGTGCCATCTGGGCTAACGACTTTTTCGTCAAAACGATAGCGATGTAGCTCAGCCACATCGGCTTGCCGGGCGCTGGCAGGATCTGACAGCGGCGCCACAAATACTGAATTTAAATTGCTATCAGGTTTTTCCTGCTCATAAACAATATGGCTGCCATCAAGAGAAAAGCCTGCGCGTTGAGGGGAACGACCCAACCATTGAGGATCTGCCATAATCTGTTTCAGGGTTAATTCGCCTGAGTCGCTAACCTGAGACTCCGGTACCGCAGGCTGCATCACCGCAGCTGGCGCAGAAGCATTGCCGGTAACTGAGGCACCTGTGGCCGCAGAGTCTGGGGCGGAGGTAGATGAACAGGCACTCAGGGCGCTGGCAACAGCAACACTGAGCACCATTTTGGTGAGATTTTTCATGTGTTTGAGTCTTTTTAGTTTGTTATTTTAGCCCTCATTATACGCAAGCTGGGTTGCTGGCGGTCAAGCTTCATCTTTAATGTTGTTAAAGTCGTCTTACACTCTGCCTACAAGATTCTAACACCAAAGCGGGATTCAGGTTTTCCGGGCATAAAAAAGCCCCGCATCCGGCGGGGCAATCAAGCACACTCAACTTGGAACACACATTAGCTCTAAACACTTGCCTCGCAGTGCGAGAAAGAATATTGCTAACTGCATAGAGTTAGTCAGTGACAAACGGCGGAAGTTCAGTTTTTTTCTTTTGGCTTAAAAATTTTTTGGCCTAGCCACGGTGCCCACGCTCAAATATGCACTGGAAACCCGGGGATAATTGTTCAGACCTCTGGTAATCTGTTTATTTTTCATTAACCTACAAAGCTCATCGCATACGGTATTAGCTTGAGCGAATATTGATCGGGTAATTCTGTACGCAGAGTAAAAAGCAGGTCATGATATCCGCTTTTAATTTTCCCTGAAATTGTTTGGCAGGAACCTCAATGCGCAAATTTGTAATAGGACTCATTCCGTTGCTGCTACTTAGTGCCTGTGCCACCCGGGACCCGGTGATTAAAGGGCAGCCTTCAAGAGAGCTTTCTACCCCCTACACGCTGAAAACCGGTGGTTTTGTCCCGCCTTTGCAACGCGGAGTTACGGTGCAGCACGCCGAGCTGTGGTTCAACTTTGATTTTGAACGAAAAGTGCTTTACGGCACCAGCGAGCTCACCTTAGACAGCCAGCGAAAAAAACGCACTATTTCGGTGGATCTGGATACCCGGTTTAAAGTAGAGCAGGTTTGGATTAATGATCAGCCGGTCCCCTCTGGTAATGTCAAAAACCCGGATGGGCAGCTGCTTATCACTCCGCAAAATGCGGTGGCTTTTCCATTAAAATTGAAAATTCAGTACTTTGGGCGCCCCCGAACCCCGGTAAATGCCCCCTGGGATGGCGGAGTAATGTGGCAGCAAACACCTCAGGGTGAGCCGTGGCTGGCCACCGCTGTGCAGGGGGAAGGCTGTGATTTATTCTGGCCCTGTATTGACCAGCCAGCCGGGGAGCCGCAGCAGCTTGATTTGCACATCACGGTGCCAAAAAATCTGGTTGCCGCCAGTAACGGCTCCTTACAAAAAGTGACCCAGCTGGAAAATGCACATACTTTTCACTGGCATTCAGATGCTCCCACCAATACGTATGGTGTGGCATTGAATATCGCGCCCTACGAAACCTTATCGATGGACTTTGACAGCCGCTTCGGTAACCGCTATCCGGTCACCTACTACTACCTTCCGGAACCAGGCTCCAGCACGGATAACGCCGAAACCCCGGCTGCCGACACAGATGAAAACGCCCGGGATTTATTTGCCGAGCTACCTCAGATGCTGCGGTTTTTTGAGCATTACATTGGCCCCTACCCCTTTTCGAAGGACAAAGTCGGGATTGTGCAAACGCCTCACCTGGGCATGGAGCATCAGTCTATTAATGCCTATGGCAATAACTACAAAAAAGATGCCTACGGCTTTGACTGGTTACTCCAGCACGAACTGGCCCACGAATGGTTTGGTAATCAACTGACCAATACCAGCTGGGACCATATGTGGCTGCATGAAGGTCTGGGGACCTATATGCAACCCCTCTACGCCCAGTATCTGCACGGTGATGTGGCATATTATGCCTATCTGAACAAAATTCGCAGTCAGCTGCATAACCGTTACCCGATAGTCAGCGGAATGGTGAAGGCCGAAGAAGAAGTGTATGACGAAGATAAAGGACCAGGGCTGGATTTGTATTATAAAGGCGCCTGGGTTATGCATACGCTGCGTTACCTGATTGGCGATGAGGCCTTTTTTGGCGCCGTAACAGAGCTGGTCTATGGTCGACCCGACCCCCGCCCCGGTAATTTTACGCCCCGGTATGCCAATACCAAAGACTTTATCGAACTGGTAAACCGCCATAGTGGCAGCAATATGAACTGGTTTTTTGATACATACCTGTATACAGCGAAACTACCGGAGCTGGTGACTCAGCGTACCTCCACCGCCTTAACCCTGGAATGGGACACCACCGCCAAATCGCAGTTTGTTATGCCATTACAGATCAGTATCAACGGCGAGATACAAACGTTGTCGATGACACGTAAAACCACCTTGTCGGTCACCCCAGATGATGTGGTCATTATTGACCCCCATAGTCTGGTACTACGACAACAGCCGCGGTTTGAAGAGCTTAAAGCTTATAAAGCCCGAAGCGGACAACCGTAATTAAAAAAGCTGAATACCAGGGTGCAGGCCTGGCGCTAGCGCATCCTGGCCTGCACCCTACTCAAACCTTCGCAGCTTAAAAGCCGGCAAGCGCCTGGGCAAAGTCTGCAATTAAATCTTCAGTATCTTCAATGCCCACCGAAATTCGCAACATGGTTTCGCTGATCCCCATTTCGGCGCGTTCCTGGGCACTGTTTTCATAAAAGATGGTCTGGGCCACCGGCAGCGCCAGGGTACGGGTATCGCCCAGGTGCGTAGCACAGATGGCCAACTCCAGTTTGTTCAAAAAGGCCACGGGGTCAATATGCTCAGCTAAATCGAGGCTAAGGATAGCGCCATAGCCGGTTAGCATCTGCTCACGGGCGATAAAGTGCTGGGGGTGGTCAGCCAAACCGGGGTAATACACCCGGCTGACTTTGTCATGATTATCTAAAAACAAGGCCAGTTCTTTGGCATTTGTACAGGCCCGCTCCATTCGTAAGGCCAGTGTTTCAATACCCACCGCGATTTTGTGTGCAGCCTCACTGGATAAGGTGGCGCCCATATCCCGCAAACCTTTTTTCTTTATCTGGGTCAATCCCCGCTGAGAAGCATCAGCCACCTGATATGCCGGCAGAATATTCGCAAATCCCGTCCAGTCAAACAGACCGGTATCCACCACAGCGCCGCCCAATACATGACCATGACCGGCGATATACTTGGTAAGGGAGCACACCACCAGACTCGCACCCAGCGCTTTAGCATCAAATAATGGAGGCGGCGTCATGGTGTTATCAACAATCAGCAGAATATTACGTTCCTGGCAATATTTACCAATGGCCTGAATGTCGGCTACCTGCGTGGCCGGATTGGCAACAGTTTCGGTAAAAACCGCCCGGGTGTTTGGCTGGTAGGCATCAGTAATGGCTTCCAGTTCGGTGACATCCACAAAGCTGATTTGGATACCAAGATCTGCCAGGGTATTCATCAGACTGCGTGAGTTACCAAACAGATAGCGGCTGACAATAATATGATCGCCATGGCGAAACAATGACAAGAAAGTACCACTGATGGCTGCCATTCCCGTTGCAAAACAAACTGCCCCTACCCCTTGTTCGAGCTGATTTATCTGATTTGCCAGCGCCTGCATGGACCCGGTAGAAGAACGCCCGTACACATGGCCTGCCTGCTTGCCCTGAAACACATCAATAATACCCTGAGCATCCTGGTATTCGAATAATACCGAAGAGGTAGCCGCAGTGTGAACCGCCCCATCGGCCGGTTGGTTTAAACGGCGATCGCCGTGAATCTGGCGGGTAGTAAAGCCCTGCTTGCTCAAAAGTTGCTCCCGAAAAATGCGCAATAATAATAAGGCTCACGTTAGCATAAAATCTCAGAATTGTGCGCAGCCGGTATCAAATTTCAATTATTGGGCTATGATTTGAATTAAAGGTAGATTAAAAGTGTGAGGTAATTACATTCAGCTTCAGGTTGATCCGGATTAAAAACACGGGCCTATAAGGATCACGCACTAGGCTAAAGGAGAAGTATCTGCCGTTATGTGTATTCTTTTTATTGCCAAAGAGCAGCGCAAAGATTACCCCTTAATTATTGCTGCCAACCGGGATGAGTTTTATGACCGTCCAACCCAGTCCTCCCATATATGGTGTTCACATCCTCCCATATTTGCCGGTAAAGATTTAAAAGCCGGAGGTACCTGGATGGGGGTCACCCGTGGGGGCCGAATAGCGGCGCTAACCAACATTCGCAAACCCGATAGTGACTCAGACTCGGCCCGCTCCCGGGGTGAACTGGTGGTCGACTACTTACTGAGTCAACATAGTGACAGCGACTATCAACAACAGCTGACACAGCAATCTGGTCAGTACAACGGCTTCAACTTACTCTACGGTAACTGGAAAAGTCTCAAGGTATTTAACAACCACATGCAGCAGCATGAGTCATTAACCGATGGCGTACACGGCTTATCAAATGCTACCTTAAACGCTCCCTGGCCCAAAGTATCGCGGGGCGTTGGCGCTCTGAGCGAGTATTGCAGCGGCACTTCCACCCTCACCGAGGATGCCTTATTTTCGCTGTTACGTGACGCTACTCAGGCCCCGGATGAAATGCTGCCAGATACCGGAATCGATAAAGCCTGGGAAAAAACCCTGTCTCCCATCTTTATCCAGTCTCCCGATTATGGAACCCGCTCATCCACTTTATTACTGGTC
>VMHT01037724.1_pt1 | contig 26334 bp, 47 predicted proteins | sample 4693611 | NCBI WGS metagenome assembly VMHT01 (sample SAMN12280063, study PRJNA550983) | marine metagenome | isolation source: seawater sampled from same location over 5 years 0.02-0.2 micron viral filtrate | place: USA: collected off the coast of southern California halfway between the port... ...
AACTGCGATAGGGTTTTCTGAGCTTCATTTGAAGCCGCACCATTGCCTCCTTGTTGCTTTGTATCAAGTTGCGCTAGTTTGGCTTGGTTGATACTTGACTGCCAGTTACCTCGCAATCTTCCAGACTTTACTGGTGTCTGGATAATGACGTTTTTTGTAAAATCCAGCAGATTACTTCGTATCTTTTCCTCGCTCGCTTCTGTCACCTTGACTGTGAAACGACTTAAATCTTGACCAAGACTCATGCTCTCACCTGTAGATCGACTGAAACCAAGGTGTCAGAGGGTTTGCGTTCATTGATTGCTATGACGCGAAACACTTTACTGTCAAGGGACACTGTATCATTAAGGATATAAGTGTGCGGCTCAGACAATATGCGTCGATCACCCTGCTGTACGGTGCTTCCGTCTATCTCAGTATCGTTATAATTGAAGACACAACAGAACTTGCTAAATGTATCGGTAGTATCGCTCGTCTGACCTGTTGCGGTGTTGTATGAGCCTTTAGACGTTCTAGTAAATGTAAGCTCGCGTCCGAAACTCTTGATCAACGATGTCGCTTTCTTTTCGAGCGTATCGTATGAAAAACTCACGACCTCATCACCTCAAAGGCTGGTCTGACAATCTTACTAAGTGCAAAGGTCAAGGCAGGCGTGGTGACACGGTTCTCACTATTGTTAGCATAAGTGACCTCGATGTCGCCAACTTTCTCTCGCAGAGTTTTCCGATCTTCTGTGTTTAATTGACTGTTGCCAGACTCTTGCGCAAAGATCGCCTCGTACAGAGCCAGTTTGACATCGCTAGGAATCTCAGTGGCATCTGCGTAGTAGCCATCGATCATTGCTTCAGTTCTAGGCCACTGCAAAGGTTGGTTTTCATTTGCCTTAAATCCGATGAACGTCTGACGCTCAAAAAAATCCATTGCTCGATATATCGATTGAGTGACTTTGGCATCATTCCCAATCGTGAGGTTTCTCAGAGTCGCCCAATCCTTAAAATTTTGCAGTGAAACATAGGTGTTTGCACCACTGACGACCGATCCATCCTCGACCACAAGGCTCATTTTTTCACCTCATATCCATTAGAGCGATACACATCAACCATACAAGGATCGACTTTGACGATTTTACCCTCGCCATTCACCATTGTGACTAGATTGGGATTTTCATCATCTAGGACTTTCTTGGTTTTTGATTCAGCCATCTCTTATTCCTTTAGTTGAACCGACTCGTGGCGAACTAGCAGAACTCCGCGAATCGGCTCAAGTAAAACGGGGGACAAGCCCCCGTCTGGTCTTAGCCTAGCAGAGTAGCGATGAAGTCTGATTTCCAGCACTTCACGCCAAACGCGACAGCGACTTCAATCATGGCCTTACGATAACCCTTATAGAACCGAACCTCGTAGACGATTCCACTATTAGGATCTTGCACCGTAATTGCGTCATCAGCATTGTCCCCACCTTCTGGGACTGCCGGAGCGCGAACAGCGAGTTCAATCGCACGACGATGGAAAGCCATGTTGCCAGTGTAATCGTTGCCAATGGTCATCTCGACTGTATCAGCTACGGTTGACCTGATTCCGGGCGCACCGATCACGATATCGCCACTCGTCGCAACCAATCCGGTGTTGACGACATACTTGTTTACGGAATCACCCGCAAACGTCACGATATCTCCAGCAATGATACCTGTCGTATTGACCGTGCCACCGTCAAGGGTCAGGGTTGTTTCCCCAACAACTTCGCCTGATCCGTTGTTCACATCGTAGCCAGTACCCGCACCTTTCGTATGCGCTTGAACTTGCGCTGATTCTCGTACAGCTAAACCTTGCAGATCGAGCAAAGTTCCCTGACGCAAGAGCGTATCGTTTCCAGCCTGATTGACCGATTGCAATGTTGCAAGTTGACGCAGATTTGTTCCGGCCAAAGTGTTCAAGACCAGACTAGCCTGACCATCATTTGGCGGCATTCCATTATCAACCAGAATCTGTCGAATCTCTGCGACTTCATCAAAGTTCGATCCGAACGGTGTAGTTCCAGCCGTACCGAATGCTCTTGATGCTGAGTTCTTCGCCTGAGTAGCGATCTCAACTTCCATCTCATTGGTCAAAGCTCTCATCGCTTGCGCGATCATGTCACCATATACAGTGTCGTAGCCAACACCATTATTTAAGTGCAAGACATCTTCGCCAGTGAACGGGATTTGCACAGCGCGAGACTTATTGATAGTCAAAGTTTTGTTATCAACAGTCTGATCAGTTCCTTGCGGAATGGTCATAGACTCGGTGACATCACCGACAGTCGATTCGCGTGTGAATGCGGCTCTTACTACGTCACCTTTAGCGGCACGTTCTGAGCCATTTGCATTGATTGTAACGGCAGGAATAAAGCCAACTAGCTCCCGTCCTACCACGTCAGCCGCTACATAAATATCTGCGGCGAGGTCTGTTAATACGTTAGCCATGTGGGGCTACTCCTTCATTCGTTTACAATTTTCCCTTTGCCACGAACGAATAAAGCTCTGTCTTTCTGCGACAATTCATCGAACTGGCTCCGGCTCATTTCTTGAACTTCAACACTAGCCCCGCCAATGCTTCGGGTAGCTCCACCACCCTGTGCTTGAATGCCATCGACTAAGAAGGAATATTCAGTCTTAATTTTCGCACTCAGATCATCTAACGATGATACCGTCAACTGACCACTATCATCAGTAACACGGATTTCATTCTCTACAAGAGTCAGCCTCTGGCTGATCTCCTTTTCAAGAAGTTTGGCCTTCTGAACGTCCTTTGTCAACGTCCCAGCAATCCTAGATGCTTCGGTTCGTATCGTTTGACGTTGCTGGCTTTCCATCATCTCATTGAGCCGTAAGTTGATCGAGTCATTTTCGGCTTTTTGGCTTTCGTAGAGTTCTTTGTATTGGCCGTTTTCTTGGGCTTGCTTTTCTTTGTCATCGCGTGCTTTGGCATCTGCTTGTTCCTTTGCTTTTTGAATCGCTTTCTTCTCAGCTAGCAACTCATCGTTTTTGGATTTAAGACCAGCTACTTCCTGGTCTAACCTCTCTTGGACTTTCGCTTCAATCGTTGATTCAATCTCGGTTTGGAGTTTCGACTTATCTGCGTCTTCGATTGGTAAGTCTTTCAATGTTTCCATGCGTCACCTCTAGTTTGCGTGGTTGCGGCTCTGCCGCGTTATAAGTCTATGCCTTGGCCGATCAAAGTGAATATCTCACCATAATCGCCTTGAATATCTTCTGGTAGCTTTGGTAGCAAGCCCCGAATGATCTCTAAATCTTCATTGCTAATATTATCAGACTTATCAAGAATCTCTCGGATTTGAGTAATGATACTCTGTTCTTCACTTGTAAGCATTTGCAATCATGTCCTCTATCAACTCAATAAATTTGGGGCTACATCGTCGCTTCTGTCCTCCAAAGTAAGCACTGAAGTTTTCAGCGAACCACTCAACTGTCTTTGTTTCGCCATATTGACTTGGTGATGTTTGCTGTAACTCCTTGCGCGAACTCCTCCACAATTTATTCATGCGCTGTTCTATCGGACTGAAGTTTTTCCATTCGCGTGTAGCGAATCTCTCATTGAATTTGGTGGGGCTAAACTTATAGGTCTGGTGAACATGGTGACCAAATTCATGGATAATCGTTGATCTGTAAGTGTCGAATCGTGTTTCCTGATAACTTGCGACACTCCAAGGTTTGTTCTCTGCATCTCCTTGATTCCAAGCAGATCGATTGGTTGCTAGCATACGCCCACGATTGCCATCTGTGCCTTCCATTGCTATTCCAGACACTTTTCGACCCATATTTTTTTGACTTATTGACAAAGTAGCATCGCCCATTGAGGCATTCACTCGACGCTGTGTAGTTTGCATAGCCCGGAGTTTGGGGATATTGAACAATCTTGAAAGGCCATCTAGGTCTTCAAGACAAGCCTCTAGCGCGACAGCATTATCATCATCGAATCGAGAGACGGAACCCCAATTCTTTTTCCCTGAGAATCGCGTATCTGAGTATTGCCGAGGATCTGCATTGCCTTCTTCCACATATGCCTTGAGACGTTTTCTTGCTTCTTTTGGTGTCTTGAATTTGATTTCTGATGTTGGTCTGAAGGTGAATGTCGGTGCTTCAGGGTCTGGCAAAGTGGGTCTAATCGCCTGTTGGATCGTTGTTTGATTGAATGTGATATCTCTGTCTCTTAACTCTTGCAGTGTCAGAGTGCGGCCATCGCTGTCGATGAATCGTGACAATGGCAACCTCTGTTGAGCAAACAGGCGTTGACGCTCTTTCCCAAGCACCTCAACTTGAAACTCCTTCGACTGCTTCCGCAACCATTGCTCATAATTGAGTTTCGCACTGACCACACCCCGACCTGACGATCCGACCGCACCTCTTTGACCTTCGACATCTAGTTCAAATTCTTTCTTAACTTTAGGGACAATGGTAGAGCGACAGCCAAAGTGGGCTGGTGGCTTCGGTGATCTCTCAGGATTATCAGAGATCGGATAGATCAAACCATCTCGACTCATACAAATAAACGTAGTACGACTGTCGAGCGTGGCGACCCATTGATATCCCTCAAGAATATCAGCGTTTTCCTTGAGTGTTTCGTTTCGAGCTTCGACTGCCAAATGGTTAGTCCCTGTCCTAATCAGCGTTTTGACTTGATCTTTCTTTAGGCTGACATGATCTTTTATGTCATTCACGATTTGAGGAGATGTCCGACCTAATGCAAATCCATCGCGTAGCACTTGCAAAAACTGCCCTTGAGCTTGCTGACCAAAGGAACTGATCAACTGACCGAACGATTTGGCAGATCGACCGGGCTGTAAAGCCATCACATCAGTTAGGTATGCAGATCGTAGTTGTACAGGGTTGGGCAGATCAAAATCGACTCCAGTGGCTTGTGAAAATGCGGCTGTACTGAACTCAGATTCATATTGAATGAAATCGTTTGCAAAATCTTCTGTTGATACTCCGATCTCTCGATAAACTTCTGCCGCATACAGTTTGAGATCATCAAGGATTCGTTGATAGCGGAATTGCTGAAACTCTGTCAGATCGCCTTGTAACTTGCGTTCAACTTCGCTGATGAGTTTTTCTAACTCAATTCCTGCTTGATTAACTTGGCCACCAGCAAGACGTTGGATGAATATTTGATGTCGAGTAAGTGTGTCAAACAAATCGTCGGACACATTAGCTCCATTTGACTTTGTCTGCCCAGAATGCGGCTGACATCTTGCCTTTGGCTATGTTTTTGGCGTGTCTGGCCTTGAATGCCTTGCGTTTCGCTTTCATGGCTTCTGACTCACCAGCCTTCGGTGCGCCTGATGTTTTGGCTCCTTGCTGACCGAATCGAATCAGTTTTACCTTGTCGCCTTCCTTTGCAAGCACGACATGAGATTTCTCTGGATGTCGGGGTGTCCTCTTGGGCTTGTTGAAACCTTCCAGATTGAACCTTTCAAGTCTAGGGTCTTTTGCCATTACTTCTTTGCTCGTTTCTTGGCTGTTGCAGATAGTTCATTCATGTGAAAAAGATATTTACTGGTGCTTGTGTGCCTAGCTCCTGACATGGCTCGACCAGATGCATCCTTGTGGGTCTTACCTGTAAATGGAGTGCCATCACTAAAATAATGTTTCACGCCTGCTACCATCACTTTCTCCTTTTTCTGACCTTGCGTATATCTGCGTCTGTAATCTTATCTCTTGGCGGTGCAACCCTAGCCAATCGTTTTTGCTTTGCTGAATACGATTTGCGACCTTTAGGCTTCGGCATTACTTCTTAGCCTTGTTTGTTTTGCGGAACTTCTGTATTGCTTCCCATTGCTTAGAATCAACTGATCGAGCCTTACCGCCTGTCAAGACTGAGTTCACTCGTGCCATTGCCCATTGGCTGACTGAAACTCCGGGTCTGCGTCCTGATGTGACTGCGGCTCCAACTCCCTTGTCATAAATCTGCTTAAGTGCCGAATACGGCGCGTTCGCTTTTTTCGCTTTATTCTGCAAAGCCTTCTTCGTGCGTTCATTTATTTTTGCCACCGAATCGCCTCCTGAATGCTTTAGTGTATGGTGATTCTGGTGTCTTCTTTCGCTTACCTTTTGAATCCTTGTCGCCAGCCAACTCACCTAATAATCGGCCTTCCTTCTGCATCTTCTCTAGCTGTGCGAGCCGTTTGCGTCTGGCCTCGCCCGTCAACCCGGCGAGATATTTGGCTGGAATCTTGCGACCTGACTTTGTAGTGACCTTCCTAACCATTGACTACTTCCAATGCCATCGGTGCTGAGACGCCTCGTTCGTCTTGCACTTCTTCCAATGTTCGCTCTGGTGCAATCACGCCAGCCGCTTTCAATCTGTCGAATATATCTTGCTCTGCCACAATCGACCGATCCAATAGGGTCACCATTGACATGATCAACTGCGGATCGACGGACTTGTCGTAGAACTCATTGTTGATTTGGAACACGACTTCCTCAGTGTCAACACCCATAAACTCACCGACCCAATCGATTGCTTGCCTTAACCCTTTACTCAAATTGTTTACCAGATCACCCAAGACGGAGTTTTCACTAGCGAATCGAATCCTCGCACCTTCTGCTGTCTCATTCCCTGCCCTGTCAGTAATAATCCTTGCCCCAATCATCACCATCGCAGATTCTTTCGAGCGCATTGCATCCATCACCATGTTATTGGGATCAGCCTGTAACAGCGTAGCCGAGCCAGTTTCACCCAGGACATGACCAGCCCTCGATCCTAGCTTTATGCCTTGTGGATTGAATGCCTTGAATTGTTCCGGTGACAGACTATGGGTAATGAACAGCGAGGGTTGCCCTGTCAGGAAACAAGATTCTTCATAATCTGCTGAGTTTCGATAGTGAGCTATGTTGACATCAGCAATGTCTGACAGCGGAGCCTCATCGACCGTCACATCGTTATTCTGCGCTCCGACAAATGCGAGAGGGATGATGTCCCAAGTCGATCCGTCAGCCTTGCGCGGGAACATCTCCTCGGTGACAGGAACGTCATCACGATATAACTGTTGGCTGTATCCCTCTTCGCTCAGTCGCAAAACGCGATATTGCGTCTCAACTTCAGATGAAAACTCATCCAACTCCTTTAGGTAAGACTCAGATAACACGCACATGACTAGCATTTTACGACCGTTGATACTCTGTGTCTTCCAGTTCACGACCTGTTCAGCAGTGTAAGGAATGATTGCCGCCTTTAGTTGGAGCATTTCCGTTTGCTCTATTGTCAATCCATCTGGTGCTTGCGGATAGTCAACCAGAAACGCTGTACGACCTGTCTCAAGTAGATTGCTTAACTCGTCTTTGCTCAACTGGCTGAGACTCAAGCCATCGCCTGTCGCGTCCATCTTAAGGTAGTCAAGCCCTTCCGGTAGCACACAGATAGGGTCTTTGCGGAACGCCGCACCGACAAGAGCGTTCTTTGTCCTGCCAGTAAAGTTGGTGAATAGCGCACGTTTGAGGTATTGCTTGTACCTTTGAGTTTGTGTGCCTTTGCGCTCATCGCCTGATTGATTATCTGGAACAGGCAGATATTCGTATTTCTTCTCCTTGATCGCCCGTGATCCTTTTACAGCATCTCTGGTTTGCGTCCAGACAGGTAGATATTTTTGATAATCGGGGTGCTGTTGAGTCACTGGCATGATTGAAAATCTCGTTCAATGGTCATTTTTATTGTACGCCTCATAATGCGAAATTGAAATCGACGTTAGCGACAGGACGTAGTATAGGCATTTCGTAGGCGATTGGGTAAGTCGTCGCATCATTTTGGTGGTCAACTCCAGTGGTTTTGTCTGGCTCACCGTTCCGGTAGACCTGTTGCTCAAGACACGATGCCACAGTAGGACAGGCGTTGGCGTTGATTCGGATACGACCAGCCTCAAGTGCGGCATTGGTTGCCATGATCCGATCTCTGACCGCTGGGTTCGACTTCTTAGCTCTTACTGTAAAACCCGCTTGTTGTAACAATGCGATATCGGACATCGATGCATTTACTGTTTTCCTCGCACTGCCACTTGCATCAGGATAGACAAAAATCTGATGCCCTGCGTACTTCGACTTGATCAGATCGATCATCTCTGGCGTGTCGTACATATTGATAAGCTCTTCAACGCAGTGCCAGACTCGACCGCCTTCTCGTTGGACGTAAACGGTTGCGGCTTGCTTCGTGACGTTAAAGTCACAGCCGATAAACAACGGCTCATCTTTACGGATTGTCTCACTCGACGCATGGCTCGTCCGATCATAAGAGTTATACACTGTTCCACTGATGAGGTTGACGAATCTACCTTCCAAATATGCGTCTAGTAAATTGTCAGGGTAAGCGTCCCGTAATGAATCGATGTACCCGGCTGGCAAGTGCGGATTGCTCGCTGTTGGGGCTTGAATAATCTCGTAGCCTTCCTTTGGGTCACGCTTCCAAGTCTCATAGACGAATCTAAATCCTTCTGGTGTTGTCGTGACACCTATCGTATTCAATCCACCGTTAGGTTTGTGCTGACGATTTCGAGATAATATCTGCCGCCATACATAAGCCGCATCGTCTTTCTTGAGCGTATCAAGCTCATCGATGTCTGCGTCAGCGTGTTCGTAACCGATAATTCTGGTGCTGTTATCCATCGACCGGAAGAAGATGTGGCCGCATCCTTCGACGTGAATCTGATTAGTAGGGCTTTTGGTCAGTTTGAAAGGAAGGTTTAACTCCGTCAGTATCTCCTCAAAGCGAGGCCATGCGATCATTCGGATCAGATCATAAGTAGGTTCGTAGAATCCTCGATTGCACGTTGGGTTGGCTAGTAGCCCAAAGATACAGCGCAGAATAGCCGCTTCAGTCTTGCCAGCACCAAACCCAGCGACAAACGCAGGGAATTTAGCCTGACTGTAGATGTAATCGTACTGAGGAATCGTTGGCCTGATCTTGGTGACAAGATCGCTTGAGGATGGCTCCCATAAGTCTGGCTCATCTACCTCAATCAATCTCATGAGGATTGACGACCTGTAGTACTACGTTATGACCTTGTGTTGAGCTTTCTGGTTGCTCGCGCCACCCGGCTTGTGTCTTCAGATAAAAGATAGTGGCTACCGTATTTCCAGAGTTACTTTGCTGTAACAAGTTTTGGCTGACGTTAAGGATTGCTTTCGCTTTCCCTTTTTTATATGCCTCAAAAACCTCCGGCTGTCTTCTCTCAACCGCCCGCAAAGTGTTCTCCTCAATGCCAAAGTAGTCTGCGATCTGACCCTTAGTCATTACAGATGCGAGTGCTTCGACTTGAGCGATATCTTTGTCGTCGAATTGTACAGCGGGACGACCACCGCCTTCACCTTGTGCCATAGGCGAGAGAGTAACAAGTTATCCCTTGCGATACAATTTGCCAACGATTTTTGAGTAGTGGCTTTTCATATCTCTAGGATCAATGACCATAAATCCTTTTGGGTTCTGACCAATCAAAGCATAGGGTCTGTTGTTTCCTCGTAAGAACCACTTCGCCGCATCCAGTGCTTGGTCTGCCGTGTTATAGTAGATCATTCGCATAAACCGTAAATGCTATGACAGGTTGTCGGTTCCTCATACACAGATATAAGGTCATATTGGACTTTACCCCTGGTTGTATTCGCCCAGTCAACCTTAGCGTTAATGGAAGCTAGACTGCTAAGCTCCTCTGGCGACAATCCTTCTACCTCACTCGCTCTAAGTGTAAAAAACGTAGCGCGACCAACTTTGCTTGCCTCTCCAATCAATGCTTCCCACTCTGCAACGCGCTCAATTTCTTCTGGAAACCTCATAGCAATTTGTCGCAGTTCTTCTTTATTGCAACTGACGCATGGCATACACCCAACCCTTCCCATGCCTTGCTTGTATAATGGATTTGGATCGATACCATGTTTTTTGTGCATCGAGAAAACGTCTTCAACAGTCCAATGTAAGATTGGTCTAACGATCTCAGCACCAGCATCATCCATTTCTCGCTCTGGTAGCTTTGCCCGAGCCGCAGATTCATCTGCCCGTACCCCAACCCAAGTTTGAACCTTATCATGTTGCTTCATCACAGGGAAAAGCACTTGCTGATTAAACGGCAAAATCTTTAGATTCTCGGTGCAGAAGCGAGCCATTGTGGACGGGAAACGCCCTTTCCATAAGCAAAGGTCTAAGAAAGGATTCCCTGTTGGCTGAAGAACCGCCAGCGCACGTTCAATTTTATCTTCCGAAATTCCATCCTTCCGCCATTTTGTCTGCACAACTTCGCGTTTACGCTCGATATCCTTTGAGAAGTCCGCCTTGCATCTCTGAATCTTGATGCCTAACTTTTGTTCCAAATAATCGACATATTCATAAGTAATCGGATGTTCGTGTCCCGTATCCGCAAATGCCAACATCGGATCAACACCACGCTCAATAGCAAGCAATGCTGTTGCTGTGGAGTCTTTGCCTCCAGACATCGATACGATGACTTTTGTCATTTCAAACCAAGCCTTGCGATCACATATTCGACAGCCATTAGATGTGGGTTTTTTGGTTGAGGTGCTTCAGACCATTGATTCATAGGTTGGTAAGGGACTTTTGCCAATGAACCACCTTCCTCGAACTCGCTGACATCACCGCACGACATACACCATGTTGGATCACCAAGGGACTGACCGCATCTAGGGCAATGAGTGTATTGAGCCATTATACATTCCTCTCAAACAAATACCGACCGATTTCTCCTACAATGCCAACGGCGACAAAAGCCGCCGCAAGACACAAAACAAACTCAAAGCCTGTCATGCCAGTTTCCTCCTAGCTGTCCGACCTACCGCTCTATCGGCTTTCCGTAAGCTCTTTAGAACGACTTCTGGCTCGACCGTATTGCCTTTCTTGATCGCTGACCAAGACTTCATACCGACCTTGGTACGGTTTTCCCCATCAAGATCGCTGATGTGTACCCACTTGCTCCCGAGCTGAACTTTGACCAATCGATAGCCTGACCCGATTCTAGGCAATTCGTTGGTCACGATCACTTCTTGATAAATGGTTTGCATCTGATTCTCCCAAGGGCGGCTTACGCCGCCTCTCTTGTAGCTTCCATCAACTCAGCGTTGCTCAAGTTACGAGAGGCGGCCTTGAAGCGATCTCTGGCCTTGAGCATAAGATCGTTGAGCTTCCAGCAATACTCCAAGCGAGCATTAGCGTTACACGCTTTGACCCACTCAGCTTTCCAATTCTGATAATTGACCCAAGCGTTTTTAGCATTTTGTACATCAGTCATGTCGTTTTCTCCTGTGTGTTTACCCGACACAGATAGTATCCCTCATCTAAATCAGAATAACAACCTTTTTGATGTTTATTTATCATTATTTTTGATTATCGCATCGATCCCGCTAATTCTATGCCTTGCGAGACGGACACGTTTTTTGTCTTCTAAGGTCAATTTGCGACCCTTTGCCTTATCGTTCTCAGCGATCGACAGCACCAAATCATCCTCTAAACGCTGTTGTGTCATCTGTTTTGTTAAAACTGGTCTGACATAGTTGGAGTCAGGTGAAAAAATTTCTGACACTGGCAACCCGAGAGTGTCCATCAAATCTAATCCTGTAGCACCGCACACAAAACAATGAACACCCACTGACCGATCTGGCCTCTCACTGATCATCAGGTTTCGATGCTTGCCGCCATGCACCGGACAAACGGCTCGCCACTTGTCTTGTCCTGCTGGCTGAACCTTGTCTAATCGAGCGAGGATGTTATCAACTGGCATTCTTCAACCTCGACTGCGCGTAAATCATATTCTCGCGTTTAATCCATCGAGTGACCTCATCAGAGACACTTGAGGCTGATACTGGGTTAATTTTGTTAGGCCAGACACCGAACTTACTCCGATACTTGTGCGCGACCCATCCCTTCGATTTTCCCGTCTGTCGAGCGTATAGCCATAATTCACCAAGCCATTCGCTTTTGCGGTCTATCGATATGGTTTTATTGGCGCGGTTTTGAGCCGTTAGTTTTTCAAGCACCTGATTATCAGTGACGATTTCCTCATAATTGGGAACCTCGTACCCGCAAGAACAACGAACACCGACCATCTCCTGATAGCATTGTGGACACTGCTGTACCCTTGGTTCTTTCTTTTCTTTGATCTGATTGCGCTCAGAAAAGCGATGCTCCCCGTCATCAAGCTCAGATGGGACAATATGTTCTGCGAACCCGTGCCGCTTCACGTTACCAGCATGATCGAGGTAGATCGCTTTGTCCTTGCCCACTGAGGTTCTCATAATACGTCCTGCTCGTTGAACGTAAGCAATCAGGCTCTTTGTTGGAAAACAATCGATCAGACAAGAGACGGACGGAGCGTCATACCCGGTATTCAAAAGTCTGGAACATGACAGAATTTCAAACTCACCAGCATCGTGAGCCTCATATAAGTCTCGTCGAATCTCGTCGTCCGTGTATCCGTCAATATGTTCTGCGCTGATCCCAGCCTCTCTAAACGTCTCAACCATGAATTTGGAGTGCTTGATACTTGGGCTGAATGCAATCGTCTGCCGCCCGTTGGCGTGTTTCAACCAGTTTTTAACAATATCACCAGCTAATATCCGATCCTTTTCAATCTCTTCAGCCAAGTCATTGGGGTCAAAATCTGAGCCGCCTGTAGTCAACGCTCTGGTTTTGACGTTTGCTGTATCAACTTGACGACCTCCGTAATACTCAACCGGACACAAGAAGCCCTGATCGAGAAGCTCTGTCGGAGTAATCGGCACAACGATATCATCGTAGTGTTTGCCCAATCCTTTACTGAATGGAGTCGCGCTGAGTCCGATAAATGGTATCGCATTGTAGGCATTCATCATCTTGCTCAAACTTTCATAGTGAGTGTGACACTCATCAACGATAGCGATATCGAAATCTGGCATTCGATTACGTCTGGCAAGCGTTTGAATGCTTGCGATCTGAACGGGTCTCGTCGGATCAGTCATCTCATGCTGGCCTTGCATTACGCCTAAACTTAGATTGTGACCGACAAACGATTCCAAGGTCTGTTGTACCAGTTTGACTCTGTCGCAGATAAATATTGCCCGCTTGCCTTTCTGGACTACTGATTTGATGATCGCCGCCGCCGTGATTGTCTTTCCAAAACTGCATGGTGCGGCGAGGATAGGTCTAAGGTTACCTTTCCGTATTGACTCTCTCAGCATCTCAATAGCCAGAGTTTGATGGGGGCGTAAAAATAAGCTCACTTCTCGCCCTTCCATTCTTCTACAAACTGTGATCGCAACTCGCGTGATCGGAAGAATCCATCATGCTCTGGATACATGACATGAAAGTACCGGGAATAATAAGCAGTGTAGTTATTGCAAATCTTAAATGGATCGCCCTTGGTCTCGATGTCGGTATGCCAACGGATGCGCTCAAAAACGGCTTTGCTACTGTAGTGCTGATGTCCTCGATTAATGATCTGAAACGTGAATTTGACAAACAAGTCCCAAACATGAGGATTCTTTTTATGGTACTCCCACCACTGTTGCTTGATCGTTTTACTCATAATCATCGACCAAGGTTTGTTCTTGACCCCATTGTGGAGCGAACCACCTGTAACCAAATTGTCCGCCTTGGTTAAAAAGATAGTCAATCGACAAGTCTTCGCCTGAGTGATTTTCAATATCATCGTGGTTTTCAACCATAAACGAGAAAGAAAACTCACCATTGTCTCTTTTGCAAATAGCCGCTAGTTCAACAACAAATGGATCACAATGCTCATCAATTTGCCAATAAAGTTGCTCTGGCGTATTTGAGTAAACAATTACAAGCCAATCTTGGGTTCGCATCGCAAACAGTTTCTTGTTCCGATGCTTACCTAGCAAATAAATCGGTTCTGATCGATCAATTTTATTCATCAGCATTTCTCCCATATTTCAGACATAGTTGTCATTTAGAGGACGTAGGGTGATCCCTGTCCACTTTGTTATCTATCGTCCATGCAGCCTCAGTCATCAGCAGTGCTTTCGATGGTGGGTATCTCCATCCGGTAGCTCAACCGTCCCTGCCCATATTTGCATCCGAATAAAACTTTTTTTATTCCGACACTAGGCGAATCACCTCTAACGCTGTTTGTCCCGTCCTCAAAGGTTGAGACTGCAATCTTGCTTTGACGTGCTACAGCACAATGCGACTGTTTAAACAGACACACAGATCGGACTAAACTGAGAGAAAAGTTGAAGTTTCGGCAGATTTGCCTCAAACTATCACCAGTGCCGGAGTGCGGTCACGGGTGTTTTTCTCCTGTACTTCAATCCGGTCTGCTAGGGGATTCTCACTCCCCGTCCGGCACTGTCTGAATCATGCTCTCCTTAATTTGAATGTTCAACCCTTTTTTTTCAATTGGCGATAAATCCACCAAACGATTACGATTTGACTAATCACCAACAACCAACCCAAACCACTCATAATCAGGTAGTAAGTTTCAGTCTCAAAAATTGTCATTGGAAAAGCCATCAACTTCTAATTTTTACCTCGAAAGATGCACCTTCATCACCAAGCATACGGATCAGATGACCCTGTATAGATTTGTATGCACTGATGATCTCTGATATTTCGACAGGATCATAGCCTTCAGAAACAAGTTTTCTTTTCAACACACTATCATGCTCTGACAAGAAATCGGATAAGCAGTCAGCAGTTTCCGATTTGATTGAAATTACATTCATGTCCATTTGTCTCTCCTAATCAATGACTGAATGACCACGACCCTCAAGGCATCGTCTCACTCGCTTTTTATATGTTGATTCCTTGCGTGGAATCATTCCTAGGGTCGCAGTCGATACATACCAGTTCATTGCAGTCTGCACCTGATCGATTGATGTGACTGTATGCTCGTCAGCAAGTTGCTTACAGTGTTGTACATCGTTTGTGATCTCAGCGGCTTTGTTCTCTGGGTATGTTCCTGACCGACCACCTGTATCGATAATCGGCTGGTAGGAACAACCTGTCATAAAGAATACTGTGATCAGCAAACTTTTATGCATTTTGCTCCCCTTCATAACAGCCTACCTTTCTTGCGCTCTTCTTCCACAATGTCACCCAAAGTAGTCCAAGTGTTTTTCTTGGCCTCCTCGTTTTGATCGTCAACGATCTTCGCAAGCCTGAGAAGCTCTTCCTTACAGGATTCTTGAGCTTCACGACCAGCGTTGGGGTTGGTCATCACTTCGCAACACATTACGACGATTGTTTGCCAAGTAGGAGTAATATCGATTGTTTTCATTGCTAGTTCCTCAATTGTAGAGCCGCCCTTATGGACGGCTTGCTAACCATTCTTCGCGCTCATTATCGAAACGCTCATTTGCTTCTGGCATTCCCTCAAAGTGAATGTCATTGAATTGTTGGCGAGTGACCTGACCGTGGTCATGCTCAACTACACTTGCGTAGATGTAGCCGATCCGCCAAATCTGCTTGTCAGACAGACCGTGATTTGCAATCAGACCACCATTTTTCAGGTGGTCAAATGCGGCTTTAGCGACTTGTGCTGTTGTCATAAACATGATAACTCCCCTTGGGCGGCTTACGCCGCCACCAATTGATGTGCGCCAAAGTAAAGCGGACGAGTGCCTTCGCCAAAAACGCGAATTGTGCTACGTCCAGAAGTAGTGCTTTCAACACGATGAACCGTTTCGGTATCTAACAAACAAAACTGCATATCGCGTTTTTCGACAGCATTCCACTTCACAAGGACTGCACCCTTGCGGATGCGAACTTTTGAGCCTCTGATGAACTTTTTCATGTCGTGTTCTCCTGTGTGTTGATTCGACAAAGATATTGTCGTTGATGTAGATAACGATGTCAACACTTTTGATGATTTATTTTTGTTTTTTGTTGATTATCTTTTCTTTTATGCGTTTTTTCTTGCGAAATATCTTACCGATTCGCCTGGCATATTCAGCAGTGATCTCAGTAAATTCTTGACATGATTCAAGGAAGTCCACTTTCGGTTGCCCAATTTTCCAAACCAACGCGACTCGATAATCAGCAGAGTTTCCCGATTTGTATCGATTACATTTAACGCACTGCTTATGAGCATTCCATTGATGGAATCGTAAATGCGGAGCCGATCCGGTAGATCGGTAGTGACCACAATCCCAGTTCCCTCCGTATGACCCTTCGCCTGTCCACCGACCGCATGAAATGCATGGTTTGTTGCGATCTCGGAACCGAATATAGGCGTTAAATGCTCGTTGTGCTTCTCGGATGTGATCAGAGCGCGTTTTGTGACGCATCCTAACGTCCCTGACGGCCTTTTTACGATCTCTCAGTATCTTGGCTTGGGTAAACGCTTGTAAGCACTTATACGAGCAGAAAGAGCGTAATTGAGATTGAATCGTGCTGTCGCTATCACACTTGGTCTTGCAATAACCACATCGACGAATCTTTGATCTCATACCTTGATGGCTCGATGATTCGCATTCATTGACCGCCACGCCTCGATTTTGGCTTCTGCCGCAACTCGCAAAAAGCGCATTTTCTCATCCTCATCAATTGCTGTCCTGAGAGCTTGCAGATGTTTCTCATATTGTGGGTCAGCCAAAGCCTCGCGCTCTTGTGCTGAGACAGGTAAATCCATGTGCTGTTTCATCAGTTTGGCTCGCAAAACCTTACGATACTCGTCAAGGTAAAGACGTTCGGCTCGTTTTTGTGCGGCTTCATTGGCGGTATCGCGGAGCCAATCGACTGCCGCCTCAACTTCTTTTTCGTCGATCACGACCCAAGCTCCAAGAATTTGCCAAACTCAATATCAAGATAGTTGCAAATTGTCTCGACTTTCGACACTTTCATGTCAGTCATATTTCTCCATCGATGAACCTGTTGCGGTGAAACTGCTAAATCGTTTGCTAACTGACGACTCGTAACCTCGTTGAGTTCTTGCGCGATGCGTAAACTTTTTCCAATGTTGTATTTCATTTTTCTTTCCTCATGTTAGACTGAAATCTCATTTGACTCCCTATGACTGCCGCTAGTCTGATTCCCTCACCTAGCGGCATTTTTTTCAGAACGGTATTTCCTTGTCTAAATCAACCGGGTTACCCTGACTTGGCGGAGTCATAGGTTGTGATTGTTGAGTCTTTGGTGTCACTTTTAGCTTTAAAACTGGAGCGCGATCACTTGAATCCTCGCTTCTTTTCCATGCGCTGACCCAATATTCTTTCCCGTCAATTGTAGCGTTGCCTTGGAAATCTGGATCTGTCGGTTTGTTCCTTCGCTTGTTCTCCCAGATCGCTATTTCATTATTATTGTCATACGTTTTTTGTTCACTCATCTTATTAACTCCAATCGTTGTGTTTCTTTCGTTATCTCCTCGCAAGCCTTCTCAACTTCAGCCGCGAGCTTCTCAATGTATTCATCGTCTCGTCTGATACGAGTGACAAATATCGGCATCGTTTCGTGGTACGACACAAAATCCCACCACTCTCGATCTGTGATCCACATGCATCCTTGGACTTGTGGAATGTGTAAAGTCGGCATTTCTTGCGACCGCAAGACAGCGACATGGTTAGCTGGCTTAAAGACCTTTATCTCCAAACCACCATCATTGCTGATCAATCCATCTGGTGACGCTCCAGCCTCCAGCGTGTCGTGCTTACACAAACCAGCTTCAACAACAATGCTGTCAGTCATCAATTGATAGAGAGATCGAGCCTTTGCCTCAAGCTCTGTGCCTCTCTCCATCCACTCCGTGACTGTGATCTCCGGGCTTTCACCAGTAAGTTTTTGTGCAATCAACTCATTGATGTACGACTTGGCTTGAGTGCTTTTTGCACCTGTCGGATTGATCAACTTGCCAAAGTTAGAGGCAGTAGGACAGCCAAGACGCGCTTGATGCCATTCTGGACTCCTTTGCTCATGATCAATGATTCTCATGGTTAGCCTCTTCCTCATAGGTGTCAGGCTCATTACCATGCGTGATAGCATCCACCACGTCTTCTGATGGTGCTTGAGGCTTGCTGTTTTGCTGTGCTTTTTTCGTCTGCAAGACTTTTATTGCCTGATCGTAAACGGCTTGAGTCATTGACTTGACGCTATCAACTTCGTAGTGAGCTAAAAATGCATCTAAATTAGCATTTGTCTCTTGCAGTAGTTTATTGATCTCACTCCTTTGATCCTCGCTCAGTGGTTTCTCAAATGCCTCCTTTTCTGACGCTGGTAAATCCTCTCCAGCGTAGATGTAACAACCTAGACCAAGCATCGCTATGCACTTGACCAGACAGCGCATACGGGCTGTGTTTACTTGAAATGCGTTTGGATTGATAATCGCTTGGTTTTTGTGGTTCATAACAGGCAACCACATTATGCGTTCAACTTTCTCGCCTTGCTTCTCGATTGAGATTGAAACGCGAACTTCCATTGATCCGTCAGGGAACACAATATCATCATGAATGACATATTGTGCTTGAGGGTAATATTCCATTAAAAACTGCCACGCCCAAGTCCAAGACAAATAGGTGAATTTGCCTACTTTTTCCGTGGCATGATTGACGTTTTCCTCATGCAAGGTTTCCCAAACATCTTTAGCTAAGGATAATTTTTTAGTAGTCATGTTTATTTCTCCTGTTACATAACAGGATAATTAAACATCATTTGAAGGGATAAAAAAAGCGTTTTTTGATTATTTATGTCATCAATTCAAAATGTGGAGCATCGATGAAAGGTCTCCGTCCCTCACTGCGTCTGGTGTCGATGTAATCGTTCATGGCGGCTTCCATTGTCCCCGTCCAACCCCGTAAATCAGGAATATGCCATGCGGCTCCCCATCGGATGTCTACGCCTTCCTCAGTGGCGGCTTGTTGCATCGCTTCTGCAATGTTGTCATACACATTGAGTTCCCATGATCCTCGACCGTCAATGTAGGCCATCAGATCGACTGCACGACCCTCAAGATGTTTAGATTTCATGGTCTTACTCGCGCCTTTTTCCACTAAGGCTTTTTGTTCTTCTTCTGTGCGTAGACCTTGAATCACACCGAAATCTGTATCAGTAATCTGAATCGCCCTTGAGACGATCTTAACTAGGCGTTCATCCACACCCTCTAATCGGTCTAACGACCGTTGGCTAAGTTCAAACATTATTTTGTGTCCGTCTTTTGTTTTTTGTCATACGACCGCATAGTCCCAATACCTAACATACCGAACATTAACGGCATCATGACACTCATGTCAGCCATCGGAATCATTATTCCAAATCCAGCGCATATTGGGGCGACCATGTAGTTGATTGCTAGGCTTAGACCACATATCCATCCGATTAAAGGTCTCCAAGACGCTTGAAACCAGTTCCCTTTTGCATCTGCCTTCAATACCTCAATTTGAGCTAATGCAAGCTCCTGGGCGTGCTTGTCAGCCATCACGCTGATCTCGTGAGCTAGCACGTTTTTTTGATCTTTGTCCTCGATGAATTTATCGAGTAATCCTGTCACTGGTGCAATCAGTGCCTGTATCATAATCACCTCAGTATCTTAGTGTTTCTAGGATTGACCCACTCGGGGATGCAGTAAGCCTGTACTTTACGCTTAGTCCAATAGTTATATCGTGTGCGGCTCACTCGATCTGCAAAGTAATTGCACCTGTTAATTGAATAAAAATATGCCTTCTTGTCCGGTATGACCGTTCCGTCTGCTGTCATCACGATCAATGCAAACACATAAATCATTTGTCACTTTTGTCTTGCTTCTTTGCTTGATAGGCACTGGCTCCGAAAAATGAAGCGACAAGAGCCGATACAGCTATGAAGTACGTCCCCGCGATATCAGCAATGAGTTCAGCCGCTTTATCAAGTCCAAGAAGATCACATATAAAAATACCACTGGGATACATAAGTAAGCCAGCAAGCGCAAACCACGCCATCTTACGGATCGAATCGCGCTGTGCGTCTTCATCCTCCATCTTACGACGGCGATCCTCAAGTTCAATGACAGCAAGCTCATGCGGATCGAGAGTGCCGTTCTTGTTCGTGTCATATTTTTTCAAATCACTCATGCTGGTCTCATATTAGCGAGCCAATAAATAAAACCACCGACAGAAGCCAGTCCCAGCAGACATATAAATACAATGACCAAAGACCGTAGCAAAGCCATGTTTCTTTTACGCTTCGCGATTTTGGCCTTTTTCTGTGCTTCCAAAGCCTCATCACGGTTGCGTTTCGCTTCTGCCGCATACCTCAAAAAATCTTGATAAAGGTTCGCTCTACCCTGATAGATGAGCATGGTTTTAAGCTCTTCCTCTCGTTGCCTTAATTTTTCGAGGTGAAGAAAGTTTTCTAAATCGGAACCACTTGACTGAGAACTGCCTGATTTTTTCTGTATCTCTGCCTTTGCATCAAAATACTTGCCAAGCTGCTCAGCACAATCGGTTATGTCTTTGCCATTCTTGAGTAGCTCTTTCACCGCGCCTATGGCGGTGTTTGCTGTGGAAATTACGCTTATCGCTTCAAAGATCACGATCTAAGTACAAGGGATATCAGCAGGAGCAGAGACGCCCCAGCAGTGGAGATCATGATCATTTCGATACGCTTGACACGATGAAGCATCTCTGCCCATCGCTCTGCACAGACCGCTTCATGCGTAGTCAGGTTCGACTCAACTTTGTTGATTTGGGAATGTGCTGAAGCCACAGTACGATTGTCCATTTATCTCTCCTCTCCCAATTATTGATAGGTGAATTACCTGCCGGTTTGCGATCTTTTATTGGAACATCGTACAGATGCCATGAATTTTGCTAGCGTGTCGCAGGCATTTATTGCATCTTCGATAATTTTTGACGCAGTGCGGACAGCCGCTCTGTAATTTCTAGCGGTACTTGATATCGCCGTTCCCTCGCCTGTCTTGCGCGTAGCGTAGCAATAAGTTTCGCGTAATCGATCTCGCGCTTCTTTTTGTGTTCCAATAGCGACTGACTTTAGTCCGAGTGTGACGATCTGTGCTGACGCGACAGTTCGATTTTCCATTTCTCTTTCCTATGGCTTTGCAGGCCAGTTTATTCCGGTAAGGTTTCCATCTGCATCGAGGCTCGGACTTTGTGTCGTGATATCTCTCAATGCTTGACGATAGGCTTTCATTTCATCGCTCATCGTGACATCCGCTAACGCATAAAAATCAGTTTCGATAATCCTCAAATTTCTTTCTGTGCGTAATTTTTTCATCGGCTCGGCATTATCTAAAGCAGTTTTTTTTGCCGTGACTTGCGACCAAGTAACACCCCATGTTGATACATCATCCGATTCGACGGCGATTCCATTTGAATCTTCGCCCGTGATTTTACGAAACATCGATTTAAACTCAGCCTCTGATGAAGGTTCGCCCCGTAAAACCCATTGAGCAGTTCCGAGTAATTCGCTGAGAGCTTCTCCTGCTGTCGCCATAATTGTCTCCGTTATCCAGCAATTTCTAATAGACTGATTGTATCCGTTCCGGCAATTGCGCGGAAAGATGAACTGGCATCAGCGACCTTAAAGTGAACGGTATATGTGGTTGCCCCCGTTGTATTCGGAGTATCAAAAAACATAAACGTGCCGGAAAAACCAACATTTCCACCAGCATGATCGTACATGAACAGTGGTGTGCCGCTTGAGCGCAGATTGCTTGAACCTCTGAATATTGTCACGCTTGACTGAACATTCGATCCGCCGTCTTGTGTCGCACTGAAAGTCGCTGTGACTAATATTTTACTTGAAGTCGCTGTCGGCGTGATACTTGCCGCCAGCGTCGTCGCTGTAAAACTCGTAGCATTGCTGTTTGTCGAAGTAAGCACATCGTTCAAAGCCACCACTTGAAGAACTTTTCCCGCACCACTCAGGGTTCCTCCAACCGTAAGATTTCCGACAATTTCAACATTCGTCGTACCAGTCGGAACCTTCAAAACATCTGCGTCGGCATCGTTTTTGATGGTCACATCGTTAGTCGAACCCTGACCTGTGAGGATCAAACCTTCTGCGGCTGTTTTGCCTATCGCCGCCGCATCACCCGCCGCAGTATCACCCGTCGGATTAAATGTTAATCCGGTCACATCTGCAGGGAATGTGCATAAGCCTCCATCCGCAATGGTCATCGCATCATCGCCATCTGAGAATGCGATACCCCTGCATTGTATCTCAGTCACAACATCATTCGATTGATCTAACAACGCGATAGGGATAAACGCATCGTTGTCTTCATTTCTGATAGATAAAATATTCGTAGAAGTATTGTAGAAAAACTGGTTCGCAAACGTAGTTGATGGTGCGCTCGTGCCAGAATTGTTCGACGCTAATGCCTGAAGTGAACTATTCAACTCCGTTCTGAATGACGGAAAACCTTGGTTTGCTATGGTGAAATCTGCTTGGCTCATTATGCGACCTCTCGTCCGGCTCCTTTAGCAACGAAATCAAAAGTTCGATCAATGGCTGATCCGCTACTATTCTTAAACGTTATTGTAAACCCTGTGCGTGACTTTGACGATAGTTCATAAAAATCCCCCGTCTGAAGGTTTTGCGCTCCGATTCCTATCGCTGGCGTGGCTTGGAATGCCTTGGTAAACGTCACTGCTTTTGCTCCAGCCCCACTTGCGACATCTTCTCCCGATTCAACTCGCTCGCCCATATCTAGCTGAACTGACAGGAAGGTGACCGCTGGAGTCGCCTGATCGTCCGTTGTCGTCAGTCTAGCTCTGAACTGAAGACCTCTTGCCTTAAAATCACTGACGGTAAATGTTTTAAAATCTCCATAGGTTGGGCTTCCTGATGGATTATCGGTTGTGAAACGACATTGAACCTCTACCCCAACATCGTCGAACGCATTGACATCGCCATCGAATAGACCTTGCCGTGAGTCGAAATTACCTTCAGCCTCATCAAATGTCGAAACATAATCGACCCGAATCGACCGTACAATTGAAGTTGCTCGCACTAAAAAGATAGCCCCAAGATCAACTGTGTTCTGGAAGTTGTAGAATCCTTCTGCATCCACGTTTCCAGCACCACCGTCGAACAATCCGAGGGCGTCATCAAAGTTTCCAGTAACCGAATCAAAATTGATGGAAGTGTCCAGAATGAGTCGATCTTGATCATCTATTTCGACCGTATCATCAAATGTTCCATTGAAATCAGGGCTTTCCGTGATTGTCTGAATCGGTTTGAAATTGTCTAACTCGTCAATGTTTGAACTCAAAACAACAGTTGCAGGATTCAAACTCGCAAGTCCCAATTTATCCACAGACTTGACGAAATATGTGCCGTTTCTTGCTGGAACGAATACAGAGGTTGCAGGGCGGCTCACCTTATCCACCAATGGATTACTGTTCTGATATGTCATCGATGAATCAGTAGACGCAAATCTCAGCCTGTAGTGACTTAGATCAGCGTCAGCTACGGCGTTCCAACTCAGCAAATATTGGTTGCCTATCAAATTTCCGCTCAGCCCTGTGACATCGGCTGGCGGTGCAGTTTTACCAACTACCTCATGCGTGATAGTAGTAAATGGTGACTTGACCCCCAGCGTATTGATGACTCTTGCCTTGACCGTGTAGACCAAACCGTCCTCAATGTTGACTTGCTCAAATCGTCCTTCACTTGCTTGCCCCATCGTGACGAACTCTGTGGTTCCTGCTTTCTGACTCTGAACCTCAAATCGATCTGCAAACTGATCAGATGTGGATAAGTTTGCAATCAAGAAACTAACAGCCTCTTCGTTCAAGGTTCTGACCTCATCCGATACTGTAAGAACCGGAGCCGCTACCGTCAAAGGGTCTGGCAGATTAGAACTTGCAGTCGCGGGCTGGGTCTTGTCATTGACCCAGGGATAAATAGTTGCGTCATGCTCGGCTAAGGAGACATTCACAGTCGCATCGAAATTGATCGACAAGCCTGTTACACGAAACTTTTTATCAGTAAACGCTGGGGTACTGTGGGTCACTGTCACAATGTCGCCCACAGCGCATTTGAGGGCGTCTGGCGTAGCTACAAATGACATTTGAAGACCAGCCAATCGGCTTTGCTTCAAAAGAGTCTTTGCTATATTCCGAGCCTGATAATAACTGGTAATCGTGTTTAGATTGATTTCTGTTTCTAGTGGCTTGTTATTGTCTTCAGCAAGAAATGTGGTGTAGTCAGCAGAATCAGCGTCAGGAAAGATCACTGCATCAGCCTGATAATTAGTTTCTGGGTTTACAAACTTTGCAGTTACGCGATTGAATTTATTGCCTTTCTGCGATCCCTGAATCTTGAATCCTGAGATGATGTTGGACTCTGTGAACGCAAAAGTAGCCGTGTAGTCATCTTCGACAAACACTCTGTAGGTTCCGTTCTGAAATGGCATCATGCCTTGGAATCCAGCCAGTAGAATTTTTGTATTGCTGAACAGCGTCTGATTGGTATTAATTACAGCGTTACACTGGAATCGCTTGATCTGTACTCCTGACCCACTAAATGTTTCGTTCGTAGTATCGCAAGCATTGGCCGCCGCACTGAATGTCGTATCGTCCAATAAACTAGAGTCCAGCCCTTTACCGTATCGACTGTTCGTCAAATAGTCCCTCAGACACAACACAGGATTATCTGAGAAGGCCGTCGATGAATCTCTTGGATCAAAGACTTTTCTACCCTGTACAATCGCGTTGATCGTAGGAATTGAGCTAAATACATCGCTGTTGAACTGAATCTTGATGCCAAGATATGCGATGCCAGATAGTTTATCGTTAGATGTCCAGCTAGGAGCCTCAAGCAAAGTCGTCGAGGCTGATTGACCATCTGTCCCAACTTTCTTATCAATCGTGATATATGGCTCATATTTTGAACCAGACAAGTTCTCATCATTGATGAAAATGTCGCCTATCTGATGAACTTCGCCTTCACATAAAACGAGACAGATGAACAGGCTTTCGTTTTCTGCACCAGATGTTTCGATGAATACTCGCGTCCCGCCAACTTTTCTTTCACCATAGATAACAGGTATCGGAGCGATGTTGCTGTTTTTATTGACTAAAACACTGGACGCATCCTGATCGATGTCAGGTAATTCGGGGATATCGACAAACCATGAGATAACATCGCCAACAAGGTCAACGGCTACATCGATGACATCCTCGACCAAATCGACAGTATCATTGACAACATCTTTCGTCGTTCGTAATGGGTCATTGAAAAAGTCGGAAATGAACCCCATCAGGCTTTACCCCACTGAATGTCTTTGACTGAGTTTGCCGCGAATCTCATACCTGTATCTGTGGGAAATAGATACTGCTGACTGTTATTGTTGGTAAATCGTCCCGCCTTACGTTCAAAGTCAGACCAGTGGCTTGCGAGTTTCATATTCACAACGGCTGAGTTCTTACTATTCTGCAAATCATAACCAACAATCTCCCCGTCGAATGTTTTGATCGGGTCACCGGATATCGCCCCTGCACTCGTCAGTATCGCAAGGAATATTTGAACTTGCCGATTTACATATGTTTGATTGAGGAAGATTGACACATACGCTTGATCAACAGCGGATAAAGTTATATTGACTGTACCGACTCGTAGCTGATTCGTTTCTTGCGTCGAGGAAATAGAGAGAAGATGACCAGCCGCGATATATTCATTGGACTCATAAGTGATCGGAAAAAAGTTGTCTGTAAGGAAAAGCTCTGTTGTGAAACCAATCCTGACCAAATGCGCTAGTCTCAGCTCATCTTGTTCTAGTGCAGTCTGAGTCGTCGAATTAATCGTGCGTGTCACGGGATAACCTCGATCATATCTATTTCATATGAATATTGTTCATTTGCGTTGAGATCATACGTCTGAATATCGTTTCTCAAGCGCATGGTGAACGGCACACTGTCAAATGTGATCACCTCGTCGTTTGCTACGTTTGCGACGAGTGCTGGCTCAATCGATACGTTCCCAGCTCCTGCTCGATCTGCTGTTACCATGTAAACCTTAGAGTGATTGGCAAACTTGATGAAGTCCCCGGCTTTCAATGTCCCCGATATCCCATCAATCGGCACACTGACAGCACCAGCGTTTGTGGCTCCATTCACCAGAACTGTCCCCGAAACATCTCCATTTGCGTTTCCGATCACAGGTGGAACGATAGTAAAACTTCCTAGCCGACCTTGCTGACTCGCAACAAATGCAAAGACAGGCATAAATTCTGCTCTCGTCATTACATTGTATCGCGCAGTAAAACAGAACTGCTGACCACCTAGTGTCCTTACTTGCTGACGACCTGAGACTGTTTCTGATAACAAATTGCTATGCTTTGACTCAACATTGATCGCTTGAAACTCTGGTGTCGTGGGGTAAGTTCCTGCCATTATATAACGCCTCTCGTCCC
>VMHT01169942.1_pt1 | contig 26334 bp, 29 predicted proteins | sample 4693611 | NCBI WGS metagenome assembly VMHT01 (sample SAMN12280063, study PRJNA550983) | marine metagenome | isolation source: seawater sampled from same location over 5 years 0.02-0.2 micron viral filtrate | place: USA: collected off the coast of southern California halfway between the port... ...
ACAATGAAGGCGGTGGCGACGAAATGTTATATGAGAGACAACCTGAAGTCGCTGAACAAAATAGACAACGCTATGAAGAACAAAATGTAATTACTGAATACGAACAGTTTGAAAACGCTGACCTATACTGGTTGTGTGTAGGCGATAGTCTTGACTACCATTTCGTCAGCGACAAATGTTTTAACTATAAGCGTAGTAATGAAGAACTATTTGATATAGAATACCGTACATACTTTAATCACGAAGACAAAGTCGCCTTTCACCCTGATTGTACTGACGCTCAGAGACGGCGGGCGTGGGGTCTAGAATAGTTAGTTAGTTAGTTAGTTAGTTAGTTAGTTAGTTAATATTTTTTTTATAGGTACAGTGTATATATTAGGTAATATATAGAAAAACCTATGGGAGACCGTTTTTTGAACGAAAAACTAATTTTGAAATCTGTAAGTCAGATTATACACACACACTACAGCGTTAAACACAATAGATAATTAATTAACGCTAACAACAACAATACAAATATGAGTACCATTCACTTCTATGTTGGGTCTGAGACTGGTGAATACATATTCTTTGATAATGAAATTGATATGTATGAATACGCTATGAAACACAATCTTGATATTGACTCCACAGACTGCTTAGTATATGACCACGCTGAAATGGGTTTAGAAAAACTTACCCGTGAAGATATTGAACACGGTGGTATTGATTACTCACAAGAAGGTGAAACTCTATTAGATTATATCAATCGTCGCCCTGATGCTGAGACAGATTATCTAGATATGATTGTTAAACTTAAAAAAGATTTAGATAAGTCAGAGTTTAAGTTTAAAATAGAAACTCAACAACGAGATATATATATCAAAGAAATGACTGATACTATTAAAAAACTTGAAAAAGATATTGACGACCTCAAGACACAACTAATTAAGGTACCTATGAAAACTATGAACTATAGGTATATGAAAAACCTTGAAAAAGAAAATAAAAAGTTTAATAAAATCATTGAGTCCGTACAAGAATGGATTGACCTACATAAAAATGAGAATGGTTTAATTACTAACTATGAACTTCGCCAGGTTGATTGGCGAATAAAACCTGAAGATTATGAACCAGGTATTTAGTAATAAATTATAATTTTAAATGATTTCTATATGAATAACAAAATTAGTATTTTTAGAGTGTTTTACATTTTTTTAACAAAGTATATGAAATATTTTTTTGTATATGAGATTTGTGAAAAATATTGATTAAAGGGTCTAAATATGTTAAAATTGTTGTCTATCTAGAAGCGTAAATGTTTCTATAGAGAAATTGTCAATATATAGAAAAACCTATGGGAGACCGTTTTTTGAGTGAAAAATTAAAATTGAAATATGTATTTAACAAAAATATATTACTAACAAAAGCACTTAAAAAGAAAAATATAATATATACATATACAAAATGTCAGCACAAGGTCATTCAATTGTCAAACGCGAGAACCCTAATGATATTTTCATTACGCCACCTGAACTCGCTAATAAACATATAGAAATGGTTTTAGATTTAACTGATAATGAAGAAATGATATGGTATGATCCATTTAAAAATACTGGTAATTATTTCAATAACTATCCTCAGTTTGAAGGTGTTAAACACGAATGGTCTGAGATATTAGAAGATAGAGATTTCTTTAAGTTTAATGGTAAAGTTGATTGTATTGTATCTAACCCACCGTATTCACTTATGAATGAAGTTATAGATAAGTCTATCGCTTTGAAACCTCAAGTGATATCATTTCTGATAGGTAATATGAACCTTACACCTAATCGTATTCAGTATTTTAATGAACGAGGTTATTACCTCGCTCAACTACATTTCTGTAAAATATATGAATGGTTTTCTAATAGTTTTATAGTATCATTCAAACGAAGTGTTGGCGAACAACACGAAGGTGTTATCACTAATGATTTAATGTTAGAGTGTGTTTCAAATATGAACTGTATATCATTTGACCCAGTTGTATATCACGACGAAAACATTATGAAAAAGAAAGAGATAGCGAAAAAAGAAAAAGAGTTAGAAAAATTAAAAAAACAACAACAAAAACAACTAGAAAAAGAAGCGAAAACATTTAGAGTAGGTGATACTGTAAAGTTTCATAAACTTATTGGTACGACGGGTAATGTTAGTAGTCATACAGGTATAATTAAAGATATTAACAGAATGAACGCTGTTATTGAAAATGATACTTTGTGTTGTAAAGTTAAAAAGAGAATGATTATTGAAAAGTGTTAATAGATTTTAGTAAAATTAATTCGTATAATATTTTTTTATTATATATATATATTAATAAATGGCATCAAGTGTTAGTATGGCAGACCCTGTAAATTATAATAAATTACCTATGAAAGATATTAATAATATTTTAGTATCTGTTTTTTTAAGAAGTGCTGACGCTAAAAACCCTGAGGCAGGGGGTAATAAAAAAACTAAAATAGCGAAATTATTAAGAAGGGAAGACGGTGTTAAACTTTTAAGAGATTATATGGTGGCGAATCCTAATAAAAAATATGAAGCAGAGAGACAAAAAGTTATTGAAATAAGGATTAAGGCAGCAGAACAGAAAGATATTAAAGCAGTTATGGAAGCACCTCCACAAGCGATTATGAGTAATATTGCTAGTGCTGTTGAGGGTATTATTCAAAGTGGTCAAGCGACTGTACTTGAACCTGTTAAACCTGTTGTTGAAACTGTTGTTGAACCTGAGGTCGCTGCTGGTGGTACTAGTCAATATATTAAAATACCTGAAGGTCAAACTGAAATTGTTATAGAAGACGAACCTTTTTTATTAGATAGTGAAGAAAATGTGTATCAATGGCGTGTTGGAAAACCTATATTTGATTTACAAGAAGATAGTGATACTGTTGGTCAATTAATCGGATATAGAAAATTAGATACATTAGAAATTGTTGGAGATATTAAAATGATGCTGAGTAATGATTTTTTCGGCGACGACGCAGATTATTCGGAGGATGAACTCAAAAAATTAATGCGTGATTTGATTGCTGATAAACCTGGTTTTGAAACTGGATATATAGACCCTAAGTTAGAAAGAAAAAGGAAAAGGAAACAAAGGAAACTGAAAGAACGAGAAGAGCGAGAAGCGATAGAAAGAGCGAAACGGACTACTGTTGATATACCACAAGATTTAATAGATTGGTGGAACGAGAACTCAGCAGGGGGTTTTGAAGATAAAGTTAGTGGTAAGTACGGTTTCAAGTTTGAAAATGTATTAAAAGGTGGGTCTGAGGAGAAGTTTTGGTTAAAAGAAATAGATATGTTTGAGAGGAAAGTAGGAAAATATGAACCTGATACTGAAACTGACACTGACGACGAACCATTTAATCCATTTGAAATAGCGGAAGTATCACCACGTCCACCTTCACCTAAAAAACCTAATACACCCATATTTCAATTAGAGTTAGATACAGGTGCGTTGCGTCGCGACCAGTTAGATAGTGAGGTGAGACAAGCGATTATAGATAAATATATTTTAGATAATCCATTAGAAGAAAAACCTGAACCTGAAACACCTGGAATGACACCAGATAATCCATTTGGTATTTATGCTGACCCTGATACAGACGAAGAAGAGGACTTATTTGAAGAAAGAAAAAGAAAAGCAGAAGAATATGCTAATGAACTTATTAGGGATGGTGGTACTCCTAACGCTAAAAATCTTGACTTATTAGCAGCGATAGAAACTGTTAAGAGGGACTATCGTTAAAATATTCAATAGGTTTATTTAAATTATTTAAATATTGCTCGTCATTATTTAAATCTAACATTTCTATTATTAAATCTTTTAACCCACCTGAAAAACCTATTTCAATAGTGTTATCTTTTTTTCTAAACATATCTTTTGGTATTGTATTATATTTATGACAAATACAACACATACATTTATCAATTTCTAATAAACCTACATTTTTTTCATTAAAATCTGCCATTTTACTACCTTCACCTTGACTAGTGGAACGGAATCCACCCATACTTTTATGGTGTTTTTTTGTATATATCATACACGCTTCGTGTATCTGACGCTTTGCTTCACACCTTATCGCATGACAAGTCCAGTTATAATATGGATATAAAAATAACATTTGATTACTACCCACACAAGTATAATTATTTTTTTTCATTTCTGTTATACCATACATTAACCATTCAGGCATATAAATATCGTCGGAGTCCATACAAGCGATAATTTTATATGATGCGATTTTTGTTAAATTATTTCTTTTAACACCTATACTTCTTTTAAAAGGTCTATAAAAATATTGTAATTTTATTGGATGTATTAATCTTTTTAAAGTATCTTCTTCTTCTTTATCTTTTAAAAACTTTTCAGTACCGTCGTCGTCTATAACAAACTCTAATTTATCTTTTGGATAATTTAATTGTCTTAAATTATTTAATATTAAACCTTTAAAATTGTTTCTGTTATATGTTGGCATACAAATAGACACATATGGTAATTCATTTTCATTCATATATATAGTAAAATATATTCTAAACCGTTTTTAAACTAAAAAAATTAATTTGATTTTTTACTCGTTAATACTTAAAAACTAAAACATATATTATAATAAATGGAACAATATAAAACTAAATTACAAGATTATGAAAAACCTAATGGTAAAAAATTATCAGATAAATCAATTGACTTATATGTTAGAAATATTAAAATGTTAGTTGATAAACACGGATATGATTGGAAGATAGATAATTTAAAAGAGTTTTTTAAAAGTAAAAACTTTACTCTTGAAACAAGTAAAAATTATATGAATAGTATAATTAATTATTTAAAAGTATTTGAATATAAAAGTGAAGTTATTAAAATATATATTTTATTTAGGGATGAATTAGAAAAACAAATACAAGAAAAACCTAAATTAACAGATAAGAAAAAACTTAATTTAGTAGATTGGTCAGATATTATTAAATGGTATAATTTAATTAAAAAAGATAATCAATTAAAATATGATTTAAAAAAATTAACTAGAAATGATTTACAAATGGAATTGCTTCTATGTATGTATATTAGTTATCCTCGTAGAAATGAGTTAGCGACATTAAAATATCTATCAACTGACGACGATATTTCATTACATACTTTAAATAAAGATTTTAATTATTTAATTAAAAATCATATGACTGGTGAAAATATGATTGTTTTAAATAATTTTAAAACTAAAGAACAATTTAATCAACAAGTTTTTGAAATACCTGAAGAATTAACAGAGTTAAATATGTTGATTGATAAATTAGTTTTAGATTATAATATTGACGGTCATAATGGTGATAGTTTATTTATAGATACTAAAGGTAATCCATTAACAACATTAAATCTAACTAAAACATTACAAAGAAGTAGTAAAAAATATTTAGAAGGTAAAAGTCTTTCAACTAATATGATTAGACATAGTTTTAATGAAACTAAATATAAAGATATTAAGGATGAATTAATAAAGGATTCGTATTTAATGGGTCATAGTGTTGGGGTGAAACTGAATTATTATATTTCATAGCATCCTCTACTAATAATCTTTCTGCTGGATATTTAATATTAAAATCTTCTTCTCTACCTTGTTTTTTAAAATATTTTTTTATATTTATCGCCCGTCTAACTTCAAGTGCTTCAAGTGATAAATTACCTTTTTCTAATAATTCTTTTAATCTTTTGTTTTCATATCTAACTTTATTATAATCTCTAACATATTGTTTATATTTAGGGTCAGTATGATATTTATTTTTATAATAAACTCTTCTATATTCTTTTTGATTTTTATATCTTTCTAAAATTACTTTAATTTCTAAATTAGTGTATGGATAATTCATTTATATATTATAAAATAATTTGTTTAAATAATTAAAACTAATTATATTAAAAATTAAATGAACTTACAATCTATAGATATTCATCCAGGTCATACAAAACATTCAATATGTAGAATTATACAAAATAGTAATATGGATATTTTTCAACCATATATGTTAAATAAAGAAAAAATATTAAATGTTTTAGAAAGTTATTTATTAACTACTGACCACGAACTTAAGTTTTTTGATCCTACATTACCATTTCAAAATAAGAAAGAGTTTATTATATATTTAGGTGAAGCACCTAATAAATTAACTAGTGCTGAAAAAAGGTTAATATCAGATAATGCTAAACAAATTATTATGTTTTGTAAATCTGGATATGATTTTGATAAAACTAAATATGAAACATTTTTAGAAGTACATAATGAATGTTTAAAAATTAAAGAATATGGTGATATTTTTTGTGTTAGAACTGCTATTAATTTATTTAATATTACATTACCACCTGAAGAACAAATACAGTGTAAAATATCTCCATTATTACATAATCAATTACAAATAAAGAATGCTTATAAAAAAAATTGTGTGCCTAAATTACAAGTAAAACAAGGTAAGTTTATTGTTGAGTTTGATTAATGGATTCGTTTAATACTTAAAAACAAAACAATAAGTATAAATATACAAGTATAAAATGACAGATTATAATAAGCATGTTTTAATGAACCGCACTAAACCTAAAATCATTCAACTATATGTTGAATTACAAGATAAAACTAATAAAGAATTATCTGATAAGGATGAATATATTGAAAAATTACAAAATGAATTATTAAGAATAAATAAAGATTTTAATATACACACCGTTTTACAGGATGAAATGGCGACAGTCGGACTTGATTTAAATAAACCACCTGACGCACTACCTATAATTTTAGATACAGGTAATAATACTGAAGAACATTATAATCAAAAATTATATGAAACTGTCAATAATGAAAATGAAACATTAAAAAAAACAATTAATCATAAAAATGAATTAATTTTTAAATATAGTATTATGGATAAGGATGGTATTGAAAATGGTAGTAGATATAATCAATGGTGTGAAATGTTAAATATTGAATATAACGCTGAAACACACGAACCACCTGGTATAGAGGATGTATATAATGAAGTCCATAAATTAAAACAATTAGAATTAGATAATGGTACTGATAATATTAATTTTGAAAGACTTGTTAAAAAATGTAATACTTTTAAAAACAAAATCCTTGAACTAGAGTTTAAAAATCTTAAAATAAAAGAATATGAAGAAAGATATTTAAAAGAAAAAGAATGGCGTGAAAACTCTAAAATGAGAGAACACGAACAAAGAAAAAGAGCAGACGATTTAGAGTTTAAAAATATGAAACTTAATATGGATAATAATAGATTAAAAAAAGTAGTAGATAAATTAGTGGACTAAATATAATTTTTAATACACATATCATTAATATATTTTTGTAATTTTTTAATATCTCTATCAACTAAATATTTACATAATTTTTTAGTGGATTCCCAGTCGGGTGGTGTATATCTTGGATCACCGCCTTTATTTTGTAATCGTGCTCTAACAAATATTGCGAATTGATATTTATATAAATCTGTTATCCAGTTATCACAGAACCACGATTTTAATTCAGGTGGATAATAATATCCATATATTTCCATATGTTTTCTAGATACAACTGATTGTGTCATTAAATCTTTATTACCTATATCTACAGGGGACGAACATCCTAAATCTAGACCTATTTTTAAATGGTGAATACACATATCTAACCAGTGATTATCATAAAACAATATATCGTCGCCTAGTTGTACAAAGTAATCACAATTATTATCATATGATTTTTTATATAACATATTCCAGTATCCTACAACATTACCTTTTTCAATATTTTTAGTTGAATAAATATATGATTTAATTTTTATATTTTTATTATATTTTTTATAAGTATCTATATTTAATAATTTTTTTTTGTTTTGTAATTTTGAATATACTTTATCATTATCGTCTATAGCATAATATATTTCATAATTATATTCAGTATTTATTGTTTGTAAAATAGAAGGTAAGCAGAACTTAAATAAATGTGTATCTTCTAATTTTTTAAACTTTGTTTTAAAAGTTGTTGTTGGTATTAGAAAAGCGATTTTCATTATTATAAAATTAAATATATAATAATTTTTAAATTATTACTTAATATATAATGAGTACAAATAAACAAAAGTTTAATAAAAGATATGGACAACCTTTAAATAAACCTAATAGTAAAAAAGATATATCAAAATTAACAGGTATATCTATGAGTATTTTAGATAAAGTATATGATAGAGGTTTAGGGGCACATAAAAGTAATCCTCAGAGTGTGCGGAGTGTATCAGGTAAAAAAGTAGGTGGTAGTAGTTTAAAAGGTAAAATGTCAGCACAACAATGGGCACAGGCACGGGTGTATAGTTTTGCGGTAGGTGGTACAACAAGGCGTACAGCGGATAAAGATTTATGGGCACAACATACTAAAAATAAAAAGAAATAATTAATTAACGCTTCTATATAGAAATGATTTAAAGAAATAAATATTTATATAAATATATATGAACTCCTGGATTGACACTGATAAAATTAAAAAAAAATATAATTATTATTTAAATATTGCTAATGAAAACAATGTAGAGTTTCAAATAGGTAATAATTATTATAAAGCATATTTAATTTCTAAAATGTTTAATTATGATAATTTTTTAAAATATATTAATAAACAATCTAAATCAATTTGTTTTATTGAATATCCTGGATATGATATTCATAATGATAAAGTTTTAAAAACATATTTATTTGGTGATAAATCCTCTAACTTTGATTTTAGAACAGATAAATTAAAAACTATTATCGCTATGAATATTTGGTATTCTAAAATATTAAGTAAAAATGAAAAATTATCATTTTTTAAAAATGAATATGAAAAAATATTTAAGGATTATTATCATAATTATATAGAAGATAAAGATTATAAAATAGATATTGTTGAAATGAAATTACACCATTTTGACAAAGTTTATAATGATGCTTTTAAAACTAATAATGACAAACATAGAAGAAGTCAAAAATGTAAATTAAAAAATGAATATAAAAAATATTTACTTACTAACAATATATCTGAATGTAATTTAAAAGAACAACTTTATTTAATTATTACTATGATTGATTATCATATTAGACTTTCCCACGCTTCATAGTTTTTGTATTTTTTTTATAACCTTCAAATACATCCTGAGGTTTTACTCTCTTACTTACTTCTATTGTTTTATGTATATCAAATGATAATGGTGCGTTAGGTGTATTGTCATTCATTATAGGTTTTATATTTTTAGGTTTTATTTTTCTTGGCATTTTATTTTAATAAAATATTTTTTTTTTATTTTAAATAATATAATAATGGTTTATATTGTTTCAAGTAATATATCAGATTTAGGTGAAGGTGTTAATACAACAGGTATCAATGACCCTTCTAGATATAATAATATGTTATCTTCTACATTTGAAGTTAAACCTAGAAGTGAAATAGCAGTTGAAAGTGTTAAAATTAATCGTAATGGTGCTGTACAATTATCTTCTGCTAATAATCAGTTTAATGTTTTTATTGGAGACGATTTAAACGCTTCTGATTTAAGAATGGATCAAAGTCAAGGATTTCCAGTACAAACTTGGATTCGCAGTCCTGATATTGAAAATAAAACATTTACATTATCCCCACAAGATTTATCTAAAAAAATTGAATATGGTTTAAGAGCAGGTCTGGATCAACATCCTAATTTTAGTCCTACTTTTAATGGGTCTAATACAGATTTTCCTAAAGTTAATTTATTAAACTCAAGTGGTACTTTTACTGGTTTTAAATATTTATTTAATCAGAATGGTTGTTTAAGTGAAAGCACACGAACACCCGCTACTAGTATTCACGGACAAAAAGGTTGGGTTAATACTAGTATTTTTGATTTTAATTCAAGTGTATCTACAAACGCTTCTGGTATTGCTATTAAAAAATTAGACGACGGTGATAGTCCTTTTGGTGATTGTAGTGTTATTTATCAAGCGACACCTATGAGTTTAGCGAATGGTAGTGTTGTATTTTATTATAATAGTACTACTAATGGTAGTGCTGGTGATATATGGGAGGTTGGTCTCACTAGAGCGACTTTAAATGAACAACAAACGGATGAATCCTTAATAGGCGAAGCAGGTGGTATCTCAGGAGCACCACCCTATTATTTAGACCCTTCACCTGTTAGATATCAAAACTCTAAAAGATTTTTTGATTATAGTGTTGCTGATAGAGGGGACGGTAAATTAAGAGTTTATCAAGCATGTTTATGTAATAGGGTACAAAATGGTGTATCTAGTGATAGTGGTTTTGGTAGATATGAAATACCTTATGGTAGTGGCACACCTAAAACCGCTAAAGATTTTGTAGGTATTAAGTTTATTGCTGAGGGAGACGAACTCCGTATTTTCGCACTGGATGCTTCTGGTAATGGTAGTTTATTAGCGGATGGTATTTCTAGTACTGATAAATTAAAATCAACTAAACCTATTACTATAGTTAATTTTCATATGTTTCCTAAAGTAAATATATATGACGAAGGGTCAGCATCTAGAGTTATGACTGTAGGTGGATATGACGGTGTTAATGTTAAAACTACTAATTTTTACTCGGATGTTTCTGTTAGTTATCAATATGGTGGTAGATATCATACTCCTACTACCTCTGCTAATACGGACTCTGGGGATGTTATTAATGGTCATTTAACATATCAAGACTGGTGGTCTTGGGGTCTTCAATCTGGTAATATATCACTATGTAGGGATGTTGAGTTTAGAGATATAGTTGATTATACTAGAGAGGATGACGGTACCGCTGAGTTTGATAATAAAAAAACAACATATAGAAAATTAAATGCTTCTGGTGGACTTGATTTATATACTACTTTAATTACCGCACCTGATATGTTGTTTAGTGATAGTGGTAATAATGTAGCAGAGACTAGACTTGCTAGTAGTCAAAATGTTATGGGTTTTGAATTATCTTCAACACAAACTGCTAAATCATATTATACTTCTGCTTCTGGTAATGAAGTTTTTATTAATAGTAATTCAACACCTAAAATGGTTTCTAATCAATCTTTATTTGTTAGATTACCTGATTTACCTATTGAAACATATAATACTGGTAAGGGTAGTCTAAGTAAAATATTATATCATTTACCTAGATTTGACAATAGTGGTAATGAAGTGGGTGGTTTATTTTTTCAACCTGCTGATAGATTATATATACCACTTGAAAACCCTAATACTATAAGATTAAATAATTTAAAAGTTGAAATATGTAATTCAAATGAAACAAATGACCAGGTTGATTTAGTAGGTCAAACAGTTATATGTTTTGATATTAGACAAAGAAATGGTCGCTAAATATCTTCTTCATTATCACTTACTTCTATTTCAGGTTTATCATTTTCATCCATATTTATATTAGTATCTCCTACTAATAATTTTTCACCTATTGCTATTTTTTTTTCAAAATTATGATAAGCGATAGGTGGATTTTCTTGTAAATCTAAATGTAAAAAATCATATCTATTAGGTGTTGCTATTTTATATATTTTTAATAAATTATCAGCACCTCCGAATAAATCACCATATTCTTCTGCTATTTTATCTAACTCTTTAGCGTTAGGGAATGGACTCCCTATAATTACATTAGTGGCGTTTTGTCTAACTACATTATTTACTTTTCTAAAGTTTTGACTACTAAAATATAATAATTGACAATTGACATGCCTAAATCTACTAGCGAAATGATTTACTCTACCTTCTCTTTTAATACTACCTAATAAATCGTCGCATATTAATGCTAGACTAGGCATATCTTCTTTATCATATTGATTTTGTGATTGTATTATATCGTCAATCATTCTATCTTCATAATGGTCTTCTATATCAAAGGCATCTTTTAAAAATCTACTTGTATCGTCTGAATTAATTGTATTTGATATAATTTTTACTTTATCAAAATAATCTTGACCATACATATCGTCAGATAATAATAAATTAGATATAATTGTACTTTTACCAGTTTTAACAGGACTACAATGTAATACACAGGCACAAGGTTGTGGTAAATGAGGATGTAATGGTTTATATTTAACACCTTCTCTATCTTTTACTTTTAATATCTTAGGAACTTTCTCCATTATAATTATAATAAATAAATAAAAAAAATATTTAAAAATTAATTTATTTCAGTAATTATAGAAATGTCTAATCTATTACCAGAAATTATAGATGCTGAACCCACTGAAGAACAGGAAGATACAGAAGTTTTTAAAATGGATGAGGAAATGGAATCAGAAGATTTACCACATAAAATAGAAGTGGAAGAACCATTACCAGAAGTTAAAGAGAAAGTTAAGATAGATAATGAATTAATATTTCAAAAACCAGTAGTGAAACCAGTAGCGAAAAAGAAGAGGGAAATGTCAGAGGCGAAAAAGAAACAGTTAGCGGATGCTCGTGCTAAGGCGAATGCTAAGAGAACTGCTAATAAAGAAGCACGATTACAAGCACAAGCAGAGAGAGATAAGATAATAGAGGAAAAATTAAAAGAAAAGGAACAAGAATATATAGAACAGAAAGTAAATAAACAAATAAAGAAATCAGTAAAAATATTAGATAAAGAACCAGTAATTTATAATAATTCACTGAGTTTAGAGGATGTAGAAAATATCACTAGTAATGCTATTTTAAAATATGATAATCAGAGAAAAGCACAGAAAGAAGAGAAGAAGAAGAAAAAAGCGGAACAAGAGAAACATGCTAGGATAAATAATACAATAAAGAGAGCACAGACAGGTGGATTAGTACCTACACAAGCAGGATATTTTGACGGTTGTTTTGGTTAATCCGCTTCTAAATAGAAACAAAACCGCTTCTATTTAGACAACAATTTCACCATTTTTCGTATGTTTAATCAATAATTTTCACAATTTCACATTCAATATTTTTTTTTCATTTGCTTTTCAAAATATTCATTAAATTACAAAATATGCTCAAATTGTTGTGTATATAGAAACATTTATAAAATCACATATTTTTAATTTTTATTAAATATTTTATTTATTATTTTATAAAATATATGTCAGCATTATTAGGTTATGATAGAGGTGCTCAGTATTTTAATGATATGGAATCTAGAAATAGAAACCTACAAGCATCAATTAGTAGAGTAAATCAAACTAATTTAAATAATTATAACACCGCTGAACAACTTAAACAACGCACTGATAAAGTAAAAGAACAAGGTGCTGAAGCACGTGAAAGTAAAAGTTTTTTAACTGATGCGAAAGAAGGTGCGGGTGAATTACTAGCAGAAGGTCGTAATGTTTATAAATTAGGTAAAGATTTAGCGAAATCTAGACAAGGAGTACAATCCGCTATTACTAATTATAGACGAACTAGATTTTTAGATAGTGGTGAAGCGACCGCAGGTGAAGTATTTAGTAATACTCCTGCTAGTAGAGTTTTAGATTTAGGACAAGATACTTCGGATATTGCGGATGAAGTTGCTAGAGGTGGTACTGCTATTTCTAGAGGTGCTGATTTAACTAATACTTTAAGATATGGTGGTGAAGCATTACAAAATACATTACAAGGTAGTGCTCGTGGTATTGGTGAAGCATTCACAGGATCAAGGTCAGTATTACAAGCACAACAAGGTGCTCAAGAAGGATTACAAGCAGTTAGAGATACAGCACAAGCAGTTGGTACTGGGGATGTCGCTGGAGCAGTTGATGCTGGTGCTAGAGTATTAAGTGCTGGTAAAACTGGTTTAAGAGCACTTGATAGTATTGGTAAAACAGCAGAAGGTTTAAATGTTGTATCTGGTGTTGGTGATATTTTAGACGATATGGATGGTGGATTCAGTAAAATGAATGCTAATGAAAAAGTTGGTAATGTTGCTGGTATTATTTCAGCAGGTACTTCGGCAGCAGGTCTCGCTGCGGGACTTGAAGGTACTGGTGCTATGTTAGACGCTACTGGTATCGGAGCACCTGTTGGTCTCGCTCTTGGTCTCGCTGGTGCTGTAGCAGGAGGTGTGTCCGCTGTTGAAGATTATATTGGTGGTAAAAAGAAACAAAAACAACAAACTAAACCCTCAGCACCTATACAAAAACCTACACCTATCGCTCAAGCGAATGTACCTATCTCACCTTTACAATCTGGTGGTGTCGCTATGTCAGGTTATAATTAAATTATTTTTATATTTTTTATTATAAATGAGTTGTATAATTTGTACCACAGTTTTTAAAAATCAAGGATATTTAAAAAAATCTTTTGATAATATTAATTTATTAAAACCTTTATTTTCTAAAATTAAAATACTTGTATCATTTGATAATAGTGGTGATAATAGTTTAAAAGAATTATGTGAATTAAAAAAACAAGGTTGGGATATTGATATTTTATTTCAACCTCAAGATAGATTTTTAAGTATTACAGGTAGAGCATATAATATAGCACAAGCACGAAATCAATTATTAAATCATATTTATACTAATGAAGATTTATCTAAATATAATTATTTTATTATGGCAGATTTAGATAATGTTTTTAATTTTGATATACATCCAGAAGTTTTAAATAAATATTTATCTAAAACTGAATTATTAAATAAATGGGATTCATTATGTTTTTATAATGAAGGTTTTTATGATACTTGGAGTGTTTCTATAGACGATTACCAGGATAGTGGTTGGGACTTATTTGCTGAACCTGAAGAAAAAGGTTGGGAGAGACAAAACAATATATTAGATTATATAAATAAAATTGTTAAAGAAATGAATGATAATGATATTGATATGTGTAAAATTACTAGTTGTTTTAATGGATTTGCTATTCATAAATTAAAACAATTTAAAAATATTAAATATACTTGTGCGAATATTTTAAATGATAGATTAATTATTGATTGTGAGCATCGTAATTTTTATAAAGAAGCGAATAATAGAGGTTTAAATGTTATGTTTTCAAAAGATTGTTTATTTAATAAAATGTCTGGTATAAATGAGTTAAAAAATCAAAATTAATATAATTATTATATTATAATGAATGAATATGTCATAGCGATACCTTCATATTTAAGACATAAAGAATTAAAAAACAAAACTTTAAATACTTTAAAAAGACACGGTATTCATAAAGATAAAATATTTATATTTGTTGCTAATCAAAATGAAAAAGATATTTATACAGAATATTTAGATAAAGATAGTTATTATGAAATTGTTATTGGTGAAAAAGGTATCAGAAATCAAAGAAAGTTTATAAGTAAGTTTTTTAAAGAAGGTTTATTTATTATATCTATGGATGACGACATAGAAGAGTTTTATTTTAGAATATCAGATAAAGAACAACAACCATTAAATAATTTACAAAAGTTTTTTAATAATGCTTATAATACTTTAAAAGAAAATAACGCATATTTATTCGGTGTTTATCCTGTTAATAATCCATATTTTAATATGAAAAATCAAATATCAACTGATTTACAATTTATTATAGGTGTATTTCACGGATATATAAATAGACACGATAATGATTTATATCCGCATATTGATAGTGAAAGTAAAGAAGATTATGAACAAAGTATATTATTTTATAAAAAAGATAGTAAAATTATTAGATTTAATAATATTAGATTTAAAACTAAGTTTAACGCTGTTGGTGGTTTAGGTAAAGATAGATATGAAATGAATAGAAGAGCACAAGAATATTTAGTGGAGACTTATCCTGAATATGTAAAAGCGTGGGATAGAAAAAATGGTACGCCTGAAGTAAAATTAATTAAACAAAAATAATTTATATTTTTTTTTTATTTATTAGATTATAAACAATATGTCTAATTTTTTTGTAGCAGATAATAAAATCAATATTCAACAAGAAAGTATATCCATACCTTCTACTAATGGATTAACTTATAACGCTGGTCAGTTAATTGAGTTAAAGGTTGATCCACAACAAGTAAAGTTTTTTCAACCTAAAAATAGTTATCTTCAGTTTAATGTGAAACTTCAGATGCCTTCTGATACTAATGGTCAAGTTTGTCGTTTAATGTTGGATTCTCATATTGGGGCACAAGTTTTAATAAAAGAAATACGCATATTTGACGGGATGAACAACGCACTTCTAGAAGAAATAGTAGGTTATAACATTAACACTATGGTCAAATATGATTATCATACTAGTGATACACTTAAAAATAAACGAGCACTCACAGAAGGTGCTGGAGGTCGGGCAGCACCACTCGGTCAGTTAGGTACTTCGGAGTCCTACCAGAATAATTCTAGAAACGCTTATTCTGAATATCCTACTGATACTAATTATTCTGCTTCATTCCAGAATGGGTCTTATACTGATTGTAAAGTATGTCTGCCATTAAACACTGGTATTTTCCAGAATGATAAGGTATTCCCTTGTATGCTAACTAATGGTCTTCGTATTTCTATTTTATTAGAAGATAATGTAAAATGTGTAAGAATGTTAGAAGGGACTATGGTAAATCGTAAAACTAAACTCAATCCATTTATTCATAGTAAAAATGGTTGTTTAACTAACGCTAATGGGTCTTTTTCTGCTGGTACTCTTCACGACCAGTTATTTATTACACAAGATAATGGATATACTGATTTAGAACAATTCCCTTTTGTTGTAGGTCAAAGTATAGGTTTTTATAAAACTAATCCTGTAGCGAGCGACGGTTATGTTGCTATGAGTGCTGTTAAACCTATTATTACAAATGTAGAGTTTATTAGTGGTTTTAATTTAATTAAAGTATCAACAACTAATTTTAGTTTAACAGCATCATTAGAAACTAATGCTAACGCATCGCACGTTATATATGACGCTAGTGTTGATACTGCTTCTTCATTTAATACAACATATCAAGTATCGGATGTAGAACTTGTATTACAAACTGTTGATATGGGTGCTAATTATGAAAATGATATGATGCGTAGAATGAAAGAAGGTGGTACTATTAATTATGATTTCTTATCTACTACAAATTATAGATATTCACAACTTGCTGGAGATATTGTTGCTAATATACAATTACCTATTGAAAATCGCCGTATGAAATCTGTTATTTGTGTGCCTACGGACTCCACTGCTTACACACAAAAACAAGTATTAACTGCTTCTGGTACTTATGTTGTTGATTTAGCAGGTGATAATAATACATTTTTAAATCAAGATAGGTGTGGTCTTGCTGGTATATCAGATAATATTACTAACTATCAATTTCTCTATGACGGTCGCTTACAACCTTCTCGTGTTGTAGATTGTAGTAAAACTTCTAGTAAAAGGAGTGTATCTCAACAGCACTTAATTGAGTTGGAGAAAAGTCTAACTGCTGCTGGTATCTCAGGTCAAAGCATGCTTGAGTTTAATAGAAACTTTATTATAGGCAGGGCAGTGTCGGTACAAAACGGCGTATATGACGGTCGTAATAGACAATTTAGTCTTCAAGTAAATTATAATGGTACAGCACCTACTAAAAATAAATTGTGGAATAATTTTGTCCACCATATTCGTAGATTAATTATTTCAGGTGATAGTATTAGTGTTGAAGTATAATTAATTATTTTATTTAATTAAATAAATGAAAATGACTATTAAACCTTCAAATAAACCAGGTAAAAAATTAATGGCAGTATTTACTAAAGATAATGGTAGAACTAAAACAACACACTTCGGTGCTAAAGGTATGGATGATTATACAATAACAAAAGATAAAGAACGCAGAAGATTATATAGAGAAAGACATAAAAAAGATTTAACAACTAAAGACCCTACCCGTGCTGGATTTTTATCCTATTATATTTTATGGGGTAATAGCACCTCAAGACAAGAAAATATTAAAAATTATAAAAAAAGATTTAATTTATAAAAATTATTTTATTATATAATTTATAAAATATGCCCAGTCATTATGGTGGTAATAAAAAATCTGGTATGAAAAAGAAAGGTGGTATGAAAAAGAAAGGTGGTATGAAAAAGAAAACACCTAAAGGTTTTCATAGAATGCCTGGTGGTAAATTAATGAAAGGTGCCACTCACGGTGGTAAAAAGAAAAAGAAATAAATAATTTTTTTTTAATTTAATTTTTTTTTATTATTACTAATATTATAAATAAATATGAGTAATTTTGGACAAAATGTTTATATGGATATTCAACCTAGTAATGTTGTTTCTACAGGTAAAGTAAGTTATCGTAATGGTAATCCAGTTGTACAATTTATTATTGGTGAAAATGATATTCACCTTGCGGGGTCTTCTGTTAGATTTTGTGGTAATATACAATTTTTTAGGGATGCTAATCGTAGTATTCAAACAGAAGCAGACGGTAATTTAATGTGTCTTGATAGTAAAATAGGTATTTATAATATTATAGATACATTAACTATTTCAAGTCAAGTCCACAAAACTACTATTGAAAGAATTAATCATTATAATAGATTTATGGCGACATATATGCCACTTGTATCTTCAGAACAAGAAGCACTAACATATCTTAACGCTACTGCTTTACAAGGTGCTAATGTTATGCTTCAGCGTCTAGAAGTTGTTAATAATACTAATGGATCAGGTGCTACATTAAATTATGCTGGTAGTCAATTCTGTGTTAATTTACCTTGTGGTTTATTATCTGGTAAAAACCCTATCCCACTATCTAGACAAAATGGTGTAGGTGGTTTAATGATAGAAATACAATTAGCACCAGATAATCAAGTTATCTTCGGAGACGACGAAGCGACTACAGGTATTACTGATAGTTTTTATGAATTAACTGACCTTAAATTAATCGCTGAAGGTACTGTCGTACCACCAGGTACAGAAGTAGGTAATACTTTAGAATATAATAGTATTCATTCATATTTTAATAGTGTCAATTCAACTAACGCTATTCTTAATTTTCAACTTGGTTTATCAGGAGTCCAGTCCGTATTTGCTAACTTTGTACCTTCTTCATACATTAATAACTATGCTAGAGACGGACTTGCTACATTACCTTTATTAAATACTAATGATTTAGTAGCACCTATTAAACAACTTGTATTTACTCGTGCTGGTGTCCGTTATCCATTACAATATAATCTTGATACTAATGTTAAGGATGACCCTGGTAATCTTAACGCTGACCCACAATTACTTAAAAACTTTGTCAATGCTATTAAACCTTGGTATTCTAATGAACATTTACAAATGACTACTGAAACTACTACTCGTAATATCCCCGCTATCCCACACTTCATAGCAGCAGTAGGTAGTATTATGGGTGTAGGTGTAGCATTTGATATGATTTCTGGACAAGGTCTTAATTTTCAAAATGTTAATTTCGGTCTTCAAATGGATACTGGTATTAATACAGATAATCCTAACGCAGTATATCTATTTGCTAAGAATAAATCTACCCTTGTATTTACACCTAACGGCGTACAAGTTATTAATTAATAATTTTTTTATTAACTAATATATAAAATGTTTGAATATATTGCTGATTTTTATTTATGGATATATAAAAAAATATCTACACGATGCTGTCAAAAACAAAAGTCTGAAGAACTTTTCGTACCAGATAAATTATATACCTTAAACGAAGTTTTAGATATTTTAAATAAAAATATAAGATAACCATAATTATTTTATATAAAAAAATAATTATTAATATTTTTTTTATTTATTAATGTATAAATATGTCTCAGATACCAGACTTAATAAAAATTGGTAGCATACCAGGTGATATGGAAATGTCTGTTGATACAGATATTTTAGAACCAGTAGTACAATCAAATAGTTTTTGTCGTTTTACTTTAATTAATAAAGGTTTTATGAATAGTTTTTCTAAAATTATTCTAGGTATGGATGCTCTTGCTACTAATGGGTCATTTAATACTTATCCTTTAAATGTAGGTATTAGTGCTTTAGTAGAGCGTGCGACATTAAAAGTAGGTGCGAAAACTATTAGTGAAACAGAAGATTTTGGGCACTTTATGGGATATAAATCTTTATTTATAGACCCTAGTATTAATAAACAAAGAGAACAAGTTATAAGTGGTCGTGGTACTGCTCTTGCTTTAAGATATCAAAACGCATCAGGTAATTTTAGTGAGTTTAACGCATCTTCATATGGTTTAGATAATGGTATTTGTTATATTCAAAATGGTCGTGCTCCAGCAGACGAACAACGCTCTGGACTCCTACCTCATATATGGCAGGAGTTAGCACAAGCACCAGAGTTTCAAGTATCATTAGCAGACTTATTTCCATTCTTAAGATACAATAGTCTGCCATTATATATGTTTGACGAACAAATTAGTGTTGAATTACACTTTCGTACTTCTTCGGATGAACGAATGATTGGTCCTTCTGGTGATACCACTACAAATATTAGTACTAATGCTGTAAAACTTATTGCTGATTATATTTATTATGACGGTGAAATTATGGAGCAGTTTGCTAACGCTAATCGTGATATGAACTTTCAATATGTTGATTATCAACTTAATAAAAGAACACTTACAAAAGCACAATCAGAGACTAAGCAGATTATGAATGTTGGTGGTGCTGGTCGTATTGTATCTAAAATGTTTGGTGGTATGTATAATGATACTGCTGATATTACAAGTGTATTAAATATTTATAACGCAGAGAGTCCATTAATTACTGTTGTGGATGGTGCTAGACAAATGGGTGTTTTAACTTCTAATGTAAGATATAATGATAAATATTTATATCCATTAGATAGAGTATCTAACGCTATACATTTTCACGATATAACTTCTACTGAAGCATCGCCTCCTAATGTATCTAGAGATATGTATAGTGGTGGTGGTGAAGGTCTAACTTCTGAAGAATATAACGGTCAATCACAATCACCTAATATGAAAGGTCAATTTTATTGGCAGGCACATAGATTTAATCGTAATGAAAGAATTAATAGTAGAGGTTTAGAATATGAACAAAAATATAGTACTATCGCTGATAATACTTATACTTGTAGAATGTGGTTAGAGGTTATTAAACAAGCACAGTTAAGAAATGGTATTTTAGATATTAATTTTGCTTAATTTTTTTTATAACATTCATTTTTATTTTATTTCTAATAATATATATGTCAGATAGTTTTACAGAAACGACAATTTTAGAATGTAATAGATTATCTAGTGAAGAAGGTAAAACAAATAGTAATCAGAATCCAGCATTATTTACTAATAAAGTAGGTAGTGGTATTAAAGTAAATCAAGGTGATACAGTATCAGTATTCAGTGCCTTTGTAAGTGAAAAAGGTGCTGGTGGTGAAACAATACAATTTAATGGAAGAACAATTACAGATAAATTAGGTAATCCTATAACATATCAATTATCTTCAACAGCATTAAATAAAACTAACGCATGTTTTATGATACCTATAGCGAATAATGACGAAATAGCAGTAATTAGAGGTAATCCATTAAGAATAAGAGCATCAAATAGTAGTAATACATATACATTAAAAGATAATGAAGTTAATATAAAAATATGTTATTATAAAACTATTAATGGTGAAGGTTGTGTAGCACTGCCTAGAAGATTTATGTCCTCTATACCAGGAATAAATGAAACAAGAAATACTCAATGGAAAATGGAAGATAGTTTTGAACAGGGACAAGTACATAGAGGTATTTTTGAAGAAGGTGGTGGAGTACCTGTATTATTAGGTAGGAGTCCAGGTGGGATAAATACTTCATTTACACAAAGATTTTTTGTGGATGACGATTATAGATTTAAAGAACAAGCATCAACTTCAACTGATAGTGCTTCTAACAGAGAACACTGTTATTATAAATTAAAAACAGATAATTCAAGATATAAAATATTTGTATCAAAAGAAACAAGAAAAGGTGGATATATAAGTGGTATTTCTGATAGTGATATGGACTGGTTTATATATGACGAACCCTCAGAACAAGACTTTATACCATATGAAGAAGTATTAAAATTATCAGCACCAGTAGGTTTTAGTAGTCCAGATACAATCGCTAATACTTTAACAGACCAGTTGCGTGAAACAGGTGCTATACAAGAAAATTATTTTTATAATTTAAATGGCAGTAAATTACCTGGTGGTATCAGTAATTCATTTGAACCACAATATATTAAAAGGAATGTATCAACTTTTAATGAAAGTAAAACTTATAAAACATTTGAAGCGTTTAGTGTTAATGATAGTAATGCTTCAACTTATTATGCTTTTGAAAATGCTTGTTTTTCACAAGCGGGTGGTGGTAGTAGGTTTTATTATAATCAATATTTACAAAGTTATCAATTTATTGGAATCAAAAGACCAGATTTTTATGAAAAAGGTTTAGAATTACAAAAAACTATGCCTAAGTTTAGTTTTAGTGGTAGTAGTAATGGATATTGTAATTTAGATTTAGATATAAATACAACAGTAGCGGGTAGTAATCCTAGATTAAGTGGTAGTTTAATTTTAGACCACGAATGGACTACAGATAATTTAAACGCTTGGAAAGGTTGGTTAGATACACAAGGTAATTATCCAGAACTATTTTATAATACTAATAATGTTTATCAGGGACGTACAACAGTTAATAATTCTAGATTTTTTCATATGAACTTAAATGAAAAACAATTAGATAAATTAGGTGGTGATAATAATTTTAGTGTTAATTTTGATGCTAAAGGATTTGCTACTAAAAACGCATCGTCATATAATAGTGTGCCAGTATTTTTTGATTTTGACCCTTCTGCTTCAAATACTTTTACTAATGGTGAAGACGGTAATGCTTGTTATGGTTTTGCTTATAAAAAATATAATCCTAATACACAAAAATATAATATAGGTTTTAGTCAAACAAAAATAAATACTGCTATATATTGGGATTTTGTTGGGAATATAGAATATCAAGTAGCGGGGATACCTACAGCATATTCATATTATTCAGGAAGTCATTCAGCATCAGGTTATGCTCACGATATTATAGTAGGTAATTGGAAATCAAACGCTAGTGGTGAAAATAGATATGAAAGTGGTAGTGGTGCTTCAAATAACGCTTCAGGAAGATTATGTGGTTTTGATAGACATTTTAATGCTTTTGGTAATTCAATGATAGGTTTAGCAGACGGATATTTAAATAGTAATTATTCACAAACTAATTATTTTGGTATAAATACTTTTGAAAATGATAAATTAAAATTATCTAATGCTGTTATAGACGCTACACCATTTGCTAAAAAAATATATATAGGAGCACAAGAACCTAAGTTTGAGTTTTCAGCATCAAATCAAAAGTTTAATATACAACAATTACATACACCTGAATATATTGGTAATTTATGGAATGCTGGAATAGTATCAGCATCAGCAGAACTAAATACAACAGCGAATCCAGAAGCACAAGATAAAGTTTATAAAATAAATAAACGATTAAATAATACTAACTGGACAACAGACATGCTACCATATAGTCAAAATAATGTATCTAAAGTTGAAAGTATTTATCCAGGTGGTATTGGTGCGAATGCTCAATTTTCATTATCATTAAAGAATGATATGATTGAACCTTGGAAGGTGTTTGACGCTCAATCAGGTATTTTTATAACAGATATGGGAGTCCCTGATAATTACTGGGAACAATCATTATGGGCGACATTAGGTTTTTCAACTACACAATTTTCAGGTAGTCTTAACGCATCATATAATTATAATACAATTTTAAATGAAACAAATAAATCAAATACACCAGTACTTTTTACTAACGCAGATTTAAATGTAGGTGATACAATAAATTATGTTAAAAATGTATGGGGAGCACCATTAATAACTTCACAAGTACCTCTACCTATGTTATTTAATGGAGAAACAACAGCGAGTCCACCATTCATACCTGAAAGATTTTTTCAAATATATCCTGCTATAAGTGAAAAACAATCAAGTATTTTAATAGAAGCAGAAAATCTACCTACTAAAATGAGTAGAGCATATTATACAATAAGAAGTAATTTATTAGATACTTCACACTATTTAGGAAGTAGAGATAGTGGTGAAGCACTTAAAACAATATCAGTAGTTAATAAAATCAATGGAGACGGTGATTACTATTTTCAACAAGATAATCCTTTAACTTTTACAATAACACACCCTAAAACTATTACAAGTATTACAACACAAATATGTGATCCAGACGGTAGTGATGCTCAAGTAAATCTAGATAGTTGTGTAATGTATAAAATTGATAGAGCGATTAATTCAACATTAAACCCTGTGGATGAATTATTACAAGCGACTAATAATAAAAATAATAATATTAAAAAATAATTTATTTAATAATATATATATGCCTGTAAAATTAACTGGAGATAGAATACAAGATAGAAAAAATGTTTTAGAATGGATGAAGGAAAACAATTGTGAAGATTATAAATTACCTGTTAAAACACATAACCCTAAATTAGATAAAAAAAACAAATTAAAAAAAGATAAAAAAGTTTCTGTAAATGAAGTTAAACAAAATATTGAATTAATTTTAAAAGATGCTGAAGAAACAAAAGAAGATTAAAATATTTATTAAATTAAATGGATAATATGTATGACGAATATGGTTGTTGTAATAGTTGTGGTTATACTTATTGTAAAGTTTTAAATGAATGTATTAGAATATGGGAGACTGAATGTACAAGTCATAGAAGATTAACTAAAATGGCAGATTTTACTATGGAAGAGTTAATGTTATTTGTTATAGGTGTTTTAGGTGCTTTAGGAGGTTTTATGGTAATTTTACAAAAATCTAAATGTGAAAGTATATGCTGGGGTTGTTGTAAAAGAAATGTAGAAGCGGTAATACAAGAAGAAAAATTAAAAATAACAGGTCATACAGGTGAAACACCTAGATTACCTGGTGATAATGAAAATATTGAGGATGCGAATCCTGAGTAAATTAAATTATTAATATTTTTATATATTTTAAATATAATGAATACAACTGAAAAATTAAATCAATATTTATTAAACTTTGAATATCCTATAAATAGACGAAGATATAATACATATAATAAAGGTGAAACACATAGAAGTATGGCGTTAGGTATTGTTAATATTAGACCTTGTTGTCAATATGATAAAGACGGTGTTAAAATTAATGATCCACAACAAGAATGTTTATTATTAAAAAAAGATAAATATAAAGAATGTTTTAAATTAACTAACGACTGGGTTAAGGAAGTATATCCATATCTTTATTATAATTTTAAATATTCAACTATAATGTATAATGGTAATAATCAATGTAGAAAACATATAGACGCTAATAATGTAGGTGAAAGTTATATAATAGGTTTAGGTGATTATACAGGTGGTAGATTAATAGTTTATGATAAAAAAGATAGGGCACATTATGTAGATATTAATAATAAGTTTGTTAAGTTTAATGGGTCTAATTATTATCACGAAGTAGAGGACTGGGTGGGTACAAGAATATCATTAGTATTTTATAATATAGTTAAAACTCAGGATGTATAGTGTCTTGTTCTTTAAACTCTTTGATTATACCATTAATAACTCTATCACTTAACATATCAGTATCACCCTCCATAGATACAAACCCACTATTCAACGCTCGTGGTTGATAGTGTCTCATCCATGCCATAAGATAATGACCGTGAAGACTGGGTAGATATTGTTTTACTATTTCAAAATTACCGTTATTAGCGATAATTACACTGAGTAGATTGTATGTCGCTGAATAACTAAACAATTTACTAGACATTATGGCGTCAGACATATCATTAGTATGACAATTAATATACATTTTTATATATGTTTCAGGTGGTATCAAGACAACAGATACCTTACCACCAAATCTAGTTAGATATCTAAACTTAGCGGACTCAAGTGTCTCAAATAGTACCTTATGTTGTGATTTGTCTATGATATTTTTAGTCTTTTTATCATATATGAAGAAGTGAATAAACCATTCTTCAGATTTAAAATCGTCTATAAACTGTTGTGAGACACCGTCTTGACCGTCTCGCCAAGTACAATCATTCGCTTTCGCTTTAACCATTACAATATCAAAGCGGTCTCTACCAAACTTAGTAGTGAGTTCTTGAAAATCTCTAGCGGTCGCTGAGACACAATCACCACCACCCGCTCGCTCATCCCATAGTAGTTCAATTCTATTTTCTTTTTCTAATACGAAACCTTTACCAAACCCACTACCCTCAGGGTGAGTAAATACTTTATTATAGACAGCGGTACTCATATTGTTGTTGTTTGTTGTTGATAGCGTTAATTAATTATATAT
>VMHT01148993.1_pt1 | contig 26308 bp, 32 predicted proteins | sample 4693611 | NCBI WGS metagenome assembly VMHT01 (sample SAMN12280063, study PRJNA550983) | marine metagenome | isolation source: seawater sampled from same location over 5 years 0.02-0.2 micron viral filtrate | place: USA: collected off the coast of southern California halfway between the port... ...
GGTCAGGAAGTCATTAGAAATAAAATAACAAAGCCCCTGCAGCACTCAAAAGATTAGCCCCTTAACTGGGGCTTTTTTTATGCCACCTAAAAAGGGGCTGTTTTAAAGCTCACTGAGTAACGTTAGCTAATGCCGCTAGTATTAGAACACCTGAAGAAAGCTTTCCCCTACTACACGGGGCTTATATTGGCTGTAAAGAGCAAGTTTAATCATACACCTAGGCCACCCCCGATACGCTATACAAAAACTATCAAATAAAATTCTAAGGCTTTTTTGCTTCGATTTTATCAGGGCTTTAATTTAATTAGCTCAATTGATTTTATTTCTAGACTCTCAAATCTAGACTCTTTTAGTTTTTATTTTTGTTTTCAGTTGTTTAATTACTTGGGGCTTTGACTTTGTAGGTATAAGATAAGAAAAACCTATATAAAACAGGGGTTTATTGGCTAAAATCTTTTAAATTTTAGGGGCTGCATGTGCCACCCCACCCCCCACCGTTACCGTATACACTCCCTACCTAATTTTTGGATTCTCACCCTGTAAACCAACCGCATGGTCGGCGGCGGTTTTAACCTAAGGTTAGAAAGCGTCAAGTTACTAGATGTAGTTTAAAAAGCTTGACTTTGTTAGGTGGCGTTGTTAAGTGTATAGCACAGGTATTCCTGTTCTAATTCAAGGCTCTAAGATGAGTGACTTTGAAGACAAGCTTGTTCAGGCTGAATTGAACGTACCCATTTACTGTACAAATGAATTTGATGTAGATGAAAACGGCAATAGTTATATTGTGAATGTTATTTATGTCGGTGACGATGAAGAAGACCCTACTGAGATCAGGGTTGAATTTGATGATGTCATCGAAGAGATGGTTGAGGAATACGGGGATACCGAAGGGTATCAGTTCCTGTATATGGTTGCCCATGAGTTAACCCGACAGGCCGAAGCTCTTAGATCTAAAGCTAATTATATTGAAGACAGTACGAATGCTGTAGGTAGATTATTTGATCTAGACTGATGCAGTGCATTAAGTGCGGTGTAGATTTAGTTGTAGGAGATAATTATAAGTCTTCTGAACTAAAGTATAAAATCTACAGATGTAATTCCTGTAAGGATCTTAATAACGCTAAAAGAATGTATGTTAATGGACGTTACATTCCACAGTCGCATCCTTTGTATAAGCCAGGTAAATACAAGTCTTTTGATGAGGCGGCTTTTGCTAGTCTGCATAACTATAGCAGTACCAAGGAAGGGTATGTTTATGTCCTGAGTAATCCTGCATGGCCTGATTGGGTTAAGGTAGGCATGGCGATAGATGCAGAGGATCGATGTAACAGCTATCAGACCTCTAGTCCGTTCAGAGATTATAAGCTGCATTATCAGGCGTATACCGAAGATCGAAGGGATCTGGAGAAACAGGCGCATGATCTTGTGGGCGAAGTAGCTGAATCTCAGTACAATGAGTGGTTTAAGGTTGCGGTTCCTCTTGCGGTTACCTGCATAGCGGATTTGTTAAAACAACAAAACTCCCCTCAGTAAGATGGTGCTATAATAGTATAAGCAACATTTTAATAAGGAGAGTTTATAATGAGTGCGGTTAAACGGTGGGGTAAATCCATCTTCGATAAAATAGCTGCGGCCCAACAAAGACGGGTACATTACTGGCAGCTAATGAACCTAACAGATAAAGAACTTAACGATATAGGTATTACTAAGACAGATATTAAGAACGCTATATACGGTAAACTATAGGTTTAACCCCTGCGGCTAACAATTATATTGTACCATGTTTTTCAGATTTGTCTAGGGTAAAAATGCATAACTACGCCACTTTATTAAGTGCTTGACTTATATCCTGCTTTAATGTTACAATAGAAGGTACACAGGGTTGATTAACCTAATATATATTCGTGCAGCGATTAGGGAACGGACAGGTCGAGAACTTACACTTGAGGCTGTCCGTGATTATTTATTACAGGAGAAACTTATTACTCCTGCAGAAGCTGCAGACGAAAATCTTATTTTCCGTGGGTATGATGAGTTCTTCGAAACAGATGAAGCATCTACCAGAATAGAGTCAATAGAATATCTGATCGAAAAGGAAGCTTCTGATGAAGATGAGTAAGGCTAAATGCGGTGCATCTAATCCCCCTGCCAATGCGAGGAAGATGGCAATGGGTGGATACATGAAAATAGAAAAGCCCAAGAAGATGGGTGCGTATGGCGGTGGCTACATGCACAAAGGTAAAAAGAAGAAGAAATAATGAACACTTGGGTAGCAGTGGCGATGATCTGCACAAGTCCATTGAGTATTGACTGTCACTACGTCAGTTACCCAAAGGCTTTTAACGAAATAACAAAATGTCAGACAGAGGTGGAAACCTTCTTGGCTGATCTAAGGGAAAAGAACCTGTACGCCTTCGGAAGCTGTAACAGGTTAGAAGTGGACATCACTTTATTGTAATTCAGGGGCTAGGGGATGTTAGCGGAGATTGCGGCTGCGTCTGCGGCCTATACCACTATAAAAACAGCGATTTCTCAGGGCAGGGAATTAGTTGATGTCGGAAAATCCATTGGGCAGTTTGTCTCTGCAGAGGAAGAACTAAAGGCTAAAGTAGATAAGAAAAAGAAGAGCGTTTTCACCAAGGTATTAGGTAAGGAAGGCGATGACTTCGAAGAGTTCTTAGCGTTGGACAAACTGAAGGAACAGAAGAGATCTCTTGAGTCGCACATGCGCTTGTTTGGAAGAAGTGGATTGTATGATGATTGGGTCGCTTATCAGGCTCAAATGAGAAAACAACGTAAAGAAGCCCTGAAGAAGAAGCAGAAAGAGCAAGAAGAGCTTCGAGAAATGCTTACTTGGATATTTATTATCGTAGTGGTTTGGGGTGGTATTTTAGGTTTAGCTTACTGGTGGTTCTTTACTTAGATGTGGTTTTTAATCTGGTTACAATTTCTACATGGTGAGTTCGAATACTATCACATTGATACGTTTGGCTCCGAAGAGAACTGCAAGATCCAGTTAGAGAAATCCAAAGTCCTGATTACGAACTCTGCCAGTTCCGTTGCATGTTTTGAGGTAGATAGAAATGGCTAAGATCGATAAGTCCAAGATGAAGTGCAACAAGCCTAGACGTACTTCAGGCGGTTCGAAGAAGTTTGTGGTCAAAGCCTGTAAGGATGGCAAAGAAAAGATTATTCGCTTCGGAGATCCTAATATGAAGATCAAGAAGTCCAATCCTAAAAGGCGAAAGAGTTTTAGAGCTAGGCATCGATGCGATACCGCAAAGGATAAATTTACAGCAAGGTATTGGTCATGCAAAAAGTGGTAGGTAAGATACCCGATTTTTGTTTAAGCCACTGGTTACTTCGCATCCCACTAGCAACGGTGTTCTTACAACAGGGATTATTTAAACTTCCTGTTACAGAGATTGGGGCTGCATCATTTGATCTACCGTATCTTGTTTGGTGGATCGTGACATGGGGAGAGATAGGCGCAGGTCTAGGATTAGTATTCGGAGGTGTTATTGCAGCTTGGGATAAACTTGCGGATCTAGGAGATTTACTTACTCGTTTTAGCGGCTTCACAATGGGCTGCATTATGACGGGAGTTATCTGGATTAGTCAGCCTGAAAGTATCATGGACGTAGTTCTTTATGATAATCTTCACGTTCTGCTTTGGGTTGGCGGTCTTTATTTTGCACTTAGAGGAAATAGGACAGGGTAATGGTGATGCTCAATAGTGGACGCAAGTATGTAGTCTACGATGACGATGGTTTCATCCTGATCATTACCCGATACAAAAACATAGCCCGAAATATGATGAAGGTGGTGAGGTATGGCAGCTAAGAAGAAACCAAAAAGAGATGCGTGTTACAAAAAAGTAGCCAGAGTTATGCCAAAGACTTCTGCTTATCGTTCAGGTCATATGGTTCGTTGCCGAAAGGTCGGTGCTAAAAACTATAATATTGGCGGTAAAAAACGTGGCAAGAAAAAAGCGTAGCAGTTCTAGTGACGGGCTACGAAAGTGGTTCAGTCGTAATAAAGGTAAAGGGTGGGTAAACTGCAAGACAGGTGGCCCGTGTGGACGTAAGTCTAAAAAAAGTGGTGGCTCCTATCCTGCCTGTAGACCGACTATGGCGCAGTGTAAAACTGCAAAAGGAAAAGCAGCAACCCGAAAAAAAACATCCTCAAAAAGAGTAAGTTGGAAAAAGAAATAAAGGGTTGGGTATGGAAGACAGGCTAGATCGGATTGAGACTAAGGTGGATAAGCTCTCAGAATGCATGATCGAAATGGTACGCATGGAAGAGCGCATGGTTACTGCGTTCAAGCGGATGGACAACATAGTTGAGTATCAAAAAAAAGCAGATGATCGTCTAGATGAAATGGAGAAGCAAGCCATTGTTCGAGGGCAGAAGATTGCTTTTGCTGAACGCATCTTTTGGATGTTTGCCACGGGCATCGTTGGCCTGTGTTTTGTATTTTTGAGGTAAGAATGACTGAGAAAAAATATACCGAAAAACAAACAGCCTTTTTAGAAGCCTTGATGGGTGAAGGTCGTGGGAATATCCGTAAGTCTATGGATATAGCAGGATACAGCAAGGGTACTAATCAGGGTGAGGTAACGGGGCCGTTGCGTGAAGAGATTATTGAACGGGCATCGATGATGTTGGCTATGAATGCGCCAAAGGCTGCATACGGCCTTGTTGATGTCCTGAACGATCCAACATCATTGGGAGCTAGGAATGCAATCAACGCAGCCCGTGAGGTGTTAGACCGCACAGGCTTAATTAAGAAAGAAAAGATAGAGGTCACCAATAACGGTGGCGGTATGTTCATTCTTCCCCCAAAAGCCGATGACTTGGAAAAACAAAACTAGAAAAAACGCAACCCAGCGAATACCCTACGGCTATAAGGCCAGTGATGAAGATCCTCTACAGTTAGTTCCTGACGAAGAGTATACCCCACTGATCGAACAAGCCTTAGATCATTTAGATGAAGGGTATAGTGGACGTAAGGTTACGGAGTGGCTCAACGACAAACTTGAGCGTACAATCTCTCACCAAGGTTTACGAAACATCTGGGCAGAGCATAGGCCGAAAAGCAAACGGCTGAAGTCTCTAAAGAAAGAGAATAATAAGTCTAAGCCTAAGACCAAAGATGCAAAGACAGAAGCTCGACTAAGACGTAAGATAGCCGACAGCAAGCGTGTTAAGACCATGATGGAGAACAAGCTTGCAAAGCACACAGGTGCAGATGTCGAAGCTGAAGAAGAGTTTCAAAGCATTTCCGAAACACTAGACTTCGGAGTTATCACCCAAGAACAACAAGAACGTGAAGTTGTTTTTCAACCAAATCCAGGCCCTCAAACAGACTTCCTAGCTGCTAGTGAACGTGAGGTTTTATACGGGGGCAGTGCAGGATCAGGAAAATCATATGCTCTACTCGCTGACCCAATGCGCTATTTTAATAATAGTAACTTTAGCGGTCTTATACTTAGACGTACAAATGACGAACTACGGGAACTAATCTGGAAGTCTCAAGAGCTTTATCCAAAGATTTATCCTGAAGCAAAGTGGCAAGAAAAGAAAAGTCAGTGGGTCTTTCCTAGCGGTGGTAAATTATGGATGACTTACCTTGAACGGGATGAGGACGTTCTTCGATACCAAGGTTTGTCTTTCAGCTACATAGCCTTTGACGAACTTACCCAGTACGCAACGCCCTTTGCTTGGAACTACATGCGCTCTCGTTTGCGTTCCACAGATCCAACCCTGCCACTCTTCCAACGGGCTACAACAAACCCAGGTGGTAGAGGACATGGATGGGTTAAGAAGATGTTCGTAGATCCTGCCCCAGGGAATATAAAGTTTGCAGCAACGGACATCGATACAGGCAATACACTCGCATTTCCCGAAGGGCATGAAAAAGAAGGACAGCCGTTGTTCTACCGCAGGTTCATACCTGCAACTTTGAAAGATAACCCTTACCTGATGAAGGACGGGCAGTACGAAGCCAACCTTTTAGCATTACCAGAAATGCAAAGGCGGCAACTACTAGAGGGAGATTGGGCTGTAGCGGATGGTGCAGCGTTCCCAGAGTTTAAACAATCAGTCCATGTCTGCGAACCGTTTGATATACCCCCCGATTGGCGCAGGTTTAGGAGTTGTGACTATGGGTACTCTTCTTATTCTGCGGTACATTGGTTTGCGATTGATCCAAGTTATGAAACGCTCTTCGTCTACCGTGAACTTTATCTCTCGAAGCACACTGGTAAAGACCTTGCTCAAGCGGTTCTCGAAGCGGAACAAGGGGAAAGCATTCAATACGGCATACTGGACAGTTCGTGTTGGCATAATCGTGGGCAGATTGGCCCGTCTATTGCGGAAGAAATGATAAGCATAGGATGCAGATGGCGTCCAAGTGACCGTTCTGCAGGTGCAAGAGTAGCAGGAAAGAACAGATTTCACGAAGTTTTAAAGGTAGACCCTGTAACAGAAACCGCAGGTATTATTTTCTTCAACACCTGCCGACAGATAATCGCAGATTTACCAGTAATTCCATCAGATCCAAAAGGGTCAGACGATATAGACCCAAGACACGCATCAGATCACACTTACGATAGCGTCAGATATGGAATTATGAGCCGCCCAAAAGCCTTTTCACCCTTCGATATGGGCCAAGGCGTACCAATACAGCGGTGGCAACCCTCAGATACAACATTTGGATACTAAAATATGGCACTTATGGACAAACCTACTGGCCCAAGCCCCGAAGATACGACTGAATCACAGGATGTAGTCGCATTAGAAGAGGCAAATGATGTAGAACAAGAAAATATTGAGTATTCTGGCGTAGCAGCCTTTATTGAAGGTCAATATAGACGCTCAAAAGACCAAAGATTAGCTGATGAAGAGCGTTGGCTGATGGCATATCGTAACTACAGGGGCATCTACGGCCCAGAAGTACAGTTTACCGACACTGAAAAGAGCCAAGCCTTTGTTAAAATCACAAAAACCAAGGTTTTGGCGGCATATGCACAGATTGTAGACGTATTATTCGCAGGATCTAAGTTTCCGCTAGGTATAGAGGCCCGAAAAGACCCGAATAACGTAGCAGGAGCCGTAAATTACGATCCAAACGCTATTACACCCGAAAAAGTAGAAGAAAAGCTAGGGGTGGATTATACGCCCAAAAGAGCCGTTGCTAGGCCAAATTTAGAGCAAGAATTGGGTGTTTATGAGAATACACTGGCTCCTGTAGACGAAGAACTACAGTCGGGCGCAGGAACAACCAACTCTTCTATCACCTATGAACCTGCAAAACGTGCAGCGCAGATGATGGAACGTAAGATGCACGATCAATTGGATGAAACAAATGCATCCAAACACCTAAGATCTGTTGCATTCGAAACAAGCCTGTTTGGTACGGGTATTTTGAAGGGGCCGTTTGCTTTCGATAAGGAATATCCAAACTGGGATGAAGAAGGTAATTACGATCCTATATTCCAAACAATCCCAAAGGTAGAATACGTTTCTATATGGGATCTATACCCTGATCCAGACGCTCGGAATATGAGTGAGGCAGAATTTACCGTACAGCGTCATAGATTAAATCGCAGCCAAATGCGTAGCTTGAAGAAGCGTCCACATTTCCGTGATGAAAGTCTTGAACTTGCGATAGAGTATGGCCCTACATACTACAGAGAATATTGGGAAGAGGCTTTAGACGAAAGCAATAACTCAGAAAGTCCAGACCGCTACGAAGTGCTAGAGTACTGGGGCGTTATGGATGCTGAGTTAGCAGAGGAAGCAGACCTCGAACTCCCAGAGGAAGTAGCAGACCGTGATGAAGTTCAGGTAAATGTCTGGATTTGTAATGGTCAGATATTACGCTTCGTTATAAATCCATTTACTCCAACACGCATTCCATACACTGCAGTTCCATACGAGTTAAACCCCTACGGTTTCTTCGGTATTGGTGTAGCTGAAAATATGGAAGACACGCAACTGCTACTTAATGGCTTCATGCGTATGAGCGTAGACAACTCCGCACTATCGGGGAATCTACTTATAGAGATCGATGAAACTAATTTAGTTCCAGGCCAAGACCTATCAGTATACCCAGGAAAAGTGTTTAGAAGACAAGCAGGTGCTCCAGGCCAATCTATCTTTGGCACTAAGTTTCCCAACGTATCTAACGAACTAATGATGATGTTCGACAAGGCTCGACAGCTATCGGATGAAGCCACAGGGATACCATCCTACAGCCACGGTGTTGGTGGTGTTATGGGCGTGGGTAGAACCGCTTCAGGTATGTCGATGCTCATGGGAGCCGCAGCGCAAAATATCAAAGCCGTGGTAAGAAACATCGATGACTACTTATTACACCCATTAGGCAAGGCACTCTTTGCATTTAACATGCAGTTTAATTTTGATGCCGAATATACCAAAGGGGATCTAGAGGTTATTGCCCGTGGTACGGAAAGCTTGATGCGGAATGAAATCCGTAGCCAACGCTTGCTACAGTTTATGCAAATGACTGCCAATCAACAGATGGCTCCGTTTGTTAAGTATGACTTCATCCTACGAGAGATTGCAGCGTCTATGGATCTAGATGAAGAGAAGATTCTTAATGATCCAAGAGAAGCAATGATACAGGCAAAGATGATGGCTGAGATACAAGCCATGATGCCACAACAGCCTGACTCCCAACCTATGCAGGGCGCACCTTCACCAGAAGATCCTACAGGAACAGGCGGTGGTAATATAGCTCCAGGCAATGCACCAGAGCCTACAGCCGAAGGTTTCACAGGATCAGGCGGTGGGGCAAATGGGGGCCAACAACCACCAACACAAGGAACCATACAATGAAGTACTGCAAAAGCTGCAAGACTAAAAGGAAATGTAAAAAAGCAGGTAAGTGTCTAAAGAAAAAATAATGAAAAAAGAAATCTACCGCAGCCTACTGCCTCTTGTTAACGACAAAGACATGATGGACAGGCTGAAAGAATACGCCAATAGCCGTATTACTTATTTCCACCACATTCTAGAGCTAGAGAAAAATCCAGATCGTGTTTCGGGAATACAAGGCGCAATCGCTGAATTGCGAAGAATAAACACCCTAAGAGAAGAAGTGATAAAAGGTTCAGAATAGTGGATAGTAGTCTTCGCCCTCAAGCAAGACCTATCACAGAACTTCCTTACTCCGACATCGAAAAGATTGAAAAGATTGTATGGGCTGAAGCCCGTGGAGAAAGCTTGGAAGGTCGTGATGCGGTTAGAGGCGTTATCTTAAATAGGTTAGCTTCCGACAGGTTTCCTGACACAGTCGATGAAGTATTAAACTCTAGTGAGTTTGAGCCGATTGAAGCTTATGGCAGTATAAATGAAATTCCTGCCCCACAAGATGATCTTAACGGTCAGATAGAAGAGTTTGTAGATTATATTCAGTTAGGTAAGGATGCTGTTGAAGGGCGAACTTTTTTCCAGAACTCTTCAACAACTGAGGGCAGAGGCACTGACTTTACTGGGCCAGACGCAATCACGATAGGCAATCACACATTCACCCGTGGGTATGAAGGACAAGAGCCTGTCATGGATACCAACTTTTCCCACAACATTATTGTTACCTACCCTGAGCTAGCAGAGGCAAATTTTTTTTCAGCTTCTGACATGGCTCTTGGGGGGTTGATGGTTGCTCGTAAGGGCATCGATACAGAAGAAGGTTTAGAAATGGCTAATAAAAAATTTCAAGTAGATGAAGAAAAAGCAGATTTGGATGATGACGGGGAACTTTCTGCTTATGAAAAAGCCCGTGGTGAGGCAATTCAAAAAGCGATGGCTGATGATCCAGAGGCTGATGAAAAGCCAAAAATGTATCATGGCGGTATGCCCTGTGATGGCATGATGGGGCCAGTAGATCCTGTTTCAGGTAATCCTATTCCAGTTGGGTCTAATGCAAATGAGGTAAGGGATGACATCGAAGTGATGCTGTCTCAAGGAGAATACGTTTTACCTGCAGATGTAGTGAAGTGGCATGGCCTCAAGCACATTATGGATATGCAGGAAGAAGCGAAGATGGGTCTGATGGCTATGGATGCAATGGGTTTAATTGCTGAAGTAGATATGTCGGAACAAGAAGATGGTGAACCCGAAGAAGAAACAAGGGAAACACCAGAGGGCAACGAGGTAGAAATGGCTTCAATGGAAGTTTCTGAAGAGGAACCAGAAGTCGATGAAACAGAAGAGTATCAGGAAAGTGATTACTCAACCAAGACTTCTATGTTTGGCATGGTGAAAAAACCAATGGTTAAATTCATCGTGTAAATTTAATTGGGCTACCTTCAATTGAAGCCCCCAGAGGATAAAATGAGCAAATATAAAAGAAAACAACAACCCGAAGAAGACACTTCATATTCAGAAGAACTGGCGCAACAAGCACAAGTTGAGGCAGAACCTGAACCACAGGATGCAGAAGAAGCTAGTTTTAAAAAACGTTACGGAGATCTTCGCAGACACTCTCAAAATTTGATGGGTCAAAAAGAACAAGAGATCAAAAAACTACAGGAACAGCTTGATAGTGCAGCCAAAGGTCAGATTAAGTTTCCTAAAACGGATGAGGAGATTAAAGCTTGGTCGGAAAAGTATCCTGATGTAGCTAAGATCGTTCATACAATTGCAAAGAAACATGCAAACGAAGCTCTCGAAGAAGGTGAGAAGCGTCTGGGTCATTTAAAAGACTTGGAAACTAAAATCACGAAAAAAGAAGCAGAACAAAAGCTTCTAGAACTTCATCCTGATTTTGTAGACATACGACAAGATCCAAAGTTCCATGAGTGGGTAGCTCTTCAACCAACATATTTACAAGATGCTCTCTACAAAAATAATACAGATGCCGTGGGTGCGGCCCGTGCTATCGACTTATATAAAGCCGATACAGGAAAGCGAAAAACCACGTCTAAAAAATCAGCGGCACAGGCCGTTGGACGTTCCACTTCAGTTGCACCAAAAGGCGAAGCAAAAGCGAAGTTCTCAGAAAGTCAGGTAGCTAAAATGTCTGACAAAGAGTACGATGCCAATGAAGCTGCAATCCTAGAGTCTATGAAGACAGGTGAGTTCATCTACGATGTCTCAGGTGGAGCAAGATAAGTGGCATAGCCACTAACTTAATTAGCTATTTACTAAGTGGCATAGTTATGCTATAATTATTAGTAATGATGCTTTTCGGAATAGGGCCTCATTCGACTACCCCTAAACCGTTCATAACCAGAAGAATGAAACAAACAGTCCACCAGTGTAGTGAGGCCCATGTGTACCGCAAATACATATGCACCCTTACAGAATGCACTGCCACTTAATGTTACCTTCTGATCTAGTCTGTCAGCATTAGCTGACTCGCCATTTCAAAAAGGAGACAAAAAATGGCAGGTTTTCCATCAGCAAGTGGTTACGGCAATTTACCTAACGGTAATTTTTCGCCAGTAATCTATTCAAAGAAAGTCCAAAAGGCTTTCAGAAGCACCTCTGTTGTAGAGGATGTAACTAACACCGATTACGCAGGTGAAATCGCAAATATGGGCGATAGCGTAAAAATCATCAAAGAACCAGAAATCACAATCAACTCATATCTTCGTGGAACAACACTTGCGACACAAGATTTGACTGATGCAGATTTCACTATGGTTGTAACTGAGAGTAACTACTTCCAGTTTGCAATCGATGATATTGAAGAAGCACACTCACATGTAAGCTTCATGGATCTTGCAACAGATCGTGCAGGGTTCAAACTTCGTGATCATTTTGATCGTGAAGTACTAGGCTACATGTCTGGGTATGATCACAATGGTTCTGTTTGGTCAAGACGAACTGCCTTAGAAACAGGTGGTACTAAAGCTGACACCAACGCAGGAAATGATGAATTGCTTGCAGCAAACAAGCTTTCAATAGTTGACTTTGGTGGCAGCGATATTGGTGGAGAGGCTGAAGTAACGTCTATTCCTCTAGCTGCAGGTGGTGGCGCAGGTGCTATCACTTCACCATTAGCTATTATAGGCCGCATGGCTCGTCTAATGGATGCAGCAAACGTAGATACCGAAGGTAGATGGTGTATCGTTGATCCTGTCTTCAAAGAGCTACTTCTCTCAGAAGACTCAAAATTAATGAACGCTGACTTCGGTGGCGAAGGGGAAATTAGAAACGGACGTTTACCAGGAACTATTCGTGGTATGCGAGTATACGTTTCAAACAACCTTCCTTTCGAAGGAACAGGCCCAGGTACTGCAGCCACTGCAGGTTCTGAAGCTAATTACGGTGTAATGGTAGCAGGACATGACTCAGCGGTAGCAGTAGCGGATCAAATTGCGAAAACTGAGAGCTTCCGTTCTCCAGACACATTCGCAGATATTGTCCGTGGTATGCAGCTTTATGGTCGTAAAATCTTACGTCCAGAAGCTCTTATGACTGCGAACTACAACTTAGCGTAAAAGCTATTGGGGGCAGGGAGACTTGCCCCCTTCCTTCTTTTAAGGATTACTCATGCCCAGTACTTTTTTAACACTCTGCAATATGACACTTCGAAGACTAAACGAAGTAGAAATTGCACAAGCTGATTTCGGTAGTGTGCGAGGAGTTCAGGCTCTGGTTAAGGATGCGGTTAAAGCGTCCATAGCAAAAATAAATCAGACTGAGTTTGAGTGGCCCTTTAATGCTGCAGAGCATACACAAGTTCTTACTGCAGGTCAGACAGAATATGATTGGCCTTCTTTTTTCAAGATTGCCGATTTTAATACATTTCAGATACAATCAAATTCTAGCCTGAATGTTGGTTTTAAAACACTTAAAGCAATAGAGCGTGACGAGTGGTACGCAAAGCACAGGGATGATGATTATACTGCAGGTAATGCAGGTAGAGGCGTACCTGATTTTGTGTTCCCGTCACACGGGCAAGGCTTCGGTGTAACTCCTTCGCCTGATAAAGCTTACACAGTAAAATTTAGATACTTTTTAAACTATGCAAATCTGAGTCTACATAGTGATCAAACAAGAATACCTGAAGCTTTTGATAACGTAATTGTCGATGGTGCTTTATACCATTTGTACATGTTTAAGGATAATCTTGAAGCCGCAGGTGCAGCATTCACTGCATTTTCTGCAGGAGTGAAAGACCTGCAAACTCTTTACATCAATTCATATGAGTATGTACGGGATACTAGGATTAAGTTCTAATGGCTGATGAAATCCAATCCTTTAAACTGGTAAGCTCTGGTGGACTTAACAGTAACCAAAACCACCTGTTCCTAGCAGAAGCAGCCCCAGGTGCAGCTACAAGATTAGTGAACTATGAGCCAAGCTTATATGGCGGCTACCGAAGGATCGAAGGGTTTGGTTTACTTGAAGACCTAAACGTAGAAGTAGGTCAGGGAGTTGCAGAGGGGGCGGTACTTTGCGTAGCGATTTATCGAAACGAACATTTAGGTAGCCCTTACATTATAGCGGCTAGAAAAGACGTAGGAGCAAACAGCTACAAGTTCTATAAGTTTGTATCTCAAAGCGGTTGGCAGGTTATGACCAACTCTCTAACTCTTGCAAGTACGGATGGGGTTAGGACGGTCAAAAAGATACGACATGCACAGTTTGATTTTGGTGATGGGTCAAAGATTGCTTTTGCAGATGGGGTTAACAACGCAGTTGTCTTTGATGGAACTAACTGGTATCAGCTAAACCCAAGTAACAGTGGTGGTGTCAGTAGTCCAGGTGGAACTAGAATAGGTGCAGCCCCCTCACTTGTTGAGGTCTTCGAAAACCATTTATTTTTTAGCGGAGACAGAGGACAACCTTCTTCGATCTTTCATTCAAAAGGTAGTGACCCTTACGACTTTAGTACAAGTTTTGGTCAGATACTAAATCCAGGTTTTAATGTAGTTCAGATCAAGCCGTTCAGAAATGACTTATTTATTTTTGGCGGCAATAGCATCAAGAAAGCCTCTGCAGATTTAACGACAGGCTTGTTTCTAATTGATCAGGTTACAACAAACGTAGGATGCATAGCTAGGGATAGCGTATTAGAGATTGGTGGAGATCTCATGTTCCTAGCACCAGATGGGTTTAGACCTGTTTCGGGAACATCTAGGATTGGGGATGTAGAGCTAGAAACCATATCCAAGGCAATCCAAGTATCCTTGGTAAATATGATTAAGAACTTCGATATGGACACAATCAATGGGGTTGTGATCCGTTCTAAATCTCAAGTCAGGTTTTTTGTAGGAGATGGTACAACCACGGTTGCAAACTCATTTGGTATTATAGGTGGGTTAGCAAATCAAGAAAGCGGTATATCATGGGAGTTTGGAGAGCTTAATGGCATTCGAGCATCCTGCACCACTAGCGATTATATAGGTAGAACAGAGTTTGTACTTCATGGTGATTATGATGGAAAAGTCTATCAGCAAGAAAAAGGTACAAGTTTTAATGGGCAAAACATTACCAGTGTTTACGCAACTCCATACTTAGACTTTGGAGACACTGAAGTAAGAAAGACCATGCGGAAGGTAAATACCTTCATCCGTGCAGAAGGGCCAGTAGAACTTTTTCTTTCAATGGCATACGACTGGGGCGATTACAACACACAACGTCCTTCGAGTTACTCACAGGCTAGTTTAGGTGGGCCAGTAGAATATGGCGGTCTAAACATAAACTACGCAGGAGCCAACATTTTATATGGCGGTAACTCTAAACCCATAATGGTCACTGATGTTCAGGGATCAGGTTTCTCAGCTAGGGCTACGTTTGTGACAGTGGGTCAATCAGAACCCTTCTCAATCCAAGGTCTTGTTTTCGAATTTAGCGTTTCAGGAAGGCGATAATAAATGGCAGGTTACACACGACAATCCGCACCTGATATTATCAATGGCGCAGAAGTTACTGCGCCCCCGTTAATTGCAGAATTTAACCAAATTCAGAGTGCTTTTGATGGAACGTCAGGTCACTCTCACGATGGAAGTACAGGTAACTCTCCAAAAATTAATCTAGGAACATCTGTAAGCAACTACTTACTTCCTGCAAATGGTGGTGTAGGTGGTTTAAACAATAATACTGCAACCAGTAATCCAACAATTACTGACGATGTTAATAGTGGATATGCTCCAGGTAGTATATGGCTTAACACTTCTACAAATAGGTTTTTTGTAAATGTTGTTAACACTTCATCAGCGGCTCAATGGAATGAGCTAGTAGTAATCGCAACAAACGCAATTACTCCCGTGACAACCAATACTATAGACATCGGCTCATCTAGCCTGAAGTACAAAGACTTACACCTTGCAGGAAATGCTAATGTTGCAGGTATTAGTACTTTAGCTCAATTAAACTCTACTACTTCTACTCTAGGTTCTGTTACAGTTGGTGGCTCTTCTGGTAGCAACGGCTCAATAAACGGTGTCGTAATTGGTTCTACAAACCCAACTGGAATAACTGGTAGTACAATTACTGCAAATAGTGGTTTCACTGGTGATCTAACTGGTAATGTTGCAGGTAATGTTACTGCAAATACTGGTACGTCTACTTTTAATAACTTAGCAATTAACGGAACGCTAACAGGTAACCTTACTGGTGGGATCACTGGTAACGTAACAGCAACGACAGGTTCTAGCCAATTCAATGATGTGACTATCAACGGCACGTTGAATATGGATGCAGGTACGACAGGCACAATAACAAACCTTACTACCCCAACTAATCCAAATGATGCTGCGACTAAGGGATATGTAGATACCGAAGTATCAAATCTTGTAGCTTCTGCCCCTGCAGCATTAGATACACTAAATGAACTAGCGGCTGCATTGGGAGATGATGCAAACTTTTCCACTACAATTACGAACAGTATAGCAGCTAAACTACCTCTAGCAGGTGGCACTATGACAGGTGCTATCGACATGGGTAGCCAAAAGATTACGACTACCTATGCTCCTACTAATACTGCAGACCTTACTAATAAATCTTATGTAGATACGCAGCGAGATACTAGGGTAGCTAAAACAGGTGACACCATGTCTGGTGTCCTAAACATGAACAGTAACACTGTTTCAAACTTGCCTACCCCTAGTGCTACTGGAGATGCAGTAAATAAAGCTTATGTAGACTCAGTGGCAGGTAGTGCTTCCGCAGCCGCAGGTTCAGCTACAGCGGCTGCTAACAGTGCGGCTGCAGCCCTCACCTCAGAGCAAAATGCTGCTACCCACGCTACTACGGCACAGTCTGCAATTACTGCATCACAGAACTTTTTAGATACATATTTTGTAGGCTCTAGCGCACCCTCTGGTTCAAATTTAACGATTGGGGATTTATGGTTCGATACAGCTAATAACCTGATGAAGGTGTACGGCTCTGGTGGTTTTCAAGCTGCAGGTTCTTCGGTCAACGGTACGGCTGAAAGAAAAGACTATGTAGTAGGTACAAGCAGCGGTTCATATACTGGTTCTACAACTGTATTCCCTGCTACATACGACCCCACCTTCTGTGACGTATTTTTAAATGGTTTGCGCTTAGACCCTGCCTCAGATTTTACTGCTACAAACGGTACTAGTGTGACCTTGGCTACAGCGGCTGCTACTGGAGACTCTGTTGGCATCGTTAGCTACGGCACATTCAGTTTAGCTACACACTACACACAGACACAATCAGATGCCCGATATGCTCAACTCACTGGAGCTACATTTACTGGTGACATAGACATGGGATCAAACGACATTACTACTACTGGTAAGATGTTGTTCTCGAACGTCTACTCTCAATTATCAGACTTACCATCAGCAAGTACCTATCATGGCGGCTTTGTGCATGTCCATGCGACTCAAAAAGCTTATTTTGCACATGGTGGAAACTGGGTTCCTCTAGTCAACGAAGACGGTTCAGGTGGAGTAAAACTAGGTAGCAACTGGACGGTCACCGAAAGCGGTGGAAGCCTGTATTTCTCAACAGGCGGTACAAATAAAATGAAACTTGATGCCAGTGGCAACTTAGATGTTGTCGGCTCAGTAAACTCAAACGCAACAATCACCTAGTACAAGGAGACGAAGATGGCGATTAAGGTAGGCGGTACAACGGTTATAGATAATAACCGAAATATTTCTAACATTGTAAACTTAGGCACAGCATCGGCCTTAGACGTAGGTACTGGTGCAAACCAAATTCCACAATTGGACAGCAATGGGAAACTTGGAGCCATTGATGGCTCAAATTTAACTGGGGTATCGGCAGGGGTTAGTGCTGCCAAGGCTTATTACTTGGCAACGGCATAAGGAGATAACAGATGGCAAGTGGAAGATTAGCGGCTGCGGTTGTTCCAAGTGGGAGAACTCAGCTAGTTTATAATAATAGTTCTGGTGGCCCAGTATCGGCAACCATATTAACTAAATCATTAGATGCTACAACAGATGCACAAGTATCTATGGCAATAGATAGTGCAACAGTATCGCCAGAATTAGAAACTCAAATTGATACAACTTCTAGGAATTTTGAAACAACCCCACTTGTATTTTTTAACTCTGGGGTAACCGCTGTAGATGGCGCAATGGTTATGCAAAATAATACAAATTTTGCAGTAATTAATGATGGTGGTACAGATTATTCACTTAATGGAAAGTTCTCTGCGGCTGCATATCTTCTTCCAAATGTAACAGGAGGGGCTAAAGATTTTAATCCTTCTAATAGACCTATACCATTTTTGAATACCAATACTATTATTTCAGTAGCTCCAGATACTTATGCTGCTGATTATCCGTATCATTGGAAGACACAATGGAATGACAATACACCAGCAAGTTATTCGGGAACTGCCAATCTAGCCTATTATGGTGAGGGTTTCACTTGTGACCCTTATACAGACAGTAATCCATTTTGGTCTTTGAACAGTTCTCGATATATGAGTTGGGGTTTTATTCAAAATGCAAATGGCTCTATATACAACAATAGTGAAACTTCTGGCTCTTGGTACTATCAACAAATTAGTGGTTCTCAACAACAAACCTTTTACAAAACACCGTTAATGGCGAGAGGTGGTGTTCTTGGCTATGGTTCTAACAGCACAAGTGCGGTTAGTTTTCAAATCTACAAAGGTTGGAAATATCTTACTAATGATGCTAATTATCTCAAACCTAACAATAGTACTAGCAGCACTACCAAACTTACAATTACTTTTACTTTTACTGGCTCAAATTTTGATGGTGGTTCTCTCAAATGGGTTGAATATAATCCTCATGTAGACAAAGTTTATGCTTGTTTTTGGGAAGATGGCGGCTTTGTAATGATGGAAATGGATGGGCCAAAATTAGAAGCTTTATTTGCTGAACATCAAAACAGTAGTAAAACAACTAATTATCCTAATATAGCAGCAGCAGTATCAGGTCTTGGAGATTTAAATCCATTTACCGATATTACATCTTCAATGCCATCGGGTTGGGATAGAACAAATAACAACTGGCGAATGTCACCTACATGGAGAGTTGCAGATAAACTTTGGTATGTAAACGAAGGTTCCTCAAACAACCCTCTTGCTTCAACAAATCATGGTTGGGTTACTTCTGATTTTAAAACTTGGACTGAGGTAACAGGAACTTCTTATTATAATCAAGTTATAGATAGTAACACTTCAGTATTTTCGGATGCAGATAGTACAGATAAAAGGGTAGGTAATTTTTCTTCTGTTGCTCAATCAGGGCGTTTAGAAACTGATGTAACCTTTTCTGAAATAGAACGTACTGGCTTGGTCTTATCTAATAATGATAAATTATATGTTAAAAATAGTGGAACGGTAGATGTAAACATTCAAGTCATGGGTTTTGAGGAGGGTTCTTAATGGGAAGAGTTCTTAAAACGTCTAGTGGCAGTGCAACTGGCACAGGGTTATCAACAACTGATGTAAATTCTTTAATAGAAGCAAAATCAAAATGGGAGTTTATAAAAAAGATTGTGATTAGTACTCCTGTCAATTCTTTAAGTTTAACTGATGGAATAGACTCTACTAAATATAATTCTTATTTATATGAGTTTGAAGATATACGCCCACAATCAACCCAATATTTATATTGGCGTATTAAAAATTCTGCTAATAGTAATCACGATGTTACTTCAATTAATCACAGACACTCTACTGGTTATCAGACATCATATACAAATAATCAAGCACAGTTTTATTCAAATAGCAGCCAACAATTTTCTACTAGTGACAGAGTAAATATACAGGTTGAAATCAGTGATGTTGAAAATAAAATTTACGGATACATCAAAACTTCTATGTCAACTGTAGGAGGGTATTGGAATCAACATACAGACGGCAACTTTATAATTGATAAAAATAATATTACGCCAAGTGATTATGGGTCATTAACTTATGTAAATGGTATAACATCTGGTTCTGTGCGTATCTATGGTAAAAGAGCAAGGAGTGCTTCTTAATGCCTTATATTCAAATTAATCAAAATCTTGTCGAAATAACAGACGAAGAAGCAGCGGCAACTGCGGCAGAGATAGCAACAGCCGATGCTGCTATGCTTGAAATTGCAAATAGAGATACTCGCAATGAGTTACTTGCAGCCTCCGATTGGACACAGGGAAACGACAGCCCATTAACGGATGAAGCTAAGACTTCTTGGGGTACTTATCGTTCTTCACTGAGGTCGCTCCCAGAACATGAAAACTGGCCTTCGCTTGAAGATGCGGATTGGCCCACCGCACCTGAGTAGAGCCGCCAATAAAGTGCAGATCAAAAGTCTAGCTGCACAAAACCTCAACGTAAGAGTTGTTTAATTAAAATTTAAGGAGACATTGAATGTCTAGAGCTAGGGATTTAGCTGACTTCATTAGTACTGGTGCAACGCCCAGTGGCATCCTTGCTGATGGTGCAATTGCCACTACTGAAATAACTGGCGTAACGGTTTCTTCGGCTGAAATAAACCGCCTAGCAGGAGTTGGCGCAGATGTACAAACCCAGATTAATGCCAAGGCGGCTACTTCTAGTCTAGCGGCTGTAGCAACGTCTGGTGCTTATTCTGATGTAACAGGAACGCCCTCACTGGCAGCGGTAGCAACTAGCGGTGCTTACTCAGATGTAAGTGGAACACCAAGCCTAGGAACAGCGGCTGCGCTGAATGTAGGCACAGGGGCAAACAACATTCCTCAACTGGATTCTAACGGAAAATTAGGAGCTATCGATGGCTCACAACTCACAGGCGTAAGCGCATTTTCTTTCGCCAGTACACTGGCGTTTGAATAGGAGATTATTAAATGGCTGACACACTCGAAAGTATTTTTCTTAATACATCATTAGGAGCTACACAGCTTGACGATGGTGAGCATACATTATTAACAACAAACTCTACTACAAGTTTTGTTATTAAGGATATGCATGTTAATGGCACATCTACTTTAGCAAATACGCATTTAGAACTTAATGGTTTTAATGTTAGTGGCATTACATCTAATGCAACAGGCAGCTTAATTATACCGCCAAACTCTACACTAAAAATTAAAACTACAGACTACCCATATTCTTTTAGGGAACAATTCGATTGGGTATCAAATAGTGCGGAAGGTATGTTTAGAATAAACTATACTGATACTACAGGAAATGCGATAGGTACAGAAACGGTATATCACAGTAGTAACATAACTAACTCTAACAGTGTTACTGATGTATATTATTTAGGTAATGCATCTGACGGACACCCTTACGCTTTTTATTCAACGAGCGATGGTAACTCAGTTCAAAACCTTAAATATTGGAGAGTAGATAACGATACTGGGCATGGTAATCTTAGAAGTGATAACTATAAACCTTTTGGCTTTTGGGATAACAAGGCTTGGTATATGGAAAGTACTGCCTTAAAGTTTACTGATTTACACGCAAATCCAACAAGTACTAATTGGCAAACTATAACTCGTAGTGGTTCATATACAAGTGGATATAGCCAATATACCACTTCATCTTATCCAAGAGCTAGATGCTCACATGGTTGGTTCTGGTATCAGCCTTCGAGTAGTTATGATGGATATATATATGGTATACGTCTTGAGGGATCAACAAAAGGTAACTGGCATAGATTTAATACTGGGGCAAATAACTTCGGTGGGTCAGGTAACTTTGTTGTAAGTATAGATGAAGTAAATGACAAAATGTATGTTTGGTCTGGTTACGGAAGTAGTACAATTTTCGTAGCAACATTTAATAATTACTCAACTAAAAGAGACATGGATAGTAATGCTAGAATAGATCATAACCGTGATGACCGCAGATCAATAACACCTACATCAAGTGATACTGGCCCAACAAACTATGGTCTTTTTCATTCTTCTCAAGCACTAGGGCAAAAAGGTATCAATCAATATAGAAGAAGTGGTCTTGCTCAGTCTACTTTTGGTTATCTTATAGGTGGTGGTTTTACTATGAAGGGTGATGGGTCAATATCTGAAAGATTAACAGAAGTGAACGCAGATTTTACAGTAAAATCTGTACATCAAGTTGGACAAGCTGATCCTGCAACTTATACATTTGGGTCTAACACTATAAGTGGCCCTAATTATGGTGTGTGGAGAAAAACTAGAAATTTAAGTGCAACTGAAGCAACAGCAGCAGGACTTTCTGCGCCTACATTTGGAATACAATTACTTGGCGTCAGGTCAACAGTATAGGAGATTGAAATGGGATTATCTTCTGGCAATTCATTAGCTTCTGGTAGCGCAGGTGGTAGTGGGCTAACAAGTACACAAGTACAGACTATAATAAAAAGCAATACGCCTTATCAACATATAGCAACCCTTAATGCTGATTCTTCTAGCACATTTGAATATACAACATTACCTTCTAATTATCGTACATTTCGTATACTTTTTGATGGTCTACATTTTGGTTCTAATGCTTATGTGAGAATGACATTATTTTTTAGTGGGAGTGAATACACAGGCACTAATTATTTTCGTGGTGGTCATAGTAAAAATGCAACTAGTACAAGTGATTACCACACACAACAAGGTTACTGGGATTTGACTCATAATTATCAAGTTTCGAGTGGTGGTTATATGACGGGTTATATAGAGTTTACTGGCAATGATGAATTTACTAGAGCTACAATGCATGGTTATCTTGGCTATTACTACGGTTCTAATGTTCGCTCTAATTTAATCACAGGACATGTTGATGCTAATAGCACTTCTACCATTACTGGGTTTAAAATATACCCAGACGCAGGAACAATGAATAGAGGCGCAATTAAGTTATATGGGATGAATTGATATGAGTGAAGAAGAAACTGTTACAAGAGAAACCCCAAGATTTAAATCAACAGAGTTTGGCTTAATTCCGTTTACCGAAGAAGAAGAAGTAGCCAGAGACGCACAAGAACAGGCCGCAGTAAATGAGGCTAACAGTAGACTATCAGCCCAAAATAGGGTTATTCGCAATGAATTACTTGCTGAATCTGATTGGACACAGTTCAACGACAGCCCACTAAATAACGATACTAAAGTACTTTGGGCTACATATCGATCCTCACTAAGGTCGCTCCCAGAGCATGAGAACTGGCCCAATTTAGAAGATGCCGATTGGCCCACAAAACCATCATAACCGCTTGCAAAGTATTGTTATAACTGTTATACTCAATTATAGATTTACTCAACAAAATCAAGGTACTTATGACAGAAACAACAGAGTTTCGGTCAGTCCTTTTAAATCCACAAGAAGTTCTAAAACTTTGGCCTCAAATTGAGCCTGATATTGAAAAAGCACTAGCACATTCGATCTTAGAACTAACAGCTTTTTACATCTGCAAACAGGCAATAAGTGGACATATACATATCTGGCTGACCTTAGATGCTGACAATAAAATTGTATGCACAACGACAACAAGATTTCTTAACTATCCAAACGATAAAAAAGCTCTTCAAATAATTACTTGCACTGCAAAAAATCGAAAATGGATAGAATTTTTTGAACAACACAAATCGGTAGAAGATTTTGCAAGGCAAAGCGGTTGTTCGAGTATTCAAGTTTGGGGCCGTAAAGGTTGGCAAAGACAGCTTAAAAAACTGACCAGTAGCGTAGGGTCAAAATACAAAACCCTCTACTACGTCTACAACATGGAGATTTAAAAATGACATTGTATAACCCATTTATGCCCTGGTTAAACCCTCGAAATAGTGGGTTAATTGCTTTCGGAGGAGGAGGCGGTGGTGGGGCTACGCCTGAAGAAGTTGATGCCAGTGTAGCCGCAGGTACAGCGGAAGTTACAGGAGCGATAAACGAAGCAGGGGCTGTCCTTGGTACACCTTCTGAGTCAGGAACGGTCACTGGTAATACAGTAGGTTTTACTACTCCTGTAATTACTAATACTGACGCTGATGGTAACGTGACCACAACTGGTGGGGAACAGATGACTGCAGGTGGGCAGACTGTAGGCGTCACCGACACAATTAAAGGCGATACTGAACAACTCATTGGCGGTCAGTCTACAACTCAGGATCTGATTAACCAACGCTTTGATACCTTCGGTGGTGGAGGTTCTACCACAAATGTATATAATGAAATTGATACAGAGCCTCTAGCTAAGACAGTTGATATGAATAGAGGCTTTGCTACTTCGGCTGCAAACCAAGGCCAAATAATGTCAGATACGGGGCAGATCCTGAGTGATGTTGGGCAGGTGAGGGCAGACACCCAAGGGCTAGGAACTAAGGTAGATGAAGGTTTTGCTACAACCGCACAAACTCTAGGTGATGTCGGAACCAGTATCTCAGATTTGAGTACCTCAAACCAAACAAACTTTGATAACCTAAACACTGCAGTTGATACAGGTTTTACTGACACCCAGAACCAAGTTTCTACTGGTTTTGCAGACGCACAAACTAACAGAGATCTCTTGTCTGCAAATATTCTTGGGGGCCAAGGTCAGCTACAAGATTACTTATCAGATATGTCAGGACGGGCTGATGTATACTACCAGGGATTAGCAGGTGGTCAGGCAGATCTTACAAATAATCTAAGTGGTCTACAGACTAACTTTACCGACTTCAGAGATACCTATGATGTAAATACAAATCTCGCTAATCAAGGACGTGCGGAACTACAAGACACAGTCTCAGGTGGTTTTACCAATATTCGAAGAGACATGGGTAGAAACTTTGATGCGGCTCAACGAGATACGCAGAATGTTCAAGCGGCTGTTGATCAGGGCAATGTACAGGCTGCACAAGGTCAACGGGCTATAACTAGAGACTTTACTAAGAACGTCACAGATTTAGCTGCAGGTATGGCTGCACCAGATCAACGAGGGGCTGCAGAACAGGGCGATGTCCTGACAAGATTAGATGCTGTTAGATCTATTTTGGCTTCTCAAGGTGATACTTTAGACGCAACCTTAAGAGATCAGTATACCAAACTAGCAAACTCATTTGATGCAAACGGACAATTAATCCGTGAGAGTGTAGATGCCAATGGACTTACTACTCGAAGACAGATGGATCGACAAAGCAATATCCTGTTAGCTCAATTTGATGGAAGTAATAATCTCGCAGGTCAAAGCGTAATCAACGTGAATGCGTTGCTGCAACAGATGGATGCTCTTGGATATTCAGGGCAAGGTTCTTCGGGAGATAGAGCACCACAACAATTAGTAAATCGTAGAGCCGCTGTTGAAAGCGGAATGATGGCTAGGGAACAACCATTTTTCTCAACATTTGGATAAAATATGCACCCTAAAACAACAAGCGATCAGGGCATAAACCTGATAAAAAAATTCGAAGGACTAGCAAAGGAACAAGACGATGGCATGATTGTGCCGTACCGTTGTGCCGCTAATGTTCTCACGATTGGATACGGTCACACAAAAGGCGTTAAGAAGAATATGAGGATCACAAAGGACGAAGCAGAACAGCTTCTACGGGATGATCTGAAGGTCTTCGAGCGTGAGGTTAAAAACCTTGTGACCGTACCATTAACTCAGTACCAGTTTGATGCTCTAGTGTCATGGTGCTTTAACGTAGGCGCAGCCAATGTAAAAAGCTCAACACTTCTGAAGAAACTGAATGCATCTGATTACTCTGCAGTTCCTGCACAATTGATGCGTTGGAATAAGGCACGGGTCAATGGTGTTCTTAAACCCCTTAACGGGCTTACTCGCAGACGATCAGCCGAAGCTGCTTTGTTTACGATGGACTCACAACTACCAAGTGACGATCCTGATGTACCAATGGCTCAAAAGGTTACTGTACAGGACAAGAAACCCCTGACTAAATCTAAGACGATGGCAGGTGTCGGTATTGCAGGTGCAGCCACGGGTCTTAACGAAGTAGCAGGTCAGCTAGAGGGATTAGCTTCTTACTCAGGTAACCTACAGACTATCTTTTTAATCTGTGCGGTGGGCGGCATAGCATTGGCTGCATTCGCACGATGGAAAGACCAAAAGGATGGCGTAGATGTTTAGCATCTTTGGAAAAATTAAAGACCTAATCATTGCGGCTTTAGTTATCGCCCTGCCTATCCTCTACATCGTAGGTCGGGTCAAAGGTAAGGCTGCAGAGAAGAATAAGATTTTAAAAGACGAAATAAAGGCCAAAGAAAAGGCCACAGATTTTTATAAGGCAATGGCTGAACATGAAGAAGACGGTTCTCTTGGTACTCGCAGCGGTCTTACTGATAGGCTGCGAAAAGACGGTTTATAGGACTAATTTAGAAGTCTACTGTCCACCCCTCAAATCATACTCAACGGATTTTAACGAGACACTAGCTGCAGAGTTGGATGTCTTGAATGAAGCTTATGAAGCAATCCCTGAAGTGGTGACCGATTACATAAAACTTCGAGATCGTATTAGGGTCTGTGAACAAGAAAAGGATAACCTAGATGGCTGAAGAAGAAAGCTTATTCACAAAGATCACAGGCTACGATGACGTTGGAGATATGTTTGATGGCGGTGGTAAGGGTGGCTCTGGTGATCAGTTTTATGGCGGCACTAATAAAGAGTATACGACTGCAGGTGGCACTAACAACAATACAGATAGTAATGTTGTAGATAGGTTTCTTAACACTGTCTCTAATGAGAACAATTTAGATTATAAAAATGACACTAATAAAGCCAAGGAGATAACGACTACTGGCTCTGGTGATTCCTCTTCAGGTAATACAGGCACTACTGGAGAAGAAGTGGTTGCAGAAGAAAGTGGCATTTCAAAAGAGAACGTCTTTAAGATGTTTGAAAACTCTGGCCTTATACAACAGCAAGAAGATCTAAACGCACTTGTAGCAGACCCTTTAAAATTCTTAGAAGATCGCAA
>VMHT01164688.1_pt1 | contig 26307 bp, 47 predicted proteins | sample 4693611 | NCBI WGS metagenome assembly VMHT01 (sample SAMN12280063, study PRJNA550983) | marine metagenome | isolation source: seawater sampled from same location over 5 years 0.02-0.2 micron viral filtrate | place: USA: collected off the coast of southern California halfway between the port... ...
AGTCGGTTCCATCCGTGCAAGAATAATAGGTGGTGTTGCCATCACCTATTTGACTAAACGCCTCAAAACCACCAACTGCACCAGCAAGAGTATATGTGCCAGTGCCTGTGGTGGCTGTTGTTTCTTTTACGCGGTCTTTCAGAACGAGTGCCATTACTTTAACTCGATTGTAAGGTTCCCAGCATTGATACGAAAGATATCACCCGTAGCAATGGTCTTTGACGCATCTAACGCACCAATAAACAATATGTTGCCGCTACTTGCCGCATCAGCAATAAAAGCATGTGTCACAGTGTTGCTTGTACCAGTAGAGGCGGCATACTCGATGTTCGCCGCGTTGGTAACTGTCTGTTGGTCAGTTGAGCCAGAAGCCAACGTCCAACTAGCCGCGTTAACCTGTTGACGCGCATACGCACCAAAGGTTGCCTCTGTTACTGTGCCAGCTTCCGCATTGGATACGGCTGTTGCCAAGCCAACATAAATGCTGTTGCCCGGTGTGGTAAATGAACTGGAGTTGTTCTTAAACAAGAAGTCAAGAATCTTGTTCTCCAGATATGTGGTTGCCGCGTTACTTGTTGCCATTGTAAAAACTCCTAAGTTCTTGGCTTATTCGGTAAACCCCGTCTATATGCGTCACCGTTTTCTCTAGCTTCCGCTAAATCTTTTAGACGTTGCATTTCCTGCACAAACCTTTGTTCGTACAGTTGCATCATATCGGGTTCCCCCTTCATGTAAGTATACGCTTCTACAAGAGAACCGTAAAGTAGAGCGTTAGGGGCGTTCTCGCTCAACCATGAGGTGCCAGTACCTGCACCAGCAGTTATGCTTGCTGGACGATAATAGTAGTGAAGTTCTACTGTATATGCTTGATTAGGTGTGGGGCTTAAAATAAAATTGTCTACGTCAAAAATAGCGTAATATTTTGGAGTGGCGTTTGCCCCTGCTTCATTATTATACTGTTGTATAAAATTAACATCTTTCAAAAGTAAAAAATTTTCACTGCCCGAAGTAGTTATTTGCAGAGAAAAAGGCGCCAAATAATCAGATGGTACAGAAAGAAAAGAATCCGCAGCAGTCAGCGTTGATGTAGCGTTTTTACGAAAAAGCTCTAGATCAACTAACGTAAATATACGGTCTTCGGCAGACCTAATAAATAAAGGAAGATTACTTACAAAAGAAGTTTCAGTATACTCCGTATAATCTTGTATAGCATCTTGCAATTGTGTGTATGTAAATGACATCAATCAATCCTTAAAATACCGCTAGTAGCATCGGCAGTCGGCATCGTGATAGTAAAGGTAGAAGCGGTTGAACTTTGGTCGGACCCAAAGTCGTACACAGCAACAGCTTTATTCGATTTGCTACTATTATAGATTAATGCGCCTCTCGCAGTGATTGTTGAATTACTTATTGCTACATCGTTAAAGTCAACAAGGGCACTCGTGCCATCCGTGGTTGGAGCAACTACAGTTAGTGTTTCGCCGCCAGCAGTGTAACCAGTGCCGGAAATCTCGTTTGTAGTGCTATACGCAGTTGTAGACGCGCCCAGAGTAGCCACGTTTGTATACAAGGCGATCTTAAATGTATCAGTGGTGAAGTCGTGTTCTGCTTCAAAAAGTTCTTGCTTGAAACTTGTACACATAGCTGTGGTGATTGCCATCTTCTACTCCTATAAGGTATTCACTCTGTAGCCCATGCCACTATGGACTGAGCAATATGTATATAATGTTGGCGCACCTGAAGCTACAGTTATCTGGGTATACGCCCCAGAAGTGCCCGGAGTGCCCACAGTGGTTACGCCCGTGGTGTATTGTACACCTCCTCCGTGTGTTCCGTCTTGTGTTGTTGAAAAGCGAAGAGGATGCCCTGAATTACTAGCATCTGACTGGTCATAACGATAGGTGGAACCTTCATTTACATTCACACCAGAGACTCCCGGCAGTGTTCCGCTTTGATAATATTTGTTACCACTTCCGGGGTTAGCAACAGTAATGGTATAAGTCGCTGCTATTGGAGTAGATACGCTAACGGAAGGTGTTCCTGTAGCACCTGTCCCAAACACCCCCGTTAAGTTTGTAGACCCTGAAACAGGGCTAGTCGTTCCAGTAGGGACCATAACTCCCACTTTGCCAAACATTTTAGGAACGGGTATGTAGCGAAGAGTTGTTGTGTTGAAGGTAGGAAACCCAACAGTTACTGGAATTATATTGTTTGTATCAGGTCTAGCGTTTTTTAAAGATTCTGGATCAACCGCGTCTCTAACAGGCTCTAACTGCGGGTGTTTTTGTTCAAACTCATCTGGCCCTACCGCGGCACCCGTCCACTCAATCTTCATATCTCGGTAATCATAACGAAAACCGGACCTATCGGAGATAAAGTAAGAATGCTTTCCAGACGCATACCGAGCCATTAGCTTACTCGTAAATACTGATAATAAGGTGTTACCTTAAAAGAAGACCTGTCGCGGTCTTCTGTGCGGGCTCTCTCAAATTCTTCTTCATAAATGGCTTTTAGCATTTGAATGCGGTCAGGAGATCTTTTAAGGGCTATATAATACGCTAAACCTGCCGCTAAACACGGATAAAACCTGAAAGGCATGTCCATTGTATTTGTTAAATCATCCGCGTCATCCATTCTTACAAGCGCGTCATAGACAATAGTGTCTGTCGAGTTTTCAGGGGTAGAATAGAGGTATAGTTTAGGAATAACCTGTCTATCTAAGAAAAACTGGCTCGGGCGCCCCTCACTAGCTTTATTAGGAATGGTTAAATACCCGTCTCTGCTTAATCGAGAAAGTGTAATATCTGAGCCACTTCTTCTACATACTAAAGAAAGAACGTCAATTACATCGGATCCTAAAAGGTAAGAACTCGTGCCTGCTGTTAAAGTCAAAGTGCGCTGTTTTATGGTCCATTGATTCAAACCACGATTAGCCCAATCTGCTAACAGCAAATTGAGCGATCGTTTTGCGGTGCGAGCATCGTATCCGGTTTTAAATTCGATGCCACACCGTTCAAAAGCTTCTTCAATGTAGTCGTCTACTTGAAGCTCAAAGTTTTTTGACCCAGAAGTTGCCATTACTTCTTAACTTTCCCGCCTTTACGCATCATTTTCTTAGCTTTAGCCATACCGCCACCGCGCATCATCATAGGCTTTTTAGCTTTAGCTTTTGCGGCACCGCCACGCATCATTTTCTTAGCTTTTTTCATCATTTTTTAATTTCCTGTACAAATTGTTTCTTTTTTCATAGAGCTTCTCAGCCCCATAATATTTTTCACAAAGATTGTAATACCCCTTCATTCTAAGCAAATCAGAGGATTCTTGCAACTTTGTCAGGCGTTGTAAGAATATCATAGCATATGGCGTCTTGACAGTCGATTCAAAGTCATCAGAGTCTAAAAGCTCATTACCCTCATCTTCCGGGTGAAACCCCATGAGAAACATATCTTTGTTTATAAAAAACCCGTTAGAAATAGCCTCATTTAATTGGTCTAGATATTCGTCCATTTCATCTATTGGCAAAGGACAAAAATCTATTAGAAGCACCACATCTCGTGTATCATCCCATTGAGAAACTAGCTTGTATAAATCCTGCCAGTTAGCGTCATACTTAAAACAAAAACCTACCCGGTTATCCTGCCATGCTTTTTTAGCATAGGGGCAGGCAGGTAGGTCGTTATAATATTCGTTAGAATGCTCTAATGCATGTGCAGACCATTCCCGGGTTTCCCGTATAATAGCCTGTTCAAGTTCAAAATCAGGTAACATGTGCCCCTCAAAACTGCCGTACAGACCCCTTTGTACGCTTTCTTCTGCCGTTCATAACCTTTCCGCAACCTTTAGCAACCGCTGTACCAGCCACTGCTTTACCTTTGAAAGGACGCTTGACCGCACCTCCGTCGGCAAGGTTTGTAACCTTTGCGGCCTTTGTATTTGATACCACTGTCTTGCCTTTTGCTCCAGCTTTCTTCTTTTTTCTCGCTGTAGACGCTCTTTGAGATTTTGAGAGGCTTCGCGCTTTTGAAGATGGTAGACAGCGGTCTGGGTTCTTTTTGTCTTTAGATGTACCGCACTCACCTTTGATATTGCCGGAACTGTCAATTCTCACCCATTTCTGATCTCGCCACTTCTTTAACTCGCCCATTACTTTTTACCTTTAGATTTCTTAGCATAATTAGGGTCTTTACAATATTTAGACGCCGCCATGTTTGCATATGCTGAAGGATACGTATCAAAGGTACGTTTCGCCCATGCCTTCCCAGCAGGGCATATCTTTGAGCCTTTACTCTTACTACTGACCTTACCCCCTTTTCTAAAATAAGTGGGTTTTACAGGCTTTGATTGTGGGCCTGTGTTAATTTGACGACGCATTGATGAACGCGATATCATTTGACCTCTCCAATAAGTATTGTTCCCAAAGAGGTTTAACCATTTCCTCTACATTGGCAACTTTCTCATGTGTGACGGCAAGTTCTGTTTTAACATCAACCATGTTAACCCCTAACCAACCTAAAAAACCCAAGATAGCCGTAGCTAACAAAGTGTTTAAGTTTAACATTTCCACCTCTTTCTAGCTTGGCGTAACCTGCTATTAGGATCTTTAGCCGCTTTAGGAAACTTTTTCATTTGACCCGCGCTACGAGCACAAAAAGATTTGCGCCGTTTAGCTGCGGCAGACCCTTTTTTAACTTTTCCTGTAACAGCCGTTTTTAGTTTGGACCCCGGATTTGCTTTACGATAAGCTTTTACTCCAGCCTTAGTCATTCCCGCCCCAGACTTTGTGGGACGGAAATTCTTTTTATTCCGAGGCGGCATCTTAGCTTTTTTACGCTCTGCCATTCGGGCCTCTTTTAGTTGTAAAACACAGTAGCCGCAGTGATATTAGTGAGAGTAGATATGTGAATATCACTCACACGGATGCCATTCGACGGTATGTTTACGGAGTGTGTCGTAGATGCGTTAAAGTCCAAATCTAGTACGGTAGAACCGCCGTTACCATCCGTGATGGTAAGGCGGGGTGTTCCAGAGCCTGTCTTTAACTGTATCTGACGAATGCGGGCAGGGCCAACAGACAAGGATCCTGTAGCCGTGATTCGCTTCGATTGTACATCAGAATCAGCCATTATAGACTCCCTATGCGGCGGCAGTTGCGCCTGTGTCTACGCGAATGTAATTTGTACCGTCGGAAAACACAAGGTTTCCTGTGCCATTACCAGATGACTCAGAAGCCTTTAGGGCGTCAGAGCAAAAAATAATGCGGCCTGTGCTATCAGCGGCGGCGGGAAGATCGGCAAAAGCTATGCCTGTAGATTGGAACCCATTAGTAGAAATAATAGGACCTGAAAAGGTAGTATTAGCCATTTGTATCTCCTGTCGTGGCTAGTGTCAGCCGCACCATGCGGCTGTCAGGGATAATTCATTATACAATAAAAAAGGGCGGCATGGAAGCCGCCCTTTGCGTTTCATGTGAAACAAATTTTTATGCGCCCGGAGTACCGAACACTGAACGCCAATCAGAGACGCCAAAGCTGTAACGCTCACGCGCCTTAAAGCGCATGTTACCTGTGTCAAAATCACCTTCCATGGCAGTTTTGATAGGTGAGCGGTTAAACATCTTGAAGCCGTTAGGTGCGTCTGTCTTAATGAAAAACGCATCTGTGTCTGTCAAGAAGTGGTTTACCACCGCGCCGTCTGGGAGCATACCCATGCTCTTCAGTGCATTAGCGTCGTTGTCGGCAGTGCCAGAACGTAGGTTTGAGTTAATTACACGCTCTGCAATAAACTGTAGTTCTTTTGGAATTACAAGTTTCATGCCGCGAATAGCAACTTTTAAGCCACGCTCATCAGTAATTCCTGCAATGTCGATCAGCATCTGCTCGAGAGAAGTCTCGTTCAGGTCTGCGGCGACTGCCAGAATGTTTGACTGATTACCAGACAAAGATGGGTGTGCGTTTGAACACAAAGCCGCACCGTCACCAATTGGTGAGCCTGTGCTAAAGGCGTTGTTAAGGACAGACGCGGCTTTAATTTGCTTTGTCTGAGCCATTGAACGAGCCAATGCCTTTGTGTAGCGTGACGCAAGACGATCATAAAGATTGTCTTCAATTGCTTCTTCAGTGATTGAGAAAGCAAGTGCCACTGTTTCGTGTGCGTAACGAGCGGTGTATGTCTCTTGAGCATCGTCAAAAGTGATGGAAGTTCCTTCACCTTTAACCGGGGCTGTTGAGAAACCGCCGAGCATTACCTCTTCTTCGAAGGCGCGGTCAGATGACTCTTCTTCAAAGATTTCAGCATGTTCGTTTTCGTAACGGGTGTATTCCAGACCGAACAATGCGTTCAGACCCGGCTCTAGCTCTTTAGCTAGTTGTGCGCGAGAAATAGCCATTTTCTAAGTCTCCTTATATGCCTGTAGACAACGAAGTTGTCTGTGAGGCCGAAGCCGCAACTGGCGCATTATGGTGGAAATTAAAGCGAACAATGAAGTTCACCCCCGCTGAAGCATATTCCAGATTTGCAGTATCTGTAGTGATACCCTGAATACGCATAAGCAGTGTAGCTGTTGTAGCGGCAGTCGAGATGTCCAACTCAGTGGTCGCGCGACCATTGTTTGTTGAACCGGACTGACCATTTGCCAGTGACACGTTTGCGAAAATGTCTGCCAGTGCAGTAGCACGGTCAGTCACGGTTTCGTCCGCGGCACATAAGAACAACTGGTTAGGGTTGTCAGCAACAAACGCCTTAATTGGGAAGTTTGTATCTACGCTAACATTGTTAGACCCGGGCCAGTAGTTTGAGAAAACAACCTTTTTAGTGTTGCTGTCTACATATTCGACGCCCATAAGGACCCCAAGTGCTGGTACTGTACCACCATTCGCCGCACCAACGCGATCAATCAAACCAGTAGCCAGTGGAATTACTGGACCGTACTGAAAGATAGCATTAGTGTTGTTTGATGCGATCTCATATTGAGTCACACCTGTGGTGTTTGCACCCGCACCGTTGAGGCCAATTGGACGCAGACCAAAAGCAGTATCTTGGTTTGCCATTTATTTTCTCCAATTTAAAGTCCTAGTTTTTAGGACCACCAAAGGTTACACGAGATTGACGATCGGGTTTATTGATCGCCATAGTAGAGTGAGAATTTTCTCTCATCATATCATGGTCAACAGCCTCAATCTGATCCTGAGTCCTACCATCAAAGTAAGACTGCCTCTCAGCAACTGTTTCCAGAGGAATACGAGCGAGAATTAATCCGCCAACTCCAAACACACCAGCGTATTTTCCTGAATCCAAAACGGGAGCCTCGAAATCTGGATACTCATCTTGGCGAACTAATTCGTAGCCTTCGCGTAGACGGGCAGAAATATTTTTCTGATCGTCAAAGCCTCGAACCTCTGCTCTAATCCAACGATGCTTGTACCCATCGGGCGCAGGCGGTGCGTCTAGCATAGACGGGGGAGCCCATGGCTTTCGCCGTGTCTCTTTCTCCCTTGTCTTGCTAGCACGAGAGTTACGATCAATGCCTTCGGTTTTTGTAATTTCAATCTCGGACATTTCACTTACTCCTTTACGTACTTAGCATACTCATCAAGAGGAACACCCAATTTCTTGGCTATTGCAACTTGCGAGGGGGTCAACTTGACCTTGCGGCGTCCAGAATTTTTTGCAGTCCTAGATGCAGAGGCCACCGTCTGAACGGGTCGAGAGCCTTGCTGACTGGATTTACCAAGCTTGTGCGAAAATTCTTCCGAAACACGCTTGTCTAATTCATTATAGTACTCATCACTGTTCGGGTCAAACCCTTCGTTCTCAATAAGCCTTTTATGTATGCCAAAAGCCGCATAAGTCATCACTTCGTCTTTACCAAACCACGGATTACGCTCCGCCCAATCCTCTGCTTTAGGATCCGGCGTCACTTGCTGTTGCGGAGGCGCTTGTGGTTGAGGGATTTCTTGAGCGGGCGCCTGTTCGGCACGACGTTCCTGTTGAGCCTGTGCTTGGCGGGCTCTTTCACGAGCAAGGGTTAGTGAGGAAAGCTTTTCCTGCGCGTCCACCGCCGCATCAGTGTCCCCAATAGACATTGCTTGTCTAAGGGCATTCTTAGCCGCCTCAAGCTCACTTTCAACACGACCAGAGTATTCCTGCACATACCCTTGGTCTAATTTATCTAGACGAGCCTGAAGTTCAGTGGCTTCACGTTGCTTTGCCTCTGCATATTTAATAGCATCAGCTTCCCGTCGCTCTGCCTCGCGGCGTAGCTTTGTAAGCCTATCTATTCTTTTCTGAGATTCTGGTTTTTCTGGAGTAGATTCCGGCTCAACCTCGGGAGAAGCAGAGACTTCGGTGCTTTCCTCTTCAGGTTGCTCGATTTCAATTTCTACGGCGTCTTCCCGCGGCTCCGCCGCAAGGTTGTCGTCAGAGGTATTTTCATACCCCTTTTCTTCAGCGTTTTGATTATCCATTTTTATCCTCAGATGTGTAAAATGTCTTCAGGGTCCATAATTTTAGCAAGAACTTCATCATCGTTTAAAATTCTTACTTCCCCGCCCTCAATCTTAAAGCGTGAACCTGCATACCTTGCGAAAATTACCCAATCCCCTTTTTTGCACCACATGCCCATAGGGAATTTTTGTTTATCTTCGTAAGCTAATGATCCTACTTTAAGGACGTATCCCACTTGCGTGGAAACTTCATTGTTTTCAATCACTTGATTAGGGAGATAAATACCCCCGTCGGTTTTGGACTTCCCTTTATACGGAAGAACCAATAAACGCCAACCCGTAGGTTCCGGCATTCTGTCCATAAGTGATTTATCAATAAGTGAGGGGTCAAGTACACGATCTGTAGACTTTACCCAAGGAGTAGACGGTGCTTCCGCGCCGTTTTCTGTTTCAACTTCATCAGTCATTTATTCGCTCCTGTTTTTCTAGCAGGCTCTTGAGTTCCTGTTCAATATATTCCAGACCATCTAGGTTTCCCATTAGCTGTCTGTAATGTTCCATATCCTTTACACTGTTGTTAACCAAAAGCTCCGATATTTGGGTCTTTTTGTCTTTTACAAGTTTCAGAATAAACTGTGCAAGATTTATCTCATCCATATAGGATATGTACTAATTATTCTCGTACCTGTCAATCTTTTGACAGGTATAAATTTATTTTTTCTTAAACTTATCCAGACCCTTAATCCCCAGCGCGGCAGATATTGTAAGGAATAGTAAATAGGTGTACCACTCTGGTAATTCATTTAAGCGGTCAAAGCCGTTTTTTACTACATTTTCCATGCCCGGGATGAAAACTAGAATTACGGGAATTAATACAACTACCGTTACTATTTCATCCTTGAGTGAGGATTTTGTGGACTCCGCCATAATTAATTCCCACTTACTGTCGTGAGTGGCGGCGGTCTTCATTATTTCTGCTTTTGCTTCTGCCTCAGTTTGTGCAAGAGTAGCTTTCGCTTTTTGCTTGGATACTTGCCCCTCAACAAAAGACCCTGCCAACGATGCGATAGGACCAATAAGAGCTTGAAACATGAGTTACTCCTCAATAAAATCTAAAATTTCCCCGTTTAAAACCATTACCTTTAGTTCTTTACAAGACCATTTCTCATCAAAATTATTTGTGTGCCCTACATTACGTTTTATTTTTCGGCGTACAGACAAACACTCGCCCAAAGATTTGTACGGGGTATACTCCGCCTTTTCCCCGCCGATTACCAATAATAAAACAAAAGTAAGTTCAACCACCGTTACGAATCTTCTCTAAATTTTCTTCTAGGTTTGTTATCCGCTTCTCATAGAATTCTAGCGTTAGCTTCTGCTGCTGATCGTAGGGCGCTTTACCGCTCTCAATTTCGTTTTGTAACTTTTCTAGCTCGGTGGCTATATGCTCTATCAACATAAACTGCTCAGAGTCGGCAGGCAGGCTACCCATTTCGCCGCGAGGCCATTTAATTCTAAACTCGGTGTTCTGCTCAAGGTCAGAGTTCATCATAGTGATGTTTGTCTCAATAGTGTTTAATCTAGCTGTTAGGCCAAAATACGCCCAAGTTGCGAGAGAGACAGCGCCCAGCATTGATATTATATTACGAAGCGGTAATGCTACCTCTGTATTTTCACTGACTCTTGGCATTTTTAAACCTGTGCCTAAAGAACAAAATTAAGTTTACAAAAGTGTTTAAGGTAACCATCAACACTAACCAGTATTGTAATTCTACAGGCATCATTTTTTCTCGCTGTTAAGCCAGACTGCAAAAGCCCCCGTAAGGGCCCCTGTTACCGTTGCGGTCAATGCCGTAGCCTCTGCGGTTATCATTCCAGCATCGTGCGTATCCATGAACCATAAAAGAACATGAATATACATATAGGTCATCACCGCCATCATGGCACGAGGAAGTAATTTCCAAGCAAGGATTTTTTCAAAAGTCATACTCATAATGTTGTCAACCATAATAAAAAAACCAGTGCCCCTCCTACTAAACAAATCAGCGAAGAAATGAGTAATATATTAACAATTTCCTCTATTCGCTTCTGTCGTAACCTTTGTTCTTCCAACTTTTGTTTTCTAAGTTGTCCTTGAATGCGAATCACATCGTTCCAAGCGTTTATCCCATAGTTTGAAATCAAAAAATTACGAAGCTCGTCCTCCATTTTTTCCGCCTTTTTCTTAGCGGCATACGTTTCTAAAGCCTCTTCTTCAATGCTTCCAAAGCGGCGGCTTTTAGCTTTCTCGTGAGAAGTCTTAACTGTTTGTATTGCTCCCATCCAGCGTCCAATGTCGCCCGCCATGGTTTCCAGTTCTCTGCCGTGTTTAAAACCCGCGCAAATAGCCGCATAGCTCGCCTGTGCGATTCCAATAGCTGTAATAGGATCCAACGTATATCCATCCTAAAAATCGAGCCCCCTCTTTGCTCTACTTACTTGCACCCAGTGTAGCCCCCGCCCCTTTTGGCGGCGCCCATACCACGAGCAGTCATGCGACTCATTGTGGTAGGTATAGAAACTTCCTTGGCTTCTCCATATGGAATACGGCCCTGACCATCGATCTCGGCGTAGGCGTTTGCTTTAGGTGCATCTTTAGGGGTGTTGGTTACGATTTTTACTGCGCTCATTTTACGCTCCTTTGTTTCATAATTTCACGTTGCATACCTGCTTCAATACGCGCCGCAGTCTGCTCTTCTTGACTTTGAATGCGCTCGTCAAACTGGCGAGACTTATCTAACAAGGTTGCCTGCTTGATATCCAAAGTTCTATCTGATGCTTCCTTGTCATTCTGTTCTTTAAGGGCCTCTAACTGTAGCTCTTGTTCTTTGAGAGCCACTACAGGGTCCTGCTGACCTTGGCCTGAAATTTGGCGCCCTATTTCCTGAACAGACTGCAAGCCTTGAGCCATAAACTGTGCGGCTAAAGCATCCACTTGCATCTGTATTTCGGGTGGGATCTGCTGTTGACCTTCGATTCCCATCTGAGCCATAGCTTTCTCAACCGAATCAATTTGAACGTGTTGCATAACATGCTTCTGTACCCCTACGGCAACGGCAGGGTTAGCACCCACAAGTGGGGAAGAAGCAAATACAAGGTGCGCCAAGATATGAGACTCGTGGCTTTGGCCCGGAAACGCCTGTAGCTTAACGGCATCAAGGGCGTCCATATTTTCTTGGGCAGGGTCTTTTGGTACAGGCTGTACATTTTGCTCATTCTTCAGATACTTGTCGATGTCACGAACGCCAAGCGCCTCGTACATGTCACGATATACCTCATACATGTTATGCATTTGTGGCGCTTGCGCCGCTAACTGCATTTGTGTCTGAGCAAGTGCAATTCTCTGTGCTTGTGAAAACACGTTAGGATTAGACACAGGAATGACATCAATGCGGTCATCAAAATCCTCTGCCTTCACCGCAGAATCAACACCCTCAATGGAATACGGATATACTGGTGGCAAGCTCTCTGCCATAACACGAGACAAAAGCTTGAACTCGATTTTCATGGCATAGTGTAGGCGCTTATGCACTGCACTCATAACACGAGAGCCCTGTTCCATCAAGGCAATAGTGGTGCCTACAGCCGCCTGCTGGTTGCCGTCACCTACCTTCATGTCCGTAATAGTGGCGAACCTACGGCCCGCATCTACGACAAAGCCCAGAAGGCTGAAAAGAGTGTTATCAGGGCCTTTGAACGGCAAAGGCATCAAACTGTCCCGAATCGCGCCGCCCGGAGCGTCTACATCTCTAAATTCACCCGGTTGCAGAGGCTCATCATCGTCCCTGATCCGTAGTCCGCGGGCCTTGAAACCTGCTGGGAGGTTAGAAAGCGTCCCAGCATCAATCAATTGCCGTAAAGCAGAGGTCGCGGTCCGCGATAACCCGCCAATGGTATGAATTAAACCCAATCCGTAGAACCCAAACCCCGGTAAAAACTTATAATGCACAAAATACTGAATTTTCTGCATGGTATCGTCATCTTCGCGGTAGTTTCTGCGTATCGAAAGCACCTGACCGTTGTCCTGCGACAAAGTTACGACATACGGAAGCTTGATTCCGGTTGGCTCACCGTCTTCACCAATGTCCTCGTACCCCTCAAGGTCCAAATCGACATGACATTCAAGCATCGTACAATCATAGTCCACGGACCCCGGTTCCATGCCCGTGATTCTATCCAACTCATCGGTTACACTGTCTTCATCGCCCTGCTGTGGAAGCACAGGGATGTCCCGATAGAAGCCCAAAATCTGTTTTTTACGCAAATCATTCAAACTCATACGCACGACATGCGTGATATTTGGGCAACTCTCTAAATCAGAGGTTTCATAGGGCACAACGAGGTTCTCCGCAGGGATGAATTTACTCACCGCGCGGTCAATACTCTCGTCATAGTAGACTTTCTTGAAGGTACTACCTGCTAATGGTAGATAAAACAGCATCTGATCCATGTCAGGAGTGTAATCTTCCATCACATTAGTAATGTAGTAATTCATAAAGTCCTTTACTCTCAGAGCTTGGTCGGACTTTGCGGCATCCCCAGACCCAACGATAGCAGTACGCACGGGTCCGCCCGCTGGCAACAACTCGTTAAAGGCTTGTGCCTGAAACTGCACCGCGGCCTCTGCCAATAATGGATGGGTGACTCCACTTGCTCCTCTGAAGGGCTCCGCTCTTTCGGAATAATTGAATCCCAGTAGTTCCAAACCGTTAGCGTAAGCATCTTCCCAATCCTGTCTACTAGCTTTGTTAGCGTCAAAGTCGCTCATAAGTTCGCTTGCAACAGACCCTAAAATGCGATCATCCATGTCTTCTGCAAGATTTGAATAAAAATCGCCCTCTGGAACCTCCCCCATAGGGTCAAAGTCAATGACAGCGCCGCCATCATCTTCCATTTCAACGTCAATGTCTTCAGCAATGCCCGATAAATCCAAAGTACCGGGAGCTTCAATCTCAACTTCCGCCATCAACTCCTCGGGGTCAACTTGCGGATTCTGGTTTTCTACCAGAGAGACGGGTGGTCTAGCCATTATACTTCCTCGTTAATAGGGGAACACGCACATCGTGGCGACATTCCTCGGATAAAAACAGGGGTGTCTTCCCCTACATAAGCCCCCACTACATTATATTCCATAAACTCTATTGCATCGTCTAGGGTCATGCCATCCCTTTCCTGCAATATGTGTACGCACTTGTCCCAATCATAAGCAATCATTGTAGGGGACCCACAACGCTCTGCCGAACCTATAATTGCCCCGTCAAAACCTTCTGCCTTCATCATAACATACTCCTCCTTCATTTCATATATTGGATAAACTCTGCGATTCCAGCCCTTACCGGACCGCCTTTTTCCATGTTTCGTGGGCTCTGGTCCGCGATCCGAGATAAGTTCTGCGGGGAAAACGGACCTTCGACCATTTCAGAACCGTTAAAGTACCTTACTTCAGCGCGAATGTTAGGCACACCAGAAGCCGCGGCTACCGCGGCACGAGTATTGCCCTCTAAAACATATGCCTGACCAAGATGATTTACACCAACTACAACGCGGTTACCCTTCTGGTCTGGGTCAAACCCTTCTTCTTTTACGGATGCCATAAGACGGTCAAACTTGGGGTCCCCCGCCATACGAGTTTCGTTCATCGCGCCGGGTAAGTCATTTACAAAAGAAGACGGTAGAGTAAAAGGCTTCTCGGCCTTAACCTTAAGGTTCGGTAAATCCACGCCAAGAAGCGCGGTCTGCGGTCCGCGGAGGAAGTCATCTCCTTCAGGGCGCGTTCTTTCAAGGTACTCAATGTTTTCACGAGTGTAATCGTTATTACCGCGAGCTATGTCTGGGTTGTCTTGGTAAAATCCAAAACTCTTTACCTGTTGGTTTGAAGTGGACAGTCTACTTTCAGATAAACCCTTACCTATCAGGCCCGCAAAAGGAGCTATGCCCTCATCGTTGTACGCTTTCGCTTCTTCAAGAAGGTCGTCTCCATCTACGCGGTCAACGGCATCAAGCTCGTCCATAGATATGTCAGTGTCCCTCATCTCTTTACGGCGAGAAGCAACAGGGTTTAACAAAGCCTCGTCGGGGTTTTCAAAGCGGTTCTGTACTACACGGGCCTCTGTTTCGCCGTATATAGTTTCGTACAAATCTCTAGCTTTGGCCTCCAACACACGCTCATCTACTTCAGGGTATCGTTCCTGAAGCTGGTCAAAGATTTCTTTTGCACTACCCCCACGAGGAAGTCCTTCAAGGTTTTGAACCCCGTGCTGCGCTTCATGTAATAACCTAGATTGAAAGGTTTTCGCGTCCCCGGTATCTTTTATGCCAATCAAAGGAGCGCCTGTCGGGCTCTCGTCTGCATTCGCAAAGAACGCTTCTGGGGTCTTTTCAAAAGGGTTATTAAGATCTCTAGGTACAATCCTAATTACTTCGACGCCGCGCATTTCAGGATATTCGGTGTATAGCTCTTCAAAATCTAATACATCCTCCAACCGTGTTATCTTACTGACCGCAGGGTCTATATACAAATCCCCTCTTTCAGTGAAAAAGCCTGTGGGGTTCCCTTCTTTTAAGCCAAACGCCGCGCCGGAGCCGTAGCTAATGGCTACTTCTCCAGCTACATTTGAATTTAGAGAAGAATTTTTTGTAGGTATTTCAAAACGAAACGCATCTACGTCAGACCCTAAAACGTCAGAATCAAAGAAAGCCTTATTTGCACGGAAAATATCGTCCTCACTCTTGCCCATAGCTCTCAAAGATTTTGCGGTGACTTCCCTAGCACTTCCTGTTTGTGCCCGTCTGCCCCCCATAATACCCAGAACAGTTGAGCCGTCAGGCGCGACCCGTGCGATAGATGCCGCTGTTCCGAGGGCCGTGGTCGCTGGTATACTAAGCGGGTCAAACCGCTCAACTTCGCCTGTCTCAGGGTTATATGTCTCGCCACCAGCTAACGCGGTGCGTATTTGACGTTTAGGTAACTCTTCTAACTCTTCGCTGACCGCGGTAGCAATACCAGACGCTGTGCCAGTAGGGTCCTCAATCAAGCTTTTGAAAAAGTCTATGCCGCCAGAAACAATTGGAGGGGTCCCAAACTGCGGGTCCGAAACCTGCATTGGCGTTTCAGAATAGATATACGCGCCGTCTACCTCTTGTGCGTCCACAGAATACGGTCTGTCCACTTGGTATGACATGGGCACCAAAGGAGATATAAGCTGTGAGATAAGTGGCGAGGTTGGGTCTACGGGTAATCCGGATTTTCGTTCAGCCATAATAAGCGCGTACCTGAGTATACTTTTCTTCGTCTATGTCCCAATCGTCTGTAGGTATAGATACAAAGTTGCCTTGGCGGTATCTCATCAGCGCTTGGGTCATGCTATCAACAAGGTCATCATACTCTCCATTGGGAAATGCCGCAACTTCTTCGATAAGTTCGTCAGCAAAACTCTCGTCTGGAGCAAACACCATACCTGCCTCGAATAGGGGGGATACCGCATGTACCCGCGATACCTTGTCATTGCCCCGCGACGGGGTGAAGTTTACGACAGGAATGCCCATATTGCGTAATTCGTGAGTCAAAGGGGTCCCTGACGCTTTCGCCTCAATAATCACAGTTTCTGGTTCCCAAAACTGATACTGCTCCCATGCAATCTGCTTGAGCTCTGGAAAATCCCACCGCCCCTTCTTACTGTCCAGCAATATCAACCCTCTGGGGCCCCCTATTTCTTCGGGCCTAAATACTCCCCATGTGGTTATGGCAGAGTAGTCAGCGGTTTCTTTCTTAGAAAAAGCGGTATCATAGCTCTGTATGACATACTCAAGATTGGGTACATTGTCTTTCTCCCACCGTTGCCACCACTCCCGAGGGATAATCGCGTTATCGTCCCCGGTTGGGCGCTGCTGATACTGCGCGTTCCATTTTGACGGCGGGATAGACGCCTTTACCTTCTCAAGGTCCTCTTGTGACCAAAACTCAGGCCATGTAGGCTCGCCATCGTCCATCAAAGCAGGGAGCTCTACTATCTCCCACTGGTCCGCTTTGGGGTCTTTACCCATCTGCTTGATAAGTTGCCCGGTTAAATCCTTCTGTGACCACCGCGTCATAACAAGAATAATAGAACCCCCCGGCTGTAGTCTCTGTCGGGGGCCCCCAGTGTACCAATCCCACGCATCTTCAAAACCATTATTAGACATAGCGGTCTGTTCCGAGTGAGGGTCATCAATGATAACCAAGTCACCCCCGCGACCAGCAAGATTTGACCCCACACCCACCGCATAGTATGTACCGCCCCGTGCCGTGTCCCAACGACCAGAGGCTTTACTGTCTGCCGATAGCTTGGCTTCAGGAAATATTTCTGTGTAATCTTCGCGATCAAGAAGGTTCTTAACCTTACGACCAAAACCTACAGCAAGCTCCGTGGTGTGCGTTGCCTGAATAATTTTCATATTAGGATTTCGCCCAATAAACCATGCGGGCAAGAAGTTTGATGCAAACTCTGATTTGGTATGACGCGGCGCCATGTTGATAATAAGTCTCTTGAGGGACCCATCTGCCACCCTCTGAAACTTCTCTGCTATTATCTTATGGTGTTCGCCAGCAATGAATTCAGGCCACATAGCTTTTACAAAAGTCAGAAAGTCCCCTCTACAGGCTTCTATCCTGTCTAACTGCGCTAAACGAAGCTGTAGCTTAATGGCGCGATCTCTTGCATCATCACTCATGTTAATTCACCCATATTACTTTTACATTTTTTAGTGGCGATTTTAAAAGGGGGCATATCCGGTGCCGTGTGTAGATACTTAGCTATCTCTTCTAAGCGAGCCTCACAGCGGGATAGAGTTTCATAGGGGCCCCTGACATCCCTTATATACATACACTCTGCTCTCCATGAAAAACATAGTAGTAATATCGCAGTAAACATGATCTCTCTCCTAGAGTATATAAAAGCTTGTTGGAACCCTATTATATACTACTTTTCCCATATTCATAGCGTTTTTTTTATTATTGTTTGCGAAAAACATGGACCTTGACGTCGCCTGCACACCTAGCCCCCGTCAATTTTTTGACAGCCACGGTCAACCGTCTGATATTATTGAATAAATTAAGTTTGGCGGGGTACCTAAACAAGATCCGCGGTTCATGGATCACGCGGCGGCGGGCGCGGCAATCCTACCAGTAAACGCGGTAACCGGATCACGCGCCGCAGTACGCGGATCCCACTCATAGGTTTGAGAGGGGGCGAGCGCGGGCCGCTAGCCTTGTTTTATCGCGTTTTATTCTGTTTAGGTTATGGGATAGCGGCGGGAAATAGATCGCGCCCTATGGGCTTTAAATCGCATTTAAGGCGCATTGCACCCCATAGGTTGTATAAACTGGATCATGGTTAAAAACGGGCGTTCAAAAATAAATGGCGGTTTTATGCGGGTTTGAGGAATAGCAGCACAAAAGGCCAGGTTGTTACCTATGCGGGAAAAGGCATAAAAAAACCCCGCCTTTTTACGGGCGGGGCTGGTTTGGTTTTGCGGGGTTAATAACTGTAAACAATAATCACCCCAATCGCGAGATATAATGCTAACGCGATTAAAAAGAAAACCTGCAAGAATCGCAATATTTCCCCGATCATGATTCCGCCCCTATATCGCCCGCAACGTGATGCCGGATAATTGCGTTGGCTGGCAATCCAGCTACAAACCGCCGCAATTTGTCGGAGTCGGACTCATTCTGATTCTGATCGCTGGTATCCGTCCAGTGGATTCGCACATTGCCGCCGTCCGCGTAGCAACCGCCCGCCTTATCCGAATCACCCGCGGCCTTTTTTGCGGCGCCATGCGCGGTAAACAGGATTGCATAATCCCGATTTTGACGGGCGCAAAGTGGCTTCCCGTCCCCACACTGGGCGCAACCCCTGAAAGTATCCGGCAAGTATTCAGCGGGGCATCTAACAAGTTTAACGCCGTTAAAGCTTGCATGTTTTGGGTTGCCGTTTTTCTGCCAGTAAGAATCAGGAACAACCGAAACGGCGGGGATTTTGTTTTTTATTGCATCCACCGCGGCAGATATATTTGGCGCTGACCAGTTTATGGTAGTAGTTTTTTCGCTCATTAAATGCCGCCAGTGTAGCGGGGCAAAGTGGGAATAAGTAAAACTTTCCCCGCGGCGCGGTTTGGCTTTTAAAACGGCGTCCAAATATTCAAGATCGATCTTATCCGCCCCGCACCCTGACCCGTTCAATTCGCATGTTTTGGGGCAAGTGTTAAACTTGTTAGACTTGCCCGCGCGGTATGTAACCGCGATTCCGCCTGTTTTATTTGCGCGGCTGTTTTCCACTGTTTTAAGCATATTCAACCCCCATAAAATCAACCTGTGAATAAAACCCCATCTGCGCGGCCTTTAATACGTCCCGCGCTTCATCAATTGAATCAGGGCGATCATAAAGATCAGTCATATAAAACTTGCCGCCCGTTTTAATGATTAAGCCTGATTCATCTCCCAGTGTCGGATGCTCAAAAAAACTAATTCCGTCGATATTAAAAAGCATGTTCATAACTAAAACTCCGTTTTGTTGGTTGGTATAAGATAAAGCCTATAGAAAACTTTTAAAAAATGCAAACCATAAAAAACCCCGCCTTTTTATGGGCGGGGCTGGTTTGGTTTTTGGGGCTATTTATGCGGCCTGTAAACTGGCCTTGCTTACCGCCTGCCAATTGGCGCGAGTCATGTTCAGAACGTCCCCGCCTAACTTTTGCCAGTCATCAACCTGATCGGCGGGCGCATTATGCGCGGCGGCGGTTACCGCGTTTAAGAGGGTTGCGCGGGAAATAGGCTTGTCGTTTTCATAGCCGGATTGTCCTATAGTATTGATCAAACCCTCTAGAATATTGCTGGTTTGCTTTTTAGGTATTCTCAAAACTTGCCCTAGCTGATCAACCGCGCCCTGCGTAAATGTCCCCTCGATTACATCGCTTGCCGCTTGTTTCATCTTTTCTAAAACTTCATCAAATGATTCGCGGCTAGCATATGCCCGCGTGATATCTCGCATTTTTGCGGATAGGGCGCGATTATCAAGATCTTTTGCTTCCTCGGATAAAAGCCCCCATGTCTCAGAATCACCCCGCGCGGTTGTTATATGGCTTTTTCTGTGGCGGTTTTCTGTTTGCATCCCATTAAGACAGGCCAGCGTCCAATTGATCTGGAAAACCTGAACGGATCCATGCCCTGTTTCACTGTTAGAAATGCCGAGCCCTAAAGCCATTATATCGCCGACGTTCGCGCCCTCACCTGTGATTGTTTCAGATTTAAATCTAGCGTACATGCGGCGGTCTGTAATATCGGCGTTTACAATTTTCCAGTTAGCGTCCGATTCCATCAGCTCCGGCAAAACAGACTGCAATAGATCGCTATTGTCATAGGTTTTAAATTTATCGGACAGCCAAGCCCGCGCGGATCCATGCGTGTCTGAAAACATGTGCGATCTGATCATACGGTTTGCAGGTTCTTTTTGCCAGATAGCATTAACCAGCTGATCCCAGTTTTCAGTGTAATTGTCGCGCAACCTGCGGGCGGTTCTGACGTCAATATTTGCATGGCTAGCAATTTGATCAAAAGCAACCCCATTTACCGCGAGATGTTTTGTTGGTTCGCCTTTATAGCCTTCCAGCACAATTTCGGATTTACGCCCCTCATTTTCGCCAATGGTGCGGAATTGAGCCTGATTGGTTGGCGCAATAAAATCCGCTTGGCGGGCTTCTTGATCTAAAACCTGTTGCATTAGGTTTTGCAGGGTGCGGCCTTCGTTTTCAATAATGGTTGTCATTTTTAAAATCTCCGTTTTGTTGATTGCGGGAAAAATTCCCTGCCCCATATATGGGCTTTTTCTCATACCATGTCAAATAGAAATTTTAAAAAGTTTAACCCCGCCTGATTTAACGGGCGGGGCTAAGTTATGTTTTTACCATTTATGGTCTATTCGATTTATTCGCCTGACAGGTTTTATTTCATACTTACTGCGGGCTTTTTCGATATTGGTAGTGCCATATAACAAGAAATGATAAAGTTTAATCAGAGCTATCATCTGAATATAACCCCTGTCTAACAAAATCTGCAAGCACACGCCTATTGTCTACTCCCTCTTCTAAGAGTTCTGTCAGCATGTAGCTTATGTTCAATAAACAATACTGTTCAAAGCAGTCGCGCATTTCTTCTACAACGGCTTTAATTAATTTTTCATCTGATGTTTCACTCATCATCAACCTCCTCCACATCAAAGATCACATCCTTAATATGATCACCCCATGTTTCCTTTGTAGCTAACTCTTTTGCATCTTCGACGCTGTTAGCTTCGACATTAATCAGGTGATAAACCGTGACGTAAACCTTAAATTTAGGCATTAGATTCCTCCACCCTATCTTTTAATTCACCGTGTTGCACCGCTTCTTCCAAGGATTTCTGGGCATTGAGAGTATCAATCAACTTTTCCCTGTTGTCCCAATCGTATGGCTCGGTAAGCTGTTCAACCAAATTGTCAATTGCTACACGCACCGCGCAAGCCTCACCTTCTGTGAGAGTTAGTGTTACCAGTGATATCCTCATCTTAAATCTCCATTGTTGGTTGGAGCATATAAGATAAGGCTTATATAGGAAATGTCAAGCTGAAAAAATCAGGCCAGTTTACAGGGGCGGGGGAATAGTGGGTTGGTTCTAACAACAAACCGCGTTCTGCAAGCTCTATTGCTTGGGCTCCCGTATATACAAAAACATCTGCATTTTTATTTTGCACAATAATATATGTGGGCGCGTGTTTATGCTGATTAAGCCACGATATTTGATGCGGGGATAATCTGACGGAATTTCCAGAAGTTGTTTTTAACTCTACAAAATAAAACTTTCCCTGTTCATCACAAACCAGTAAATCAGGAACACCAAGACTAGCCCAACTTTCGATGCGCGTGAATTTAACATCAGGCCGAAACTTTTTCTGTTGCTTCTTCAGCTTCTGGTAAAAGCTCGACTCCAGATTCTTTTTCTTCTTCTGGGTCGTTTGGCGTGATATTGATAATGGAAGATCCATGCTGTTCTTTTAATTCCTGTAAAGCCTTCTCAACTTCTTCACGGCTCATACTATCAATAGAACCGTGGCGAATTTCAGATTTAGTAATATAGATATTTCCCTGCGCTTGCCCGCGTCTATATTCTGCCTGTACCGCGGCTGAATAAGCCCCGTTATCGATAGCTAAGTCTCTTATCTTCTGCATATCCCGAACATGGCGGGCAAAAGTTATGCCATACTTCTCATCGAGCTCTGCTCTATAAGTTTTAATCGCGGCAACAACATTAGGATGTTTAACAGGATTTGTTAGTTCAGAAGCTTTGACGTGTGCAGACCGTTCAGGATAGCCCGCATTAATAGCGGCCTGACGTTTAGTAATCATGCCGTCATTAGCCACAAATTCTTTTACGAATTTCTCTTGTTTCTGAGACAAAGGGGAATCAACAGTCTTTCTTGGCCTGCCTTTTCCACGTTTTGCGATTTTCATTGTTTTCGCCCTCTTATATTGTTCTTATCCTCAAAATGTAGGTTATTTTCTTATTTTTGACAAGCGTAAGGGGAATTATTTATTGTTATCAGATACATAACCATAATGTTACACCTCTAAAATGGTGTAACACAAAAATGCTACAAAAATATTTTCTTAACTATCTGTTATATATACTAAATTCATCAATGTTACATTTGTTACATTTGTTACATCAAAAAAAAACGGAAAAAAACTTTTTTTTATTTTTTGAGCCATATACGGAGCTACAAATAAGAAAATACATATATTTGAAAGGGATATCTGTAACTTTTTTGGTTTTCAAAAGTGTAACAAAAGTAACACCCCGCCCTGAAACAGGACGAGGTGCACTTAGAACCAACAAACAGAATAAAAGGAGATCTGCACTATCAACGTAGTCCGTGATCCGCGAACCGTCAAGCGTTTTTTTATATCAATGCACCATTTCCTGCGGTTCGTCAGCCGCGGACTGTGCGAGTTCTTTCGCTACTTCCACCATTTCATCCACGCCATTTTCTGGCATAGACCTGTAGGCACATTCGAGTAGCACGGTTAATATTCCCAACAGTATGAGTGTTTCGTATTCCGCGCCTTTAGAATCCACATTTTCGGACAGTTGTTCTAGTGAGTTGATACCTATTTCGTACCCTGCGCTAAAATCAGCATGTTCCGTGGTCACCGTATCGCTTTTCATCCTTGAAGAATCCTTGCCCAGTGTGCTTGTATTTCGGAAACCTTATCATGTGCTTCGCGTGAGCGTCCACCTTCGGAGAGTATATTATCGCAGTGAAGGTTAATGATCCGTTGTACGCGGTCCACGGCGTCTTTCCATTGGATACGTTCATCGAATACGGGTCCGACATGCCCGGCATTTTCTATGAGGGCTGTTGTCATGTAATCCTCTTCGCTAGGGTAATGTGCGGTAGACATATAATCCCTTTCATTAGGGTATGATTTAAGTGGGTCTGCCCAGTGTTTTTTATTCATTATCATTATCCATTTCTATTTCATCATCCATAACCACAAAGACTTGCACCCCTTCATCTTTCAGGTAGGACATAAATTCAACGCCGTCCATGATACCTTCGCCTTCAAATATTATTTCAGCTTCTTTTTCTAGCTGTTTTTCTATTTTTTTATTCAGGTGGGGCTTAAAGTCAATAATTTTTGCGGTCATATCCATCGCTCCAATTCATGTCGTTTATCATACGGGTGGAAAAATTTTGGTTGCCCCTCTTCTTTTATTTTAGCTGTAATGACGGGAGAAGCAACCCAGCCCTTTATACCTAAGTCAGACTTGCGGTTATATTCATTTGCGGCATTTTCCCAAAATTTGGCGTTTTGTGATTCGCCGTTCCATTCGGCTTCTTCTTGCCAATAGCGGCACAACTTCATTGCCCCGTAAAGAGTAATCATGTCTCCCATTCGGGGAGTAAGAACGATTTTAGGAATTTTCATTTTGACCTCCTTATAGGTGTGTTGTATATATGGGAGAAATAACATACTATGTCAAGTTTTTCTTGACAATATATACGACAAGCCTTAGTTAATAAGATATGAGTAAAACCAACTGGAGATAGAAAAAATGACTATGAACATTGAAATCAATAGTTTGAAAAAGCTTATTGATAAACAGCCTGAAGGCAGCAAAATTATAAACGTCACCCCAACAGTGGCGGAATGGGTTTTGTCCGGTTTAAATATTGGCAACCGTCCCGAAAAGCCTACTAAAATTATAGAATATGCCTCAGACATGTCTCGGAATAATTGGTCGTTAACAGGGGAAGCGATTAAGTTTGGTTCTGATGGTTTGTTAAAAGATGGTCAGAATAGGTTGCTTGCCTGTGTGCGGGCTCAAACTTCATTTACAACACATGCTGTTTTTGGAATTGACCCTGCCACCTTTCATCACATGGACACGGGTAAGCCGCGAGGCGCGGACGATGTTCTGGCTATCATGGGCGTTCCTAATGCGGGTAAGATAGCGCGGGCTTTGAAAATGATTAAGGCTTTTAGAAACGGTAGAGCTACTACATCTGGCGTCATGTCAAACCAAGAAATTAAAGACATGTATTTGAAGTTTACGGATCATGATTTAATTCAGGAAGCACATAAGGCATCTAAACAGGTTTACAGTGTAATTAATTATCCTATGGGGCAGACCACTGCGCTTTACTATCTTGCAACCAAAAACGGTGACGGGGAATTAGTAAAAGCTTTCTTTGAAGAGTTAAAAGGTAGTTATACTAAGGCGGCTCATGTGAAGTACCACCCACCGCGGCACTTGGCTACCACGCTTCAAGCTTGGAAGTTTGACCCCACCATTCAAGTAAATTCCTTTACATATAGTATTGCGCTGTCACGCAGTTGGTACAATTATAAAAGGAACAAAAATAATTTAAAGCGGGACATGTTCATTAGAATAAGTGACCGCATGATGGAGATTTAATGACTGATTGGATGAATGCGGCGGATATGACGCCCGAAGAGTTTAAAAAGTGTCTAGATGAGATGACAGATAGAGTTCATAATTTTCATAAGCATGAATCAAAACGTCCGTCTCGGTCTGACCGTTCTTACTTAACTACGGCACGGTTAGGGTTATCTAACCATATACGTCGCGCTAACCAAAGAGTTCCTACTCGCAACCAAAGACTGACTTAACTGTAGTAATTCATGCACCTCTGCCAGCTTTTCTGGCAGAGGTTTTCTTCTTCAAAAGTAGAAAGTTTTAATCTTTTTGTCACAGAGTTTTTAAGGCAGTTAACGGGGATAAACAAAACCCGCTCCCTTTCGTAGGATACCAATGCAACAATATCGCAATCTGAAGCAGACAGCGGCACTTTCTTCCCGCCCTTACAGGTGGCAAACTGGTAGCTTAAAGTTTTCTTACCATTGGCTTTTAGCTGGCTTGTCTTCACCTGTATTCGCCATAAGCGGTTATCGTATTCAGCCAGTACGTCACTACAGCCCATATGTACAATATGGGCTGGAACATCCATTTTTAACAGGCGCGTGGTGCAAATATGCTCACCTATTTCGCCAACCTGTATATTTGATATTTTTTTCAGCGTTCTTTCCCCAAAAACGCCCCTTCCAAGTAATTATGAACAAGTTTAAAAAGTTTGTAAAATGAAGATTTTATGTAGATATGCCCACGAAGATTCCTCCGTACCGGAGGGATGGACGTTTAAAAAGCTTGGTGGGCACCACGGAGCTAATGGATATGGAGTGTTAACCATGGCAGATAATAGAGAAAAGGATGATTTCTATCCGACACCACCTTATGCAACTCAAGCGCTGATGAACCATTGTCCGTGGTTCGAGGGCGGTTTTATGCATGATTATGACTATGATTATTGGGAGCCTGCCTGCGGTGATGGTGCCATATCAAAAGTTTTAAAAGAAGCGGGCTGGCGCGTATATAGCACGGACTTAATTGACCGAGGCTATGGTGATGCGACAAATGTAGATTTCTTGATGGAAAGTAAGATGCGGGCACCGTGGATTGTCACCAACCCGCCTTACAAGTTGGCTAATGAGTTCGTGAAGCATTCACAATGGCTCGTGGACAGCGATTCGGAAGCACATGGTCACGCTATGTTATTGCGGTTAGCGTTCCTTGAGGGGCAGAAGCGTTTCACTGAGATATTTTCACAGTTTCCCCCCAGCCATGTATATGTGTTTAGTAAGCGTTTAACGATGATACGGGGCGATCACGACGAGGCGTGGTATGGTAGTGGCAAAATGGCGTTTGCGTGGTTTGTGTGGGAGCGTACAGACAAGTACCACACTGCGGGGCACACTACAGAAATGCATTGGATAAACGATTAGGAGCGAGGATGTTTTGGGAACGGCAATGGTTAGCACTTTCCTCGCCCCTAATAAAAAAGACCGCTTATTGCGGTCTTTTCTTTTATACGAGCCCTTTCCTTTTTTGGATGGGACTATTCGTAATTTATACAGCGGCCTTGCTAATTGACGGGCGAAGGGATTCTTGCGTTTTTGCATAAGGAGATTCCTCCTGCATTAAAAGAGAGGCTGTTACTCCCATGTTATACAACGCTTCTGTCATAGGATTGTCTGAAGCTTTGTCCCCCCGTCCTGTCATAAATACTTCTACAGGCTGAAGGCTTTTTGGGTGATAACTAACGGTAACCGCCATGCCCATGCCAACATCTTCTGTCACGCAGGGTCTACGGTTGGGTAAATCCAACATACATTTCTCCATTTTATAAATTTGATTCTAAAAGCATATATAGAAGTGCTGGTTCAGTCTATATA
>VMHT01159798.1_pt1 | contig 26303 bp, 26 predicted proteins | sample 4693611 | NCBI WGS metagenome assembly VMHT01 (sample SAMN12280063, study PRJNA550983) | marine metagenome | isolation source: seawater sampled from same location over 5 years 0.02-0.2 micron viral filtrate | place: USA: collected off the coast of southern California halfway between the port... ...
ATCTTCCATAAATCTTGCAGGTTTTAATGAATAACCACCTGTGTCAAACGTAACTCCTTTTCCAACAAATGCTAAAGGTTTAGAATTATTTTTTAATCCATTCCATTCCATTGTTACAAGATAGGATCCTCTAATACTTCCCATCCCTACACCAAGTAAAGAGTTCATGCCCATTTTTTTTAATTTTCTTTCGTCATATACATTTATCTTTAAACCGTCTTTCTTTAGAGCGCTTAATCTTTTTGCATACTCATCTGGATGTAGAATATTCCCTGGTTCAGAAACTAAATCTCTTGCATAAAAAGTTCCTTCTTCTAAAGCTTTAAATTTTAGCTGATTTTGAATTGAAGTTTTATTTTTATTACCAAATATATTTATAGATATAACCCTTGTTTTTTTTTTGGATTTATATTTATTGAATTCATAAGATTTTAATTTTAGTCCGTGAAGAAAATAACCTATAAAATTATTATTTTTGCCAATTACACTATCTGCATTTATGAAGTACTCACTATTTTTTCCATAATTTATGCGGCCATAAAAATCAGCGCCTAAATTTTCTATATTAAAATTTTTTAAGCCTTTTTTAATAGAAATTAAGATTATTTTTTTTTTTGAACTAACTTCAAAAACAAAAATATTTTTTTTTAAATCACTACTTTTTAGTAAATCACCTATATAAGAGTATTCATTATTGGTGATATATTTTTTCAAACTGTCTATATTGAGTTTTTCGTCTACAAATAAAACAAGGTTAAGTGGAGATTTGCCGGTTATATTTTTTGAGTAGTTTATTTTGATAGCCATAAATTTTTAAGTATTATCTAAATAGAGTTGGATGTTATATATGATCAAATATGTCAGAATTCAATGGAAAGTTTGTCTTAGCGTACTATCATAGGTTGAGTTTTAACCTAAGTTGCATTATTCATATACATTAAATTCTTATGCTTCAGAATAAAATTTATCATAATTTTGTAATAGAAATTTTAAAAACTTTTTTAGTCATTCTTTTTGGATTATCAATTATTGCTTTGACAGTCAGAGCTGTGAATTTCTTAGATCTAATCGTTGATAGTGGATACCCGTTAGATGCATACTTTAAATACTCCTTTTTGAACATGGTAGGAATAGCACCAAAATTCATTCCATTTTCTTTTTTAATAGCCTTGTCAATTTTCATTATAAAACATTTGCAAGATAGTGAATTCTTAATTCTATGGACCTCAGGTGTAAAAAAAATATTTCTAGTTAATTTATTTCTTCTAACATCTATAATTGTGTTAATTTTATATCTAATTTTTTCAACATTTTTGACACCCTATACATTGAATCAATCTAGACAATTACTAGGTCAAGATAAAATGAATTCTATTTTACCAACATTAAAAACTCAGGAATTTAATGATACATTTAAAGACTTAATTTTTTTTATAGAAAAAAAAAGTAATAATGAAGTTCAAAATATTTTTTTACAGGACAAGGGTAATCATTTTAAAAGTTTAAGTTCAAATAATAATTCTAGAAGTGCAACAAATATAATTGCTGAAAGTGGAATAGTTGAAAAGAAAAAATTAATTTTAATTAATGGTCAAATAATTTCTTCTAAAAAAAATAATTTAGATAATGAAATAATTAAATTTGATCAATTGAATATAGATCTTAGTGATGCGATAACAGGCACTATTAAAAGCCCTAAACTTCAAGAAACCTCAACAATTGATTTAATTAATTGTTTATTAAAAAAAAATTTTATAAATACGAATTGCAATGCAAAAAATGAGATAATTGCTTCTTTAAATAGAAGAATTGTTTTGCCATTTTATATTCCAGTTATAGCTTTAATTAGTTCATTGCTTTTAATTAAATCTTCAAAAAAATATCTAAATAAAAATATTATTTTTTTCTACAGTTTTATTTTGTTAATAATTGTTGAGTTAACAGTGAGATATACAGGTATAAATTATTTATCACGTTTATTATTTTTAATATCGCCCTTTGTTATATTTTTATTATTATATTCAACATTAGTTTATAAATTAAATGTAGAGACAAAATCATAATGAATAATATTCTTTTAAATTATCTTTTAAAAAAATTTTTTAAAAACTTTTTTTTGGTTGTTATAGTTTTTTATTGTTTTGGAATTATACTCAATCTATTTGAAGAAGTAGAATTTTTTAAGAATTTAAATGTAAGTATTTTAACTCCTTTAGCTCTTACTAGTATTTATATACCAAGTTTGATAATAAAAATTTTACCTTTCATTATTTTTATTTCTTGTATGTGGTTCATGGTATCAATAAGAAATAATAAAGATCTTTTGATATTAAAAGTATTTGGATATTCAAATATAAAAATTTTTTTTATTCTAGCTTTTTCAGCTTTTATAATGGGTTGGTTAATTTTATTTTTTATAAATCCCGTTACATCCACTATGTCCAAATATTATGAAAAAACAAAATCAAATTATTCAAGAGATGTCGATCATTTAATAAATTTCAACAAAGATGGTCTTTGGATAAAAGAAAAAATTAATAATAAACATAGATTCATTTCCTCCTCGAAACTTATAGGATATGATTTACAAGAAGTAACAATTTTCCATTTAGGCGATGATTCAAAATTCATAAATAAGATTATCGCAAAAAATGCTAATATTGAAAAAAATGAATGGGTGCTAACAAATGGAATAATTTTCACTTCATCTGAGGGTGTAGTTGAAAAAAAAGAATTTGATATTTATAAAATTAATTCGATCTATGATCTACAGAAAATCAACAGTTTGTTTAAAAATTTTGACACTATGTCTTTTGTAGATCTTATTTTAAACTATAAAAAACTATTAAATAATGGATATAATGAGAGTTTTTTAAACCAAAGTTTACATTCTATGCTAGTGCTACCTTTTTTTTTATTACTTATGACTGCTATAGCTTCTATTTTAACGATTGGTAATCTTAAACAATCTAACAATCTAACGATGATTGTTGTTGGATTAATTACCGTCGTACTAATTTTTTATTTAAAAGACTTATCTTTAGCACTCGGCCAAATAGGTCGGATACCTTTAATTTTATCAGTTTGGGCTCCAATTATAGCCTTAAGTTTATTCACATTTATAGGAGTTCTGCAAATTAATGAAAAATAAATTAATAATTTTTTTTTTAATATATTTTTTCCCCATTCATTTAATTGCGGAAAATTTATTAATTCAGTCTAAAAATATTTCTTTAGATAAAAAAAAAGAAATTTCAATTTTTAAAGATCAAGTACTTGTTAAGACAAAAGATGGTGACACAATTATAAGTGAGTACGCAGAATATAATAAAAAAACCGGTCTTATAATATTAAAAAAAGATATTAAATTTACTGATGTTAAAAACAATACTGTCACTACAGAATACGCTGAGTATAACGAAAATGAAAAAATTTTCAAAAGCAAGGGAGACACTAAAATAGAAACTTCAGAAAATTACACTGTAAATGGTAAAGATATAATATTTGATAATAAACTAAAATTCATACAATCTAATCAAGAGGCTTTTATAACTGATAAGGATAATAATAGAATTTATCTAAAAAACTTCGAATATTTAATTTCAAAAAAAATTTTTAAATCTGTCGGTTATATTGAAATAAATGATGAGCTAAATAACACCTATAAATTTTCTCAATTATATATTGATACTGCTAAAAAAGAAATACTTGGTACAGATATGCAAGCTTTTTTAAATAGTGAAGATTTCAAAATAAGTGAAAAAAATAAACCAAGAGTTCTTGCGAATACTTTTAATATAAATAAAGATAAAAAATTATTTAATAAAAGTATTTTTACGTATTGCAATTATCGTAGTGGTGATAAAGGTGATAAATGTCCACCATGGTCTATTCAGGCTACAAAAATGCTACACGATAATAAAAAGAAAACTATATACTATAACAATGCGTTGGTTAAAATTTATAATATCCCAATTTTTTATTTTCCGAAATTATCTCACCCTGACCCTAGCGTTAAAAGAAGATCTGGCTTTTTACCACCAACTTTAACTGATACAAAAAATTTAGGTTCTGGATTGTCAATACCATATTTTTTAGCAATCGATAAAGACAAAGATTTTACATTCACTAATAATTTTTATGTAAATGAGAACCCTTTATTTATGGGTGAATATAGACAAGCTTTTGAAAACTCAAATTTAATTTTAGATATGGGTTATACGGATGGATATAAAAACACTACCACTTCAAAAACTAGTGGTAATAAATCTCACTTATTTTCAAGGTTTGTTAAAAATATTATTGGTAAAAATAATTCAGAAACTAATTTTACCATTCAAACTCAAGATGTTTCAAATGATAAATATCTTAAACTATACAAAATTAAATCCAGCTTAGTTGATTTTGATCAGGATTATTTAGAAAATATTTTGAGTTTTTCTCACTCAAATAATGATTATTTTGTGAGTGCTGAGTCGGTTTTATATGAAACTTTAAAAGAAGATTACAATGACAAATATGAATATATTTTTCCAGATATAATTTTTGATAAAAATTTATTTAGTGACAAAACTTTTGGTAATTTAGATCTGCAAAGTAATTTAAAAATAAATAATTTTGAGACTAATAAAACATCCAAGTTTTTAATTAACGATTTAAATTGGGACTCTAGGGATTTTAGATATTCATCGGGTTTAAATGGTAAATTTTTAGGAAAAATTAAAAATGTAAATTATGAGAACAAAAATATAAAAGAATTTAAAGAAGACACAACAAGTGAGATACATGGGGTTTTAGGCTATCTTGCTGACATAAATTTATTTAAAAATAATACAAAATCTAATTCTACAAGTAAGATTACTCCAAAATTACTTTTAAGATATGCGCCTGGCAGCATGAGAAAAGCGGATAGTGGCCCAAGGCTTAATCCGAGAAACATTTTTTCTTTAGATAGAATGAATGATGCTGATAACCTTGAAAAAGGGGCAAGTGCTGCTATCGGTTTTGATTATGAGATAAGTAATAATGATAAAGAATTTAATCTTTCTCTTGGTCAAATAATCAATAACAAAGAAAATAAAAAAATGGCTTCCAATACAAGCTTAGATGAAAAATTATCTGATCTAGTAGGAACCACAAATTTAAAAATTAATGATAACATAAAATTGCAGTATAATTTTTCACTAGATCAAAACTACACTGATTTTAATTATAATGAAATAGCCTCAACTTTAAACTTTAATACTTTAAATGTTAATTTTAATTATTTACAAGAGAAAAATCATATTGGTAATAATGAATATATTAAAACGAAAATTAATTATGATGCTGGTAATAATAAAGATCTATCTTTTGAAACAAAAAGAAATTTAATCACAAACTCATCAGAATATTATGACTTAAGTTATGAATATTATAATGACTGCTTAAGGGCTGCTTTAGTCTTTAGGAGAGAATTTTATAATGACTCTGAATTAGAAGCTGAAAACTCTTTAATGTTTAAAATTACACTAGTGCCTTTTGGAAATATTAGCAGTCCCTCACTTAATTAATGATTAATAATTTTATAAAAGTTTTATTAATTTTATTTTTGAATTCAGGTCAATTAATTTGCCTAGAAAATAAGATAATAACAAAGATTGATAATCAAATAATTACAGCATATGAGCTCAAAAATAAGATACTCTCATCACTGGTATTGGCTGGTGAAGAGATCAATCAAGAAAATATTAATAAGACAAAACCGTTAGCGCTACAAACTTTAACGAGTTTAAAATTAAAAAGTAATGAACTAGTAAAATATAATGTAAATGTTTCTGATTTAGATTTAAATAATAATTTAAATTCAATATCAAAAAATAATTTACAAAATTTTAAAAATAAATTTTTAGAAAATAACTTAAATTTTGAACTTTATAAAGAAGATTTAAGAATTGAGTTGGGTTGGCGAAAACTTATTTTTAATCTCTACAACAAGAAAGTAATAATAAATGAAATAGATGTAGACAATCAAATGTTAAAAATAAAAAAAGAAAAAAATCAACAATTTACAGAGTACAGATTGTCTGAAATTCTAGTAAATTATAATACTGAAAATGAAAAAAATAATAAAATTAATGAAATTAAAAAACAAATAATTAAAATTGGTTTTGAAAACACTGCGTTTAAATATAGTGAGTCTTTTACAGCAACCAATAAAGGTGATTTGGGTTGGGTAAATTCTAATGGACTATCTAAAGATATTGCTCGGATTATTAAAGATATGAAAATTAATGATATTTCCAAACCAATAAATAATTTAAATAACATCTTATTCCTTAAGCTAACAAACAAAAAAATTGTTAAAGTTAAAAACGAAGATATAAGTGAAATTAGAAAAAAATTGATAGATAGTAAAAAAAATGAATTATTTAATTTGTATTCTAATAGCCATCTATCAAAACTTAAAAATAACGCCACTATAGAATATAAATGAAAAAAAAAATTATTATATTAAGTGGAGACCCGAATAGTATTAATTCTGAAATAATTTTCAAAAGCTGGAAAAAAATTAGTAGCTCAGTTAAAAAAAATATTTATATAATTTCAAATTATAAATTACTTAAAGCTCAAATAAAGAAGTTAAAATTGAAAATTAATATAACCCAAGTGAGTGGTATTGAGGAGATTGTTAAGAATAATGATCTTAAGGTAATTAATATTAATCTAAAATTTATTAATCCGTTCAAAGTTTCTCAGAAAGAAGCTTCAGAATTTGTTATCAAATCTTTAAATATGGCACACAAATACGGTCTCAATAAAAATGTAAAGGGAATTATAAATTGTGCAATAAATAAAAATCTTTTAAAAAAAAAGAAAGCAGGTGTTACAGAATTTTTGGCTTCTAAATGTAAGGTTAAAAATAATTCAGAAGTCATGTTGATTTGGAACAAAAATTTTTCTGTAAGTCCAATTACAACACATATAGACATTAAAGATATCACTAAAAATCTTAATATTGATAAAATTGTCAATAAAATCAAAACAATAAATTATTGGTTCAAGAAAGAGTTTAATAAACAGCCACGTATTGCTATACTTGGTTTAAATCCACATAACTCAGAGTTGAGAAATAATTCTGAGGAAAAAAAAATTATAATTCCTGCAATAAAAAAATTAAAAAAATTTAAAATTAAATGTGAGGGCCCGCTAGTTGCAGACATTGCTTTTATTAGAGAATATAAAAAATTTGATACAATAGTTGGTATGTATCATGATCAAGTCTTGTCGCCTTACAAAACAATTTTTAAATTTAATGCAATTAACATAACCTTAGGATTAAAATATTTAAGAGTCTCACCAGATCATGGGGTTGCAATAAATTTGATTGGTAAAAATATTGCCGATGCAAGCAGTTTAATAAAATGTATTCAGTTTGTTAATAAACACTACAAATGAAATTTTCTAAAAAATCTTTAGGACAAAATTTTTTAATTGATAAAAATATTATTAAAAAAATTGTTAACCTTGTAAATATAGAAAATAAAAATATTATTGAAATTGGTCCGGGTTATGGTGCTTTAACTGAGGAAATTTTAAAAAAAAAACCAAAATCTTTTTCAATTATTGAGAAAGATTTTTATTTGTCTGAAGGACTTAAATCAAAATATTCTAAAAACAAGAATATTATCATTCACAATGATGATATTCTTAAAATTGACATTGAAAGTATGATTAAAAAAAACTCAATTATTTTAGGAAATCTTCCTTACAATATAGCATCACAGATTTTAATAAAAATTTTAAAATTAAAAAAATGGCCACCAAAGTTTAATGACTTAGTTTTTATGTTTCAAAAAGAAGTTGGTGATAAGATAGTAGGACGATTTTCCTCTTCAGATTATGGGCGTTTATCAATTATTTCTAATTATCGACTAAATATTTTAAAAAAATTTTTGATTTCTCCGAATTGTTTCAGGCCAAAACCAAAAGTAACCTCTATGGTTATTCATTTTAAACAAAAAAAAAATATTTACAGTATAAGGGAAATAGATAATTTAGAAAAAATTACAAATGTTTTCTTTTCAAATAAAAGAAAAATGATTAACAAAAGCGTAAAGAAATTATTTAATAAAGATAATGTTGAAAAAATATTGGATATAAAATTAAATTTACGACCATCTGACATAAAGCCAGAAATTTATTATAAAATTACTCAGCTATATGAGAAATAAAAGATTCTTTTTTATTGTTTATTATTATGTTTTCTATCTGTTTAAAACAAGCATCTAAATTTTTATTTATAATTATATAATCATAATCACTCCAATGCTTAATATCCTCATCAAATGATTTAAATCTTTTATTTATTTCATCATCAGTATTTTGATTTCTCTTAATAAGTCTTTTTTTTAACTCTTCTTTACTTACGGTGGTAAGAAATATTTTTATTAATTTTAAATTTTTAAATTTTGATAGTTGTTTTGTGCATTGCCAGTCTATGTCAAAAATTATATCATTTTTGAGGAAAGTTTCATCGACAGTTTTTTTTAAAGTTCCATAATAATTCTCAAATATTTTAGCATATTCATAAAATTTATTTTGTTCTATGAGTTTTTTAAATTCCTCTTCTGAAACAAAATGATAGTCGACTCCGTCAACTTCATTAGATCTGGGTGATCTAGTAGTATGAGAGACAGAAATTTTAAAAGAATGATATTTTTGTTGAATTTTTTTTGTAAGAGTAGTTTTACCCACTCCAGATGGTGAGGATAGTATTACCATGATATTCTTAACATCATGAGGCATTTAAAAAAATAAATCTTTATTAGCTAGCTTTACTCTCAATAAACTTAATTGCATCCCCAACAGTCAAAATCTTTTCAGCTTCACTATCAGAAATTTCTGATCCAAACTCCTCCTCAAAAGCCATCACTAATTCCACAGTATCTAAGCTATCGGCACCTAAATCATCGATAAAGCTTGCTTCTTCGGTAACCTTTTCTTCTTCTATACCTAGGTGATCTGCTACAATTTTTTTTATTTTTCCTTTTACTTCGTCTGACATGAAATCCTTTCTAATTTGTTTAATTTCTTAATAGATTATTAATAAGAATTGTCAAGCCATATACATTCCACCATTAACATGTATAGTTTCCCCATTTATATAGTTAGCCATATCAGAAGCTAAAAAAGCTACACAATTTGAAACATCTTCACCAGTGCCAAGGTTACCTGAAGGAATTTTAGCAATTAAATCTTTTTTAAAATCTTCATTAATTTTATCTGTCATTTCAGTTTTAATAAAACCAGGAGAGACACAATTGATATTTATATTTTTTCTAGCGTATTCTATTGCTAAACTTTTTGAAAATGCAATTATACCAGCTTTAGATGCTGCATAATTTGCTTGCCCTAGGTTTCCTGTGTGTCCTACAATTGAAGTAATATTAATTATTTTACCGTATTTCTTTTTCAGCATTTTTTTAATTGCGTATTTACACATTAAAAAACTTGAAGTTAAATTTATATCTAAAACTTTTTTCCAATTTTCTTCTGTTAATCTGATAGAGAGATTGTCTAATGTAATACCTGCGTTATTTACGAGTATATCCAAGCCTTCTAATTTTTTATCAACCTTTTCTATAAATTCTCCGATTTTACCATGCTCATTTAATCTAAATTTTTCAATATGAACATTTTGATATTGGTTTTTTAAATTATTTAATTTTTCTTCATTTGTGCCAGTCGCAATTATTGTTGCACCAAAATTATAAAACTTTTTAACTAAACAATTGCCAATTCCTCCTGTAGCACCAGTAATTAAAATTTTTTTATTTTTTAAATTCATTTTTTAAGTTTTCAATATCAGCTATTGAATTGATTGAAAAGCAATTTGCTTTTTTAATTGTTCTTTTTACCATCCCTGCTAATACTTTACCGGGTCCTATTTCTACAAAATTTGAAACGCCCTCGTTTGACATATGCATAATGCTTTCTCGCCATCTTACCGCAGAAAAAATTTGATCAATTAGCAATTTTTTAAATATATTAGAATTTGTTTCTGGTTTTGCTGTTACATTGTTAATAATTTCATAATTTGAATTATTAAATTTAGTGTTATTAATTTTATCTGCCATCGACTCAGCTGCGGGCTTCATAAGTGAGCAATGAAATGGCGCACTTACTTTTAAAGGTATTGATTTTATTTTTTTATCTTTAAGAATTTTTTGAAATAACTGAACACTGTTTTTATCTCCACTTATAATTACTTGTCCATCAGCATTATCATTTGCTACTTCACAAACACCTTTATTTTTATTAGCTATTAATAAATCTCTTATTTCATTTATTTTTACGCCAAGGACTGCAATCATACTGCCCATTCCAACCGGTACAGCTTTTTGCATTGCTTTTCCTCTTTCATGTAATAAATATAAAGCGTCGCTTATGCTCAATGTCTCAGAACTGACAAGCGCACTATATTCACCTAATGAATGACCCGCAAAATATTTAAAAGAACTAAAGTCAAAACCAAACTCATCTTTTAAAACTTTAAAAATTGAATAACTTACTGTTAAAATTGCTGGTTGCGTATTTTGAGTTAGCTGTAGTTCACTTTCTGGACCTTTGAGAATTATTTTTGAGATAGGGAAATTCAACCTTTCATCAGCTTGTTGAAAGATTTTTTTTACTAGATCAAAACCCTCGTAGAATTCAGATCCCATACCTACTACCTGTGAACCCTGTCCTGGAAATAATAAAGCGCTCATTTATATAAGTTTATTCAATAATTATTAGTATTGATATAATTATTCATTATAGTATAAACCAATTTTTACAAATAATTAATAATACTTAATTAACACAACATTTTATGGCTTTTTACGAGAACACTATAGTTGCAAAACAAGATTTAGCTGAAAAAGACCTTAAAGCTATTAAAGATAAGTATAATGAAGTCATCAACAATACTTCAGGGAAAGTTTTAAAAATAGAAGAATGGGGTCTTCTTAATTTAGCAAATAAAATAAAGAATTATAAAAAAGGTTTCTACATTCACTATAAATTTAAAGGAAACGGGGCCACCCTTAATGAAATTGATAAAAAAATTAAGGTTGATGGATCAATAATTAGACATTTAACCGTTAAGTATAAAAAATTAGATACTGAGAGTGAGTTCTTCAAGAAAGATAAATAAAAATGAAAAGAAAAAATAAAAAATTTCAAAAAAAAGGTTCAAATTCTTTAAATAAATTAAGCCTGTTTCAAAAGAATGATGGAAAATTTTCAAAAAAATGCCCTCTTTCTATAAAGAATGCTCCAATTGTTGATTATAAAAATGTAGGTCTTTTAAAAAAATATATATCAGATAATGGTAAGATTATATCTTCCAAAATTACATCTGTATCGTTTAGTAAGCAAAAAAAATTAACAAGAGAAATTAAAAAAGCTAAAATATTAGGACTTATATAATGGAAATAATTTTACTAGAGAATATTCTTAACTTAGGAAACATAGGAGATAAAGTTTCAGTTAAAAATGGTTACGGAAGAAACTTTTTGCTTAAAAAGGGAAAAGCCTTAAGATTTAACAAAGATAATGAGGATTTTGTAAATAAAAAAAAAGATGAATTAAATAAAAAAAATTTAGAAGTAAAAAATAAGTACAAAGAAATTGCAAAATTAGTAAATAAAAAAACTTTTATTTTTAATAAGGAAAGTAAAGAAAACGGTGAGCTATACGGATCTATTAAGCCTAAAGAAATAACAAACTTAATTAAAGAAAAGGCAAACGCAGACGTCAATCCATCGCAAATAATTTTAAAAGATGACTTAAATAAAATTGGTTTATTTAATGCAGATATTAACTTCCACTCTGAAGTGAAAGCAAGCATCTCAATCAAAATCGATAAAATTCAGTCAAAATAACTTTTCCACAGAGAGCAATAAAAAGTGTGTAACTTTTTTCTTTAACGCTCTCACCTTTCGCATATTATACGATGGTGAAAGAAATTCAGACTCTTCAAAATACAAAAAAAAATAAACAGCCTTCAAATTTAGAAGCCGAGGAGGCTTTATTAGGGTCAATATTGGTTAACAACGATATAATTGACGAAGTTTCTACTATAATAAATTCTTCAACTTTTTATGATCCCGCTCATGTTAAAATTTATGAAGTCATTGAAGTTTTAAACAATAAAGGAATGATTGCTAACCCAATAACTTTAAAAAATTTCTTTGAAAAAGATAACATGTTAAATGAGGTTGGTGGTACTGAATACTTGGTAAAACTTACAAGATTCTCTAGCTCTGCAAAACAAGCTGTAGATTATGCTAAAATTATTCATGAAATGTATTTAAGAAGAGAACTTGTTCAAATTTCTGATAAATTATCTTCAGATACTTTAAATGCTAATTCCCAAGAACAAGATGCTGAAGACATAATAGAAAGTACTGAAAAATCTTTATTTGATTTAGCTGAAAGAGGAAGTTTTTCTCAATCTTTTCTCAAATTTAATGAAGCTTTAGATCAAACTATCCAAATGGCAACACTAGCGATGAAGAGTGATCAAGGGATTGTAGGTGTACCAACAGGACTAACTGATCTAGATGAAAAACTCGGTGGCTTGCATAAATCCGACCTGGTAATTTTGGCTGGTCGACCTGGTATGGGTAAAACTGCTTTAGCAACTAATATTGCTTATCATGCTGCTCAAAATCTTATGAGTAGACAAGAAAAATCATCTATAGCTTTTTTTTCTTTAGAAATGTCTTCTGAACAATTATCAACTAGAATATTGTCAGAACAAGCTAGAATTAAATCGGATGATATAAGAAGAGGAAAAGTTACTGAAAGTGAAATAAACAGGTATATAGAAACATCAAGAAATATTTATAATCTTCCATTATACATTGATGAAACTCCAGCAATTACAATCTCTACACTATCTAATAGAGCTAGAAGAATTAAAAGGCTTTTTGGTCTTAGTTTAATTGTAGTTGATTATATTCAATTGATGAGAGCGCCAAGCTCAAATTCTAGAGGTGATAACAGAGTTCAAGAGGTCTCTGAAATTACTCAAGGATTAAAAGCACTTGCCAAAGAACTTAAGGTTCCTGTATTAGCTTTATCTCAATTGTCAAGAGCTGTTGAATCTAGAGATGATAAAAAACCACAATTATCTGACTTGAGAGAGTCAGGTTCAATTGAACAAGATGCTGACGTAGTAATGTTTGTATATAGAGAAGCCTATTATTTAGAAAATAAACAACCAAAATTAGGCTCTATCGAACATGCTGAATGGCAGTCAAAAATGAACGACGTTAATGGTCTTGCTGATATAATTTTAGGAAAACAAAGACACGGTCCTACTGGCACCGTTAAGGTTGAGTTTGAAGGAATATATACGAAATTTAAAGATTTAAGTAAAAATTAACTTCAATTTTCTCTTTAGTTATAAAAAAATTAGGATATATCTGAAATACCCTTATGTTAGCTCATGTTTATAAAAAAATAGTAATAGATTTTTCTAAAAGTACACTTATTTTTTTAATAATTTTATTAGGGTTTTCACTTTATCAGGCCAAAAATTTCAATTTAGATGCGTCATCTGACGCACTTCTACTTGAAGGGGATCCAGATCTTAAATATTTGAGGGAAGTCAATCAAACATATGGAACAAAAGATTTTTTAGTTTTAACGTATACTCCTGTTTCAAGTTTTACTGAAAAAGAAACTATTCTAAATCTTCAACTTTTAAAATCTAAAATTGAAAAATTAACTTGGGTAGATAGTGTAATAACAGTAATCGATGTTCCCCTTTTAAAAAGTACAGATGAAGGATTAATGGAAAGGTTAAAAAATTTTAAAACTTTAGCTTATCCAGAAATCGATAGAAAAAGGGGGTTTGATGAAATTATTAATAGTCCTATTTATAAAAATTATGTAATTAGTGAGGATGGCAAAACTTCAGGAATAGTAGTTTATTTAAAGAAAGATGAAAGGCTAGCTGAGTATATAAAAATAAAAGATAAGTATTTAAATCAATCAATTGAAAGTGGTTTATCAAGTGAAGAAAAAGTTAATTACAAAAAATTTCTTAAGGAGTATGAAGATTACAAAAACTTATTTAACATTAGAAATCATCAAAATATTGGAGAGATAAGAGACGTAATAAATAAATATGGAGAGAGTGCCAAGATTCATTTGGGAGGAATTCCAATGATAGCTAATGATATGATGAGTTACATTAAAAGTGACATATTGGTTTTTGGTATCGGAGTATTTATTTTTATTATTTTAACTCTTTGGTTAATTTTTAGGAATTTAAAATGGGTCGTGATGCCTTTGCTAGGATGTGCAACATCAGTAATTATAATGATTGGATTGTTAGGATTGATAGGTTGGAAAGTAACAGTTATTTCGTCAAACTTTATTGCACTAATGCTTATATTGAATATGGCAATGAATATTCATGTAACTGTTAGATTTTTACAAATAAAAAAAGAATTTCCTCATTTAACAAAGAATGAAGCTGTGTTGCAAGCTTGTAAAAAAATGATGCTTCCAATTCTTTATACTGTTTTAACTACTATATGTGCATTTTTATCTTTGGTATTTAGCGGTATAAAACCAATAATTGATTTCGGCTGGATGATGACACTAGGGCTAATAGTTTCTTTATTTGTTACATTTTTGCTATTACCTTCTCTACTAAGTTTATTTTCATCTGATAAAGAAATTAATATAAAAGATACTGAAAAAAGTTTTATTACTTCGACTTTAGGTTCTTTTACAAAGAATAATACAACTATAATTTTCGGATCTACATTACTAGTAATATTATTTAGTTTTATTGGTATCTCTAAGCTTGAAGTTGAAAATAGTTTCATCAATTATTTTGATAAAGAAACAGAAATCTATAAAGGGATGAAAAAAATTGACGAAGATTTAGGTGGCACTACTCCGTTAAACATTATTTTAAAATTTCCAGTGAAACAAAAAAAAACTGATGATGCAGATGAATTTTCTGAATGGGAAGAAGAAAATGAAAAAAAAGAAGACAAGTCAAAATACTGGTTCACGAGAGATAAAATGGATAAGATCATCAAGGTTCATGATTACCTCGATTCTTTACCAGAGATTGGGAAGGTTCTTTCCTTTGGTTCAATTTTAAGAGTTGCTGAAGACCTAAATAATAAGGAATTACAGAGTTTAGAAATTGCAGTTCTCTACAGCAAAATACCTGAAACAATTAAAAGTGAAATAGTATCTCCTTACATCTCTGTTGATAAAGACGAAGCTAGAATTAGCGTTAGAATTAAAGACTCCTTAGAAAATTTAAGAAGAAATGATTTAATCAACAAAATTAATTCTGAATTAAACACAAAGTTAGGTTTAGAAAAAAATGAATATAAATTAGCGGGAGTTTTGATACTTTTTAATAATTTACTCCAAAGTTTATTTAAATCTCAGATACTTACTTTAGGTATAGTGATGCTAGGAATTTTTATAATGTTTTTTATTTTATTCAGAAATATTGTCCTTTCTTTTATCGGTGTCATACCAAATATAATTGCTGCTTTCTTTATTTTAGGCATAATTGGGACACTTAACATTCCTCTGGATATGATGACTATAACTATAGCAGCTATTACAATAGGTATTGCGGTAGATAACAGCATTCATTATATTTATAGATTTAAAGAAGAATTTAAGAAATTAAATAATTATAATAGTACCTTAGACAGGTGCCATAGTACAGTAGGTATTGCAATATTAAACACATCCATAACAATTGTTTTTGGTTTTTCAATTCTCGTTTTATCTAATTTTATTCCCACCATTTATTTTGGTGTATTTACTGGAATCGCCATGTTACTAGCAATGATATCAGTTTTAACTTTATTGCCAAAATTAATATTAACTTTTAAACCTTTTGGTCTTGAGAATGATAAATTAATTTAATGAGTGAATTATTAATTAATATTTTTGATATTTTAAATTTATTTGACTTACTATTTTTTTTAATATTAATCTATTTTATTATTCAATGTTTTCTTAAAGGCTTTTCTTTAAGTTTAATTTCATTTATGAAATGGATTGTATCTACTGTAGTTACAATTATATTAGTTCCAAAGTTTCAGCCTATAGTAAGTGATTATATAGAATCTGAATTTATTAATAATGTAGGATTGGGTTCAGCAATTTTTATTTTTACTCTTTTTATATCAATTCTGATAGGAAAATCATTCAGTAGAGCAGTCACATGGACTGGTGTTGGGTCAATAGATAAAGCATTCGGACTCCTCTTCGGTTTCTTTAAGGGTTATATTGTTTCAATTTGCTTGTTTTCTATTTTAAATTGGTTTTATCCCTATCAAAATTGGGGTATATCAGTTGAGAAGGCTATTTCATTTAATTTAATTAATAATGGTAGTAAAATTTTAATTGAAGAATTTCCTTCAAGTGAAGATTTCATTGACACGAAAGAAAAAATTGAAAAGATTTAAATCGGATAAATTAAGAGAAGAATGTGGAGTTTTTGGAATATCCAAGCATGAAGACGCATCCGCGCTAGTTGCCTTAGGATTGCATGCTTTACAACATAGGGGTCAAGAAGGTTGTGGGATTGTAACTTTTGATGGCAATAATTATCACTCTGAAAAAAGACAAGGTTTAGTTGGTGATCATTTTACCAATCCAGAAACTTTAAAAAAACTACCTGGAGAATTTGCAATTGGTCACAACAGATACTCAACAACAGGAGAGACTTCCTTAAGAAATATTCAACCCTTTTTTGCTGACCTACATATGGGTGGCTTAAGTATAGCTCATAATGGAAATTTAACTAATGCTTTGTTACTTAGACAGTCTTTAGTTGAAGATGGAGCAATTTTTAGAACAACAAGTGACACTGAAACAATCGTTCAGCTTATAGCAAAATCCAAAAGAAAAAAATTTGTTGATAAATTGATAGATACACTTTTCCAAATTCAAGGTGGTTATTCTCTTGTTTTGATGACAAATAAAAAACTCATTGGTGTAAGAGATCCTTTTGGTATTAGGCCATTAGTTATTGGTAGATTAAAAAATTCTTACATTTTTGCATCCGAAACCTGTGCTCTTGACATTGTAGGTGCTACTTTTATTAGAGAGGTTGAAAATGGTGAAATCGTTGTAATTGAAAATGAAGAACTAAAATCTATTAAACCTTTTCCAAAACAGAAGCCTAGGCCTTGTATTTTTGAATACATTTATTTTGCTAGGCCTGACAGTTTAATAAATAATAAATGCGCCTATGAGTATAGAAAAAACTTAGGTATAGAATTAGCAAAAGAAACAGATCTAAAAGCCGATTTAGTAGTTCCTGTGCCTGACTCAGGTGTTCCTGCTGCTTTAGGATACGCAGAAGAGTCAAAAAAAAAATTTGAATTAGGGTTAATAAGAAACCATTATGTAGGAAGAACTTTTATTGAACCTACTCAAAATATTAGAAGTCTTGGTGTAAAATTAAAATTAAGCTCTACTAAAACACTGGTAAAAAATAGATCAATAATATTAATTGATGACTCGCTTGTGAGAGGTACGACTTGCCATAAAATTGTAAAAATGCTTTATGAAAGTGGTGCCGAAGAAGTTCATGTAAGGATAGCTTGTCCTGAAATTAAATACCCTGACTTTTATGGTGTTGACATGCCAACAAAAAATGAGTTATTGGCACATAAAAAAAATAACGAAGAAATGTGCAAATATATTAAAGCAAAAAGTCTTAAATTTTTAAGCTTGGATGGTTTGTATAGAGCTCTTTTATCCGGCAAAAGAAACAATAATTTTCCACAATTTAGTGACCATTATTTTACCGGAGAATACCCTATAAAACCCCATGATAATTTAGAAGGACTTAAAATTAAACAATTATCTTTGTTGAGCGGGAAGTCAAGTAGCTAATCAATTTTAACATATTTATTTTTAAAATTTAAATACAATATTGACTCATCTATTAATATTGGATGAGTATATATTTTTGATTTTAATTTAATAACATGCTTTAATTTTCCATTTACGTTAAATTTGAGTAAATAAGAATTTCTTAAAAAAATATAAATTTCTCCATTAATCATCATAATATTTTTGAACTCGACTTCATTTTTTCTTATTTTTAAAAAATCTGAAATTTTTTGATTAATATCGTAAGAATAAATAATATTTCCATCATTTAAATTTGTGGCTACTAATAAATTTTTTTTTGTAACCATAAATAAATAGTCGTCTATAATAAGTGGTTTAATTTTTGATGAAAAATTTTTTTTATGTATTATAGAACCTGTCTTTGCATTTAAAATATAAGTAAATTCTTTTGCAGAAATTACAATTTTATTTTTACTATTTATAATTTCATTGGCTGAAAATAAACTACTTGGATTAATATCTAAAGATTGATTTAAATTTAAAAACCAATTTATTTTCATTTGCTCTATATCAACTGAATATATTGAGCCGTAAGTATTCAAAAAGAATAATGATTTATTGTCAGAGGATATATTATTGATAAATTTATTCTTAATAGTAGTTTCTTCCGTTGGAAGGGAGTTTAAAATATTCCCATTTTTTTTATCAAAAAAAATTAAATTATTATTTTGATTAGAGGCTACTAATTTATCTCCTATTAATTTAATATTTGATCTGAAGGGGATTTTATAATTTTTAGCCCAAACAAGTTTGTTTTTAATATAATTAAAAGCATACAAATATCCAATATTATCTGAAATATAAATAATTTTATTATCAACTGTAAAGTTAATGTTTTTTTTTATTTTTTTATAATTTTTTTTGTAAAAATTAAATTTACTTATTATTTTATTTGTATTAGTTGAATACACAATTATATTTCCACGAACATCATTAATAATCAAGTTACCTTCCTCAAATAGTTTAAAAGGGCTTGTTTTAAATTTTGTTAATTTCTTACTTTTGATTGAAAGTTGATTTAAATCATTGTATTTAAAGTTATTAAGATTATTTGATCCATTATAATAAATATCTTTCCATAGAAGATTACTAACTGGAATACTAAGATTAAAATCAAAGTTTTGATCTATAGGTATGCTTCTATTAAGTGATTTATTAGATGATGTTAATGTTTCAAATCCTTGAAATAATTCATTTTTATCATCTGTTATTAAATTTTCGTTTTTCCAAATACCTGATTTAGTGTCAAATGAGCAACTTTGAAATAAAATTAAAATTATTAATGAAGTAAATAATTTCATTCGTACTTTATTTAGGAATTAACTCTTCAGCAAGTAATTTAATTGAAGAATTATCTTTTATTAATTGGTTTAATAGTATTATTCCACGTTCAGAATTTCCAATTTTAATCAAATACAATGCTTTTTTAAATTTTAATATATCATTTTGTTCTCTAGTTTTAGTTACTTTATTTACAATTTCAAAATATTTTAATATTTTACTTTCATCGGAAATTAAATTTTTTTCTATAATTGTATTTAATGATAAGATTGAATAAAATTTATTTTTACTTAATATTATTTCTTCGTATAAATCTTTTGATTGATCAATTTTCTCTAAGGACAAATATAGTCCTGCTTGTACGTATTTTTCTGCGATTAGATTATTTTTTTTTTGATTTTTAATATTTATAAAAATTATTATGATTGCAGTTAATGTTAACAAGCCCATTAAAATAATTAATTTTAATTTATTTGACTTATAAAAAGATATTAATCTATCCTTTAATTCCATTTTTTTTTCTATGTTTAGTTCCATTTAAAAAATTATTTATTTTAGGAAATTGTTTTAATTTCACCTCTCTAGTATATTTTTTTACAGCTTTTTCAATTATTCTATTTAAATCAACATATTTCTTAACAAATTTGGGGTAAAATCCACTTAATCCAAGCATGTCATCTGTAACAAGTATTTGTCCATCGCAATAAGATGAAGATCCTATGCCAATTGTTGGTATTTTTAATTTTGAGGTAATTAATTTTGAAGTGTTAGGTGAGATACATTCTAATACAATTGAAAAAGCGCCTGCCTTTTCAATGAGAAGTGCTTCTTTTAATAATTTAATTGCTTTAAACTTGGTATCACCCTCAACTTTAAATTTTTTTTTGAATTGTGGAGTGTATCCTATATGTCCCATCACAGGAATTCTTTTTTTTACCAAACCAGAAATTATCTTAAAGTTTTTATTATTACTTTCTAATTTAACAGCATCACATTTTGTTTTTTTAATAATTAATTTTGCATTTTTTTCTGCTTGGTTTAAATTATTATATGAATTTTTTGGCATATCGACTACTAATAAAGATTTATTTATGCCTTTTTTAACACTTATACTGTGCTGTATTATATTTTTTAAATGAATTTTATGAGTATTATTTTCTCCATATAAAACATTCGCCATCGAGTCACCTACTAAAATTATATCACAGTAATTATCAAGAATTTTTGAAATATTTTTAGAGTAAGCAGTTAAACAAACAATTTTTGTTTTATTTTTTTTTTTCAAAATTTTAGTAATTTTTTTATTCATTATTCTAACTCAATTGTACTCGGTGGCTTTGAGGTTATATCATATACAACTCTATTAATACCTTTTACATTATTGATAATTTTATTAGAAATTTCATCAAAGAAATATTTTGGGAAGTTAAAAAAATCTGCTGACATACCATCTTCCGATGATACTGCTCTTAATAAACATATGTATTCGTATGTTCTAGAATCTCCCATTACACCAACTGATTTAACTGGTAAAAGAGCAGCATAAGCTTGCCAAATTTTATCGTAGAGATTATTTCTTAATAATTCATTTATGTATATTGAGTCAGCTTCTTGTAGAATTTTTATTTTTTCTTTTGTAATATTGCCAATTATTCTTATTGCTAAACCTGGCCCTGGGAATGGATGTTTGTAGTTTATATTTTTAACCAAACCAAGTGATTTACCTAGAATTCTTACTTCATCTTTAAAAAAATCTTTTAAAGGTTCTATTAATTGTAAATTCATTTTTTTGGGTAATCCGCCAACATTATGGTGGGACTTAATTTTTGATGATTTACTCCCTGTAGAAGATTTACTTTCAATTATATCTGGGTAGAGTGTTCCTTGGGCTAAAAATTTTATATTAGTGTATTTTTTTGCCTCTTTTTCAAATATTTTAATAAACAAATTACCAATTATTTTTCTTTTTTTTTCAGGATTTGTAATATTTTTTAACTTTTTTATAAAAATTTTAGAGGCATCTATGAGCTTGACATTTAGTTTATATTTTTCTCTAAAAACTTTATAAGTATATTTAAATTCATTTTTTCTCATTAATCCTGTATCTACCATAATACAGATTAATTTTTTTTTAATTGCTTTATTAATCAATAATGCCACGACACTACTATCCACACCACCAGAAAGCGCACAAATCACCTTTTCATTTTTAACTGTACTTTTTATATCCTTAATTAAATTATTTTTTTGAGATAGTACATTCCATCTTTTTTTTATTTTACAAATTTCAAATAAAAAATTTTTAAATATTTGTTTGCCATTTTCAGTGTGACTCACTTCTGGGTGAAATTGAACACCATATATTTTTCTTTTTTTGTTTTCTATTATTGTAAATTTTGAATCTTTAGTAGATCCTATAATACTAAAATTTTTAGGCATTTTTACTACAGCGTCTTCATGACTCATCCAAACTTTTTTTGAAGAGTTTAAATAATTTTTTGTTAATAATGATTTTTTTTTTTTGTACAAATAAGCTCTTCCAAATTCTCTTGTTTTTCGTGAAGGCTTTATCTTTCCTTCAAATAATTTAGCTATTAATTGCAAGCCGTAACAAATTCCCAAAATTGGAATATTTAAATTGAAGATTTCTTTTGGAATTTTTTGGAATTTTTTTTTTGTAACTGTTGAAGGACCGCCTGATAATATTATACCTTTAATATGATTGTAGTTTTTTTGTTTTTTTAATTGTTCTGGAGTGATTATTATAGAATATACGCCTAAATCTCTTATTCTTCTGGCTATTAATTTAGTTACTTGAGATCCAAAATCAATAATTATTATTTTTTCTTTTTGAAACTGCATTTATTTCTTTGATAAATTATCAATTTCAATTTTAAGTTTTTGACTTTCTTTACAAAACTTTTTGCATAAATTATTTAATCTATTATTTAATTCTGCACTTTTTTTATAATCAGATAAATCTAATTTTAGTAATGCTAAATCATAAATAGCTTCTTCATTATTTGGATTAAGTAATATTACTGTATTTAAATTATTTTCTTGAAGATTTTTTTTATTCAAATTTTTAAATATTTTTGATAAGTATAAGTATGCTACTTCACTTTTAGGATTAACTACAATATCTTGTTCAAATTTTAACTTAGCTTTTTCAAATTTTTCCTTTTCAAAAAGTTCAATTCCTTCAAAAAGATATGAATTTTTTGCAATTAAAGAATTGGATATTAAAAATATAACTACTGTAATTATTATTTTTTTTTTCATTATAATTTATAATCTATTGATTTTTGTGTCATTTCAACGCTATGAACCATACTTTCATAAAATCCCGCCTTCGTAATCTTAATAAATTTTGCTTTTTTTTTTATCTCATTCAAATTTTTTGCTCCTATATATCCCATGGATGATCTAAGACCTCCCTGAAGCTGATAGATAATTTTAGATATACTTCCTTTGTATTCTACTCTACCCTCAACACCTTCTGGAACAAATTTAGATTTATCTTTGTAATTTTTTTGGAAATATCTGTTAGCTGATCCCGAAGACATTGCTCCTATTGATCCCATGCCTCTATATTGTTTGTATATTTTACCTTTTATCTTAAACTTTTTTCCTGGACTCTCGTCTGTTCCTGCAAATATAGAACCCATCATTATTGCATCTGCACCCGCCGCCAATGCTTTTGCTATATCTCCTGAAAATTTAATTCCTCCGTCTGATATTATTTTTATCTTTTTTTTATTTAAAGATTTTTTTACTTCCATTATTGCTGATATTTGAGGCACTCCAATTCCAGCTACCATTCTAGTAGTGCAAATTGAACCGGGGCCTATTCCAACTTTTATTATATCTGCTCCAGAATTATATAATTTTTTTGCCGCTTCTCCTGTTGCTATATTTCCTACACAAATAGGTATTTTGTTACTTATTTTTTTTACTTTTGATAGCACTTTTAAAACTTTTGCACTGTGTCCATGAGCAGTATCAATAACTATTAAATCTACTCCATTATTAATCAAAGATTTTGCTCTTTCTACATCTTCTTCATTTGTACCAATCGCTGCACCAACTAACAATTTTTTTGTTTTTACTTTTTTAATTTCTTGAGTTTGTTTTTTGATTGTTAAATTTCTATGTATTACACCGACTCCTCCTGATTCTGCCATTGCAATTGCCATACTTGACTCAGTAACTGTATCCATTGCTGAAGACAAAAACGGCACATTTAAATGCATTTTATTTGTTAAGTTTAGAGAAATATTTGTATTTGATGGTAGAATATTTGAATACCTAGGAAGCATCAATACGTCGTCAAAGGTTAATGCTTCTTTTATTGTATCCATATTAACTTATATACAATTATCTTAATTTATAAAGTCTTTAAATTCTCACAATGTAAATAAGTTTCTTTTGACTCTCTTCTGCTTGATTCTGGTTTAAAAAAATTTACCTTTTTAAATATTAATTTAGCTAGTTTTTTTACTTCAATAAAATCATTCCCCATGAATAATTTAGATATTAATACACCCTTAGGTTTAAGAGTTTTTTTTGAAAAACTTATTACTTCTGCACACAATTCATTGGTCCTTATAGCGTCTAAAGATTTATTTCCTGTGGTGTCAGCAGCCATATCCGAAATAATTACATCTAATTTTCCTCCAAAATATTTGACTACTTCATCTTTAGTTTCATTTTCTAATATGTCTTTTTTAAGAAATTCAACATTTTTAATTGGCTCCATATCTTTAATATCAACAGATAATATTTTTCCATTTTTTATTATATTATTTGCTACTTGCGTCCACCCGCCTGGAGATGACCCTAGATCTAATAAATTTGTGTCATTTTTGATAAATTTAAATTTTTGATTTAGTTGAATTAATTTAAAAGAAGCTCGGGAGCGATATCCTAGTGTCTTTGATTTTTTAAAAAACTGATCACGATGCTGTTTAATTCTCCAAGAATTACTTTTTTTAACTCTTTTTGATTTTTTCATTATAAAACATCTTCATGGTCTTCTTCTGATATTTTTTTTGAATTTTTTTTATTTTGACTTTTGAAAATAAATATACTTACTGGTATTGATAAAATATATATAACACCGAATACTAAAAGAGACTCCAAAGTGAAAAATAATAAAGCTATAAAGATTATTCCAATAGATAGTAATAAAAAAATAGTAGCTTTTGATGAAATTGAAATTTTTTTTAATGCTAAGGTTGGAACTTTACTTACTAGTAATATGGCTACTATTACAGTTAAATACGGGGTTACATTTTTAAAATTTAAACCAAAATTAAGATTTGCTAGTTCATAAATCAGAGGCATTAAAATTAATAGCCCACCAGCTGGTGAAGGTATTCCTTCAAAAAAATTATTCTTCCATTCTTCAGTTTCTTCTATTTTAGTTAAATTAAATCTAGCTAATCTTAAAACACAGCAAACTGAATATAACAGTGTAATAGCCCAACCTAATTTTCCATATTTATTTAAATCCCAAAAATACAAAACAAAAACTGGGGCAATGCCAAAGCTCACAAAGTCTGTTAATGAGTCTAATTCTTTTCCAAATTCAGATGTTCCTTTAATAAGTCTTGCAATTCTTCCGTCTAGTGCGTCTAAAATTGCAGCAAATAAAATTAAAGTTACAGCTAAACTATAATTACCGTCTATAGAAAATTTTATTGAACTTATACCCAGACATACTCCGCCTAATGTTAGAATATTAGGAAGTAAGTATCTTGTTTTTTTTGATGAAACTAATTTAAATTTTTTATTCTCTTCCATTAATCAGAGGCTATTAAACTTTCTCCAGCTACTACATTTTGACCAAGTTTTGCTAAAACCTTTTTATTTTTAAAAAAAATATCTACCCTACTACCAAATCTTATCATTCCAATTCTTTCACCTTGTTTTAAATCCTGTCCTTGTTCGACTTCACAAACAATTCTTCTAGCAATTAATCCAGCAATTTGAACAATAACAATTTCTTCTCCATTGTTTAATTTAATTTTGAAATAATTTCTTTCATTTTCTTCACTGGCTTTATCTAAAGAAGCATTTAGGAATTTTCCTGGCTTATAATAAATTTCTTCAACTTTACCTGATGAAGGTATTCTGTTTACATGACAATTAAACACATTCATAAAAACACTTACACGAGTATATGTGATATTCTCCAATCTTAATTCTTCTGGCCCTGATCTTTCAGAAATATCTGTAATTAATCCATCTGCTGGACTTACTAAGTAACTATCATCATTAATTGAATATCTTTCTGGATCTCTAAAAAAATAATAAACCCACACTGTTATTAATATTAACGCAAATCCAAGAAATTTTGAGAATAGCAAAACTATAAATGTTGCTAAAATTGATATAGCTAAAAATTTATAACCTTCTTTGTGGATCTTTGGAAAAATTGTGTTAAACATAAATTATAGTTTGATAATTTTTTCTTAATATGTATAAAAATCCCAGTTAATCAATCTATATTTTATGGCAAAAATTAAAGTTAAAAACCCTGTTGTTGAGCTAGATGGCGATGAAATGACTAGAATTATATGGTCATTTATTAAAGATAAGCTTATTAAGCCTTATCTTGATATAGATCTAAAATATTATGATCTTGGCATGGAGAGTAGGGATAAGACGGACGATCAAATTACTGTAGATGCAGCAAATGCAATCAGGCAATACGGTGTGGGTGTTAAGTGTGCCACGATCACTCCAGATGAAGCTAGGGTAAAAGAGTTTAAATTAAAAAAAATGTGGAGATCTCCAAATGGAACTATTCGTAACATATTAGGTGGAACAGTTTTTAGAGAACCTATTATATGTAAAAATGTTCCAAAACTAGTTCCAGGTTGGACACAGCCAATTGTTATCGGGAGACATGCCTTTGGGGATCAATACCGTGCAACCGATTTTTTAATTCCGGGTGAAGGAAAAATGGAAGTTAAATGGACTTCTAAAGATGGAAAAGATAAAAAGGAATTTGAAGTATTTAATTTTACTGGACCAGGTATTGCTCTTTCAATGTATAACTTGGA
>VMHT01068892.1_pt1 | contig 26298 bp, 30 predicted proteins | sample 4693611 | NCBI WGS metagenome assembly VMHT01 (sample SAMN12280063, study PRJNA550983) | marine metagenome | isolation source: seawater sampled from same location over 5 years 0.02-0.2 micron viral filtrate | place: USA: collected off the coast of southern California halfway between the port... ...
CACAACAAGTCAATATAATACTTTTATTGGAACATCTGCTGGTGAAACGGTCACATCTGGCAACAACAACACCATCCTTGGACGCTACAACGGCAACCAAGGCGGCCTAGACATCCGCACCTCTGACAACAACATCGTGCTGTCGGATGGTGATGGTAACGTAAGGGCGCACTGTGACTCAAGTGGTACTTGGACAGGCATTGGTGGTGGTGGTAAGGTTTTACAAGTTGTAAGCTCAACTAAAACTGGCACTTCTTCAACATCATCAACAGGTTTTGTAGATATATCTGATTTAAGTGTTACTATCACGCCATCATCAACAAGCAGTAAGATACTGGTTATGTACAGTGTTTCTGGTACGGCTGACATAAGTAACTCTGCAGTGCGTTTTAGATTACTGCGAGGAGGAACAGCTATTTTCGCAAATTCGGGAGAGTCTTTTGGAGGTAGCTCTGTCAACTTATTTTGTTTTGTAAATCAAGCCGCTCAAACTTTAGACAGTCCAAGCACAACCTCAGCAACAACTTATAAACTCCAGTTTAGAAACACTGCTGGAACTACAAGTTATATAAACAGAAGCCAAAACAATAGCACCCAAGCGGCCTCTAGCATTACAGTAATGGAGATTGGATCATGAGTATAGCAGAAGCTCTTACAGAATTACATTCAGGAGAATGGATACTAGAAGGAGAGCCTACTAACGAGGAAGAATTTAATGCTTCTTTTAGTGTAGTAACTGGCACAGATAGTAATGGCTCAAGTATTCTGTCATCAGACGTTAATAATTTTGAAGTTGATTGGGCTACGATTAGTGCAAAAAGCACACAGATAGAGAATGATAAACCTGCTAAAGATGCCCGTGTTGAACGTGATAATCGTTTGGCTACAGAGGTTGATCCTATTGTGTCTAATGCTTTGCGCTGGGCTGATCTGACTGAGACTAAACAAACTGAATGGTCACAGTACAGGACTGATCTCTTAAATGTCCCACAACAATCGGGCTTTCCAAATACAATCACATGGCCCACTGAACCGTCATAAGGAGAAAGACATGGCTATTACTTACACTTGGACGATAAACAGTATGTCCACAATGCCCACCCCAGAACCAGATTTTGTGGTAAGGGTAATGTGGACACTAACAGGTACAGACGGTACAAACACCGCAAGTATTGACGGCGACAGTACGTTTTCACAGGAGGGTGAAACCTTTACACCATACGCGAATCTAACAGAAGCGCAGGTTTTAGGCTGGGTGCAAGACGAGCTTGGTGAACAGGGAGTTGCCAACACTCAAGCGAATGTGGAAGGGCAAATCAACTCTATGATTACTCCTCCCGTAAGCCCCACTGTAGAACCCCTACCGTGGTCATAATTTAAACTTAAACATAGGAGACTCGTAATGGGAAAAAATGAAAAGACCCCAATTACAGTCAACGACACAGAATACTTTGTCGAAGACATGACGGATAAACAAAAAGCAATGCTAAACCATGTAAACGATCTAGGGCGTAAAATGGACAACGCTCAGTTTAACTTGGACCAGCTTGCGGTAGGCCGTCAGAAGTTTGTTGAACTCTTGGCGGACGCTTTGGAAAATCCAGAGGAAGTCGAAGAGGCAGAAGTTGTAAACTAGGAGTGCTAAATGCCACTGACCAAACTCCAGTTCCGTCCCGGAATAAATAGGGAAACCACATCGTACTCTAATGAGGGCGGTTGGTTTGATATGGACAAGGTCAGGTTTCGTTTTGGCTTTCCAGAAAAAATCGGTGGGTGGGAGCCCAGTTCTTCCACCTACTTTTTGGGCACATGCCGTGCGTTGCACCCGTGGGTCGCCTTAAACGGCGAACGATACTTGGGCGTAGGTACGCACCTAAAGTATTACATTAACGAGGGCGGTGGGTATAACGATATTACGCCTATTCGTGCAACTACGGCTGCGGGGGACGTGACGTTTTCAGCCTCGGCTAATACGTTGTCTGCGGGCATTAGTGCGCTTGACGATACTATTCCGCTTACAAGCGCGAGCGGATTTCCGGATTCCGGTATTATTAAAATTGGTGCAGAAATTATTAGCTACGCCAATATCTCCAGCAATACTCTAGTAGGTTGTGTGCGGGGTATTCGTAGCACCACGGCTGCGGCGCATTCTTCTAGCGCAGCCGTTACTTGCTCCACAATTATTGTAACCGACACTGCTCACGGGGCGTTAGAAAACGACTTTGTTACGTTTTCAGGGGCAGCTACGTTAGGCGATGCTGTTACGGCGGTAATATTAAACCAAGAATATCAAGTCGTTTACGTTAAGAACGCCAGCAGCTACTACATAAACGTTCGCTCCGTTGCCTCTATTTCTTCGATCACTACCTCGGGCGGAATAGATGACACGCTGGTCTTTGCGTCTACGAGCGATAGTGGCAATGGTGGTTCAAGCGTTGTGGGCGCATATCAAATCAACACGGGCCTTGATACTACAATCACCGGCACTGGCTGGGGCGCGGGATCGTGGAGCCGTGGAACATGGGGCAGTGCAGCGTCGTTGTCGGCGTCGGGTCAAACCCTTCGTATATGGTCGCACGACAACTTTGGTGAGGATTTACTTATTAACGTGCGCGATGGAGATATTTTCTATTGGGATAAAAGCACGAACGCTGTTTCTCCAATGGGTCGGGCCGTGGAGCTTGCTTCGTTGGCCGGGGCTAATACCACGCCCACGATTGCCAAAAAAGTTTTGGTATCTGACCGTGACAGGCACATTATAGCGTTTGGTTGTGATAGCCAGACCAATCCGGGGGTACAGGATCCGTTGCTTATTAGGTTCTCGGACCAAGAATCTCTAACCGATTGGGCGGCAACGGCGACGAATACAGCGGGTGACTTGCGCCTTGGTTCTGGGTCCGAGATTATCACTGCTATCGAAACGCGCCAGCAGGTTCTTGTATATACGGATGTATCACTACATGCGATGCAGTTTTTAGGACCCCCGTTTACGTTTGGGATTAACACGGTATCTGAAAACATTACGATTGCGGGGCCGTTAGCGGCGATTGCGGTTGAGGACAATGTGTTTTGGATGGGTGCTGAAGAGTTTTATGTGTATGGCGGTGCGGTACAGCGGTTGCCTTGCACGGTTCGGGACTATGTGTTTAGCGATATTAATTCTGACCAGCTTGAAAAGGTTACGGCGTCTACCAACACGGCGTTTTCTGAGGTTTGGTGGTTTTATCCGTCTGCTTCCAGCAGTGAGAATGACCGTTATGTGGTGTATAATTATCAGCAGCAGATTTGGTACTATGGTTCGATGGCTCGCACGGTTTGGTTGGATCGAGGCGTTGAGGATCTGCCTGTTGCGGCGGGAACGGATCATGTGTTGTATTTCCACGAGCAGGGTTTTGATGACGGCAGTACCAACCCTGCCAGCGGCATAAGTGCGTATATCGAAAGTAGTCAGATGGACATTGGCGAGGGCGAACAGTTTGTGTTCTTGCGTCGAATGATTCCTGACTTAACGTTCCGAGACAGTACAAACGAAACGCCGCAGGCCACGATGACGTTGAAAGCTAGGAATTTTCCGGGCGGCAACTACCTGCAAAGCAACTCCAAGATTGTGGAAAAGACGGCGTCTGTTCCGGTGGAGCAGTTTACCGATCAGGTGCATGTGCGTTTGCGAGGTAGATCGTTTGCATTTAAGATTGAAACGTCCGACACGGGCACAACATGGCGGCTGGGTTCACCGAGAGTGGATGTACAGCCAGACGGGATGCGTTAATGTCTCGTAATCTTGTTCTTCCATTCTTTCCGGTAGCTCCGACGCAATACGATCAGCAGTATCTTGCGGAGGTGGTGCGTTCGTTTGCGGTGTATTTGGAGCAGATGCAGAATCCGGGAGAGGGTCGCAATACTTTTGCGGTGTTTACAAATCTTCAAACAGATGACAGCGGGTTGGAGCCGGGGGCTATCTTTAACCATGACGGTTATGTTAGAGTGCCACTAGCTCATTCTCCCTATGTTCGTGGTTCTTTAGCCACGGGCGCTGTTGGAACAGTAACGGTGACAACGACATGACAATTACAATGCCAGATGGCTCGCGCTGGAAACCTTCTTCAAGTTCTGATATGGTGCATTGTGTAAACTGTGATAACGCAGTTGACACGCCAGAAGAGATTGCAAGCTACCCTGATGGTAACTGCCCAGATTGTGGACAGGCTTGGACAGGCGCTGAGAAACGTAGCACGATAATTACTGTGACTGCGCCTGAAGCTATTAGAGGTGAAGCATGAATCTTGGAGCAATACTTGGTGGACTTGGTGGTCTTCTTATACCGGGGGGCGGTGCATTAACTGCGGCCCTTGGTTCTGGGATTGGCAGTTTACTGAGTGGTTCAGACCCCAAGAACGCAATTAAAGATGCTTTGTTGGGCGGCAGTGTGGGCGGATTGTTTGGCGGCGCGATTGCGGGCACCGGAATGGGTCAGCAGGTTTCTGCGGCTATGGCTAAACAGGGATTAGCAAACCCAATGCTTGGTGCAGCGGCGCAAGACGCGGCAAAAAACGAAGCCTTAAAAGCTATCGTTGCGGAAACTGCGAAGGAAGCGGCAACAAGCGGGCTTATGGGCAATCTGCCGTTGTACACATTAGGCGCAGGGGTTCTTGGTGCAACTCAAGATCCTGAAAGCGTTGATCTAAGTATGCCCGAGGGCTATGGCGGAGACTATGACAGGTCAGAATTTTTAAAGGACCTATACCGCAGCCGCTACACAGGACAGTCATTTGATACGTCTGAAGAACGGGATTCATATGACTCTGAGTATGAGCAAAAGTTTGGCTACGACTACGCCCGAGGTGGTTTAATCGAGGGCCCCGGAACGGGAACCTCGGACGATATTCCCGCGATGATATATCAGGACGGACAGCCCGTGCAGGAAGCGGCGCTATCAAACGGTGAGGTTGTGCTGTCTTTAAAGGATTTAAAGAACATCGGAAACGGTGATGCTGAAAAAGCGGGTCAAGTTATTGGCGATGCGCCAAACGGAACTCGTGGAGAAGTTGCAGCAAAAATGTTTGCTTCAATGAACGGATACAAAATGGGGCCACATCATGGTTGAAGAAGTCAAAACAATACAAACCACGGAAATCCCTGATTGGCTTAGAAAATATCAAGACGAAATTCTAACTCGGGCGCAGGCACTAGCCAAGGACCCGGGTTTTGTACTTCCGCAGTATCAGGTCGCGGCTCGTACCCCCATGCAACAGGCGGCAGCGCAACGAGCGGCAGCGGGAGTTGGCTCGTATCTTCCAATGCTGCAAGCTGGGGCAGGAACCGTGGGCCAAGGTGTTGGCGGTATACAAAGCGGAATGCAAATGACGCAGCAGGCGTTGATGGGAGCAAGGCCTTATCAACAGGCGGCGTTGGGCGCTATGCAAGGCGCTATTCCCGGAACGTATGCGGGAGCGTTGGAAGCGCAAGACGCAGCAAGACTGGGCGCAAGAGATATTCGTGGTCAGGCGGCTCGTGGCCGACAGTTTACGGAACGCGGTGCAATGGGATTGGGGGATCTAGCTGCTCGCTCCGCGCAACTTGGAACTGATGCTCTTAGTACATTGCCTGCCTATGGCGAGCGCATGGAAGCGCAGGGTCAGGACATTGCGAGAGCTATTACGGCAGCGTCTGGCGGGGCACGGGAAGGCACTGCCGCATCGCAACGTGCATTGGCCGAAGCTGGGAAGATGGGCGTTGGTGCCGCACAGGCAGGAATAGCGGGATTAGCGGGGGCAGCGGATCGATTTACTCCTGATCAAATCTCCAGCTTTATGAATCAGTACGAAGATACAGCGGTGCAACAAGCGTTGTCGGACATTGCTCGTGCCGGGGAGATTCAAAAACAATCGGTTGGAGCGCAGGCCGTAGGGGCAAATGCGTATGGCGGAGCTCGTCAGGCGATAGCCGAGCAGGAATTGGGCAGGAACGTTCTGGAGCAGCAGGGTCGAACTGCTGCGGGGATGCGTCAGGCTGGATACGAAAGTGCTGCCAAACGGGCGCAAGCTGCTTACGAGAGCGCGTTGGGCCGACAGTTGCAGCAGTCGCAACTTACTGGCGCATTGGGTCAGGCGGGCGCAGGTTCTGCGATGCAGGCGGCTACGGGCGCGGCGCAACTTGGACAGTCGCAAGCGGGTCAAATGATGCAGGGCGCACAACAGGCGGGTGCAGCACAACAACAAGGAACGCAGGCAGGCGCGGCAACAGCGCAAGCGGCAACTCAAATGGGTCTGGCTGGTCTTGGTCAAGCCGGGCAACAAACAGGGCAGGCGGCGCAAACTGGGCTGGCGGGTGCACAACTCGGAACGCAAGCAGCGGGTCAAGCTGGGCAGATGGGCATTCAGGCTGGTCAAACTGGAATGCAAGCCGCGCAGCAAGCCGCAGGTATCGGGCAAAACATCGGTCAGCTTGGAGCGCAATACGGCCAGCTTGGGCTTTCTGGAGCAGGGCAGATGGGACAAATGGGTCAGGGTCTTGGATCTCTGGGTATGCAGCAAGCGCGTTTGGGTGAAGCCTATCAGGGTCTAAACATGAACGACATTAACCTGTTGTCTTCGATGGGTGCTCAAGAGCAAGCGCAGCAGCAAGCTATTCTGGATGCGCAGCGTCAGACACAATACCAGAATGTTATGTCGCCATATCAGCAACTGGGCTTCTACTCAGATATTTATCAGGGTATGCCCACGGCGCAGTCCACGTTTATGACGCAGCAAAGCCCGTCTCCGAATCCGTTTACGCAAGCAGCGGGAATTGGATTGGGCCTATACGGCATGTCTCGCAATTAGGAGTTACTATGAACGTTGAAAACAGAAAGCTCTTTGCAAACCGTGACGCTCGTAAGCGCCTTGCAGAAATGGGTGGAATACTAGCCTCATCTCCTGAGTTAATGGGCGAGGCGATGAAGTTTGCTAATGGTGGCACTGCTCGTGAGAGAGCGATTTCTGGGCAGGGCGCGTTGGATCAATTTGCTTCGTCCGGTATGCAGCCCCTTGATTTTAGCTTGCAAGATTTAGACCGTGATTTGGGCAGCAAGATGCAGGCTTTAGATGATCGAGTTCAAGGTCGAATCGTTAGTTTTCTTGGAAGTTTATTTGAGGTGGTTGGGAATAGGATTTTTCACACTGAGTCCGGTGTGGAGATCGAAGAGCCCAATCTGAAAACAGAAATTCTTACTCAAGGCGAGCGGGTTGCGGAAGAGGACATGGCTATGGCGCAGCCCGTTCCGCAAGGACAGCCTCGTGTGTTTGCACAACCCGAAGTAATGCTTCCTGAAGCGAAGCCTGAAGTAATGTTCCCTGGTGAGTTATCCAGACCGTTCGTTCCGCAGAAAGATGCGGAGCCCGAAGGACGAGCAAATCCGTATGTTCAAGCGATGATAGACGCTGGTTTAAGCGAGGATCCCGTTACGTTTGATCCACAGGGGTTGATGTCCCCTCCAATGTACGATGTATCCCGTTTAGCGGCGCCTAAAATAGACGACAGAAGCGGCTTAGAAAGATTAGACGCGGAGTTGGAAGCGGATCCTGAGAACATCAAGGCTAAAGTGGTTCGGTTAGGTCAATCCGGAAAGCGGGCGGCAGAAATTGCAAACGCATTGGGTCGCCCCATACAAGAAATATTAGACATTGGTTTGGGGCTTGCCGCTCAGGGGACGGTTGAAGTAGGAGCGTTGGCGGCGGATCTTATTGCCGTGGTTCAAGGTGCAGTCGTAAACAACCCTGAGTCCGCAGAGTTTTACGCAGGCATTGCTCAAAACCTAAAAAAGTTTGGGGACGAATCCTACTATGGCGAGGGGGATATACTACCTCGTATTTCAAACACTGATTTACTTCGAGGAGATCTTGGTCCTTCCGAAGCAGAACAATTGGCGCAACAACGCGAACAAATTAGAAAGGATTCTCTTGCTGCGACGTTAGACGGAGATGATTCTTTGTTTGCAGAAGGCGCACCTGTTGAGTTCCTTCCGGAAGGAGCAACGGCGGCGTTTCCAAGAACGACTTCTGTTACATCCGTCGAAGGCTCTATGACAGCGCCAGGAATGGCGCAAAGTGATTTGCCAGAAATTAATGTAACGCCTTCCCCTATTAGAACAATGTCGGGACCTGGATTAACTCTACCTCCCCCTCCACAAGGAAGAGTTGGAGATATGCCTATTGACGAATTAATAGATTTTAGATCTCCAGAAGTTGCTTTGGGATCTGAAAATTTATTAAAATTTAGAACAAACGCCTCGGCAATAGAAAATGAAATGGACAAAGTTCTTGACCCAATTGTTCCATTCAACACCGTAGGTGGCAAGGCCACGGCACTAGGGGAAGAGACGCAATCCCAAACAGAAACTCTTGACGCACTCGTGGAGGAAAGTCCGTTGCAAAAAGACGCGCAAACGGTCATCGACGAGGCGGCAGGAAAAACTGATGTTACGCCTGACCCATCTCAAGGTGATGACATTGCGCCATCTGTCGTAGAAGATATTGTTCGTGAGCCTCAAGGTCCCGAAACCGTGCGCCCAAAAACTCGACCTGGAGGTCTTGAGGTTATTAAAGACGCTGAAGCTATTGCGAGCAATATTGACAGTACGCCTGAACAGAAAAGTAATGAGTTAGCTAATGCAACTCTTAGCGGAGTGACTGGAGAAAAGCTTGATCTAGGCCCAAAAGAATCGGTTGCTGCTTATCAGAAGTATTTTAGTGATCTCCTTGGAGTAAAAGACAAGGACAAAGAAAAAGAAATGTGGCACAACATGGCAATGATTGGATTTGCTATAGCCGCGGGAGAAAGCCCGAATGCACTGGCTAACATAGCCAACGGTATGCTTGCAGGCACGAAGATGATGAAGGAGGATCGAGCATCCGAGCAAGCGCGTAAAGATGAAATTGCCCAGCTATCAATAGCAGAAGCCAACGCGGATCGTAGATTGGACGCAAGACTCCGGAGTGCGGAGCGAATTGCAGGTATGCGAAGCAGTGGAACTGGATCTTTTGCTACACCAGATCGTATGTTTAAATCTGTATTAGACAACACGATGAGTGCGCTGTCAGCACAAGTGGAAGACGGCACTATGACTATAGAAGACGCGAATCGCAGCGCCTTCGAAGCTGCATCTAAAGCTTTCCCTGAATCACAATTTGCAAGGACTTATACGGATGATACTGTTGATCCTAAAAAATCACAGGTATCGGCGTTAATCCAAACCCTTAAAACCGACGGTGTCTCCGATGAAAAAATTAAATCTCAACTAATTGAAGCAGGTCATGATCCTAAAACATATGGTTTAATTTAATGGCAGAAGAGAACCCGTTCTTAGCTTTATCCGCCCCGACGGAGAATCCTTTTTTAGCTTTGACTTCGGAAGATATGGACGAAGAGTCGGATCAAACGGTCATCGGGTCGATAGCCCGTGGCGCTGGTGCGGGTATCGTAAACATCGGTCAAGGTTTGACAGAACTGGGAGCAGCGGGTCTAGCGTCCGCTGATCTAATAGAAGACGGAGCCCAACAGAAGGTCACTGAAACCTTTGAGGGCGTGAAAGACAGTTTGGGCTTAGTGCCAGAACGCTCCGCAGGTAAAGTCGCAGAAGTTATTACAACATACGCAACCCCTGGGTTAGGGGTGTTTAGTCTTGTTTCCAAAGCGGACAAGGCCCGTAAAGCTTTGCAATCAGGGACCGCGATTCCCGCTGCTCGAACATGGTTCGGTAAGGCCGCGCAATCGTTTGGAAGAACTGCGCCCAAAGCTTTGACACAGACAAGAGCGGGTCGTGCTGCTCTGACCACGGCAGGGACAGGCATAGCAGATGTGTTGGTGTCTCCTAGCACCATGACCACCTTGGCAGATAGCTGGGACGCTATGCCAGATCTTATGAGAACAGAAGATGAGTTCGGTCTAACGGGCAAGGAGCTCGCAGCGGTACGGCTGAGAAACAAATTCCGGCTTGGTATAGAAGGCGCGGGCTTTAACCTTGCTGGGGAAGTCGTGCTGCCTGTAGCGGGGGCCGTGATCCAAGGAATTGGCCGCACAGAATTGTCGGGCGTTCCGACTTTGGCTCGTGGCCTGTCGGCTGGAATGAATTACTTAGGGGATAAAGCAAAAGGTTTGTTTCCTAAATCTGCGGACTTCTTAAAGAAGAACTTTACCGCGGATGGGCTGGCACCCAACGAAATAACCACCGCTGTTCGTACCGCGGAAGGCATGACCGAGGCCCAAGAAGCCGCGGCGTCTAAACTTTTACGCGAGTATGAGTCTGCAATCAGCAAAGCTATTCGCCTGCAACGTCTTACAGGTCGGGGCAAGTCCGCCACGCAACGAGCGTACAACGACACAATGGACTTTCTCACAGGCAATATGAGTAAGGATGACTTTACTAAGGTTTATGGTGCCAAGGCCCGGACTGCTGTGGATAACATGCGCAGTAAGATCGATGATCTAAGCGTAGAGTTCGAAACCTCTGTTCGCTCTGCTCCAAACCTTGATCCTGCCCGTCAGGATGAACTTCTCCAACAGTTTCAAAACAATCAGGGGACATACATCCGACGGCTGTACGAGCTACACTTGGATCCAAAGAAGTTTCAAGACGTAAACCCAGCGTCCATGCCTCAGTACAAAGAGGCCAAGCAACAAATTATAGATGTCATCCAAACTCGGACCCCGACCATTGATACTCAGACCGCGGACCAACAAGCCACGCAGTTTATCAACGACATATTTAACAAGTCTTCAGTCAACTCCTTTGGTTTGACGCCAGAGGCGGCTGCTAGACAGGCTGGTTCTGGTGTGGCGAAAGGCGCGAAGGAAGTGGTAGGGCGCACCTCGCTGTTTAAGTTGGCAGACGGAATGTTAAAAGATCGTTCGGCGTTCTTGGAACAAGCTCCTGTGCTGCGGGAAATGATGGGCGAGGTTCGTAATCCAAAGGAGGCGTTCCTACGCACAGTGGACAACATGTCCACTACGATGGCTTCGCAAAGATTGTTTGACTCGATCAGCAACACCGCACAGTCTGCCTCGACCCCAGGGCAGGTTCAGTTCTTTGATGAGGCCGTTCAAAAGATGAACGCAGGCGGTCGGCCCTTTGCCATCAACGGAAACAATTTGACTGATGATCAGGTCAAAGTTCTTACGGAAGAGTTAAACTATACCAAGATGGGTGAGTTTGATTCGGAGAACGTGTTTGGTGGTAAGTATGGATCTTTGTCTGGCAACTACGTTCCGACAGAGATTGCTAATAGTTTGACTACACCAAGTCGATCACAGTCTTTTGTGCAGGATGCCCTTGCTGTATCCTTGCAACTCAAGGGTCTGTCCCAGATGACGAAGACGGTTCTTAATCCGTTGTCACAGGTTCGTAACTTCTTGTCGAACACCTTTGTTGTGGGGGCAAACGGATTGCTTGGCCGCAACATGGGCATCTTTGAGAGCGGGCAAGTGCTGGTAGCTAACGCGGTGGACAGCCCAGAACAGTTCCGGTTGCTCAAGGCTATGCAAGACGAAGGCGCCATCGGTCAGAACATCCAACTCAACGAACTTAAAAAGTTGATGCAGGAGCAGACTGAAGAAGGTGTATCCTCTCTTCTTACTAAAGGCGGAAGTTTAGTTCGCAAGACCCCGGTCATTGGCACTGGGGTAAAGTTTATGGAAAAAACTTACCAGTTAGGTGACGACTACTGGAAGGTGGTGGGTGCTCTTGGCGAGAAAGCTCGGTACGGCGCAGCGATGCGTAAGGCTGGTATTGACATAGAGAATGTTAACCCCTTGATTCAAGATGCGTTCCAGAAAGCTGGGTTAGCGCAGCGAACCTCTTCTATCGCGGGCACAGACTTTGGCAACATGCTGGCAACAGACTTGGTCAAGCAGACCATGCCTACATATTCTATGGTTCCTGAAGTCATTAAATCCCTGCGTCGAATCCCTGTTATGGGTAACTTTATGGCGTTCCCTGCGGAAATCATTCGTACTTCTGGCAACATTGTAAACCGAGCGGTCAAGGAACTAGGGTTTAAGGCTACCCCTGAAATGATTCAAGCCATGGGTGAGCAGCAGGCTAGAGCGTTCGCTCGTCAGGTGCGTGGCATTGGGGCCGAGCGTCTTACGGGTTACATATCTATGGCTACGGTTGCACCTGTTGCAATGCGAGACGCGGCGCATAACATCTTGGGCATTACAGAAGCAGAAGAGGATCTTCTGGAAAAGAACAAGCCGTTCTGGTCTGTCGGTAACACGATGATGTACTTAGAAAAACCAGACGAAGACTTGAACGCTGACGTTGTTGATCTGTCGTACATGCTTCCTTATGAGTTTATGTTGGCTCCTGCCCGAGCCGCCGCAGAAGTGTACCAAGAGAAAGGTGAGATCGGGGCCAACGAGGCAGAAAAAATTGGTTTCGCTGCGATTGAAGCGTTCAAGAAGTTTTCGGAGCCGTTTGCATCAGAGGCTTTGGCAACGGAACGTCTTGTTGATGTTACTATCCGAGACGGTAAAACCCAGACTGGCGCCGAAATCTATGAGCCCGGTGAACTTTGGGGGGACAAACTATCTAAGTCCTTGGTCCATGTAGCGGGAGCCTTCGTCCCTGGGATCGTGGAGCAGGCTTACACCGTCAAAGGTGGAGAGATTGTTTCTGGCAGATTAAACCGCGCAATCACAGGTGAGCCCGGAAAGACTGGTGATCCGTTTACGGTGGCGGAAGAAGCGGGCACGATGCTTACGGGTCTTCGTCCCTTGAAGATTAACATCGGTCGAAGCTTGGGATACGATGCTGGTGCATACTCCGCGGACAGGTCCAGTGCGGTTCAGATCTTTACAAAGGTTGCGGACGACAACGACGCTACAGTAGAAAGCATTCTGGATGCGTATGTTCAAGCAAACACGGCGAAACGGCGGCACCAAGCTGTCTTAAAAAGTAAAATAGATGCTGCAATGGATGCTGGGATGACTCGGGCTCAGATTTTTCAAGCATTTAAAGAAACCCCAGTGTCTCGAAAAGAACTACGGAATATTCTTAGCAACCGATATGACCCAATCAAAGTCAGTCGGTCATTGATTAGGGAAGTTGCCCGAGAGGTGAACGTTAAAAAAGAAAACAGGATACTTCAACGCGTTCCCAAAAAAGAAATAAATGAAGTTCGTAGATCTCTACTAAATACTGAGATAGTTGAGACTCGACAACCTACAGACAATCCTTTTATTGCTCTCAACACTTCGGCCCCCGCTCCACAACCCACGGTTCCACAGCCACAGCCTAGTGAGACTTTTGTAGGGCAAGCGACGGATACGATTAGCGGATTAGCGGATCGAGCAACGACTGGCGCAACAAACTTATTGCAGCGAGCTCAGTCTCTAGCTCCGTCAGTCTTGGGCAGTGATCCAGCGGCGCAGGCTGCTAACGAAGAAATCCTACGCCGCCAACAACGTCAGTAAGCTTCGACGGTTACCTTAACACCGTTGCCGCCAAACAACCGTACCAATTCATCGGCTGAAGACTCTACTTCTCTCAGAATCTCTTCGTCGTCGGTCAAGGCTGCTAGGTTCAGCGCCTCTCCTACGAAGTCCATCAACGCGTGAACCTGTAACGGGTGCATTTGTTTCAGGCCTAGTGTCGGCATATCATCATCAATCATTCGATTTCTCCCCAATCATCTTTAATATCTACGTCAATTTTAGAAGGGACCTTGAGCGGTATACCTGTTTCCATGATGTCCTTTATCTTAGCAGCCTGTTCTTGGCTCTCTATGTTAAAGCATAACTCATCATGAACCGTGAGCATAGGAGTAAGTCCCTCGTTGTAACAATCACGCATCGCCTGCTTTGTTTGGTCGGCTGCTGATCCTTGGATCAAACGGTTGAGTGCCTTGTATGTGAACGCTCGTTTGATGTCCGATCCGTACTCCTTCTGTGCATCGTCGTGAGACATGGCTTTGCCCACTCCGAACTTCTTAGGCTCCCACAAGGGGAACCTGCACTTACGGCCTAGCAGAGTGCGTATATGACCGTTCTTGTCAGCCCTCTTGGTTGCCATGTCCGCAAGCTGCTTAACAAACGGAACCTTACTGCGGTGCCGCTTGATTAAATCCTTGGCATCATCCGAAGCAATGCCTAGCTGATCGGCCAGTTTGGCTACGCCCATGCCGTACATAATCCCCAGGTTCACAGTCTTGGCTTGCTTACGCGTGATCCCTGCAAGGTCCGCCACCATCTGGTGCAGATCAACATCACCACTGTTGAACTCATCAACCACATCATCCACCACATGACTGCGCAACTCAGACGGAACGCTCGCTGCGAAGTGAACCAATAACCTCGGCTCTTGACTCGAGTAGTCAAACGATCCCCACTTCATTCCCTCTTCCGGAATAAACAATCCGCGGATCATCTTCTTGATGTCCGGATCACGAGCGGGAATCTGTTGTAGATTAGGGTTGGATGACGAAAACCTACCCGTAACCGTGCCGCCCTCATCCCTACGGGTAGAGTGGAGCTCCGTATGAATACGTCCGTTGTGCTCGTGCCGCAGAATGCTGTCGATAAATGTAGCGTCTGCCTTGTCAAACTCACGCAGCTTGACCAGTGATTGGCATATCTCAGCGGGGTGTTCGTTCAGAAATGACTTGGTAAAGGACGGCGCACCTTTCTCCGTGGTAAGGTATTCCATACCTAGCTTGTCAAACATCTTCTGGATTGAAGCGGATGCCCAGATGTCCACCTCCATCCCTGCTTCTTTCTCAATCTTATTCCTCAAGAGTTTCGATTGCTTACGAATCAGCTTCTTGTTTTGCTCTGCCTTGTCCAGATCAACGCGCACACCGTTGGTCCGCATGTCCAACATGCAGGGTATCAACCCGTTCTCAATATCCCAGATGTGCCAGAGTTCTTCTTCCTCTAAACGTATCTTTAACGCCTCCCACAGTTTGAGCGTAGCAACCGCGTCCTGCTCGGCGTAGGCCCCCACATATTTGGGCGGAAGCTTGTACATCCCTGACTTAGGATCAACGCCCCATTCCTTGGCCGCTGCTTGCAGAAGCCGTTCGTTCTTTCGCATGGACACAAAATCCCGAGCCATGGAATCAAGACCAAATGACCAACGGTTCTCATCCACAAGTGCCCCTGAGATCATCGTGTCGATAATCCTACCCTTGATCTCTATGCCCTCGGCTCTCAGCCAACCCGCATCGTAGGTTGCGTTGTGCATAATCACGTTCATGTCAGGCACAGACATCTGTTTCTTGAGCCACCGCAGGGTAAACTTGGGGTCTAGGTTATGAGAATTCTCGTGCCGGATAGGAAAGTATCCTTGGTATTCTCCCGCTGCCACCGCAATACCTATGATGTGGCCGTCCTTACGGGCCCACCCTGGGCCAAGAGTCTTGATGTTGGGATCATAGGTTTCCAAATCCACGGCCACATTCTTGTACCCTGTTAGGTCAGGGTAGTCCGGAGGAATGTTCCAGTCAGCATCTATCAGATCCAACTCGTTCTTAATCTGGTGGTGCAGCGCACTGCCAAAGAGATTATCTTGCATTCTTTTCACGCATCCTTTGGATGATTTCTTTGTGCCGAGGTAATAAAAGAGACGGTACGTCTTTCTTATCCCGGTCTATGTGCTCCGAGCCCAGGGCACTATACCCAGCCTTGTCCACCCAAGAATCCTCGTGGTCAATGTTCTCAACCAAACGCGCACTCTTTACCCAGTCCATCATCAATGCGACATGCGCAGCGGTTACATGGCCGTGGCTCTTTAACGCTCCGCTGATAATAATGTTCCACCCCTCCGCAATCCTGCCATGATTGTGGTACGCATCACCGTAATCCTTGGCCCTCTGACCGTTGATCAACTCTTTGGCTTTGTCTAAGACTTCATCTCGTTTCATAGCGTGTACCTGTATTTGTTGCTGCTCTGTAGAATGTACAACGTGTGCCTTGCTCTGGTCACCCCGACATAGAACGCTCGATGCTCATCGTCTGGGTGGTCACTGTTCACACACGCTGCGGTGGACGCCGTATATACGACGCAGTTATCATCTTCCCCGCCCTTCATAGCATGGAAGGTGGACAGCTTAATGCGTGGCTCGGACAGTAAATCGTCACCCCTTCGCATCATAGCTACGATATACTCTCTTTCAGCTTTGCCAATCCTTAATACTTCCGACGCAGACTGTTCGGCCCCCACCAACAACCCATAATCTTTTTGCAGTTGCTCCATGGTGAGCTCCGCATCAGTTGCTAAAGTATCTAGCATCTGAGTGGATCCTCGTTTGACAACAGCGTTCTGCCCCTGCTTTGGGACAGACGAATATAAGTCCTTGATCCTTTGCAGTGACACCGTCTTGTCCGCGCAAAGATCCTGCCAAGTAAAGATGTTTGCAACCAAGGTAGGAGACACACTGGGCCGTCCCTTGATGGAGTATTTAAACCCCGCCTTCTTTATGTGGTCCGCCAAGTCCGTAACATAGCTGTTGGTCCGAGCCATGATTGTCCACGACCCCTCGTACAACGGGATGTCATCCAAGTGATAAACAAACTCGACCTTCCCCTCCTCGTCACGCGAATCAAACTCCTTCTCGTGCCGTCCGGATATACGTTCGGATATACTGTTTGCCAAACGATGCACGGCCTTGGGGATACGGTAGGATTTCTCCAGAACTTTTACATTGTTTGAACTCTCGTTAAACAAATCAACATCGACGCCCGTCCACCTGTGAATAGCTTGGTCATCATCCCCTGCAATAAACACCTGATCGGCATTGTCCGCTATCTTCTCAGCCATCCGCCATTGCAGCGGAGTAAAATCTTGGGCCTCATCAATAAACAAGAAGTCTAGGCTCGGCGCTTCCCCCAACGGAATGTACTTCTCGATCATGTCCACAAAGTCAAACTTGTTAGTCGCCGCCTTGTACTCTTCGATCTGCTTGGATAACTGCACAAGCTTCGGGAAAAACAAATCACGGTCCCCCGCATCATTGAACTCACGTTTCAGATCAATCATCCGCAGCCGAGCTCGGTTCTCCAGTTGCAGATACTTGGACCCTGATCCTCCAATCGTGGGCAAAGACAAGCCATCCTCTAGCGACATACGCATCTTACCCTCAAACGTCAGGCCGAGCTCCCGTCCTATGTTGTCGTAGTCTTCTTTGGTCATGATGTCTTGAGGCTGCAACCCCAGTCCATGAAACCCGAACGAGTGGCTCGTCTTCATAAACGGAAAGTCTTTTGGCTCCAGGTTAAACTCAGCACAGGCCCGAGCAACCATCTCCTCGATGGCTTTACGCGTAAACGAGATCACGCCGATCCTCGACGGGTGCGTTCCTTTTTCCAACGCAGCTTTGATCTGCTGTATCAGGTAGTAGGTCTTGCCTGTCCCTGGAGGACCGAGCACCAGTTCCGCTTTAGGTATCATACTCTTTGCCCCTTGGTCTTGAGTTTACCCAATCTTCAACCTCGGACAGAACCCAACGGCTAGAGGACCGCTTGTTTGTTTCGTCCCCCAGAACAATGGGCTTCGGAAAGTTATCTGTAGTCTGCGCTAACTTGTAGACGTAGGATCGCGACACACCCAATAGGTCCGCAACTTCCCCCACTCGGAGCAAGCGATTAGAATGGGATGTCATTTGATATCTCCTTCACAGGCAATTCGGTTTCATCTTCTTCAAAAGCAGGGACATACCAACATCGTATCGTTGTCCGCTGCCCTTTCTTTTTAGTAACATGTTGGATCCCATTGTCCCCGCCCATGTCCCGTATCATCTGGATAATGTGCGCTCGCGTCTGACCAACAAACCTTCGATGGTGCAGATATTCCAACAGGCCTTCCAACTTAAACTTCGTTACACCACCATCGGTCCACGGTTTATTCATCTCGATTTCTTCTGGAGCCATGGCGCGAATGTGACTGGTGCAGTAGGAAAACAAGTGCTCCTTAAACTGACCCGCAATCGTCTCCTCATACGGCACATCGATGTACGTTGCTTGGCTCATCAAACTGTTGACCATCTGCTGCCACTTCTGTGGCTTAGTAGTCGGCGGCATAAAGTTACATTGCTCCATGCAAGCTCGCTGCCACAGCGTTTGATTCTGCAACTGCTCTGAGCCCAACTGAATCCGCAACCCGTTTACATCCATGAAATATAACCGAGGCTCAGACAACATGATCGTAAGCCCACCAACCTGCGGCGCATCAGGCGCATCATCGCTGATCCCGTGCTTTGCCAAGACGCACAGAGATGGATCGCAGTATGACTTGAACGGTTCGTCCTTACAGGTATACCCCCAGTCTTTCTTCTCGTGCTGTTTGATTACGGTCAGCACCTCTGAGGATGGAAGGGGCGGAGAGAATAACGTGCGGTTGTATTCCTCCAGGGAGGCTTGCCAACTATCCGGAAACTTCTTCTTGCAGTACACGCCTATGAAAAACAAAAGCTTGTTCCTCGGCTCGCTCTGTGGCCCGTCCGAAAAGATGTTGCGTATGCAGGGAGGACCATCGTCGAAGTGTTTGCGAACCTTGGTCGTGCTGCGCAAGGCTTCCAAGTCAGCCAACTCAACCCGGTTCTTTTCCACCGCATCCAAGAACTCATCCAGTTCCATGGCTTCGCCGTTGGGATTGTAGCAATACCGCTGCGGGGTTTCCGCATTGAAGTACGGCATGTTTATAAAGTTTCCAACATCACCGCGCTCGGCAATGATCGTGTCCTGCTTTGGAAAAATCTCAACGCCACTGTGCCCAAGCATGATCGACATCTCGGTCAGGTATTCTCGGACCACGGCTGCTTGCTCCCACTCCTTTAGAAACAAATAGAGATGGGCGCCTCCGGATTTAGATCTGCAATGCAGCAGCGGAAGCTTGAGCTTCTGGATCTTGTCCTGCATTTCTTTCTGGTTCAGATCATAGACATCCACATCTATAGCACCGAACCGACATTTATTGTCTTCGTTGATCGGGATAGCCCCAACCCCCTGCTCACCCTTGATGTGCGCTTTGACTAGCGCCTCGGTCAACGGCTCGCGGATAATCTTACTCTTTGAGTCTGCCTTACCGTTCCGACCTATCCGACCTACGGATGTCGTGCCGTGAGCATTCTTGGCTCCGGCAAACGCGGCAAGCAGTTTTTTAGATTGTGACATTTACTGCTCCCAAGTGAAAAGGGAGGCGGATACCCGTCCGCCTCCCCAAGGCTGCTAGAAGGGGATTTCATCATCCTTCAATGGAGGAGTGGGAGTGGAAGCCCCTTCCTCCGGTGCAGCTTTCACTTCGCCCGCAGCGACACTGTCGCGGAAGGCTTTGGCCTCAAGCATTAGGTCACGGCTCTCAACCAACCCGACCTTTTCGATCTGATAGTTGAACCATGTACCTTGGTCATTGCTCTCTTCAACAGTGCTGAACTTCCAGATCGTAGCGAACAGGGGTGGCAGAACCATCTGCCCTGTCTTTGGATGCTTAACCTTTTGCATCGCAATCTGGGTCTTCCAACGACGGCTGACCTTCAACTGGCTAGACTTCATGTCGATCACAACAGGTTGCGTGATCCCGTCCTCTCCAATTAGCAAGCAGAAGTGCTGATCTGATTTGACCAACTCATTGCCGTTGGGCAGGATCTCCTTGGATCCCGAGCGGGAAGTCTGTTGCAACACAGGATCGGTTGCAGCAATCTCTCCTTGGAAACCACCACCTTGATCCCGAGGCACGAACTCCAGGTACTTAACAGTCTGGTAGCAGGGAATGACAGTAACCCCGTCCTCTCCTGTGAACAGTTCCATGGTGACGTTGTTAAACAGATCACCTTGCTCCGAACCCTTGATGTGACTGGCCTCGCGCTTGTTAAGCTGCGGGGACATCGCTTGCAGAATACGAACAAACGGGATCTGCATTTCAGAACTGTCAAAGGCGGCGCCTTCTCCAGCAAACTCTAGGATGTCATCCATGACATCTGTGCTTAACTCTGCACTTTTTTTCTTAGCTACGGCACCCATATTACTTCCTCCGGATTTGTGCTGTATTGGAAATGAAAGCCCCGAACAGATCGAGATCAATCGGCTTACCTTCTATCACGCGCTCCTTAACGAAGGCTTTGAGTGTAGAAGGGTGAACGTGGGTCTTGGTCTTCGGATCGAAGCCACGCTCTTGCAGCAGTCCGACAACGTCGCCCGCCACATTATCCTCGCCCTTACCAAAGGACACGGTAATGTCATTCTTGATGATGTCATCCAAGCCATTGGACCGAAGCCAATCAAACGCGGCCTCTTTGTTTGCCGCAGGTATTGACGCAGCAACAATCATCTTACGCTCCACAACAGAGCCGTCCACATCCAGACGCTCGACGCCCATCTCATCCATTAAGGCGGGGATGTTCTCGACCGAAAGCTTGTGCTTCTCTTGCTTCATAGCTTTGATGTGGTCCTCCGCATCGCTGATCTCTTTCTCAACAGCGCGAAGTTTGCGAACCAGTTGACTTAACTGCTTTCCGGTTCCAGTATCGACAGACGCGAGCGCCTCCGATTCGTCGTATAAGTCTTCAAATATATCGCTCATAAAGTTTTTCCTCTTCAGGGTTGATTTATCCGGTAGCACCATGCTATCCGTTAGTGGACAATAGTGGAGGTATATAATGGTTGTCAACTACAAATATAAATTACCACCGTTTAATCATCAGGCCGAAGCCTTGGATGACGGGTGGGATCGAATCGAGTTTGGTTTGTTCATGGAGATGGGGACAGGTAAATCCAAAGTTCTAATCGACAACATGGGCATGCTGTATCAATCAGGGCTGATCAACTTCGCCTTGGTCATCGCACCCAAAGGCGTGTATCGCAACTGGGTAGCCAAAGAAATCCCCGAGCATATGTCCGATGATATACCCCATCGCGTCATACGTTGGGTGTCTAGTCCAAACAAAAAACAAACCGAAGAAATGCGCTCAGTCAAAGATAAGTTCAACGGCCTGACCATCTTCGTCATGAACGTCGAATCATTCTCATCTCTCAAAGGTAAGAATGCGGGGGAATGGATGGCTCGTGCGCTGGGCTCAAACGGTATGATCGCAATCGACGAATCAACCACCATCAAAAACCATAAGGCCAAGCGCACCAAAGCTCTAATGAAAATCGCTGCGGGGTTCAAGTATAGAAGACTCTTGACAGGCTCACCCATAACAAAAAGCCCAATGGATATATATTCGCAGTGCGAGTTCCTCCGCCCTGGGCTCTTGGGATATGATTCGTACTACGCGTTCCAAGGACGCTACGCCGTAGTGCAACGCAAGACCATGGGTCAAGCAGCCTTCCAACAAATCATTGGGTTCAAGAATCTCGACGAGCTCACCAACAAGATCGACATGTTCTCCTTCCGCGTATTAAAGAAGGACTGCCTCGATCTCCCCGACAAAATCTACACCGCCAGGTATGTCGGCATGACCTCCGAACAGTTCAAGATGTACGAGGATGTGCGCCGCCATGCCATGGTGCTGCTTGATGACGGTGAGTTGGTCACCGCACCCGCAGTAATCACGCAGATGCTGCGGCTCCAACAGATAATGTCCGGCCATCTAAAGACCGACGACGGTGAGATGCTGTACTTCCCATCCAAACGCATGGATGCCCTGACCGAGATCATGGACGAGCACGACGGGAAAGCTATCATCTGGTCCCGCTTCCGGTACGACATCCAACAGATCACACAAATGCTGAACGATAAGTTTGGAGAAGGATCCGCTGCGGCATACTTCGGGGACACAACCGACGACGAACGCAATGACATCGTCAAGAACTTCCAGAATCCAAACCACCCACTTCGATTCTTCGTAGGTAACCCCGCCACCGCAGGATACGGTCTGACTTTGACCGAGGCAAACCTCGTGGTATACTATGCCAACGACTTCAATCTGGAAACCCGGATCCAATCAGAGGATCGAGCTCACCGGATCGGACAAAAGAACAACGTGACATACATCGATCTGATCTGCGAAGGCAGCATCGATGAACGCATAGTCAAGGCCCTTCGAACCAAGATCGATATTGGCGCCAAAGTATTAGGAGAGGAAGCAAGGGAATGGCTAAGTCTAAAACCCACGATGAAATAATCGAAACCATGGTGGACTATAAGAAAGGACTTCGGACCCTTGATACGGGGGCCAAGGTCCTTGCCGAACAAACAGGCCTAGAGGATGACGTAGCAAAAGCCCTGCTCAAAGGAATGAATAAATCCTACACCAACGTCACACAAATCCGAGGGTACTCCAAAGAAAAGGACTACCAAATCGCAGGCAAAAAAGGCAAATCTAATGAGGCAAAAAAATAACCCCAACCGTTGCAGTGCGAATCCTAGCCGGGTCGGGGTTAGTTAATGAGGGCAAATAAGGCCACAGGCGTGAACCTATTCGAGCAGTAGGTAAAGTATATCAAGCCGTCTCTAATTCAGCAATAGCTTTTCTAATCAATACAGATAGTTGTCGTGCCATGGACCTCTGCTCTGCGTCCGCCAACTTGCGAAGCAGGTCATGATCCTCTTTGATCAAGCCAACATTCTGAAATTGCTGCTTGTCTTTCTCTTTCATCTTCTTACGAGCCATAGCTTGTCCTCCATTTGTTGGTTACTTCTAACCCACTGGAGGACAAGTTGCAAGTTAATCGTTCTTGTGGGAAATCTTTATGCAGCGCCACGGTATCTCGTCCCGCTTGTCCACATAATTAGGAATGCAGTGCGCCGTAACCTCGTCTCCAGGTTCAAGCTCCATCTTCTCAACGATCCTGGTGCCGAAGAACACCCCGTCACCCTCTTCATTCACACCGAACGCACTGTCGGAATGAGTTAGATCCTCTATCAAAACAGTCATCTCTTCCGACTGAAACTTTTTCTTCGTCTCAAAAGTCTGGCTCATAGAGTTCTCCTTTCTCTTCTTGGCTCTTTAAATAATTGAGTTCTTCTACCAACTGCTCGATCCTCGGATCCGCGGTGTCTTCCCACAGTATATCATCGATCTCTTGGTTCAGTTCTTTAATCCGCGTTGGAATGTACGTCAGAAGGTTTTTCATCCTTGCTCCTTGGTAACCCGTATCTTGATTTAATTTGACGCAAAGACTTAACGGTCAAGCCCAAGATGTCAGCCGCATCGTTTAAAGAAATCTCACGTTGCAGCAACTTGTTTAACATCACCGCATCCTTGGATAACGACAACTTCGGACGCCCACCCTTGTTCACCGACGTATGCTTCGTGAACCCGTTCAACGCACTGCTGCTTATCCCACCATTCCAACGCGGATTGTCTGCCTTGTCCTTGATGTTCTGCGCCAACCACGCCTGACGATAAATGTCCTCGTACTTATCACGCTTGTATGTGTTCATATCTGCTTGCCCGTTTCACGAAGGTTCTTAACATATGTATCCAGTTCTTCACGCGCAGCGAATAACTCACGCTGTACATTGGGCCTCGCATCTCTGCGATACCGCTCCTCCTGTAACGCATCAACCTGACGCTTGAGCCAGTTCAACTGAGCCGCTTGGAATGTAGTTAAATCACTGTCACCCATTGCCCAGTCCCTCCGGCCTAATCTTCGGTCGTACCACCCTCGATGGTTTATCGGTCACCTCACAAAACATCATGATGTTGTTGCCGTACAAACTATAAAGCTCATCGTACAACGGCATCGCAATGTCCTGATCCATGACCGCCTGACATTGAGCCTCGTTCTCAAACCAAACCACCGTCTCCATCTCATGGTCCTGCACCTCATAATGCAGGACCAACGCTGTAAAATATTCAATCACGCAACTTCCTCCTCAACACCCCGCAACGTCTGAGCAATATCCTCCAAAGGACCCATGTCCAAACCGATGTTCTCAGCACACCCACGATATCTTGATAACCAAGATGCCATAGCCGTCGCCGCCTGTCTGCGTAATTCTTGTTGAGCATCACTGCTATCAGGATCAAACCGCTCATACCCTCCACCACTCTTGCGTAAACTCACAGGACTGATGAACGTAGGGTACTCACGAACCGATAAACTAACCACCTGATCATTGGTCGTCGTGTCTTGAACCACGATCCTTAGACCACTCGCCATCTGACGAGCCAACTGGATCCGATGTTGACGCGCAGCTTGCGCATCATCCATACCATAGAACCAATCATATGCCTCATGACCAGGCTGTCCACCCAACCAATCCACAAACTCGTGCGGAACAAACATGTTGTTCCCAGATGCCGCTAGATATTCGTCAATAATTCTTTGACGTTCTTTCTTTGGAAAACCAGCCATTTCTTTTCTCCTTATATAGCTGTTTAATTGACCGCCGTGCCTCACCCGAACATACCTCACCGAAAATCTACATGCCCGAACACAACACACCTTGACCGCCTTAGCCTGCCGTACCACACCTCGACGTACCCAGACGCAACTTAACCGACCAGAACCGTGACCGCCTTAACATACGATACCAAAACCAATAAAGCCGAAACACATCTCACCCCGACCGCCTTACCGTGACCATAACTTAACCGAACACATCACACCTCACCTAGAGTGACCCCGACCGCCTTAACACACCCGACCCAACCGAGCCTTATAAGACCCAACCGAACCGCAACATGACCGCCGTAACAAACCCTGACCCAACACAACCCGACACACACCGCCGTACCCAACCTAGACCGACTTACCTTACCTGACCTACCACGCCCAACCCGAACTAAACCACCGTGACCGCCTTAACAAACCTGACCCAACCGGACCGTACCCCGCCCTAACCGAACGTGCTCGACCGCACCTCACCCAGACCGTCTAACCTTGACCAAATGGATGGGGGCTCGCGGCCCCCGATCCTTCTTACGCAACTAAAGTAATATCACGGCGGGATCTCTCCTCCGCCATGAATTGCATCAACTCCTCAGTCTGCTCATCCGCAAACACAGGGTTGTCCATCGCATCCTGCTGAACCGCTCGATCCTCCAACATCAACTCATCCCAATCACTCTGAAATGAACCCATGCTGTCCTCAGTCAGAACTTGGAACGTGCCAAACGATCCTCGGCCCTTCTCCTGTCGGAAGTCTCCAATCCCAACAATCGATCCCGCATTCGTCAACAACGACACAATCGAATACGCACTCAACGTCGGCTGAACATACGCAATGTCAACCTCCGCACACCAACGAGGCAAGTAAGCCCGCGTCCGCATGTCCGGCGTCTTGTTCATGTCCGCAGAGCGAACCATGTCAATCTTCAACTGAGGCTTGCCCCATATCTGAACATGCGTCTGAGGTAAAAAAATCAACCGCTGCACACTCGTCTTCGTAATCCCGTCAGTCTCCAACGCAGCCGTAGCCATCGCGCCCTTGACCCCTGGAGCAGGGAAACATAACAACGTATCCCCAAAAGACTTCTTGTAAACCGAATCACGAAACTCCTGCTCAGGGTTGTGCTTGATCTCTTTCTTCTGCGCCGCAGTCTTGCGACCCCCACCAATCAACAAATCACGCATAGCCTTGCTGCTCATGCTGTTGAAATACAACGGGGTAGTGCCCATCATCCGAAGTTTAACGCGACCCTGCTTCAATGGTTGAATTTCCAATGCAGACTCTTGTGGTGCTTTCTTCGTTGCCATGTGTTTTCTCCTTACTTGGCTTCTAGTTGATAGTAACTTGTTTGTGACATGCGCTCTGCGCGTTAGTCAAGAACTTTTTTTCACAATCCAAACGCCCTCGCGTCCAGACTTCTTTCCAGTGTCCACAATTAAACCAGCCTTGTGTAACTGGGTCATCGTCGCCCGAACAATCGTAAGCTTCAATCCCGTGCGGTCCGACAACTGCTTCGCAGTCCCCGCTCCTCGGTCCAACTCACCCAAGATCTGCTCCTTGCGCGTCAGCTTCTTATTGCTCCGACGCTTGCGCGTCAGCCGTTTCCAAAATTCTCTAATCATTTCTTCTCCTCCTCGATCAACAACTCTTTCATCTTACTCATCACGCCGCCTCCTCTTTGTAAAACTCAGGCAACACCTCGTTGCGTAACTTGTCCGCCATTTGTATATAGAAGGAACTGAACTCTACATCCATTGCCTCCCACAACTCTCCGCCGTGCTCTTCCACACTCTCCTGCGCCCACAGATGTACATGGTGCAAAATAAAATTCTTCAACTGCTCTTGGTTCAACGGTAAACTAGACATCTTCCATCTCCTCCTTAATCTCAGGATCCCACGAACGATCCTCGCCGTGATGATACTCACCCTCAAACATACCACCCTCGTCCTGATAATCAGCCTGAACCTCAATGCCCATCGCATGCAAC
>VMHT01130117.1_pt1 | contig 26290 bp, 38 predicted proteins | sample 4693611 | NCBI WGS metagenome assembly VMHT01 (sample SAMN12280063, study PRJNA550983) | marine metagenome | isolation source: seawater sampled from same location over 5 years 0.02-0.2 micron viral filtrate | place: USA: collected off the coast of southern California halfway between the port... ...
CAGTACTTATGACAGTAGGGGGGGGGGTGTATGGAAATAAAACTCACAAGTTGGGAGAAAAATATCTCATTTGACAAATAAAATAATTATGCTATTATATATACATACTTAATTGAAGGAGATAATTAAATGTCAGGAGCAACAGCAGAGCAGTTTAAAAATTGGAGAGAACACGCAAAAATTTGTTCAGTCCAAAGTTTGAAACATATAATTAAAGATTGCAAAAATGCAGAGGAAGCTATGCGTGGGTGGAATGCAGTCAAGGAAAACTATTATCGTGACCAATATTTCACCTATGTAGACGAATTGAGGTCTAGGTATTTGAAAGGTGTAACTTCACGATTTCCTGATGGTGAAGTTAGGATAGAAAAAACTCACAACTTGGGAGAAAAATAAATCCCATTTGACAAATAAAATACTTATGTTATAGTGTATACATACTTAATTGAAGGAGATAATTAAATGGCAAAGAGAATTAGACTAGCTTGGGAGAACAGTAATCCTGTTCCCTCAAGTAGCAAAAGTGGATACAGAACTTCTTGGAACTTTATGCCCTCAGAAGAGAATAGAAAGACTGTCGAGATGTTTCCTATTATGCGTACAGGTGCATTGAATATGTATGGTATGCAGGACTACTTCCGTAATCAGAGGAACGAGGAACGCAAGGCTCTTGTTGCAAAATGGGAACGTATTAAATTAATGAGAAAAAACTCACAACTTGGGAGAAAAAACAATGAAAGCTGAAGATGTTTTTCAACGTAATGTACAACAAATACTATTAGAGTTTGAAGATGGCAGACGTATTAGTATTATACAAGATAAGAAAAGTGTGGACTATGGACACAACTGCGAAGTGTGGATAGAAGGTCAGGAAGACCCTGTTCGTTTTCTAACTGCTGAACAACTGATTACATATTTACTTGTAAATAAACTAACTGTAAGTTCAGAAAGAACTTGGGAGAGAGATAATGAGAATGCAGAATAAAATTGCCCACATACTAGGCATCTTTACTTGGATAGCTTTATGCTTTGAGCCGTACCTATTGGGCATGGTGTATCCTAAATGGTTTGTAATAATATTTATTGGATTTGCATTTTTTCAAATTATAACGTATAAAAAACTCACAACTTGGGAGAAAAACTTATGAGTATTAATGACGTAACAATAGACATCACAAAGTGTGAACTTAATGATGAGCCAACTGTGTATAGGGCAGAAGATATGCACATACACGGAGAACACGATTGTTGGGATTACTCTACATACTACGAGTTCTATGACAACTACGAGGGCAAGAGACATAGATTTCACGGCTACGAGTGTGGCTTATGTGGCAATCACTTACAAAGTGGTTAAAAAGAATTTGTCATTTGACAAATAAAACACTCTATGGTAGGGTGTTTACATAATAAAAATCAACTTAACAAAAGGAGACTTACTATGATTTTTGATTATTTTAATTATGCTCTCAAGAGCAGAAACTACAACAAAAAGAATGCAAAGCCTGTATTCTTCAACGTTCGTAAGAACAAGTCATTACCTACACAGGTAAGACAGACTGCAATGTTTACTGTTCTTGATAGTGGCTTTACAAGTGCCTACTTTCCAATTACAAACAAGCAGGGCTACTGCCCATTCGTAATGGAGAAAGGTCAGGGCTACGTCAAGCATAAAGAGATGGTAGCTTAAATTACCCCCAACTTGGGAGAAAAAACAACTTATGGGCAACACAATCAAGTGTTGTCCACCACCACTTAGATGGAGAAGCCAATGGCTATTACTACTAAAAATATTATCGCAATCTACAAACTAGCTAAACCAAGCGAGATTAAACACGGAATGACTTGGTATCTCAATGCACTTACTGACTGCAAGGAACTTGCAAACAAACTAGAATTACCCATACATATTGTTGTTGGAGTAGTGGCGGCACTATCGCCAAACAATAAATGGGAACGCAATACACTCAATGCACTTGAGTTATGTCAGGCATTTATTGATGGTCAAGATATGGATAGTGTCAAGGTCAGTACATACAATGCTATGAAGAGAAAGGCTTGGTCTATACTGCAGGATATGCCTACATATGAGGAGACTATTATAATACTCAATGGCAAAAAGATTGTATCATTCTTCCGTAATATTATGGGAGATGAGACAGATATTACAATTGATGGTCATGCTAGAAACATTTACTATAACGATAGGCAGGGCTTGACAACACCTAATACAAGCATTAGAAAGCTAGAGTATTTTGACATACAGAAGGCATACAAGAGGGCTAGTAAGAAGCTAGGCTTGAAGGCTTACGAATTACAAGCTATTACTTGGGTAGCTTGGAAAAGAATACACAACATATAAAACCAACAACTTGGGAGAAAAACAATGAGAATTACTAGACAATCACCTTTTACAGGCGAGTGGAATGAAATGGAACTTAACGTAACTGAAGAAGAACTTCACGCATGGAGATGGGGTACTCTTATACAAGATGCTATGCCTCACCTAACTGATGATGAACGTGAGTTCGTTAAGACAGGTGCAACCCCACAAGATTGGGAACTATTAGTTTTAAGTGATAGAGGAGATAGATAAATGTCTATAAATGAATTGTTAAACTTACCTGATGTGTCAGACCAACAGGAACTACAAGGTGCTGAACTTGACAAGTTTAAAGAAAAATGTAATAAAGTTGAGAGAATATTTAGCAGGGGTGGCATATATGTCTGTCCTGTATGTGATGGCAAAAGTCAGATGTGTGATGATGACTACCAATCACTTGAGTGTGAATTTCAACAACGTAAAATGTTAGGAGATAGATACTATGCGAATTGATATGACAAACTTTCAGAAGATTTCTGTAAAGAAAAATGTATCCAACAAAAAGCAACACAAGCAGAGTTGGAAGTATGAGCGAAGACAACAAAGACGTAACAAAAACTCACAAGTTGGGAGATAAAAATGATAGCTGAAACTTTAATGTGCCTAGCACTTAACGTATATCACGAGGCTAAGAACCAATCTTTGATAGGTCAGATAGCTGTAGCACAGGTAACTATGAACAGGGTACGTGATGAACGATATCCCAACACAGTATGTGAAGTAGTTAAACAAGGACCTACCTACAGTTGGAAACCTGACTATCCTGTTAAGAACAGGTGTCAGTTTAGTTGGTACTGTGATGGCAAGAGTGATAAGCCTAAGGAAGGACATGCATGGGATACGGCACTTACAGTTGCACACGGAGTGTACTATGGCAACCTTGATGACTTTGTTGAAGGTGCGACACACTACCATGCACACTATGTGCTACCATCTTGGGCTAGTACCAAGACATACATAGCAAGAATAGATGACCACATATTTTACAGATGGGATATAAATTATGATTGATACAGTAATAAACCTACAAGATTTTAAAGATGGTGTTGCAGATGGGCTACTAAAAGGTAATAGAAAAGATGGTAGATTGTCTGATGCCTACAAACAAGGCTATGACTTTGGTCTTTACTTATATAACGAACAATTAGAGGAAGAAGATGAATAAATTTATATATGATTGTTGGAATGTTGTTATGAATTATGAACGCAATCCACTAAGTAACATACAAGACCTACACGTTAGGCATATGGTTATGCAACTACTTGCTTGGATGTGGTGCATAGCATTCTCTATGTGGGTAGGTAGCATGTGGGTGTTTGGCTTTACTGCTGTAATACATCTTATACTTATATTTGCTATCGTAATGACTGTAGCTATATTTGAAATATCAAAACGTAAATCAACTTACTTTGACCATTGGTATAAAGAACGTGGTCTAGGTAGAGGAAATGGGGGAGAACATGAATAGAAAATGTCACAACTTGGGAGAAATAATATGAATGTATTAAGTTTATTTGATGGTATGTCCTGTGGGCAGATAGCCCTCAACAGAGCAGGTGTAAAGTATGATACCTACTTTGCATCTGAGATAGATAATTATGCTATCAAGGTTGCACAGGCTAACTACCCTGAAACAGTACAGATAGGTGACGTTACAAATATTGACTATACTAAGCTACCTATAGGTGGCATTGACCTACTGATGGGTGGTTCGCCTTGTCAAGGCTTTAGTGTAGCAGGTAAACAACTAAACTTTGATGACCCACGTAGCAAACTATTCTTTGAGTTTGTTAGGTTAAAAGATGAGTTAAAACCTAAGTACTTTCTTATGGAGAATGTCTCTATGAAACAAGATGCACAAGATATTATATCCAAGTATCTAGGGGTCAAGCCTATAATTATAAACTCTAACTTGTTCTCTGCACAGAATAGAAAGAGATTGTATTGGACTAACATACCATTTGATATACCTACACAAGACAAAGGCTTGGTGTTGAAGGACATACTAGAGACAGACCACAATGAGCCACCTGTACCTATCAATCCTCGTAATGCTAGGCATCACAGAAACCCCTATCAGAAAGCCTTATGTACTACGGCTACAATGTACAAGGGAGCAGGTAACAATGGTATGACGTTAGTAGACAGCACACTAGAGGTAGGACATGCAGAGCAGTATGCCCACTATAGACACGAACAAGCCAAGAGAGTGTACCATATGAATGGGAAGTCTCCCACACTTTTGACTATGCAGGGTGGGAACAGAGAGCCTAAAGTAGCTACCTATTCTACCAAAGGTGGTCGCATTGTTAATCGTAGGCTTGATAAGAATGGAGTACGCAAGGACTATCAAATGGATTTACCTTTAGAGCCACAAGTAGAAGTACGAGCAGATGACAAGTCTAACTGTCTTACGACTGTACAAAAAGATAATGTTGTGGTAGAAGGTATGACATGGAGAAAACTAACCCCTCTCGAATGTGAGAGATTACAAACTGTGCCTGACAACTACACCAACCATGTATCCAAGACACAGAGATACAAGATGATTGGCAATGGCTGGACTGTAGATGTTATAGCACACATACTGAAAGGAGTAGACAATGAAGATTAAAAAGTTAATAAAATTACTAGAGATACTTGAGGCTTCCCATAATTTACTACCACAAGATATGTATTCACTTGGTACATATACAAAAGAGAATGGTGAAACTGTGATGATTAATGATATGGACTTTATACATGTGATTAGGGCATTTCAAAAGATGCAGGATACACTTTCAGAAGAGGTAAGAAGAGATACTCAAGAGGGTAGAGTAGCTGACTTACTAGAAGAGAATGATTTTCTGAGAGAAGAACTTAATCAAATAAAAACATCACCTATCTTTATGTTTTCTGAAATACCAAATGACAATCACGGAGATGTATTAGTAAAGTCTATGAAAACTTATCTTAACAATAAACGATACAAGATGCGTGTTAGGGGGCAATACCTTGACCATGACAAAATGGAGAATGGTGAAACATGGAAAACATTTGAACGTGAAGTACCACTTGACAGGGCAAAGTGTATGCGTGTATACATAGATGAAAAGAAATGATAAACAGACTTATCAACCCAATAGCTAGGGCAATAGCTATGTCACGAAGAAAATATGCAACCTATGCAGTCAAGCCTAAAAAGGGCAAAGGCTCATACAACAGAAAGAAGGAGAAGAAAGATGACAAAAACTAAAAATACTTTTAAGGTAGATATAAATAATGAGGACATTATTATAGCAGGTGGTACAAGAAGAGTGTTTCTTAAATACCACAATGACTTACAAACTATGGTTAGAGATATAGAGGAAACAAAAGATGTTACTCTATCTCAAGTTAGAGTTCTAGAAGAGCTTATACACGAGCTACATAGTTCTTTACAGTTTGCACCACAGAAGACTGAAGATGATACACCTAATCATTGGGGTGACTATGTACTAAGTTCTGACGATAGGGCTTGGCATCCAATGTGGAAAGTAAATTAATTTGACAAATATAATATATGTGATATAACACAGTATCACTTAACAAAAATCTCCCAACATGGGAGTAATTTAGAAAGGAGGCTTTTATGCCATTCGATATTATACCAACAGAAATACACGCAGTTCCTGATAACTTAGATTTTCAGGTATACTTTGAGCCATCAAAAGTTAATGACAAAAAATATGTTATTAATAATAAAACAGGTGAATACTTAAATGTAGTAGGTCATGGTTTTAGATGTGCCTCACACAAAGAGTTCTTTGAAGGTGTGCAAAACACTATGGTTGAGAACATTCCTGATTCTATGTCAGGCTCTACTGTAAAGTGGGGTAGTGCTAGAAACAATGCATGGGCTATGATGGACATGACATTGCCTAATGTAACTAGCACAATAGAAACAGACAAGCATGAGACCAAGATAGGGCAGAGAGTTATTGCCTTACATGGTGTTGATGGGTCTTGTTCTAATCAAGTATTCTTTGGGGCTATTGACTTCTTCTGTACAAACGGAATGATTACAGGAGAGTATGATAAGGTTAGACGTAAGAACACATCTAATTTTTGCATGGATAGGTTTATACAAGAACTTAATCAAAGTAGTGTAGACTTCTATGAGCAGACAAAAAAGCTACAGACTTGGGCAAATATAGAGCTACCAATGCACTCTATGAAGTCTTGGAAAGAGTACTTGTCATCTATTATGAAGTCCGATAGGAAGGCAGAGAAGATGATACCACTTGCACAAAAAGAAATTCGTAAACGTGGCAGAAATGTGTTTGCCTTGTACAGTGCATTTACTAACTATGCATCTTATGCAGATGAGAGAAATGGTTTTAATTTACGTAACACAGGTAAAGATACTGTTAGTCAGTCTATGTGGGCTAGAGAACAAGAGGTATCTAAGTGGATATCAACACCTGAGTTTACTAAATTGGTGGCGGCATAATGCTCGTTACCGAGTTAGTAGATGATTACTATTTATCGTTTGAATACAATAACTTACGAGAAGAGACTAAGACAAAATATAAATACTTTATTAAAATTATGTTAGAGACTTCTGTAAGTGATGGTAAGAGGCTAGGCAGTTACAAGCTGTCTAGTCTCACAACTAAAATTGCCAAGTTAGCATACAACGACTGGTGCAACAGAGGTGTGTCATTCGCTAATCACATAATGTCAACATCTAGAATAGTAATTAATCATGGTATTAATATGGAACATTGTGTTCAAAATGTGTTTACAAAAGTAAAGAAAAGAAACACACCTAATAGAAAAGTAGTTTGGTATAGAAGAGATGTGTTTAAATTTTTAGATGTAGCTTACTCAAACTATAAAACAAGAAGTGTTGGTTTGATTGCTCACATGGCATATGAATGGTGTCAAAGAGTTGGTGATATGCGTTTACTGCAATGGTCAAACATAGATTTTAAGAATGACCAAATGCATATTGAACAATCTAAACGTAGAGCAGAAGTTTTTTTACCCATACCTGATGGCTTAGGTGAGATGTTAGTACAACAGAAAGAAGATTTTGGGTTTCAAGAGTATGTAGCACCCCAACCAAAGCTCTATAAAGGCTCTTACGTACCCTATTGTATGTATAAACTACCTAGACTAGCTAGAAAAGTTATGAATGATGCAGGGCTTTCTAATGAGCTACGATTATCTGACTTACGTAGAACAGGAACAGTTGAAATGGTAGATGCAGGTGTATCTATGGGTAATATTATGTCAGTTACTGGACATGCTAACCCACAAAGTGTTAAGCCATATATGAAAAATACATTTAAAAGTGCTAATTTAGCATATCAAACACGTAGGGGGTTGACGGATACTTCAGAGCATGATATAAGCATATCAAATGCCGACAAGGAAGGATATAGTATATAATATGTATAATATATATGAATATGTTAAACAGTTAAATGTAGAGAGTGGAGACACACGTAGAATGAATTGTCCTATGTGTAATTCGTACAAAACATTTTCTGTTACAAACAACATGGGTTCTTTGTTATGGAACTGCTACAAAGCCTCTTGTGTTATTAGAGGTAGCACTCGTGTTCGCTTATCTGTAGATGAGATACGTGACATACAGAATAAAAAAAGCTCCCAAGTTGTGAGTAATTTTGAGTTGCCTGAGTATGTAGTTCCACATCATACTAGAAATGAAATAAATGATTGGTGTAACAAATGGAGTTTAGACCAATCTAAATTAGATTTGTATTATGATGTAAAAGAACACAGGGTTGTCTTTCCTATCAAGAGGGATGGCAGAGTTGTCGATGCTACAGGTAGGTCTATCTTTAACAAGATACCAAAATGGAAACGTTATGGTAATTCGGACTTGCCTTATTCATTTGGTTGTGGTAGTATCGCAATTGTAGTCGAGGATTGCATCAGTGCAGGAGTTGTGGGTAGTGATGTATATGTTGGGGTAGCTGTGTTGGGTACATCGTTAATGGACTCACACAAAAAATTCCTGTCGCAGTTCTCGACTACTATCATAGCCTTAGACCCTGATGCATTACCTAAGACTATTTCTTTTGCTAAAGAGTTACGTTCACATGTAAAAGATGTTAAGATACTAAAACTAAAGGATGACTTAAAATATAGAAATGAATTAGATATACAAAATTTGTATGAACTAACCCCAAAGGAGACACAGTTATGGAATTAGGATTGATAAGAAGTTTGATGGATAAGGAGTTCTACGATGACCATCGTGGGGCTAAATGTCCTGACAGATTATTTAGTAAAGATACTCGTAAAATAAAAAAGTCTATTGACACAGCTATGAGTAGATATGAGAGAACAGTTACACCTGATGAGATTGAGGCATTGTTTATGTCTAGCAATCCATCAATGACAACAGCACAGAAACAAGCCTACAGTTCCTTGTTTAGGCAGATAAAGAATGAACAACCTCTTGGGGGTGATGTAGCACAGGAAGTGTTGTCAAAGCTGTTCCAACAGATTGTAGGAGAAGATATTGCAAACATAGGGTTTGACTATGTGAATGGCTCACACTCAAGCCTTGAACCTATCCGTAATATACTAGAGATGTACGGAGATGATTTTACACCTAATTTAAATGTGGAGTGGGATGATATGGATATAGAAACATTACTAGCTAAAAATGATTTAGAAGCACGTTGGTCTTTCAATGTACCTGCACTAACAAGACAGGTAGAAGGAATTAACTCAGGACATTTAATTGAGATAGGAGCTAGACCTAATACAGGCAAGACTTCCTTTCATGCAAGTTTGTTGGCAGGTCCTAATGGTTTGGCACAGCAGGGGGCAAGTTGTATTATACTATGTAACGAAGAGGGAAGCCATAGAGTTGGTGCTAGATATCTGACGGCAGCAACAGGCATGACTATGAAAGAAGTTAGAGATAATCCAATTAAAGCAAGGGATTTGTATGAGCCTGTAAAACAAAACATAAAGATTAAAGATGCTACAGGTAGAGATATGTCATGGGTTGAAAGTGTTTGTAAATCGTACAGACCTGATATTGTAATACTTGATATGGGTGACAAGTTTGCACGTACAGGGGGCTTTGCTAGAACAGACGAAGCACTCAAGGCTAATGCAGTACATGCTCGTATGATTGCAAAGGAACACAAGTGTGCTATGTTTTATATGTCACAGCTATCTGCAGATGCAGAGGGTAAGGTATTATTAAATCAAAGTATGATGGAAGGCAGTAGAACAGGCAAGGCTGCAGAAGCTGACTTGATGATTTTAATTGCTAAAAACCCACCAAAACAAGATGAAACAGAAGAGGATTTACAAAGGCATTTAAATGTGGTAAAGAATAAACTTACAGGATGGCACGGTGTCGTTCACTGTAATTTGAATTATCAAGTAGGAAGATATGAAGTATGAAATTAATTTTAGATGTAGAAAATACAGTTACAAAGAAAGATGGTAAGATGCACCTTGACCCATTTGAACCATCAAACAAATTGGTCATGGTAGGTTATCTAAAAGAAGATGGCGATTATAAATTATATAGTATGGATACAGGCGAAACAAATGATATACAGGAAACACTAGACAAAACAACATGTCTTATAGGACATAACATAGCCTATGATTTGATGTGGCTTTGGGAGTGTGGGTTTAAATATGATAAAGATGTATTTGATACTATGCTGGGCGAGTATATATTACAGAGAGGTATTAAAGAACCTTTGCATCTCAAGGATTGTGCATTGAGATATAATTTAGATACTAAAAAAGAGGATACTCTAAAGGATTACTTTGCAAAAGGTTATGCTACAGATGAAATACCTAGAGATGAGTTATCAGAATATTTAAAGGCAGACCTATTTGCTACAAGAGATTTATATCAATCTATAACAAGTAGGTTAAACAAAGATAAAAATAAAGTTCTTACAAGTACAGTAAACTTAACAAATCAAGTTTGTGTTATACTTGCAAAGATATATCGAAATGGTTTTTCTGTTAACTTAGATAAACTAGATGAAGTAAAAAAACAGTTTGAGCAAGAAAGGTTAGATGTAGAAACTAGGTTAAATAAACAGGTGCGATATCTAATGGGAGACACACCTATTAATTTAAATAGCCCTGAGCAAATGTCTTGGGTAATATATAGTAGAAAACCTAATGATAAATCTATGTGGGCAAATAATTTTATACCTTATATGCCTGATGCACAATATAAAAATATAGTAAAAGAATATTCTTCAATTATACAAAAAACAAAAGCTGTAAAGTGCAACGTATGTAAGGGCGAAGGTTATGTAAGAAAGGTAAAAAAGGATGGCAGTTTATATTCTAGGACAAGTAGATGTGTTAATTGCAGTACTCATGGTTACTTATTTAATGATACAGGAGTTGTAGCAGGGTTAAAATTTACAGCACCAAATTCTAAATGGGTCAGTGCAAATGGTTTTACAATTAACAAAACATATCTAGACACATTACGTAGTGTTGCTAGAAAGAATGATATGCAGGATGCTGTACAGTTTTTAACCGACCTACAAAGACTGTCAGCACTAGATACATATCTATCGTCATTTGTTGATGGTATAAATACCTATACTAAAGCAGATGGTAAGTTGCATGTTCGACTACTACAACATAGAACATCAACAGGTAGGTTTAGTGGAGCAGACCCAAACATGCAGAACATGCCTAGAGGTGGTACGTTTCCTGTAAAAAGGGTATTTGTTTCACGATGGGAAGGTGGCAAGATACTTGAAGCAGATTTTGCACAATTAGAGTTTAGGACTGCGGCATATTTGTCACAGGATAAAACAGCAATGAAGGAGATTAATGATGGTTTTGACGTACATAGTTACACTGCGAAGGTTATTTCGGATAGTGGTCAAAAGACTACTAGGCAGGAAGCGAAAGCCCACACGTTTGCCCCACTCTACGGAGCTACGGGGTTTGGGAGGACAACTGCTGAAGCAACGTATTATAAACAGTTCACAGAAAAGTACAAAGGAATCGCACTATGGCATTCCAGATTGGCTGAGGAGGCTTTAGAAACAGGTATGATTACTACACCTTCAGGTAGGCAATTTTCTTTTCCTGATGTGCAGAGAAAAAGAAAGGGTGGTGTAAGTTATTTTACACAGATTAAAAACTACCCTGTGCAGTCTTTTGCAACTGCCGATGTAGTACCTTTAATTTTAGTACATATTTATAAGGCACTTGACAAGTATATGTCATGTGTGGTAAATACTGTACATGATTCTATAGTTATTGATATTCACCCTAAAGAGGTGGATATTGTGTTAGGTATAATTCGTGAAACTAATGACAAAATGAGTTCTTTAATAAATAAAACATTTAATATTGATTTTAATTTACCATTATTATTAGAGGCAAAAATTGGAGATAATTGGCTTGACACGAAAGATGTAATGTGATATAACAGTCTTACTTTGAAAGGAGAAAATATATATGAATAATGAATTAGTAACTATAAATACAGATAATTATGCAGCTATGGCAAAGGCTATGGGTCTGTCTGCAAACACAGGAGAAACTAAAAAGAGTAATACTTTAAATAGATTTAGAGTATGGCATCAACCTACAATGGGTAAAGATATTAACTCTAAAGGTAAAGAAATTACTACTGAAGTTATAGAAGGTGGTATGTATAGACTTGAAATAGTTGGTGAAAATTCTACGTATTACTTTGCAAAAAAGGTAAAATTTAGACCCTTTGCACAAAGGTATATGTATAAAAGATATGTACAAAATACTAATGCTAAAGATGGCGAGAAGAAGGGTGAGTATCAAAAAACTATTATGTCTGATAACTTAAACATAGACTTAAAGGATACAGCAGGTACTTTTAATTGTGGTAAACCTGCAGGATATGTAAAAGACTTTCAAGCACTTCCAATTGAGATGCAGGAACTAATTAGGTCTATCAAAAGAAATAGATGTGTATTTGGTGTAGTAGAAATGATAGCACCTATCCAAGAGTCTGATGGAAAAGAGATAAAAGAAGACACGTTAAAAGTTCCTGTGTTATGGGAAATAGATAACAGGGATGCTTATAAATCTGTTGGAGAAATCTTTACTAAGTTTAGTAAGATGGAAAGACTACCTCTACAGCATATAATTAATTTAGATGGAACAGAAGGGTTTTCTACAAATACAGGAACTAAATTTTACTTACCTAATGTTCAGTTAGATTTAACGACTAAACTAGATGTAGTTGAGGAAGACCATAAAATATTTGGTGACTTTATGGACTGGATTAAAGTTCACAATGATAAAGTTGTATCAAAATGGGATGAATTGGTTGCTAGAAAACAGGGCGATGTATCTGCAAATGATATGAAACTTGTTGATAACTTTGTTGATGTTGATTTAAATGAAAAGTAATAATCCCTTTGAGGTTCACAATATTAGATACTTATCACCTAGCAATATAAATACCTACATAAGTGACATGCCTATGTGGGTATCTAGGTATTTGTTTGGTATTAAATCAGGTAGTGGAGCAGGAGCAGTTAGAGGTACTGTTCAGGAAGCTGTACTAGCTGATAAATACAAGACAGGTAAGTTTGACTTTGATGCATTAGAAATGAAGTTTATGACTATGTGTACAGAATCTAATATTGACTTAGGCGATGTCAAGGTAGAAAAAGAAAGAAATCTACTACCTAACTTTGGTAAAGTTATTGATGAAAATTTTAAGTATAAAAACTTAGAAGATTATCAAGAAAGAGTTGAGGTTCAATTTGAGGACATGCCTATACCTGTTATGGGATACATTGACTTTAGATTTAAAAATAAAATAGTTGACCTAAAAACATCAACACGAATGCCATCAAGACCTACAGAAGCACAAAAGAGACAGATGGCATTTTACTCTATGGCTTATCCAAGTAATAGTGTAGACTTATTTTTTGCTACACCAAAGGATTATAAAAAGTTTACACTTAGAGATTTGTCTGTATATAAAAAACAACTTAAAAAAGTAGCTTTTAGTATACAGAAATTTTTGTCTATTAGTAATGATAGACATGAGTTAGCTTCTTTAGTATACCCAAACTTTGATTCATGGACTTGGAGTGATAAACAAAAAAAAGAAGCTAAAAAAGTATGGGCAGATGCTTAAAATAAGAAAGGAGAACCTTATATGAAAAATGTAGAAGAGATGGCTGAATTAATTAAAGAGAAGGAGCAGGAGCTTCTTGCAATGAAAAAAGAATATAGAGAACGTAGAACAGAAGGTTTACGTAGTGCTATAGAACAACGCAAGGAAGCAGAAAAGTTAGTTCGTGATGAGATGAAAGCACTAGGATATGGGCATACTTATTCATCAGACTATCCGTTTAAGTTTTACTTTTAATGGCAGCCTACAGTGCAACCCAAGTAGCACGTAGAAATGGGTATAGGAGTGGTTTGGAAGATACTGTAGCCACTTATCTTACTGAACGTAGTATAAAATTCTTATATGAAAAAGTTAAGATAGAATGGGAAGACCTTGCATATCGCACCTATACCCCAGACTTTGTATTACACAATGGTGTTATAATAGAAACTAAAGGTATATTCACTGTTGCAGATAGAAGAAAACATTTGTGTATAAAAAAACAACATCCTAATTTAGATATTAGATTTGTGTTTACAAGTAGCAAAAGAAAGTTAAGAAAAGGTGCAAAGTCATCTTATGGAGAATGGTGTATCAAATATGATTTTAGATATTACGATAGAATTATTCCTGAAGATTGGCTAAAAGAAAAAGGAAAAAATAACCATCCTAAGTTTATAAAGTTTTTAGGTAACAAAATGAGGAGAACAATATGACAAAATTTGATAATAAAGGAAACCAATTTTTTATAGAACTCATACCTGATGTTGATGATGAAGGTGCTTGGCTAGGCAGGTATCATCTAGCAATTAATGTAAGGCGAACAACTTTGGATGATGATAGCTTTTACGCATTAGAGAATGTGTGTCAGATGGCTTGTGCAGCATTAAGTTTAATGGAAGAAGATATTGGATTACGTGAAAGAGTATTTAATTTTCTTAAAACACCTGATGAACAAAATACAGGCAACAAGCAAAACATAAAGGTAGCTGTTGACAATACTGATAAAAATGTTATAAATGTTAACTTTAACAATGAGGAAAAAAATAAATGAGTGCATCAATAAAAGAAATGATAGAGTTTGAAGATGTTTTACCATCTACAAAAGATAAAACTATGGTAAACAGAGAGCTTGTTGAAGATATGGTTAATCATCCACCACACTACAATCAAAGTGGTATAGAATGTCTTGATGCAATTAAGGCTGCTACGGATGAAGGTTTTCAATATTATCTACAAGGAAATATTATAAAATATATTTGGAGATATAGATATAAGAATGGTATAGAAGATGTTGACAAAGCTATATTCTATAGTAAAAGATTAAGAGAGGTTTTAGAAAATGAATGTAAAAGTAATGATGACACTAAAAGTTGATGAAGAAGTTTATATAGGACCCTCTGATGATAGAGTAGATGAAGAGTTAAAAGATTATTTAACAGACTTAGTACATGAAATAGATGGCTTTACCATAAAGCATATAAGAATAATAGTAGGAGATAGAAAAAATGAACAATAATTATTTACCAACAGACTATCAAAACTTCATAGCATTATCACGATATGCTAGATGGATAGATGACGAAAATAGAAGAGAAACGTGGGCAGAAACTGTCGATAGATATGTACAGCATATGGTAACACACGCATCTAAAAAACATAATCTTGATTTATCTCTAGAATTACAAAATCAAATGACTGAACAAATACTTAACTTAGGTGTAATGCCTAGTATGAGAGCATTGATGACTGCAGGTAAGGCATTAGATAGATGTCATGTAGCAGGTTACAATTGTTCATACTTACCTGTTGACAGCCCTCGTGCTTTTGACGAGTGTATGTACATACTTATGTGTGGTACAGGTGTAGGATTTTCTGTAGAAAGAGAGAACGTAGATAAACTTCCTATAGTTAATGAACACTTTGAAGACAGCACAACTGTTATTAAAGTAGGTGACTCTCGCTCAGGTTGGGCAAAGGCATTGCGTGAATTAATAGCTATGTTATATGTTGGACAAGTTCCTAAATTTGATGTATCAGATGTAAGACCTGCAGGTGCTAGACTTAAAACATTTGGTGGTAGAGCATCAGGTCCTGAACCACTTGTAGACTTATATAAATTCTGTATAAACATTTTTAGAAATGCATCAGGTAGAAGACTATACCCTATTGAGTGTCACGATATAATGTGTAAGGTAGGTGAAGTTGTAGTTGTAGGTGGAGTAAGACGTTCTGCTCTTATCAGTTTATCTAACTTAGGTGATGACCAAATGAGACATGCTAAGTCAGGTCAGTGGTGGGAGAATGAAGGACAACGAGCCTTAGCAAATAATAGTGTTGCATACAAAGGTAAAGTTAGTATGGAGACATACATGCGTGAGTGGTTGTCTCTTGTAGAAAGTAAATCAGGTGAGCGTGGTATTTTTAATCGTAAGTCTGCTATAAAACAAGCAGCTAAAAATGGTAGAAGAGATACTGACCATGCATTTGGTTGTAATCCATGTAGTGAAATTATATTAAGACCATATCAATTTTGTAACTTATCAGAGGTTGTAGTTAGAGAAAATGACACTATGAAAACCTTAAAAGAAAAAGTACGTATTGCAACTATACTAGGCACACTACAGTCAACCTTGACAGACTTTAAATATTTGCGTAAGATATGGAAAGATAATACAGAGGAAGAAAGACTATTGGGTGTATCACTAACAGGTATAATGGATAACAAAGAGTTTAACACAGATGCCTTTTGGGTTTATGAAGATGGCACAAATCTGTGGGATGAATATACTACAGGTGATAAGTTAAAAGAGCTAAAGGAGATTGCAATTGAAACAAATAAAGAGTTTGCTAAGTCTTTGGGTATACCTCAGTCAACTGCCATTACTTGTGTTAAACCAAGTGGTACTGTTTCTCAACTTGTGGATAGTGCAAGTGGTATACATGCTAGACATAGCCAGTATTATATTCGTACTGTACGTGGCGATAACAAAGACCCATTGACACAGTTTATGATTTATAGTAATATTCCAAATGAGCCTGATGTTATGAAACCTGATAGCACTACAGTATTTAGCTTTCCAATGAAAGCACCTGATAATGCTATTACAAGAAATGATGTTGATGCAGAAGACCAATTAAAGATATGGTTAGCTTATCAAAGACATTGGTGTGAACATAAACCTTCTGTTACAATAACTGTAAAAGAAGATGAGTGGATGAAAGTTGGAGCATGGGTATATGAAAACTTTGATGATATATCAGGAATTAGCTTTCTGCCACACAGTGACCACACTTATGCACAAGCACCTTATCAAGAAATTAGTAAGGATAAGTATGAAGAGCTAATAAAAGAGATGCCAGAGGTCATAGATTGGTCTAGATTGATGGATTTTGAAAAAGAAGACACTACATCAGGCTCAAAAGAGTTAGCATGTTCTGCAGGAGTGTGTGAGGTTGTAGACATTGTAGCTTCATAATTCAGGTATATTACCCTTCGGAGGGTGTGTTTTACCCCTCTGACGGGCTTTATATAAAGAAAAATTTTTAACAACAACAAAAAAAGGAGCATATTATGCAAAATTTAGAACCAAGCGTAGAAGATAGAAAGAAATTTGACATTGACTTAGAATATGGTAAAGTAAGAGAAAAAAAGATAGCAGATATGCTACAAAACAAAAAGATAGAGGTGAAAAGTGAAAGAGACATGTGGAAGAAGACAGGCAATATTGCAATTGAGTTTGAGTCTTATGGAAAACCAAGTGGCATCAACGGCACGGAATCAGACTATTGGTTTCATAACTTATGTATTGGTGACGATACGTTCTGCACTCTTGTCTTTGATACGAAAAACCTTAAAAGAATAATCTCTAATTTAGATTATAAAAAAGTAGTTAGTGGTGGAGACCACAAGGCATCTAAGATGTACTTGTTGAATATACAGAAGTTGTTTTCATCCGATGTGATTAAAGCGTTTTAAAGGAGAATATATATGAGAGAAATGTTAATTGGAGCAGCTAGAACTTATTACATGGGTATGATTAATAAGCATATGGCAAATATGGAAGTGTTACTAACTAACCCTACAGGGATAGGAGAGCATCAAGATATTCAAGCTGCTATAGAAGAAGAGCTTGGAAAGATATCAGATTATCACGATAAGCTAGAAATGTTACAAAAGTTTTTTGTAAAACAACAACAATCACCTGAACAAAAAAAGGAGAATGAGAATGATGCAAACAAATCGCAGAAGAAATCTTAGTAAATATGATGCACCTTTAAGTATACAATTTAATAGAGGATTAAATGCTTTTAAGGGTAAACAATTTATAAAGACTGTAAGAGGTCATAAGATTATAGCTACGGAAAACCCTTACCCCTCAAACACTATGCAACACAGAGAGTGGCAACGTGGCTATAATTTTGGATATGCTATAAAGTTAGGTAAGGATATAAAATGGAATCATTTTTACAAGAAGAGGTAAATAAGTTTATGAAAGAAAAAAACAAAAGTAATATCAGTGCTTCTGATTACCAAAAACAAGCAAAAGAAACTGCTATATTTCCACCTGCTACAGCCCTAGAGTATTTAACTTTAGGGTTGGTAGGTGAAGCAGGAGAGATAGCTAACAAAGTTAAGAAGATAATTCGTGATAAATTACCACCTGAAAATTGGAAGCATGACTTGCCTAGTGAGATAGGTGATGTGTTGTGGTATTGTGCTGTGTTGGCTGATTACTTAGATTATGATTTAGGTAAGATTATGGAAAACAATTTAGAAAAGTTACACTCAAGAAAAAAACGTGGTGTACTAGGGGGAAGTGGAGATAACCGTTAAGATTTATCAGTTTTTCTTAGCTGGAAAAAAGTCTCTATCGCCAAACATATTAATGTATAATCGTATACCTTCAATATAATCTCCGTTTGTATCAACATCAACAAGTGTTTCATAGAGACTATTTCCATTTTCTTTTCTGTATCTTTCCTCTACTATTCTTCTTTTATTAGTAGGTAAACCTATAAAAAGAGCTTTTAGTTTTCTCTGTCTTTCAGATGATGTATCCTTTATACTAGGTTCTAAAACTTTTGTTCTTGCTAAAGTTCTATAGTCTGTTATTTTTTTATTTAAAAAGTATTTTTTTTGTCTATCCGTTTTTAATGATTGATAATCTTTACTCATTATGTATGGAAGAATGTAGGTGTCCATGTTAAGACCCATTTCACCTTTAGCTAGATTAGTAAAAGCAGGGTCTCCCTTTATTTTTCTAGGTGCTATTTGCCTATAATCAAATCTAAGTCTTTCAAGTTCATTTTCAACAAGAGTCTTTTTTTCTTGTTCATTAAAACCTACAATCATTTTAAGAAATGGATTTACATTATATAAGGGTTTATCTCTTGATGGTCTATAAACAGGAACATCTCCTTGTTCAGGGTCATACTTATCAGGAAAAGACCTCATTGCTCTATTTAACATATATTCCATAAAATCTACAGAAGTAGTATCCTGTACTACTCTATATTCAAGTCCACCTACTGTTCCTGCTATATCTTTTACCATACCAAAAGGAACTAATGCACTATTAAAAAAATCACCTGCAAATCTAGCTGATACTTCTTGCCAAGTCATATCACTAGGACCACCTGCTTCTCTTGAATTTACAAGACCATCAACTAAACTATCTACAACATATAAACCTGAACCACCTTTTGCTGAACCACCTAAAAATGCATTTATTGCATCTCTTGCTTTTCCGTCAACACCAACAGCTACTTTATCATTATTATGTATTTGTGGTAGCTTTACACCAAATAGTTCACCCTGTTCTTTAGGTCCTGTGTGTCTATATAACCAATCTGCAAACCAAGCAGCACCCATAAAAGGTCCTAAAGCTGCCGTTAAATCATATGTTGCACCACCAACTTTAAATTCATAAGGACCTGTATTTTCATCACCAAAATGATTTCTTATTCCATAGAAAGCAGCTAACACACCAAGACCACTCATTTGTTTTCCAAATGCTTCGCTGTCAAGTTTAAGTCTAAATTCGTTTCCTAAACCTACGTTGACACCACGTATACCTTTTTCTCCACCTCTTTTATTAAGTATACCACCCATATTAATTAAACCTAATATTGGTGCATGTTCATATTGAAATATTAATTGGTTTACAAGATATCTAGGAAAAGGAACAAGAGCAGATGCAGGTATAAATCCTGTAGCTGCCGTTATAAAACCATCGGCTAACTTGTTAAAAGCTCCTGCCTTACCTTGAAACTTACCCTCTTGATATGTAAATTCTAATGCTTTTGTCATTGCATCTCTAATTGCTTCTTTACCACCATCCATGTCAAATATTACATTAAATATTCCTACAGAGTCTTCTGCTCCTTCAGATAAATAATAGTCTTCAAACATTTTTCTAAGACCACCTTGATTAGTATTTGTTCTAATCCACTTATCAATTTCTCTAGAAAATATAGCTCTTTTAAAATAATTATCACTCATAGAGTTTAAAGTATTTGCTTTTCTAGCTAGAGCAACTATACCACCCTCTACTGCAAGGTTTTCACCTACATCACCCATTTCTCTAAATAATGTTTTTGCGAGGTCTGATTGACCAAATTTTTCATCTCTAAATAAAAGTGAAAGAGCCTCTGTTTCCCAAGAGTTTGTTCCAAACCACATGTCTTTCATGTAAGCAGACTGACCACCTGTTCTCATTTTTTCCATACCTGCAACAACTGACCTTTTAGCCTCTTTAATTAAAGCCTTATTTACTGTAGTAGCACCACCTACAAATTGACCACCTGCTTTTACTATGTCTGCTAATCCTTCACCTACATTGTCAAGTGCATATACATAGTTTCTCATATATCCATTTGTTGTATTACGTGCTGTTGTAGCAGTTTGAATTGTCATTAGTCCAATACGAGCTTTGTTTATAGCACTAGGACCCCAATTTGTATACACTCTTCTTAATTTAGAACCTAGACCTTTCTCTGATTCTTCCAATGCTTTTTGTGCAGGTGTTTTTACATCTGCTAAGTTAACAAGTTTTTGGTCTATCTCTGCTAACTCTTTTAACAATTTTGTTTTTTCTGCTTTTTTTAATGCACCTAATCTACCTAATTTTCTACCTGCTTCGCTATATTCTGCTACGATTAAAGATGTTAATTGCGTTACAGTTAGTCCGTGGTCATCTAATATTTTTAGTATACCAACATCTGTTACATCACCTTCTGTTAATCCTCTTGCTAATCTTGATGTTATACGTTCTTTTTGTACAACTTTTTTTCCTGTAGAATCTACTGTTTCTTTTACAATAGGTTTTACATTTTTTAATATTAATGTTGCAGCAGAAGCAATATTTTCGTGAAACTTATCCTCAATAGTAGGAACAAATTTAGCAGATTTAAAGTTTACATCTGATGCTAAACCACCACCGGGTGTTTTTAATTTCTTACCCTCTGCTAATTTTTCGGGAACTGTCTCTATTAAAGGTAATAATTTATCTTTTACTAATAAATATGTATCTTTTGTTGCTGCATCTGTAGCAACTTTAGATGTTATATTTTTATGAGCTTTTTCTATTTTATGTGTTTCTTTAGCTATAGCACTTAATCGAATTTGTTCTGCTATATTAGATGTTATAGTTTTTTGTGTTCCTGTTATTGCACCAAAAGTACCTGATGTTACAGCACCAAATGTAGTGGCTAATGCTATATCAGCTAAACTTGCATCATCTGCTATACCTAACTGTTCTCTTGTCTCACCTTGTTGTCGCACAGTATATCCTGCAACTGCTCCATCTATGAGAGCAGAAGCTCCTGCAGTTTTCCAACCACCTTTTTTAAAACCATCTACAGATGCCTCTAATCCTGCACGTATTTTACCTTTAGCTTTTCTTTTTAATACTTGTCTAATGCCTAATTTAATGCCTTGTTGTGCCGCCAAAGAACCTGCTTTTGCTGCACCAAAACTAAATATACCTGCATAAGTAGAGGGAGCTTTAAGAACACCTTCTACATAATCACCTGCTGCTGTCCAACCAAAGTCACTATCCATATTATCATAAGCATTCATTAAACTACCAAAACGCTCTTGACTTTCATCATCTGCTGTTTGAGCATAGAATAAATCTCTAGTAGCTGTTACTTCGTTAACATTTTGTTTACGAAAATGTTCCATAAACCCATCATAAATCTGTTCATTAACATCTTCATCACTGTATGAAAATTCATAGCCTCCCCTATCTTCTAAAAAAAGAGCAGCATCTTCTAGAAACTGCTCATCACTTATAAGATTTTCTTTGTTTAAATCCTGTTTATCTAAATATTTATATGTCATTTCGTAATTAAACCGTAAGCCTTATCATTCCAATCTTGATTTGTTAAATTTTTAAATTTTTGTTTTAGCGTAGCTTCATCAGTCTGTTGTAAATTATTTTTTAAAAATACTTTAATTTGTCTTGCTTGTGTAGCACTTCCACTGTTTAAAAATTTAGTTACAAGTGTCGAAATATCAACACTATTTTGTGTGTTATTTTGTACAGAGGTATTGCCTGTATTAGTTACAGTGTTTTTAGGAGTAACATTATTATTAGGCTTTTGTTGAAACTCGTTTTTGTCATAATCTATATTTCCATTTACCACAAAATATGCAGAACCGTCTCCATTTCTATCTAGTTTCTTATCATTTTTAATCATTTCTTTTGTTATAATCTGAACATCAAGAAGATTATTTGCTGCATATGACAAAAATTGCATAGCATCTAAGGCATCGCCATAAGGTATTTGTTGTCTACTAAAATCATCCATTACATTAGTTTTTTGATTTTCATCTATGTAACCAACCATAGGTGCATTTAGGCTTCCTCTATTTTCAGCTAACTTAGACATCTTTAAAAAACCTGTTAACTTATTTGCATAATTAGATGAAAGTTTTGCGTTGTTTAATTTAGTATCATCTGCATTCCACTCACCATTTAATAAACTTTGGTCTACACCTAAACCACTCATAAGGTAATGTTTTAATAGATTATTTACAGACCTTTCATTTGCACTGCCACTTTTTATTTCTTTATCTGCTGTATTTCTTATAATTATTTCTAGCTCTAGTTCTCTTTCTGATAAGTCTCTATATTCATCACTTTTTGGGTCAAGATTTTCTAGTCTACCTTTAATTAATCCTAAATCTTTTTCATAAGATTGACCTAGTAACAACTGAAATCTATCTACATTAATGTTAGGTGCTGCAGGTGCAGGTAATTCTCCATAGTCTGTTTGTAAACTATCTTCACTATATCCTGATAACGCTAATTCTGTTTGAACATATTTTTTTGCTTGTTCAGTTGCATTGTTTTTGCCCCTCATAAATATGTTTAATATGTTCATGCCTGTTCCTTCTAAGGCTGTTCCCATATCACTATCTTTCATACCAAAGTCCATAGGTATTGTTATGCTATTTGCAAGTTGTTGTTGTGTTGGAACTTTTCTTTTTCCATTAGGTGCTATTTCAGGTAATGTATATAACTGTTCTATTTTCATACCACTTGTAACTAACTTTGAGGCAATTTCAGGAACAACAGTCTTTGCATAACCATATCCATTTTTAGCAATTATACTATGTAATACTTCTATACCTCTAGTGCTTCCATTTTGATTTAACTGTGCTTCTAAAAGTTTAATTTCATCCTGATTTTCTCTAAATTCTTTATTGAATCTTTTAGTTTCTTCTTCAGCTTTATTTACCCTACTTCTGGCTATTCTTTGTATCCTATCGTCATAGTCATCCATAGCACCTTGAATACCCTTAGATGCACTTGTAGCAATACCACCTGCAAGACCCTCTAAAAAAGGTTTATTAAATATACTTCTAATCATATAGCTCTCCTAGACATTAATCCTTTTGGCTCTTCTTCTTCAACAGGTTCTTCTACATCAGGTTCTTTAATAGTGTCCATAGAATCTACATTAACATCTTTTTCTTTTAGCATTTTTTCTACACTTCTTTTTGCTAAAGTATCACGGTCTTTACTTGGACTATCTTCTAATCCTGTTGTATATTTAATACCTGCAGTATCACCTATTAGTTGCATATTTTCTACTAGTACAGGTAAACTTAACAATCCTGTATCTACTGTATGCTTACCTTCCATAACACCTGCTAGTTGTATTGTATTAGCAATTGTTGTTAAAGGTATACCCATATCTATGATATCAACAAGCTGTTCTGAAAATTCATCTGACATCATTTTAGATGTATAATGTTCTACAACCTCATCAACGGTTGTAAATTGAGGTGGATTCTGCCAAGGTCTTGCTCTAAGTTCGTGGGTTAAACCCATTCCTGCAATAGGAGCATCAAAATTAGGTGTCTTTATTTCCATTATTTTTTAATTCCATTCTTATATTTCTTATGCTATTAAAGTATTTAGCGACTCTATAAGCAGGTTCATTTGAAAATGTATTTTTATTTTTGTTAATTGAATTTGTCATAGGTGCTAGTAAACCATTACCTTTTTTAACAGGTTTAGGTTCATTTAATTTTACATTTTGCATATTTCTGTATGCTAGTTTTGTGTAATTTGTAATCATGTTGGTATATTACCTGTTCCAAATCTTAGATAGGCACTTCCTAATGTTCCTATTAGATTTCCAATTGCAGTACCTGCTGCTGAAGAAGATGATGCAGAAGATATAGCAGCTTGTGTCTCAGCATCTAGCTGTGCTTCGGCAAGTTTAGTTATTCTATCTAATTCATTTTCAGCAGAAGTCCATGCCCACTCCATACTATCAGCGTAATATTGCCATAAGTTATCGTATGAAGTTTTAGATATATCTAACAATGCATTTGCATTTAATTCATTTGCTCTATTAACAGCTACAGTATCTGCTGTCGCTATCTGTCTTCTCCACTGTGCATTATTCTGTGCTATTACTAATTGATTTTGTGCATTAAATTGGTCACGTTGATTGTTTAATTCAGCATTAAATCTTTCTACTGTATTAACCTGACCTGCATTAAACTGACCTTGAGCATTAGCTTGGGTAGCATTATACTGTGCTACTTGTGTAGCTAAGTTAGCAAAAAATTGGTCTGTCTGATTTTGTGATGTTGCGTTAAACTGTTTTGATGCATTTTCTGCAGCTTGGTCTGTAAACAAAGATTGTATTCGTTGTTGTGCTTTAAAAACTTCTGTCTGTTGTTGGTTAGTTAAATTAGCCATATCCATCTGTAAAAAGTTTTGAGCATTTTGTACAGAAGCCTGTTGCCTATTATTTAAATTAGATAAATCCATATTCGCTAAAGCAGATGCTTCTGCTATTACAAGAGCTTGTCTATTAGATAAGTTATTTAAATTCATTGTATTAGCAAGTTTAGAATTTTCTAGTGCTACTTGTTGTTCTGCATTAAAGTTTACATTTGCTATATCAGATATTTTTGATGCGTTCTGTACTCTAGCTTGAAAGGCTTGGTCAAATTCCTGACCTATAAATGTAGCTCGTTGCTGTGCTGCCAACATTGACCGTTGTTGTCTGTTTGACAGGTTCTGCATTTCAAATGTTTTAACTGTATTTGCATCTGCTTGTGCAATAGGTAAAGCTGACTCAATTGCTGCCTGTACAAGTGCCTGTCCTGCTATACTAGAAGCACCTATACCTCTTTGTTGCATAACAGATTGTACACCTCTGATAGCACCTGCTGCCCAAGATGGTGGATTAGTCGCATCAAAGTTAGCAGTTAACTGTGATAGCTGACCCTGCACTGTGGCTTGGTCTGTGGGTGTTGCTGTCGCAGCCTGTACCTGTTCAGTATACTTTGATGCTTTTTCTGCGTTTGCTACACCATCTATTAGCTCACCTGTTTGTATCTGCCTCTGTACAGGATTAGTCATTAAGATAGCATTACCTTGTGCTGAAGATAAATTCTTTACACTTGATGCTGTTTGTTGTGCTGCAAGAACGGATGCTCTTGGGTCATTGGGGTCTGTTTGAGATGCCTGTAATGTATCAAGTGATGTATTAACTTGCTCTGCAGTTTGTTGTGCATCCATTACATTTGCTTGTGTAGTAGTAGGTTGTTGTGCCATTGTTGTTGTAGCCATTGCTGTTGGCACGGCTACTGTACCTGTCATCTGTCCTGCACGAGGGTCTACTAATTGTTCTTGTGATACTTGTGTTCCTACAGGCACTGTTGTAGTTCCTGTTGGTAAAGCAGGAGCAAGAGCCTTCTGTGCTGACACATCACCTATGCTTGAACCTGCAGGTATATTCTGTTGTGGTATATACTGTTGTGTTAGAGGTCTTGGTTGTGGTTGTCCACCTGTTTGCATTCTAACAACACCACCTCTAGCCATTTCTTTTGCAGCTTCTTCATATACAACCATCTCCCTTTTCTTATCAGGGTTTTGCTCTAGGTATGCATCAAAGTCTTGTATAGGTCCTTGATAACCCATACTACTTGCAATCTTTTGCATTGCTTGAGGTTTAAACCCCTTAAACATAGCCATTATTTATTTTCCTATTAATATCTTATCTAATTTATCTTCTAGTCTTTGCATAGCATCCATAATGTTATGCATATCTTCTTTAACATCATCACGTTTGGCATACTCCTCTCGTGTTTTATTGAGGAGTATATCCAAGCGTTTTACTTCATTAAACATACCACGAAACACCCATATAGCAGGTGCTATGACGAGCGTTAGTAGTCCATTCCAAAATAGTATTGGGTTTACTTCCATTAGTTGTCTTGTGTTTCTCTAAATGCTTTATAATTAGC
>VMHT01202480.1_pt1 | contig 26280 bp, 35 predicted proteins | sample 4693611 | NCBI WGS metagenome assembly VMHT01 (sample SAMN12280063, study PRJNA550983) | marine metagenome | isolation source: seawater sampled from same location over 5 years 0.02-0.2 micron viral filtrate | place: USA: collected off the coast of southern California halfway between the port... ...
CCCGAGTTGCAGCTTGATTAGTTATACGTTGCGCTTCTTGGTATCCTACTCTTTCACGCCATGCATCTAACCCTGCTTTCTTATCTTCTGATTGTGTAGCTGATAATATAGTTGTGACTGATGGTATTTTTATATCTCCAACATTATAGTGCCGTGAGCCGAGGTCGTTGTCTCGAGTATACTTAGCATACTCATATTTCTTTTCGAGTTTTAAGTCGGTAATATAAAATGAATTATTTTCTCTAACAAGACGCACAAGGTCTTTTAGTTTAATTTCAAAATAAGAGCAACAATTATTCCTAACATTGTTGTCATTAAAAATCCTGTAGATGCTATCATTATTTTTTCAAGTCTATGTATATCTTGATGAACATCATTTATTTTTTTATTAGTTTCTTCTTGCATAATTCTACACAACTTCTCATGGTCATCCATTCTTTGATGAGCAAGTATATCTTTACTAGAAGCTTTTCTTGGCACTGACTATCCCTCCCTTATTGAAAAGGTTTAAGGCCTGTGCTAGTTCTGTGTTTGATTGTTGTCCACCCATTGGTAAGTTTGATGGTGCTACATTTGGTAGAGGTATATCAGATTCAGATCTTACTATTGATCCTGTTCTTTGTCCTGTACCCTGTCTTTTTATTCCAGATTGTAAGTACGGGTCTATTTCAATTGCAGGTGCATTCTCTGGATCAAATTCCCTTTTAGCAGGAGCGTTAGGCATAATACCTGTTTTAAAATATTGTTCATATGCTTCCTTGTTTCCTTGAACTTTGTCCATAGCTGCTTTAGCTTCTACAGGACCAACAATACCTTCTGAAACTAACGCACTTCCTAATTGTCCAACATATCTTGTTAGTTTTTCATAACTATCAATTCCTTTATTACCTTTACCTAAACCTTCAATTAATGCTCTTGTAGTTGCAGGTCTAGACATTGCGTAAGCTAAACCAGCAGGACCTAATACAAAAAATGTTGCAGCACCTGGATCAATCGTACCTGTACCAAAACCAACTACACCAACTATTTGTGATAACGCACCAGCTTGTTTCATCTGTACAAGCATATCTCCACTTGTTCCTGCAGCACCTGGTGGTTTTATTTTACCTTCAATTAATTGTAATCTTCTCACATAATCCTTTATGCCTTTTATTTGAGTGTCTTTAAGAAAACCTACTGGTAATCCTGTTTTAGGATCGTTTCCAAATAACCAATTATAGTCTTTCATAAATTTTTCTGCTTTAGGAACACTAAGTTTGTAGTACTGGCCTGATTTATCAACACTATTTCTTAAAAAATCTTTAAAAAATTGTCCTTGCAATGCTCCTTGAATAGCTTCTCTTTGTGGAAATAAATCGTATTTTTTACCACCTGCGTTTATTTTACCGTCTTTTAAACTTTTTTGAAAAGCTCTAAAGTAACTTGGCTTACCTGCACCAATAATATTTTTATATAATCTTTCTTGACCAAAGTCAGTTTTTAATAAATCACTTACAACTTTACCTTCGAATGCCCTTCCTCCTAACCTTGTAAAATCTGAAGCAGCTCTTCTTGCCCCATTTACTGAAGCTGGTAAAGGAGAGTTTGCTAACATAGCTTCCATTCTTTTCATTATTTCAGCTCGAACTGACTGTGCTCTTCCTAATGGTCTCATTCCTCCTATTTCTTCATAGGCAACTCTAAAAGTATTGTAATCTGTTTCATCACCCATTCTATTTAAAACTCCTAACATAGTATTCACATCTCCATTATCAGGAACTATATTTTCTTTAGTTGCTTGTTTTATATATGTGCTTAAATTATCAACTACCTCATCTCTACCTAAATATGAATTATAAACATTTATTTTTGCAGGTACTTCAGGGTTTCTAATTTTTACATTGAATGCAGGATCGTACGAACCATCAGCTCTTCTTGTAGCTTTGTTTACACCATCTGCTAATTCATTCCATAACTTATCTTTTGTAGTTTGAAAAATTTTTTGTCCACCTGCAATTTGACCATTTAAAAAAGCTGTCACACCATCTGCAGCAGTATCATAATCAATTTTAGGTAAGTCTTTTGTTAATACTTTTGTAAAATTATCAATAGATTCAATTGTCATCAATCTACTTAAACCCTCTGTTTGTCTAATAAATGCACCACCACCAATAGATGCAGCAGATAATGAACTTGCTAGCTCAACACCAGATTGTTCTGTAACTTTACCTGCAATAATATTTGCATCTTCAAATTTATATTTACCCCTTTTTACATTAAAGAAATCAGGGTTACCTTTTTGTGCACTTAGAAATGCATCGTCAGTTAACTCTGCACTTTCTAAAATAGATCTTTGCTGTGGACTTATTGTAACTGTTTTTTTTAGTTGTTCTTCTGTTAAATTTTTTCCTACTAATTTATCTAGTACTTCTTTACTTGGTAGTTTTCCTGTCTCCTTAAACTTAGCAACTTCTTTATAAAAGAGTTTGTCTCCATCTAAACCTCTAATAACATCTTGAGCACCATCAATTGTTTTTAAAGAAAATCCTGTAACTTTATTATAAACTTTAGCTAAACCTCCAGCCATACCAAAACCAAGTAGTTCACCAAAAGCACCTTGAGCTGTCCCTCTTGCAACTTCTCTTACAATACTTTCTTTTGGATCAAATGTTTGAGATATAGCTGCACCAGCTCCACCCCCTAGTCCCGCACCGGTTACACCACCAATTAATCTTTGTTTATTTTTACTTAAATTTAAAAGTGGTCTAGCTATTCTAGCAACTCTTGCTGCCATTAATCCTGTACCTACTAAAGAAGATCCTCCACTAAAAGGAGCTAACGCAACACCCGCAACTCCTCCAGCAATAGATAAACCTACCTCTGTTACTATTCTCATAAAGTCTGGGCTTGCTAAAAAACTTTCTGTATCTTTATTGTATTTTCCTTTTTGTGCATCAGATAAAACATCTTCAGGAGTAATCATAAGTTTCATCTCATCATCAAAACTTAATCCTCCATCTTTTCCTGTAGCACCTTTAGCTGCTAAAACAGAATCGATAGCTACTTGTTCTTTAGGAGTAGGCTCTGTTCCCTTAATTTTAAATGTATTTCCTTGTACAACTATCTCTGCCATATAAATCCTTAATTTGCACTAACATCATATTTGTTACCATCATATTGTTTAATAGTAACACCTTCACTTAAATCAATATAGTTAGAAGCACCTCTTCCAGAAGCCTCCATAATTTCTAAGGCAGTAGTAAAGTCTGCATTATTATCTTCTGCAATTGCAATAGCATCTGCAAAATAACTATCTAATGCTTGTAGCTTTGCTTCAAATGTAGCTTCAGTATCACCCACTTGTGGTATAAGTTTTGTAATTCTTTCTGCCTCTTGTTCTGATACTGCTGCACCAGAGATCGCTTGTGTTACAAATGAAGTTGCTTGTTGTATTCTACTTTTAAAAGCACCGTAGTCTTTTGAAAATTGTGAGCCACCTACCTTACCAAGAGATGCTCTAATTCTTCCTAAATCACCAAAACCTACAGGTTTACCTAATTTATAATAGTCATCTCCAATTCTAGATAAAATAGTTCTTACTCTTTTACTTCCTTGAATTTGTTTTAAAGATTCTGCAGAAGGTTTTGATACAACAGTAATTTTTCCTTTACCATCTATTTGTGCAATAGATCCTTTTGGTAAATTATATTCTTTTAATTCTGCATCTGTCAAAGTTCTTGATCTATCTAGTGCAGTTCCTTTTTGTTTTTCTACAGATAAAATTGTTGCAGGTAATTTACCAATACCTTCACCTAATGCAGTTAAAGCATTTCCAACGCCAGAACCTTTTGCTTGAAGTAATGGTGCAGCCAAAGTTGCGGCATAAATAGCTCTTTCTTTTGGGGATAATGAACCTAAACCACCTTCTTGAAAATGTTTTACAGTTGGCTTCAATGATTTGAAGTATCTATCTTTAAACATTTTTCTTGTTAATACTTTATCCATGATTACCTCGGTTGCATCATGTTATAAGCTGCATATCCACCTAATGCTGTACCTGCTGCTTGTGCTAATGGGTTAGCCCCGGGAGCCGTGGTTGCTGTAATACTACTTTGTGTCGTAGGTAAATTAGTCATGATACCTTTCATAAACTCAACTCTTTGATAAGGTTCGTATGCTCTTTGTAATTCTGTTGCTCTTTGAGCATCTAATGTTCTTTGACCAATACCTCTTTGCAACGCACCTGCTTGCATCTGTGCATTTATATCTGCAAGACTCATAGCTTGTTGTTGTGCTCCTAATTGTCCTAGTAGTTGTCCACCTGCAAGTTGTTGTTGTCTTTGAGTTTGTGCTGCGCCTAATGCAGTCTGAAAACCTTGTGCTTGTGCTTGGCCCATAGCTTGTAAAGTTCTGTTTTGTAATTCTGCTTGTTGGACTCCTTGTCTTCCACCACCAAAAGCTCCTGCATCAATAGCTGAAGCATTTAGTTGATTTTGTGCTATCTGTCCTTGTCTACCAATTTCATTTGTAACATATTGTTGATAAGGATTTAAAAATTGTCCAATGTTTGGGTTTTGCATTCCTGCTGCTACTGAACCAATACCAGCTCCAACTGTCCCTGCGCCAACACCTGTTTGACCTGCTTGAGTAATACCCGCTTGTTCTAATGGGGAAAGACCTGCAACTTGAATACCAGGTATATTAACAGGAGTTTTTGCCAATCCTGCTGCTTGATCATAAAGTGCTAATTTTCTAGCTTCAACTTCTGGTGCTTCTCTTGCAATTGTAGTTTGTGTACCGGAGCCACCTCCGCCTCCTCCACCACCACCAAGATATTGTTTTAATCCTGTAGTAGGGTTGATGCTTCCTTGACCACCAACACTTTTTAAAAGTGTAGATTCAAATTTATTTATATGTGCAAGTTCTGTATCTCCACCAATACCTTTACCAGATATATCTTCATATAACTCAGTAAATAATTTTATCTTTTCTTTTATATTTAATTTTTTAATATTAATCATAAGTCTTTCTCTACTTGAACATGTGTTGCCACATATCCTTTTTGTTTAAATAAAGGGACATAACCTGGCCTTGAAAAGATTTCCATTTTTTTACAACCTTGTTCTTTAGCCCATTCAGCCACTTTATCAATTTGATCAAACCATTCTTTATACCTTTTACCAGTGACGATTTTAGCATCACAAACTTTGTAATTAGGGTAGTCTCTAATTTCAGTAACACCCACACATAAAATTTCGTTAGTATCTGTAACAGCCATCCAAAGCTGCATTGTACCTTGTTTACAATGTTCTTTAATATGCTCTTCACTTATAAATCCTCCTGCTCTGATACAAGCTTTGTGCACTAATTCTTTTGCTAAAGGCCATACTTTATCAATCTCCTCTTTACTGAATTGTATCAGATTTGTTGTCATTAACTAAATCGTAAATTCTTTTTAATTTTTTTTGTTGATCATAAAAGAAATCTGCTCCAGCTTTTCTCATGCTTTTATAACTTTTAGGATCTCCACCAGATAATATACCAGCACCTAATACTGCATCCGCACGTGATACAAATTCTCCATCAGCTAATTGTGCTAACATAGTATCTTCATCCTTATCCCCGTTACCTGAACCATCTTCAACATAACCTTCTGCTCTTACATAATTATTATAATCGTTTTCATTGTGATCTGTTTTTGACGGTAGATAATTAACACCACCTTTATTAAATTTTTGTATAGCAGTTGCTAATCCACCTTCATTTGCATAAAACATATCTGACCTTAATGTTTCATCCATAGTAGGTCTTGTATTTTCTGCAGGTACAAATGCACCTTCTAATTTACCAGATTGTTCTGCGTATGCTTTATCATAATCTTCTTTTCTGTAACCATCTATACCACCATCACCTTCATCTTCATCTGCTAGTAAAGGAAGTACACTTGATGCTAAGAATGCAGATTGAAGAGGATTGTCTTTTACTTTTTTTAATAAATTAGAAGTTATTCCTGATTCTGGTGTTTTTACAACATTCAATCCAGATAATTCTCCACCTCTTGAAATTATTTCATTACCAAATTTATCTACACCTATAACTTTACCTTCAGGCATATTAGCTTTGTTTAAAAAACTTGTTCCTAAATTACCTTGCGGTACAGGCGTTGTAGCTTGCCCTAAACCTAAAAAAGATTTAGCACTCGATAGAGGTGCTTTTCCTGCAAACATTTGTCCTAATGATGAAGTTGGAGCCATAGCTCCGATTGCGTAAGCTCCTCCACCAATTAGAGCTGCACTTTGAAGTGCTTTCTTAGTTGATTTTCCTCGAAGTTTTTGTACGCCAAATGTGGCTAGTGCTAGTGTAAATGGGTCCATAGTCTAATTAATTAATTAAGACAATATTACCATTTTACTTGGTTGGTTTCAACTCATCAACAAAACGTCCCTCATACTGATGCTCACCTACATGGACAATAGTATCCCCTATATAGGCATAACATTTACCACCTATATCCTTCCATAACTTACAGAAAGAGAAGTCTTCTCCAAGATAGGTCTTAGTCTCTGGGTCATGTATACAATCAAAAAAATTCCACATATGAGGCTTATTTACATACTCTCCATTAATCACAGTTTTTTGTACTATAGCTTTGTCTGGATATGCTTTAATCATTTTGTTTATTACATCCCTTTTAATTAGCATGCATCCTGTAGGACTATGAGTTACTTCCATCACACCTTTATCTACTTTTATATCTTTGTCATCTGCTACTCTCATAGGATAAGTATTAAAGGCTTTTTTTAAATCACTTATATTTTTTATTTGATTATCATTAATTCTATCCATTGCTTTATCCCACATAATTGTCTTCAATGGATATGGTATTGATATTATATCTTTATCTCTTTCAATCATTTTCAAAATAGACTCTGCTTGAACATATATATCTGAATCTATAAATAACATATGTGTAAAATCAGATTCTAAAAATCCTGCTACACATAGATTTCTACCTTGAGTAACAAGTGAAGATTTCATTAATTGAAATTTAATTTTTATTTTTTTATTAAATGATAACTTTTGTAATTCTAATAATGCTTGTGTATAGTGAATAGAACATTCACTATGTACAGGTGTAGCAACAAAAATAGAGTATGGTTTTATTTCTTCTTTAGAATTATTATTTTTCCATAGGGGTTCTATTGCTTTATCAAATGGTTTTGAGTCTACTTTTAGTTCTTTGAGTGTTTGATAAGTATCACTATTTATTGTTTCTTTCACTTACGGCTCCTTTCAAAAAGCTTGTCCATTCCATTCCTTTTTTCTTCCAACTGTAAAAACGTTTATAAAACTTTTGTTGTTCTTCTAAATGTTCTTGTATAAAATCCTCATGTAAATAACTTGCTGCAACTTCTATAGCATTACCGGTAGCAATAGCCATACTCTCGTAATTAGTGGAATAGTTTACATATACAGGCCACTCAGCACATGTTTCGTATAATGCTCCAAAGTTATTTGTAATTACATGAACTCCAGAAGCTAATGCTTCTAAGGCTGAAGCACAAGAGGTCTCTTCAAATATAGACGGATACACAAACATATCATAGCTTGGCATTTTTTTTAAAATATATTCATTTGGTTTATATCCAATATAATTTACATTAGGTAATTTTTCTGCTTGTTCGTACAAAGGTTTAAACTGATCATCATTATGTTTTTTAAAGTCATCTCCATAGACTTGCGATGAGCTATATATATCCATTATAATATTAGGGTTTTTTATTTCTTGCATTGCACGAAGAACAACATTTAATCCTCTCCATGGTGTACAGTGATGTATAAGTTTGATTGGGTCACCCTTCTTATATATTTTTCTCTCAGGAAATTTATCTATACCGTTTTTAATAACAACACATTTTTCAGTAGGTATATCAAAAAAGTATCTAAACTTTTCGTAGTTCCAATGACTATTAAATATGTACCAATCATAATCATCATGCTTTGACTTATCTCTAAAAAAAGGTTGTAGATTATTTTGATCCCAAGAATTTTTTTGCCAAAGTATATTTATCTTACTAGGGTCTATTGGAACTTTACCTGGTATGGATGTACAGATTTGAAATTGATTAAGTAAATCTTTATCAACATGCTTTTCAAGCATTTCCATTTGTAGCTCAGTGGCTCCTCTTGGCTGCATTATTTTTTGGTTTCTGCCCCCATAGTAACTCTAGTAACCTTAATTTCAAGGTCTTGTCTAAAATCATCCACAGTAGTATCAGTATTGGGATCAGCAACATCAGCATCAAAATCAACTTTACTAGCATATACTTTACCAGTCCTTTTGTGTTTAATAATTTCTTTTGCTTCTGCTGGTAGTTTAATTATATCACTCATTTTTGTCTCCGTCCTTGTCTATTATATTTTTTATTATTCTGCAACTTCTTTTTTTTATTAGGATTCTTACAGTGTCTTCTAGGTCTTTTCCTAGGCTTATCTCTTTCAACAAAATCTTTAAATTTTCTAGCCATTTTCCTGTGAACGATCTATCAAAGCATAACTAACAATACCTGTAATCTCATTAGCTGCACCTGCTTGCATTGATAAAATATCGCTAGCTTCTAAATTAAGAGAACCCTTAACCATATTTACAGTCGCTTTATTTAATTCCTCATAAGATACTTTTACAGCTGATCCACCTGATTTAGTTACTAATGCATGAGTATCAACATTACTAGCAGTGTCATGTACAGCTTGTATGCTTTTTACAATAATAGTTGCATCACTAGGACACGTTAAAACTGGTGTAACGTTAGTGGTTGTCAAATCAAATGTTTCGCTTTTATATCTTATTGTCATTGCATAAAGTAATTAAACGAATCTTGTTCGTTTTTCAAGTCTTGTTGATATGAAGTATTTAATTGATTTTCAATAGTTGCAAGACCTTGGTTTATTTGTCTAAATCCTTCTACACTATATTCTTGTGGTGGTTCCGGTACATATACATTTATCTTAGCCATTATCTTCTTCCATCAGGGTTAACATCTGCTCTAAATGTTCCAAATCTCCATGTCTCATCTACTGCAGTATTTTGTATTTTTATATTAGCAAGTCTACCTCTAGCTCTAGTATCTATCTTTTGTGTGTTAGCATTAATTGTAAAAGGACCAAGTTGTGAAGATGCCCCTGCATCAATAGGAAAATTTTTTAAGAAAATTGTAACGACTGCATTACCTTGAAGATTTTTAAAATCTGGTAAAAATCTACTTAGCCTTAGTAAATACTCTCCATCACCATCTGTAGGTAAATCAAAATCCCCGGATTGAATATAAGCAGGTATAGCTGCTTCAGTACCATCTAAAGCTATTTCATTATTACCTACTTCATGAGCATAATATGTTGATGCACCAAAAGTATTTGTAGCACCACTTAAATTAGAAATAGATGGTGTAGCTGTAGAACTGTATTCTGTTGCATAAGGTACATCGTAAGTACTTGCATCTGCGTAAGAACTTCTTGCAAGAGTCATAGTAGACCAACTATTTTCCACATAGTTATAAACTACTGTTCTATTATTTTGTACTGCTGGATTACCTGCGGGAGTGCCTGCTGGATAGAACCATACAATCTCATTAAATAAAGAATTATGTGAACCATATATAATTTCGTTAGAAGAATAATTTATTCCTACATTTGTTCCGGTAGTCGTAAATACAAAATCTTCTACAAGTGATGGAAGTAATTTAACAGTACCATCAAATACAAAGAAGCCTCCACCTGCCCCCATCCAAAACACTTTACCATCTGCATATACAGTTGCATGTTGTCCAATACATCCACAGTTGGATCCTACTTGTCTTATTGAAAAAGTAAATGGTGGACCAACAAACTGCATTGTGTATGCTGCTTGATCCGTTAAAATTAAATTATAATCTTTACCAGATACTGCTGCTACAATTTTGTTACCTGTATCAAGTCTAAATGTTCCTGCAGTATTTACTGAAGTTGGTTGATAAACACTATAATTTTCCTGATCACTAAATCTAATAAACATAGGATCTTGTGTAGTAGAATCCCCTATAGTTGTTTCAGTTCCAAAATGAACAACATGTCTATCTCTATCTGAAGTAATTGTTAGTCTTGTTGCTGTCGGAGCACCAGACATAACTACTGCTCGTTGTTCTAATGGGTTTGAAACACCAGGATTCCAAACAAATGTTTTACCATCTTTAATAGTTGCTATTAATTGTTCTCCAAAATTATCTAATGACCAACTACCAGGATCAAGTATAACTGTTGAACTAGTTGTACCAGATCCCCAAGTCCCTCTACTCCATGTACCTGTACCCCAACCATAACCATATGTTTGTATTGTTGGTCCTATTTCTTCGTATGGGTTTATACTTGCAGATCCTGCTGCAGTCATACCAGAACCAGATTCATTTGTTTTCATTTGAATTGTAAAACTGTTTGCGTTAGGTGTTGTCAAAACTTCATAAGTAAAATCTTGAAAATTTGCTACAGTAAAACCTGTAGCACCACCTCCAGGTAGAGTTACCGATGTAAAGGTTACATATTCACCAACATCTAAAGCATGACTTGTTTTATTTACCGTAACTGTATTAGATCCATTTGTAGATGTAAAAGTAGCACTTGTTAAAGCTGTCGCTAAAGGTGTTATGTCATAAAACTTATCTTCATAGTAAATATACAAAGCTTTAGATGTACCAAGTGCTGCGTATCTATTACCTTCTAAATCTGTCCAAGTGTGTTGAGCACGTGTTGGTCCTGAAATAGTTTCTTGTCCAATAGCTGTATAGCCACCTATTTTTTCTGGTTGGCCATATCTAAATCTTACAAAATCACCATCAATCCATTGACCCTCTGCTCCTGAAGGAGTATCTGCTTTGTTAAAACCTGGGGCTATTCTTACATTTCTTAAAGGCATAAGCCATTTTACAACATTTTATAGCTTCATCCAAGTCGAAGGAGAAGGTATATTATGTTCAGATTTAACCCCTTCTTTCATAGTTAACATTATATCTCCTGATATAGAAAGCCTTGGTATATCTTTTGTATTCTTTCCTGTCTCGTGAAACATCATAGATGGAAATATAATTACATTACCTGTTTCTGCAGGGTACTCAGCTTTACCATAATTGTTTTGATCCCACTCTGTAAAGTACGGATCTCTTTTTGGTACAGTTAACCCTACCTTATGTGCATCATCATCAAGCAAAAATAAATTACCTTGTTCATGTGCTTGGGGATAATAAACAAAACTAAAATGACTGCTCATATGTCTATGATAAGCAATGTGTTGTTCTTTGGTAGATAAAGTAGCCCAAGATTTTGTAACGTATATTTCAAACAAATCTAAATTATATTTTTGTGCAGATAAACAACCTTGTATTACTTTAGATAACTCAGTATATAATTCTTTAAATCTTTTATCTTTGTGTAAATTATCATCAATAGATTGTAATTCTTTTGGCTTTACATCCGTAGTCCGTGAGTATTGAGAATTGGTTGGAGTAATATCTCTTAGTATTATAGGTACAATTTTTTTATTAATATCTTCAAAGTTTTCTAACTTAGTTATGTATATAGGATAACCAAACCATTTAGATATATTAGCCATTAGTTATAATTTATATTAATGTTAATCCTAGTCTTAGTATCCGTTTGACTACAAGATCTATGTTTTAAATTACCATCAAAAATAATTAATTGATTCTCTATTGATTTAAAAATACCTTTATCTTTTATTTCTGTATAGCCATTACAAGTATTTAAACTCCATAAAGCTACTTTGTGTTCTAAAGTATTGTCTACATGCCACATCCCTTTGAAAGGTTTTGCTTCTCTTGTATAACAATTTATTCTAATTTGAATTAAATTATTAAATTTTAGTTGACCAATTAAAGGTAAAGCTATTTGATTAAAAAAAGAACTTTCTTGTTTATTATCTCTAAACAACAAATGATTAAAAAAATAACCTTTTGTGTCTTCTAGTTTACCAACAAAATCATTATAATACCAAGGAAAATAATTACCTAACAAGGTATTTTGTAATTTTTTTAAAGTGTGAGGCTTAATAAAATCTTTTATAACTTCTACATCAGCCATCAAGTTTTCCTTGGTAATCAAACCAAATATAACTATTTAGTTTAGATAATAATTTTTCCATATCATTATCCTTTACCACATAAACAAGTGTTTCTGTACAAAAATCTTTAATAGCTTCATATCTATGGTGACCATCAATTAATACACCATTATTAACAACTAATGGGCATAACAAACCATTGAGTTTTATATCAATCTCAAGTTGATCTATAAGTTCTTGATTATTATTAGACTGATTAGGTGTAATATCTTTTAATTTATATCTATGAAGTATTGAATTAAATATAATTTTTTGTGGTTTTAAAAACAATTATTGTACTCTAAGAAATCTATATCTAACTTCTCCGCTACCACCAGAACCACCACTTGTACGGCCACCGTTTACTTGAGCCGCTCCACCACCACCACCAGATCCACGTGTTCCTGAAGATCCTGCTGTCCCTGCTCCAGATGAAGACCCACCTGATCCTCCTGCAATATTTCCCGAGTAAGATGCTGCACCAGTTGATCCATTTATTCTACAGTTATCTCCTCCACAGTTACCATTGTTCCCACCTGACACGCCATTACCTGACTGATTAAATGATCCCACAGGACCACTTGTTAAAGTAGTTACATTTTTTGTAGTACCATCAGAATCTCTAAAAGTTCCTGACGTAATTGCAGTACCATTAATAGTCGCTGATCCTCCAGTTCCTGCAGTGTTAGATCTTAAAGGACCTTGTACACCACCTCCAGTTCCTGAAGATCCTCCTCCTGCACCTAACGTAAATATTGCTCCTGCTGTAGATCCTGATAAGGTTGTACTCGCTCCACCACTTGCTGAAAGATTAAATTGATTTCCACTATTGTTAGCAGCTCCACCACCACCAATAGCGTAAGTTAAAGTTTCACCTTGGGTAACACTAAATACTTTGTCTGATACAAAAGCACCTGATCCTCCACCAGCACCAGATGATTCACCACCTGCTTTATCATAATCGGCTCCTTTAATAGAACCACCTCCACCACCAACTGCTGCTTGAATGTGAATTGCATTAGCACCTTGAGGCACTGTAAAAGTTCCAGAACCTGAACTTAAAGTTTGAATTGACCCTGCTTCAAAAGCAGCAAATACTAATTTCCAAACACCAGATACTTTTGCATATATCTCATCTGCTTCTTGCCAAGTACCTGATACTTTGCCGTATGCGTTATCTATCTCTTGGAACGTTCCTGATACTTTGCCATAGGTATTAGCCATTTGAACTCCTATGAATATTTAAACCAAATGTCTCCATCACTACCTCCTGATGGGGAAGATGTACTTATTGTGAATTTTCTTTGTAGTTTATCAGCGGTTATTGCATTATTAGCAATCTTGGCTGTCGTTACATTTACGTTAGAAATGTTAGCGGTCAAAACAGCATTATCAGCGATGGCTGCACTTACTACTGCATCATCAGCAATTTTTGCGCTAGTTACTGCATCATCAGCAATTCCAGCTGTGCCTATCGTACCACCTAATGTATCTAATGAAACTTCATTTAAGTTAGTTCCATCTGCATATGCTGCATAAATTTTTGAAGCATTTAATGTAAAGCCAGTTCCCGATGCAGTTTTAATCGTAAGGTTTGTTGGATTAGTAATTAATCTACAATCAAATATATAAAATTTTTCTATAGAATCTGGTATGGTTACTGTTGTTGCACCAGATAATGTAATAGTTGCAAATTTAATTACCATATTTCTAGCAGTAGAAATAGATGCATTACTCATAACTAAAGTTGTAGTAGAACCACTAGAAAGAGATATTTGTTCAAATCCAGCTATTGCTTGTTGAACAAGTTCTAAATTTGTATTTGTTTTAGTTCCCCATGTACCGGCATTCTCACCGGTGGCCATAAGTTCTAGTTTAAGATCTGATGAATATGTTGATGCCATAATTTGGTATTATACACTTTTTAAGCTGCCTTATCAACTTCTGTCCAAGTGTTAGAAACTCCTTTATTTACTTCAGTCCATGTGTTGGTTACATCTGGATCTACATTAGACCATGCTGTTATTAATGGACTATTAATAGAACCTGTTAATTGCATGCCTGTAAGAATTACATCTTGGCCTGGAACCGCTGTTACTGATCCAACTGAAGTTGCCATAGACACACCTGTAACATCTACAGGAGTATTAACATCTACAGTTTCTTCACCTAGGCTAGCTGTGATTTGACTGCCTGTAACATTAACATTTGCATCTCCTGTAACAGTTGGTATTGCACCAGCAGTCATTACCATATCATGCTCAGTGACAACTACACTTACATTACCATCAGCTGTTACAGAGAAAGTTCCAAGAGTTAAACCTAATTGAGATCCTATAACAGATACTGTTGCATTACCTACAAGAGATTCTTCTCCCATAGACATTGTTAATTGTGATCCTGTTACATTAACAGGTGTATTTAATGCTACAGTTAAACTTCCTATAGATCCTGTTAATTGAGATCCTGTTACATTTACATTTGCATGTCCAACTACAGTTGAAGCACCAACACTTCCTGTTAGTTGTGATCCTGTAACAGCTACATTAACATTAGTTCCACCTAATGAAGCTATCGGAGATTGGGAAAGGGCGGTAATACCTAACACGGTTTACCTCGCTGTACAGGGTATGTTATTAGTGCCTACAAGTGTTTGACCAATTGCCATGTAGAGATAGTCTGCACCTGAATTATTTAATCTTCCATCATTAGTTCTTATTTTAAAACCATTAGATAAAAAATCTATAGAATTATTTGTAGTTGAGTTATCAGCACTAGTTTCATTTGGGCTCAACATTATTATTGATGGATTATAAGTTGACCTTTTTACATCTTGTAAATTCCAATGTTCTCCACTTGCTGTACCACCATTTGCGTGTTTAATTAATAACCAAGTTGGTTTAAATCCTGTATAAGTAAATGTTCCCTCTGAATTTCCGTTACCCTTATAGAATCCATATTTACTAAGACCAGTTTTATTAACAAATACATAAGCTATATATGTTCCACCTTGGTAATTTACTTTATCAGAATTACCAACTACAAAATGTGTAGCATCATCATTTTGAGATTCACCAACATAGTCACTTCCAACTCTAGTATCTGAAGTATTTAATTTAAGGTAGTAATCACTTTGAAGTGGAGAAGTACCACCTCTTACAACCCAGTCTTCTGCACTATCTGTTCTTTTAATTATAACTCGGTCTGGTTTTACACCTAATCCATGTGCAACTTTAGTTTGATTACCATTACCAATATCTCCATTTCTTCCTGTGTATTGAATTATAGAAAAACCTGTTGTTGTGTTTGCTCTGTAAGTACAAGCATTTATTGCATTATTACCACTTCCATAAGCAGATACAGATGTGTTGCTATCTCCTGCTTTCCAGTTCCATGATGCGTAATTTTCTCCATTAGCATTTGAGGTACTTGTTGTTCCTAAAGAAAATCCATTAGTATTAAATGATGTTATCATTCCTGTTTCTGTACTTTCTGCTGCATCTGTATCTGTTTTTAATCTTTTAGTTGCACCTCTAACAGCATCATTAGAAAGCCAACTTGCAGTAGTTGTTCTACCCTTTACCCACATTAAATCTGGTTGCATATTTGTACTTTCATCAAAAGTAATAGACCTAACTGAACCATTACCAGTATAAAGTTTTGTTCTAAAATAATCTGTAGATTTATTTACTCCAGTGTATGCCATTATAAGTTTAATCCTTTTGTTGATAAAGCTGTGTATCCAGTTGGTACATCATATTCAAATATACCATTATTACTTGCATTTGTCCCTGCACTAGATACTGCTGTTGTTTGAAAATAACCATTACCAAAGTTCCATGCCATTCTTCTTTCTGCATAAGCATTGTCATCACTACAAGCAAAGAAATAAGCACCATCATCTGTTGAAGATGGAGAAGATAGTGTAAACGCAGCACCTGTACCAGTAGAGCCACTTGTTGGGTCGCCACTATTTTGCCAAGTACCATTTTTTGAAAAATAAATTTTAAGATTATCTAAATCTACTGCTACTCCAATAATATCGCCATCTGTCCAACTATTTCCATAAGAAGGCTCATTGCCATTATTTATTTTAGCTCCAGATGCAGAATAATAAGCATAGTCATATGATTGTGAACCTAAGTAATCATTAGCACTTGTTCTGTGCATTTGACCAGTTATACCCATAATACTTGCACCACCAGAACCACTAATATCTTTCATCTCTGCGTAAAATTTTCCAGAAGTCATACCAAGAGTAGATACTTCTGGTACTCTTGCAGTTCCACCTAAAACTACATAAGTATTTCCATTTGCAAAACTTCTATCTGTGTTTAAACTTTTATTTAAAGGATTCATTGTAGCAAAAACATTACTTGGATTATCTTCTGTTTTTGTAAGTGTACCACCACCAACTGTAAAATTATTACCTTCACCAGATTGGTCTGTACCAGAATTACCATCTTTTAAAATAAAGAAACCATTGTTTCCATAAGTTACACTTGGAGAAGTATTTATTTTCCATTCTCCAGTTGTGCTGTCTGTTAAACCAAAGTCTGATGCTTGATAAGCTGTACCATCTACAAAATGTATATGAGACATTGAACCGTCCCAATAAAAAGTACCATCATGTTTTCTTCCAACTTGAATTGGATAAGAAGTATTACCAAAATCATATTCAAGAGTTGCAAAACTACTTCTATTGTCAGTTACAAAGCTAGTTTGTTGTGTACCATTAATCCAAACTTTTAGTTTATCAGTTCCAGATTGACTAGCATCTCCTGCTACCACAATATGATACCAACCATTAACATCTCTTACTTTTGCTGAAGTATCAAAACCTGTGGTTGATGCACTAGCACTTGTTCCAAAATTAAAAAATACTTTATCTTCTCCAAACCATAAACCCATTGCGTTTGAAGAAGATGTTTGTCTACAAGACATTATACAATTATAACTACTTGAATTTAAGTTTCCTCTTTTTACCCAACCAGACATTGTAAATTTTGTACTGTTTGTAGCTGTTGAATTTTGCCAAGTTAAATATGTACTAGCCATTAGTTAAATTGTCCCCCACCTGTTGCACCGTGAGATACTGTAATTGTAAACTGACGGTCTGCTGTTTGGCCCTGCGCATCCGTTGCTCGTATAGTAAATGTATACGTTGTCGTTTGCGTTGAGCCTGATTCATTTCCTGATATTACACCAGAATTATTAATAGTTACACCTCCTGGAAAACTTCCAGATACTTTTGCAAAAGCTGTTGCATTTGTAGCAGCTACTGTAAAGTTGACAGCTCCCGCAGCAGATACAGTTCCTAAAGATCCTGCAGCTGTTGTCCACGCAGGTGCATCCGATACAGTTAATAATGCACTAGTTGATCTTACAGCTAAACCATCATTATTCTCTGCTCTTAAATAATAAGTACCATCTACTGATAAAGTAAATGTTGCAACAATAGTTGTTGCACTTGTAAAAGCAACACTGTCTGCAGTAGTAATTGCACCTGTTGAAGCGTTGATTGCATCAACTGTTGGTATTGATTGAAAGTTAGTTCCTGTAATAGTTACAGCTGTTTGCGTGTTTTCAATAACACTTGGACTAATAGAACTTATAGTTGGAAAAGTTACACTTGATCCAAAAGACAATGTACCTGATCCATTAGTTTTTAATACCTGATCTGCCGTCCCATCTGTTGTAGGTAATTTTAAAAAGAAACCTGTATTAACTGTAGGTGAAGTTAAGAAAGTATGATTACCCATGTTCTCGTGTGATGAACATTGGTAGTATAAAATATTTGGTGTATCGCTATCAACAGCAATCATTGTGTAAGCACCAGCTTGACCGGGTGTACCAGATGTTGTTACACCTGTTGTAAATGCTGTAGTCTTACTAGCGTTGTTGTAAAATAATAAAGGGTGTCCTGAGTTAGATGCATCTGATTGATCAAATTTATAGTGATAAGGTTTAGATGTATCATTACCTTTAATCTCAATAATAGGTGATTCAATACCATTGATAAAATAACCGTTAGAACTACCTACACCGTTATAAGGGTGAGCTGCAGTTTTTGATGCAACAGTTACAGTATAAGTTATCGGAGTAGATGAAGATGCATAAGGACTAAGGAATCCTCCGCCACCAGAATCTTTACTGATGATCAGATTACCGTTTTGGTCCTGTATTGTATCTACTTTTAATATACTGCTCATCTATTCTTGATCCCATTGTTGTGTTTCTTCATTCCAAAGATAAAAATTATCATCGTCAGGTAATGGAATTGGTGCTTCCCATAAACAACTTGTACTATTTAATGTCCAAGAAGGAAATGGCTTAGGTGGTATAAATGCATCTTTTCCTAAATCGTAAGTATAACCTATTCCAGCAAAATTTTTTCTTAAAGCTTTTGATTGATCACTACTTGCTAATCCTGTATTAGGATCATAGTGAACGCCTCCTCTAGTATTATAAGACGTTTGAATCCATTTTCCAGGCTGTCCATCTATATAAGAATTTATAAAATCAGATTCAGCTACAATAACTTTTGTTACTTTTCCATTTTCTATTTTTGCATAATGTGCCATATTAAATCCTTAAAAACCTGTTGTATCATATCTTATTATAACTAAACCAGAACCTCCAGTTCCACCAGTAGCAGAATAGGGGCTTCCACCGCCACCGCCACCTGTGTTAGCTGACCCATTTGATCCTGCCGCTGCGTATACACCTCCAGCTCCTCCGCCACCAGCTCCCCCAGGGCCTGCTGAAGAACTACTGTGGCATGATCCTCCACCACCACCTGCTCTTGTGGTTGAACTTCCATTAATACTACTTGCTCGACCTGCTCCTCCAGTGGCTCCGTTACCTCCAGATTTAGGTTGCCCTATTTGACTAGCACCACCTCCACCACCTCCATTATTATTTCCTCCATAATCACTTGCTGCTGAAGTACCTGCATAACCTTGTCCAGATGTTCCAGATCCACCATCTACTGGATAATCATCTCCACAACCACCACCAGATCCACCATCTCTTCCATCACCATAAACATTATCTGCGGAATCGGCTCCTCCTCCGCCACCTCCAGTAGAAGATAAACTAAAAAATGAAGAAGTAGATCCATCATTACCTCTTGCTGCTTCACTTGCAGCATTTGAGTTACCTCCTGTACCTCCAGCACCTACAACAACTGCGTGTGTTCCAGCAGTTACAGTAGCTGGACTTTCTGCAGATGCTCCACCACCAGAAACTTCACCTGGAACAGAGCAACGATATCCTCCTGCTCCGCCACCTCCTGCCCAGTGTTGACCACCTCCACCACCACCAGCAATAATTAAATATTGACAAGATAAAGAAGGTATTTGGTTTACAAAATTAGATGAAGATGTAAAAGTGTGTACTCTAAAATTTCCTGTATTTGAAATCGACCCACCTGTAGGCGCTGCAAGTGCAGCCTTATCAACTCCTGTTGAAGTTAGAGCACTAGAATTAGTGACTTTAATTGTAACATTATTTCCAGCAGTAACATTATTATAAACACTACTTGGTACTGCGACTGTTGCAGCTGTATTCGAAGTAGGGGTGACTACTACGTTTACATCGATGCTATCAGAAGTTTGTTGAAAATTTACAGTTAAATTAGCAGCTAAAAAACTTGTTCCTGCAAGTGTTAAATTTGAGGCAAAACCAACTACAATATTTCCTGATATTGAATCTATAGTGGGGTTTGATAAAAATATGTTTGAAGTTGGAACAACCCAACCATTTGCTGCTCCTGAATAAACTAACCTTATACCTTGGTTATTTCCATTTAAAATTTTATTATTTGTTGAGCCCTCTATTTTTTCAGAACCGTTAGCACTAATAGTAAAATTATTTGTTACAAAAGTACCTGTTGCATCTACTGCTTCCACATAATCACCCACGTTTCCTGCAGGTAAATTCATAGTTACAGCATTACTTGAAGTATCTATAAAATAACCTTCTGTATCTGCAGCTGTAAAAGTAGAGCTTTTTAAACTTGTCTGCCAAGCAGTACTAGCTTGTATAGTAGTTGACCCACCCAAAGCAACTGTTGCACCATTTATAGTTACTGATGAATTTTCAAGTTTAACATTTGCAACAGATCCATTAGGAAGGGTGAATGTAGAGCTAGACGCATCAAACGTTGCACCAGCAGGAATAGTTATAGTATCACCGCTATCTCCTAGTTGTACATCTGTCCCTGATCTTGGACTTATTTTATTTACTTTTACTTCACTCATATTAATATTGTAATGACACTCCTCTAATTCTAGCTTCTTTACTTCCACTAGCTTGATTAGCAAATTCTATTTTATATTTTAAACTTGTTCCTGCTGTTACACTCAAGTCATTTACTTTTGCCATCTTAATACCAGTAGCAAAGTCAGGCATAGCAACTAATGTAGCTGTTGAATAATTAGAACCACCATCAGCAGAAAGTTTTAAAACTATGTCTGTATTTAATGTATTAGTACCTGCATGGTTTTGATAAGTAATAACTGCTCCCATTTTATTAGTTGATGTAGACGCAGTAACGTTTGGACAAGTAAAATTACCAGTTGCATTTAAAGTATCCGTATATTCTGTTATTGAATAACTAATATTCCAATCTGGAGAACTATCAATCCATTGAGGGAAATAAAATCTTAAAGTTGAACTAGCACTTTGAGAAGCAAATCCAGAACCTGTAGATAAACTACTTCTTGCATTTACAACATTGCTAAATGTTTTTGTAGCAACTGTGTATCTATAAGAACAAGTAGCAGGAGCAGTAGTATTACTTCCAAATGTTGAAAAACCTGCACCATTTCCACTACCTTGGTCAAAATAATAACCATCTGGATTACTTGAACCTAACCAAACACCAGAAGCAAAAGTTGGTCCATTACCACCACCAACTGTATTAACAGTAAATGAAATATCATAGTAACTTCCTGGAGAAGATACTGTATTATACCAATATACACCAGACCCTGAACCACCACCAGCTATAGTGGTTGAATTTACTGTAACACTTGAGTTTGTACCACCTGTTTTTGATAAGGCGTATGCTGAAGAAGAAACTGTTCCTGTACTTACATATTCATCTGAACTTCTAAATGTATTAGCACCATTTGTGTAACCTGAATTATCTTGAAACACATCAACATATGTCGAATTAGTATTGTAGGCAGCTTTGTTTTCGTCTGACGCTTGTCTTAAAGCTAATGTAGAAATATCATTTACAATTTGATTATCATCAAAACTAGTGGCATATTGATTTACACTTGATTGACTTATTCTTGCGTCTGCAAATGTTCCTGAGTTAATTGAACTTGCAGGAAATATATATTTTAAATCTTTATAATTAGCCATATTATTTCTCCGTTAATAACCATCCTTGAGTTGCATCAACATAAACCAATCTAAAAGCAGCTCGTTCAGTTGCTACTGTCATGTCTGATGCTGCACCTTGAATCTTATGTCCATTTCTTCCAATTATTATATTTTGTGAATCTGCTGTAGCACCATAATCTATTACACTTACTTCATCTCCTATAGATGCAGATGTTGGCAAAGTCACGGTAACTGCTCCTCCTGCTGTATTTACAAAATAACCCTCTCCAGCGATTGCATTAAAATTTGAAGTTTTTACAGCTTGCCATGCTGTTCCACCAACACCAGACGGTAAATTTACTGTTGCTGTAGATAAATTTACAGTGTCACCAGCTTCACCAATTTGTAAATTGGTTCCTGACTGAGGTATTACTTTATCTACTTCTATTGTACTCATTATATAATTACCAAATTACCTGTTACTGTTATTGTTCCTGATACTGTTACTGGTCCTGCTAATACACCTGAGTCCATAGTTTGAACTTCATCTAAAGTAGATGCATGAGTTACAACGTAACCTGTTGCTTCCATGACAGGTGACATTGCTTTTTTAGCAGGAATGGTACAAAAGACTTCTTTCTCTTCTGAACCAAAATTAATTTTAGAAGTGTTTCCTGATGAATTACTTATCACTGTGTCTCTAGATAGAGTATCGGGAGAGGCATCGGTTACTGTACCAATACCAACTTCAAACTTATCTGCACCTGTTTCGGATATACAATAATACGTAGTATTAGTTGTACCCACTCCAGCTACAAATGTTATAAAGTCCTGTGAAGCACCAGCTAGGTTTAACGTTCCCGTTCCCGAGGTAGTGCTTGTCTCTTTAACTCTATCGTTAATGACAAGTGCCATCTAAACCTCTTACGTTAATCTTAATATTGCAGCAGATGTTGTAAATGCAGGGAACTGAATTGTAAACGTTCCTGCAGTTGCCGTTTTATTTCCACCAAAATCTAAAACACAAACAGCGTCAGTAGTATTTGAACCACCGTTAGTTGTTGTATTATAAATTAAAGCTCCTCTAGCTGTTAATGTTACTGCTGTAAAAGATAAGTTAGCAAAACTAGTAATTGCTACTGATGATGACATCTTAACACCTTGGTTAACAAGTGCTTTACCACCTGCAGTATAATTTGATGAAGTTACTTCAGTTCCTGTTCCACCTAAATTTGGTGAGTAATTTGTAGTTGATTTACCTAATGTTGCTGTATCTTTATACATCGCCAATTTATATGTATCTGTTGATGCATCAAAATCGTGACTTCCTTGAAGTAATTCTTTTTTAAAAGAATCACAAATTGCGTTCGTTGTTATAGCCATAATATTTCTCCTTTAATTTTTTATGGTGATGGTGAAGGTACTTGAACTCTAGGTACCCCATCATCGTATTCTGCTCGTCTTCTTCTCCCCATTTGTTGGAGAGCAAAATTTTGTATACTTTCATTATACTTACTTTTATATAGATTGTACATATCCATGGGACCTTTGAGATAAGCAAAAGCCTCTGTAAGTACTCCATCTAAAAGCATTCCTTGTTGGTATGTTGATAAATAAGTTGTGTTAGTAGAGGTAAAACTTGGTGGTGTAATAATATAATTGAGTTGTACCCCATAAGCTTGATCTGGAGTTGGAGCTACAACAATCGAAGACTCATCCCAATTGGCATAGTATTTAGGTAGTCCTGTTGTGCCACTACCATTGTATTCTGATATAAAACTTGTGTCTCTTTTTTCTAAAAAAGTTCTAGCACTAGTAATACTAGTATCAGCAAATACTTGTAATGATCTAATTACTAAAAAATCTGCAGGCGTTACTAAATATCTTTTGTTTGCAGTGAATGATGAAGTTGCGTATTTTCTTGTGTCATCATAATCCACGGCTCCTGCAACATTTAATTCTGTGTTTCTTATAAATTGACCAATAAGAGTATCACTCAATACATTTGAGTCTACTTCTGTGTAGTTTCGAACTTGTGTTAAAAAATCTGAATAAGTTATAGCCATTATGTAATACTCACGGTTACTGAATTAATTTGCATAGATATTTGTCTTCTTCTATTTTGTAATGACGGATCTGCAGGAATCATTGATGATGTTCCTTGATTAAAAAATCCAAATTGTCCTGGTAAAGTTAAATTTGCTACACCAACTGTAATACCTCCAGAATCAGCTATAGTTGTGTCGTTAGCTGCAACAGTTGTAGGTTGTTGAAATCTTTGTGATCTTGTATTTTGTAAAGCTACTGCATCTGCCTTATGATAAGGAGGGTCTAGTTGTGGGTGTTTAGGTTCAAACTCTGATATATGAACTAAAGCACCTGTCCACTCTTTAACCATTTCTTTATATGGAAATGCTTGTCCAGATCTATCAGATATTGCCTGACTTCTTTTTCCTGTAGCGTAACTCATTAAGAACCACTCCCAAAATAAGTTTGTGGAGAAATATAAACTGAAGTTCTTGAACCATCTTCGTTTAATGCTCTAATTAATTCATCTTCATATAATTGTTTTAATAATTGTATTCTGTCTGGTGCTCTTTTTTGTGATAAATAATATGCAAGGCCAGAACACATACAAGGTAAAAATCTATAAGCGACATCAGGTGTTTTTGTAAATCCACCTGCATCTTCAATTCTATTAATTGTATAAAATTTTAATGTTGTATAAGTTGTTGCATCAGGAGCTAGATATAAACTTATAGTTGGTGTTGTTTGTCTATCAACATAATACTGTGATGGTTGTCCTCTTTGTAATTTATTTGGAAGTGCAGCATAAGCTGATCTATCAATTTTTGTTAATGAGATATCATTTGTTGATGAAGTGTTTCCTGCTGCGTTTGTTGTAGAAATATATGCTTCAAGAACATCGTTTACATCTGTATCTACTGTGTATGTAGCAGTTCCTGCAACTAATGCTTTTTCATTTAGTTTTACTTTCCAAAGGTGAATACCTCTGTTACCCCACTCTGAAAATAAAAGATTTAAACTTCTTCTTGCGCTACGTAAGTCATTCCCACTATTAGTCCGCATACCACATCGTTCGTATGCCTCTTCAATAATGTCATCGATCTGAAGATCGAATGCTGTAGTTCCTGACGTAGCCATAATTCATTACATTATGTCTTTGTAATAATCCAAAGACTTTCCTGGTATTAATTCTTCATCTTGTAAACCACTTCCACCTACCACAGCTCCCATACCTTTCATGGCAGCACCACCATCAACTCTTTTCATAACTTTTTTTGCTTTTTTGTCTGAAACTTGTGATTTAGATGTTTCTTTGATTATATCAAAATCTTCACCTGATATTTTACCATCTTTGTTTTTATCTAATTTTACTTGATCGCCTTTTAATGACATAATTTTCTCCTTAAAATATTATACGTCTATCATACCACCATAGTATCTCTTGGTAAAGGTACTGACGTTAGTTGGTTTGCCTCCTGGGTTACCGGCTTGTCTTTTCCTTGCAACAGCAGAACGCTTTTGCGAGTCTGTCATTCGGTTTGCTTTTGCAGCAGGCACGCATTTGGGGTACTTTCTTTTTGATCCACTTGCAGATTTTCTTCCACATTCTTTATACCCTCCTCCTTTTTTAGGTGATCCTATATCGACCCATTTTTCATTGAACCATTTCTTTAGGCTCATTAAAATATACCTTTAAAACCTTTGCCTCTAATCGCTGCTCCTGCTCCACGTACCTCACCTCCACACATCATTTTATTTGCAGCAGAACCACTACTGTCTGTAGTAGTATCTATCTGTAAACCTCTAGGTAACTCATCTATGTTTTGTTTTGGTTTTTTTAATGGTTTTTTATTTTTCTTTTTTTCTTTTTTTTCTTCTTTTTTTCCACCTCTTATATAATAAGGAGTTTTTAAAATATCTCCAATAACATCAAAAATTTTAGTACTTGGTTCTCTATTTGGATTTCTTTTATCTTTAGTCATTAAGTCTCCTGTATTAGCTTTCTTTGGTCCCCAATCTTTTCTTTTTAAACCTGATGGATCTTTTGCTTTACCTGCACAAATTTTTGAAGCGTATGCATTTGCATATGCGCTGGGGTAAACTTTGAATTTTCTTTTGGCTGCGGCTTTGCCTCTTGCACATAATTTAGTCATGCAAGATTATAACATCTTTTGACTAGGCAGTAAATGTCTTGGCTAGTGGGTTTTTCTTACGTTTGATAGCAAGTTTAACTTTTTTCTTTTTTTCTTTCTCGTCTCTCGCACCACTTAATTTACCTTCTACTTGTTTTGATATCTGTGATCTTCCTATTGTCATGCTAAATCCTTTGCTTTTCCTATAACTGGTTTATACTTTGTTTTACCCTCAGATTTGTATGCATGCAAGAACTGTTTTCTTGGTTGATCTGTAGTATAACTACAGTGTATCCATCCCGAGTTGGGTTCGCCAGGAGTGTAGAATTCGAGGATCAATTGATCGTAGTCTAGGTTTTTATTGATCCAATCAGCTAATTCTGCATTGTCGGTTCCCATACATTCAAAATCTGCAGCCTCAGCTTTTGCATGTTGGCTGTTGATCGAGCTACCTATCTTTAGGCAAAGCTGCTCGCTACGGAACCCTGACGTTACCTTTACTCTGCCGAAGTGGTCACGTACCGGTTGCAATATATTTTCACATAATGCTTTTAATTTTTCTATCTGACCAGAATTAGGATTATTATTTATATCTAACCTAATTGCTGTATCTGATTTAATTAATTCTTGTAAACTAAAATTACGTGTTAATTCCAT
>VMHT01147595.1_pt1 | contig 26278 bp, 51 predicted proteins | sample 4693611 | NCBI WGS metagenome assembly VMHT01 (sample SAMN12280063, study PRJNA550983) | marine metagenome | isolation source: seawater sampled from same location over 5 years 0.02-0.2 micron viral filtrate | place: USA: collected off the coast of southern California halfway between the port... ...
CATTATTACTCTCCAATTTTATTAATCCAAGCACTCACGGTATTACGGTGCTTACCAGTAATTTCACTTACTTCAGCTATAGTACATCCTTCAGCCAATAATTGCAAGCCTTTTTCTTTAATATCTGATTTATTTTCCAATTTATCCAATCTCTTATCTGTAGCTACAGCGTGATCTACTAATAATCCTGTTATATTTTCGAGATTAGCCACCCTGTTAGCAAGATTAACTTGGTCGCTCACACTATTCAAGAAACTACTTAATGTACTGGCAGAACGTATATTACGCTTAGTACCGCTGTTCCATATTTTAGTATCCCTCATGAGAGAAAATGTAGGATGATCCTTATTCTGCCTAATACTATAATCAATTACATTCTTATAAATTGGACTATGTTTGATCTCATCAACCCAAGTTTCCTTCTTAGTATACTTATCAGAGATAGCTTGCAAGGCTTTATTAGCATTGTCACCACTATCTAATACATACTTATAAGCACTCTCAGTCTCATCTTTAGTAGCCCTCACTCTCTTCTGTATCACACCAGAGTCTATTAAATCCTGTATCAGATTAGAACGTTCGGCCTCTTGAGTGGAAAGGAGAGTTTTAAGTTCTTTAGACACAACTATAATCCCACTTATCTACGATAGTATGCGTCATAGTATCATAAACATGCCCCCATTCGTGATCATACATACTACTACCGCCAGCATTCGCTTCACATCTTAACTTACCAACCCTAGTTGCATCTTCTTGTGTATCAAATGAGTTCAGAAAATCATTCATACCCCCACAAGGATAACACTGTTGACCAGTAAACACCATAAATCGTCCCATACTTAAACCCTCTTAGTAAAATTCCAGAAAAATCCTATACGAATAATCCCCCATAAAATACCCCCCTTTACAGTCCGCACTCATCTTCTAAATAAAAATCACAAAACATTTTCTCAGTATCCCTTGTAATATTACTTTGAACTTCAAACATAGTTATACTAGGTGGATTACCAGTAAAAGGGCTATACTCGTACATAGCACCGTGTTTGATTAATAACTTCCTAAAATCAGATATAAAGGCTTCTTCCCTTTCTTTCGCTGTAACCATAATATTCTCCTATAGATTGTGAACAAAATCCCACTGAATCCTATCTCCATTATTGTAAATCCTATACACCTCATGCCCTAATAAATAAGCTGTATTGTTATTGTGATCTAATCCCCACATCATCATACGTGCATCATCTACAATTTGCAATCGAATACTCTCTTCTTTACAACGTAATGATAGTGCATCTTGGAACTCTTTCTTCTTCCATTGTTTGAAATCTGCTGGTGTCATATTATTTCCCCAGTTTAGCCTTTAGAAACTCGTACTGTTCTAGTTGTATAGCTATATTTTCCTTACGTCTCTCTTCACGAATAATCTCAGCATCTTCTTCAGAGATTAGACCTTCATGTTCCATAACAAATAATTCTATATCTGATTTAAAATTTATATAAGGACTGCCCTCATCATATTCATCATTCTTAGCTACTAGATGGAAATAGCTACCACCTTCGAGTTTAATAAGTAACCCATTGCCACAATAAGACCAGTTTGCACTCTCAATGACTTTACCTTTCAACTCCTCTAAATCTACTATTCTTTTCATGCTATTCTCCTAATTAATGAACTCTAACTGCTGCATTCATAAAAGTATCTACATCTACGAATATCTTATAGTTTCTCACGTAACATCTACCTTTGTCAACATATATTTCTCTATTTATATATCTACCCAACTTTAATTTGCAATGTACATCTGTCATATCAGGAACAGGGGAGATAAGAAGCAGGGATAGCCCTATAATGTACCTAATCATTTGTCTTTACTATAGCTTTGCAATACATTCAATAGTACATCTTTAATTTCACGTACTTCTTCAGATTTAACTACATCTTCACCTACTTCGCTTGCTGCTATTAAGTACATAGTTTCTTTTGATGGGATTAAGATAACAGAGGATATTAAAATAATTGTAACAGTGATTAACTTCCGTGTATAACCAACTAAAGACTTTTTATTAGTTAAATGGGTAGCTAAGGCTTCCTCCCACTGGTCAACTGGTGTGTGAGAATAACACTTAGGGGCTTCACTTGCATGGAAGACAGTTACAAGTAAGATAACAACACTGATAGCTACACTCCACCACATCAATACCTCTACTTTAGAGATTAAGTCCGCAACGTATAACAAAACTGATAATGTATTCATAATAATATTTTCCTAATTGATTTGATTGAGTGGTAATAATAAACTAATGCAACACCTCTGTCAATACTTATTTACAGATATTAATAAGAATCTAATACCATTAAATTACTAATAAGGGTTGACACAAGAGGATAAGGATGATAGTATGGAGTTTGAATTGATTATATTAAGGAATACAACAATGACACGTATCAATATAGTAGAACCTGAGCAACTAACTAAACAACACCTGTTAGCTGAGTATAGAGAGTTGCCTAGAGTGTTCACACATATTCTTAAAGCAGCAGAGAAAGGTAAAACTACAGATGACTTTGATATTCCAGATAAATATACAATTGGTAAAGGCCATGTCACATTCTTCTATGATAAAGCAGATTATTTATACTGGCGATTCCATAATATAGCAGATGTATTAGAAGGTACATTTGAGGTTAATTTGAATAAAGATTTAATAGATAAGGTAGACAATGATTATGATAAACTTCCAGAGTGGGCTTATGGTGAATATTCTCCAACACCAGAAGAGGTATATTTGAATATGTATAGATTAGCAAATAGGCACTTCTTTAAGTTGACTAATGATCATAATGATGATATTGTAGTTGCAATTACTAATAACGGAGATAAATAATGAGTAAGAAATTGACTAAAGAAGAAGTAACATTATTCCCACAATTTGTATATAATGCTATTATGACACCAGACGGTACTATATTACATTCAAAACATAGACATGATTATATCTTATATGAAGATGCTAATGGCGAAAAATATATGCTAGATGGAGGTAATGACTATAGACGTACACATATTAATGAACAAGAAGCTACAGATATATCAGTGACATACAGTGACAGCATAGATAAGATAAGAGAGCATCTAGTGTGGGGTACTTATGGCAAAGATGGAGAATTAGAGCTTAAAGAAGTATTATTAAAAGATATGAGTGATAATCATATTAAAGCAATTATTAATGATGGATATAAATTAAACCCTGTGATGAAATTAGAGTTGCTTTATAGGGCAGAGAATGATATTATTATTTTAGATTAATTGGATTAGAGGTATAAATGAACACACAAGAAGATGCTATTAATGCCATCAAATCTGGAAATAATGTAGCTCTATTCGCTTCGGCAGGAAAAGGTAAATCATATATTATTAAACAGATGTTAGACCAGTTTACTGTGCTTGTAGCTCCTACTGGTATAGCTGCTCTTAATATAGGAGGTGAGACAGCTCATAGCATCTTTGGACTACCTTTTGGTATACCTGTAGAGAAGGATAAGACATCACATAGTAAATCCTTTATAGAGTTATTTGGAGGTAACAGTAAGATTAAAAGGGTTATCTTTGATGAAGCACCTATGTTATTATCTTGCCACTTAGATTTAATTGATGTTAAACTTAGACATATTAAGAAGATTAATAAGCCATTTGGAGGTATCCAAGTAATTCTCACTGGAGACCCATTTCAACTGCCACCAATCATTTCAGCACAGGATAAAAGATTATATAGAACCCTGTACCGAAGTGGATTTATATTTGATTCTAAAGTGTGGGATAAGGCTAATTTCCAAGTATTAGGTTTAGATAAGGTTTATAGACAAAGTGATGTAGAACAGATTAGATTACTAGATGCTATACGTTCTAAAGGAGATGGGTGGAAACAAGCTGTAGTAGACATTAATAATATGTGTAAATACGAAGCTAATGATAACACTCTGAATCTATGTGTATTCAATAAAGATGCAGATATTACTAACGAGAAGCATTATAAGAAGAATACTAATAAGCCTAAGCAATATGCAGCTATTATTAAAGGTAAGTTTAAATCTAAAGATTGTATCGTAGACCCTATTATTAGTCTTAAAGAAGGATTACGTGTTATTATTTGTGCCAACTGTCCAGACAAAGCATATAAGAATGGTCAAATGGGTGAAATAGTTTCTTTACATGATGATTATGTTATGGTAAAGTTAGACAATGGTGACGTAGTGAGTGTAGAGCCTAATAAATGGGAATCTCATAAATACAGCAATGGTGTTACAGGATTGAAGCGAAGTGTTATAGGCTCTTGCACTCAGATACCTATTAGACAAGGTAATAGTATATCCATTCACAAATCACAGAGCTTGACCTTAGACAATGTAGTTATTAATATGGGTAAAGGTGCATTCAGTCCTGCATTAACTTATGTAGCATTATCAAGAGTTAGAGATTTAAGAAATGTAGCACTCACTAGACCAATAAAAGAATCTGATATTATTATTGACAAACGTGTACAGACATATTATAATACTTTAAAACTTAAATAAAACTAGGAGAATACTATGTTCGTTATTATTACTTGGAATAAAGATGAAGTAGAATACACACGCTTACTTGAAGATGAAGACGTTTGCACGTTAGTCTTTGACACATTTGTAGAGGCAACAGATTATACATGGGCTAATGAAGAATTATTAGATGATACATTTAAGATTGTGGAGTTAAGTTAATGAACCTTAAAAACAGTACATTTGAAACACCATTTGGATATACAGACAGCAATCATGCTCCTACTAACTTAACTAAAGTAGATGTAATATGTTTATACGGAGGACATGTCACATATTGCAATAACTTTGTTGTTTATAATAAAGAACGGTATTGGGATACAGTGGGTAATATTATTGGTGATGTAGTGGCTTGGAAGCGGAGGTATTGATATGAAGCTAAGTGAGTGTACTATAGGAAAAGTTGTACAATTAAAGAAATTCACTTATGATGAATTGATGGATGGCAGAACCTATGGATTTGGACACGTTGTTGAGTTTAAGTATATGACTGGCAATCTAGCAGTAGTTGTGGATACACCTTGGGATGGTTTACAATATTACCTCCCAGAAGACTTAAAACCACTGGAGGATTAACTATGAGAGATATCATAACAAGTGACACAGATTTATGTACTTTACTTAGGAAGTACACCAATAGCCCTACTACACTAAATAGCCAAGCTGCTAGTAGAATAGAAGAACTAGATGAATGTTTATCTATGGTTAGGTCTAATTTAGAATCTCTAACTTTTAAGAAAGTACACCCGCAACAAGAGATATTAACTATAGAACAAATAATTGATATAATTGATGATTACAAGGGAGATTAAACATGTTACTGACAATGCACATCGTAGGTTGCGTATTCTTCTTTTTACTATCATACTCACTGGGCTTCTTTATTAGTCAAAATCAATGTAATAAGAGTATGCAAACAATCTTAGCAGAACATATACAACATTATTTACAAGTAGGTATGAAGATAGGAAGAGAGCTAAATTCTGAGGAAAAGTTGCCAGATATTATTCCTCATAAAATACACTAGAGAATTAATATGACAGAAGAAAGAGACAATGGTGTAATACTGGGTCATCACGAATGCCCTGATTGCGGCTCTAATGATAATCTAGTAGTATATGAGAAGCCAGATGGCAGTGTTGATGGGTATTGCTATAGTCCAAATTGTATTAGCCCTAGCGGCAAAGTAGGCTTCAAGAGTAATAATGAGCTATACAAAACATATTTAAAAGATGAATATGATATAAGAAGAATTGATAGGAGTAAAAAGAAAGTGGCAGAAGATGATAAGCCAGCACGTAAGCGTACTACTAAGGTTGCTAAGGAGAAGAAAGCAATCACTCCAGAAGAGAAAGCATCTGTACATAAGCAATCATCTATTAAAGGTGGTGGCTACCGTAATGTATTAGACAAGTACAATAAGAAATTAGGTATTCGTACATCTTTCTCAGATTCAGGAGGGGTAGAGTATCGTTGGTATCCAGTAACAGAAGGAAAGACTAAAGAAGGTAAGCCTAATTTAGTCGGATATAAGAAGCGGATATGTGCTACTAAGGATTTCCGCTATGTAGGTAAAGGGTCTGGAGATGTAGACTTATTTAATCAGTGGAATTGTAGTGGAAATGGTAAGAGGTTGGTTCTGGTCGGCGGCGAGGAAGACACCTTAGCGGCTGTACAAATGATTGAGGAATACAGAAAGACTAGCAAGAATGCAGCACCTGTTGATGTTGTATCTAGTAGTATTGGGGAAGGCTCAATAGATAAGCAATGTCAGTTAAATTATGATTTCTTAGATGGATACGAGAGTATTATTATATCCTTAGATGCTGACACGGCTGGGGAGAATGCCACTGAGAAGTTAATCAAAGTATTACCACCTAGTAAAGTTAAAGTGATGCAACAACCAAGTGGCTCGAAAGACCCTAGCGATGCTTTGCAGAACGGAGATGAAGAGCAGTGGGTTAGATTATTATATGCTGCAACTAAACCTAAGATTGCTGGCATAGCTGGAAGTAGTACCATATTTGATGATATTATAGAGGCTTCTACTAAAGAGAAAATAGAACTACCGCCTTTCCTGAATAAAGTTAATGTAATGCTGAATGGTGGCCTCACTATGAATACATTTAATATTATTGCAGCTCAGACAAGTATTGGAAAAAGTAGTGTTACCAATGAGATACTACATCACTTAGTAATGAACTCTAAGGCTAAAGTAGGTGTTATGTCTTTAGAAGCATCTAAGGGTGTATTAGGTGAACAGTTATTATCTTTACATCTAGGTAAGCGTATCTCATCACTAGGCTCTATAAAGGCTAAGACTGATTACCTAATGGAGAATAGAGACAAGGCTAATGAGTTCTTTATGGATGAAGATGGGGATGATAGATTCTTTATTATGGATGACCGTTCATACTTGTCTACAACAGATGAAGTGTTCAAGCAAATAGATAAGCTAGTCAGAGGTCTAGGTGTAAAAGTATTGATAATTGATGTACTATCTGATTTAATGGATAACTTAGATATTAATGCACAAGCTGAGTTTATGGGTAGGATCAAGAAGCTAATAGCTAACAATGAGGTATGTATTATAGGTATTATGCACATGCGTAAAGAGGCCACAGGCAAGGATAGTGACCCTCACTTAGTTAATGAGCATAGTATCTATGGAAGCTCTACAGCAGTTAAGAGTGCCAGTACAGTGTTATTAATGTCTAGGGATAAAGTAAATGAAGATGAAGAAGTACGTAATACTACTAGGGTAACACTAACAAAGAATCGTATGAATGGTATCACTGGTAAGTGTTGTGAGTTGTACTATGACCATAAAGCACATAAACTACACGATAAAGATGTGTGGTCTGAGTCACAAATAGAGGGGTATTAAATAAATGCGTTACGTCTTTGATATTGAAGCAACTGGATTATTAGATGATTCTACAATAGATTATACATCTAGTCCTTATGTCTTACGTCCTAACTTCAATATTCATTGTATTGTTGTTCAGGATATTGATTCAGATAGATTATTATGTTTCTATGATGGAGAAACGTATACATTTGATGGAAGAGAACACAGCGAAGTAGTAGAGGGTATTACATACTCATTGTCAGATTACAAGCCAGTGACTTATGAGCATAGGCAACTAAAAGAATTTAAACAGTTTGTATTGGATAATCCTGATTCAGAAGTTATTGGGCATAATATTTTAGGATATGATCTATTAGCACTTAAACTAACTGATAATATGGACTATACAGTTAAGCACGAACTGGAAGGTACAGATACTTGGTGTGGTCTTGATATGACCTTCTCTGATACTATGATAATGAGCAAGGTATTTAACGCTGACCGTGTAGGCTCACACTCATTAGATAACTTAGCTAAATTAACTAAGAAAGATGAGAAGTTCGAGTTCCGCAAAGGGATGAAAAAAGATGACAAGTTTAAACACTTTGCTGGAGATATGGTGTACTATTGTCTGAGAGATGGCATTGCAAATAAAAATGTTTATAACTACCTCAAGTGGGAAGAAAGTTTAGACGATTGGAATTGGAAACCTGCTCTATGTTTAGAACACAAAATTATGGAAATAGTTACCAGATCCTCCCACAGAGGATTTGCATTCGATAAAGACTTAGCTGAGAAGTGCATCAAAGAATTGGATGAATTAATGCAGGAGCGTAAGGATATTGTAGAACCCTTACTCCCTCCACGTAAAGCTACTAAGAAATTCTTAGGGGATCATACACCGCCTAAGAGTCAGATATTAGAGAAGGATGTGAATATTCCTGCTAGCTTCTTATCTAAAACTAACTTAGAGATAACTAAAACTGGACTCACTTGGTTAGAAAGAAATAATGCACAATATGACGAAGATACATACACTATCACTGTAAAAGGTAATAAAATTAAGCGAGATAGTTCAGAAGGATTTCCAAAAGTAGGATATACAGAGAAAACTATTTCAGCTAATATGAAGAGATTTGTTACTAAACATGGTGGAAGCTGGGACGAGGATAGTCTAACAGTTTCTATATTTGATAAGGAGATGAAGTTACCTATTGATGCAGTGCCTTTGAAGGATACTATGCCAATGAGAATTAGTGACAGTAGTGCTATTAAAGAGTGGTTAGTTAGTTTAGGTTGGAGTCCTTCATCTTATACTATGAATGATATAACACTTAAATCTGGAACTAAAATTAAGAGGACTCCAGAAGAGTTAGATAAGGCAGTAGATCGTTATGTTATGGAGACGTTGGAATCTCAGTTCTGTAAAGACAGGTGTGAACATTTAAAAGCTAGACCAACTTATCATAGCCTCAGAAGTAAGATTATGAAGAAAGCTGAGAAATATGGTTGTAAAGTATTAACCAGCCCTAGTCTAACAGTAGGTGCTGATAAGGAGCTATGCCCAGTGTTGGAAAGAATTTCTGAGGAATTTTCAGAAGTAAAAAACATCGTTGAACATGGAACTTTTAAACACAGACGTAATTCTATACTAGGAGGTGGTGCAGCTTGGGAAGATGGTGAGGAAGCAGATAAAGGGTTCTTAGCTAAGATTAGAGCAGATGGTAGAATAAGTACAGATTGTGATACTATGGGGGCTGGAACTGGACGTATGCGTCATAAAGGTGTGGTTAATGTACCACGTGTATCCTCCTTGTATGGTAAGAACATGAGAGCTTTATTTAAAGTTGCAGATAATTGTTTTAAAGTAGGTGCGGATTTTGCCAGTTTAGAGGCACGAGGCGAAGGGCATTATTGTCATCGTTACGATGTAGAAGGTAAACCCTATTGTGAATCTCTTACACTATCACAGCCTTTTGATGTACATACAATCACTTCTCAAGATATTAGTAAGGTATTAGGAAAACCATTTGGAAGAACACCAGCTAAAAGTGTTAAATATGGTTTGACATTTGGTGCAATGGCTGCTAAGATAGCAGTTATGTTAGGTGTAGATTTAAAAACAGCAGAGGGTATTGTTGATGCTTTCTGGGATTCAGCCAAACCATTGTCAGATTTAAAGGCTGCTGTAGAGAAATGGTGGAATAGTAGAGGTAAGAAGTATATTATAGGCTTAGATGGTAGACGTGTACCTACACGTTTTCAACATGCCTTACTAAACTCTTTATTTCAAAGTTTTGGAGCTATTGCAACTAAGACTATGGCAGTATTCTATGATAAGTTATTACTAGATGAAGGTTTAATGGTAGACTTCTTTAAGGATGATTGGGCTAATATGTCATACGCACAATTAATGATTATCATGCACGATGAAGTGGCTATGGAGGAGACTAAATCTAACTTTAAATGGAAGAAGTTTAATAGTGAAGAAAAAGCCTTGACATTTATAGAAGAAGATGATAAGATATGGAGTGAGGTTATACATGGTAAGAATAATAAATACTATGTAAATGATGTAGTGTTTAGTAGTAGGAAGAAGGCTAAAGGTTATATTAAAGAACATTCTTTAGATAGTGAAGTAGTACAAGATGATAATAATACTTATCACATAGGATACAGCAGATCTAGCGAATTAATACATACTGCTGTAAATATGACTAATGAACATTTTAAACTTAAAGTACCGTTAGAGATGGGATATGTCGTCGGTTTAGATTGGTCTATGACACATTAATGGGTTAATATATGGGTAAGAAATTAGAATTAAAAGGTCAGACTTTTGGTAGGTTAACAGTTATTAAAGAAGAACCTGTAAGAAGTAATGATGGTAAAGTTAAGTGGTTTTGTAAATGCGACTGTGGTAATAATACAAGTACTACTGGTAAAGATCTAAAAAGTGGAGACACAAAGTCTTGTGGGTGTTTAGTAAAGGAGTGGGCTAGTAAGTCAGCCACAATAAGAAATACCACACATGGGTTGTGTGAACACCCTTTATACATTATATGGAGAGGTATGAGGGTTAGGTGTTATAAAAAGTGGAGCAAAAACTATAAAAATTATGGAGATAGGGGTATAACAGTGTGTGACTCTTGGGAAGAGGATTTCATAAACTTCTACAACGATATGTTGTTGGGGTATAAGGAGGGGTTGCAATTAGATAGGGTAGATAATGATAAGGGTTATTATAAAGAGAATTGTAGGTGGGTGACTAACCAACAGAATCAGACGAATAAGGGATCAAAAATAGGGTCAACATCCAAGTATAAAGGTGTTTGTTGGTATAGAGGTGGTAATAGATGGTTAGCACAAATATATAAAGACGGTAAACATTATCACTTAGGTACATTCAAATGTGAACACGAAGCAGCCAAAGCTTACAACACTAAAGCATTGACACTCAACAGCGAATACGCTTACTTAAATAAAATAGAGGATTAGATAAAATGAGTATATTAGCAGTAACACAGAATGATATAGGACGAGTAATAGTAGACAGGGATGATAATTCAGAGTATAAGATAACAAGAGTAGACTTAGGAAGTGTATTAGCAGTAAGAGAAACCCATCTTTATAATTTAACTCATTCAAAAATACCTATTACAGATTTTCATAAGTTCTACTTTAAATATGAAGGGTCTGATATTACTAACACCCAAAACCAACGTAAAGTAGCAGCTAAACAATTACGCGATGCTTACGATAAATGTAGAGGATTAGATATGGGAGTATTTGTAGATGAAGTTGACTTAGGATTGTATATTACTTATGATGCCCCAGTGGAGGATTATTAGATGACTAAGAAATATATCAGTGTAGTATTTCAATACGAAGATGGGGCTAACTTACCAAGCAATTTAGTAACAGCTTTCAGTAGCTTCTCTAAGGAATATGAGGATTGTATTGTGTATGATACATGTGAAGGTAATGTTATTGATGAACACAGCAGAATGTTAGAAGTATTTGATAATATGCCAATTGATTTAGAAGAATTACTAGGAGAGTATGATGAGTAAATATCAAGTAGGGGATAAGTTTAATGCTACATTAGTGATAACGTACTTTGATGAAGAGGACGACGAGATTGGTTTTAAGGTGAAAGAGCTGAGTACTAAGGTACACGCCGCCGAAATAGCAGATTATTTCATAGCAGATTATTTCACACAAGATGAAGTGTCAGAAGCATTTGATCCAAACTATAAGGAAAGAATGAAGCAATTACGTATTAAAGAATTAGAGAAAGAATTAATTAAATTGAAAGGAGAAGATAAATGAGTGACAACTATATAGCGCAAGTACCCATCAACGGGTATGAACTAGAGCAAGGTAGTCAAGTGGGGTTAGAATTAACATTTGCTTGGCTATCACGTCAACTTAAATTAGGCGGTAAACTTAGACATAATGAAATGATTAGTCAGATTAATATTAAAGAAGATGGCGTAGTATTATTTGTAAAACCAGAGAAGTAGTAAACAATTAAATTAAGAGGAAATAACATGAAAACTAGGGTGATGGGTATTTTACTGGTAGCAGGTTTAGCTACAGGCTGTAGCGATGGTATATTCACTACAGCAACTACTAACCCACTGGTAAGTCCAGATTATAACTACGAGATTGATACTTGGGGTGCTAATTCAGAAGTATATGAGTTCACACCAAAATCAGATGTAACTAAAACTTGTGTTTTTGTCATGTTAGATAACGCAAGGGCTATGAGTATGCAATGTTTTAACAAAACACTATAAACAATTAAATTAAACTAAGAGGAAATGTAAAATGGCTTTAAAGAAAACACAACAACAGTCTGAAGGCACTGGCATTGATTATAACTTTCTACATAGTCAAGTAGAAGATGATACACATGAAGGCCGTATCTCTGTAATTATTGATGCTGGAATGCAGAAAGCTAAAACCACTGTATATGGTATTGGTATGAATAAGGATAATGTCAACTACTTCACATCGCGTGATGATGCTATTGATTATGTAAATGATGCGGTGGATTTAATGGGTGAGTGGGTTGCAGAGAACGAAGGCTACACTGATGAACCAGAGGAAGTTCCTGCTACAGAAGAGATTATAACTAAGCATAATTTAAAAGATGTAGAAGTGGATGATACATTATACCGCGTAGATTTTAACATTGTAACACCTAAAGACCGCGAGGAGATTATCTATGCTGTAGACTTAGTAGATACACGTGTACAATATAAAGAGGACGATGATAAAACTCTACAATTCCGTGTATGGCTAAATCAACTAGACTTTATGACTAGAGAGATGAAAGGCTTCTCTACTAAGTTTGCTCCTCCTAAGAAGAAAGGTGCAGCTTGGACATTTGCTCCTGCATCTATGCACACTAAGCTAGCAGAGGCTACAGGTAACAAAGGTGTTATTGATCCTTCACATGCTGATTTCGGTGATCTAAGTTTATTCCTAAATAAACCAGTAGGCGTACAGACCACTCAGAAAGAGTCTAGCAGCAATGGTAAGGATTATATCAACTTAAAGACCTCCACGCCTACTAGACTGCCTAAGAAAGTATTAGACTTAGGTGTTACAGAGTTAGATTGCACACCAGAAGCTATTGGCTTTGAAGACGCTACAGTAGAACAGTTGAAGAATGTCATGCCTAATAAGAAAGTATTAGACAAGATTAAATCTGCTGTAAACTACGAAGGTTCTCAGATGCAGAAAGCTATTGAAGAATATGAGGCTTCACGTAATCAAGGTGAGACTAAAGATAAAGAGGAAGACGATGCGAAGGTTGAAGAAGCTCAGGAAGCAAAGAAGCCAGCAAAAGTTAAGGCTCAGAAGGCTAAGCCTGAGGAAGTAGTCGGAGATGAAGATGATGATGATTCTCCCTTTTAATTAATAATTAGCTAATAGATAGAAGAGGGTGTGAAAGCCCTCTAGGATTAATTATGGCACTAATAGTAAAGAACAAAGATAGTAGGATTAAGCAATTCCCTAATAGTAAGATTACGGCTATTATTGACGGTGATTATATTGCTTATAAGAGTGCTGCTGTTGGGGATGAGCATTATATTGAAGTGTTACACACAACTACAGGTAAGGTCAAAGAGTTTAAGAATGTGACAGAATTTAAGGGCAGAGGTAAAGTAGTGGGCGGTTGGTTAGGAGATGTCAACTCAGAACGTGAAGCTAAAGGTAAACCTATCTTCTCAGTAGATGCTTTCACAATAGAATCTAAAGTTAGACGTAAAGTAGAGTTTGATGATGAGGGTAAGCAATTAACTGGAGAGGAATCTCTAAGAAATATACTGTATTCAGCTAAGTCTATGTTGAAGTCTGCACTAGAGGGATTAGAAACAGATAAGTATGTATTCTATATTGGCGGCAAGGAGAATCATAGAGAAGATATTTCTACCTTGATGCGATATAAAGGAAGCCGCATTAATACACCTAAGCCATTATTATTCAAAGAAGTTAGAGAATATCTTATAGATCATTTCAATGCTAAGGTAGTCACAGGTATTGAAGTGGATGATAAAGTGATCATGGATGCTTATGGTGATAACAGTAAGGTGGTAGTAGCAGTGGATAAAGATGCACTATCTCAGCCTGTAAGAGTGTTCAACCCTACTAAACCAGATAAAGGTATTATTGATTGTGATTGTTTTGGGGAGCTAACTGATTATGATAGTAAGACCTCTAAGGCAAACGGGTATGGAAGGATTCACCTATATTATCAAATGTTAGCAGGAGATACGGCTGATGAATATAAAGCTAATTGTATGTCTGATGTTAAGTATGGTCATAAATCTGCTTATGATGACTTACATGAATGTAAAGATGATAAAGAAGCTTTGACAAAAGTTATTGAAGTGTTTAAGAAACTGTATCCAGAAGCTAAAGTAGTGGAGAGCTGGCGTGGACAGGAGATGATGATAGATTTTCTTTCAGTCGCGCGCGAACAGTTTAAGTTAGTTTCAATGCTACGTTTCGAGGGGGACTCTAGGACGTTTGATACTGAATTAGCTTTGTATGAGGTGGAGTATGAGTATTGAAGACACCTTGCAAGAGGAGATAACCTCTGAGTTATCAAGGAGGAAGTATGTAAACAATGATGAAGGTAAAGCACAAATGATTGAAGATGTAACGAGTATAGTAAAACCTTACTTACCTTCGCCTACTGTAGAAGTGGAAATAGATTTTGATGAAGGTAATTATAATATATCTATAAAGGTAGATGTGTAATGAACATTGATGAGGAAGCAGAGAAACTATTTACCGCATTAGAGGAATCAACAGCTAAATTATTGTCAGGTGTTAGAGAGGATAAAGAGGTTGTAATATCAAATAGACGTAAATTTATATCCAACTTATATGAAACACCTTTGGCAAATGTTATACATGAAGGGGTTATAAAATGTATTAAAATTGAAGGTACTTTAACTTATGAATAAACAACAAGCAATAGATAATATCATGGATAACTTCGACTTCGGTACAACATGGAAAATGATGCAATGTGATAAAGGCTTTTGGATACATAATGCAGTGGATAATACTGAGAGTGTATTGCGGGAGCATTGTAGGGGTAGGTTAGAAGGTTTAGATTTAGTTGAGAATGATTACCAAACAGGAGGTTTTCATTATAAATATGAAGTGGAAGAAGGTAAGCATTATATGTCTTTAAGTTTTATAGGCGAAAGTTGGGATAATTATTGGGATTAGATTGTATGGAAATTAATGTAAGTTTTGATGTAGATAATTTGGTAGATTATTGGGGTGAAAAAGAAACAGATAAATACATTGCAGAGTGTATTAAAGAGTATTTCATTAAAGAGTTAAAGAAAAGCCCTGAGTATAAAGCACATATAAAACAGATGACTAAAGATAGCCTAGATAAATTGGCAGGTGAATAATGGATAATGTAAAATTAGAGCAAGAGTTTTCAGCAATGGTGTCTAAGTTAGCTAAAGATGGAGCTGATATATTAAAAGAGATGACTCCAGAACAGGCACATTTATTACACATGGGGATCGGAGTTGCTGGAGAGGCGGGAGAATTATTAGATGCAATTAAGAAACATGTCATCTACCAAAAACCATTAGATATAGAGAATATTATTGAAGAGGTTGGAGATATATATTTCTACCTAGAGGGGATTCACAGTGGAGTTAACTTTAGTAGGCGTACAGCTTTAGAGAAGAATCAAGAGAAGTTAGGATTACGTTATGCTAAAGGTAGTTATAGTAATAACCAAGCTAAAGAGAGGGCTGATAAGGTATGAGTAATCCTTGGGAGTTATACCCGCACATCTGGAAAACTAAAGCATCTTTCTTTAGTTATGTAAGAGGAGGATTAAGGCGCGCTTTATGGGAGAAATACCCAGTTAAATTAGAGTTTAAGAAGGAGCAATTAAAACCCCCTCCTATTGGATATGAAGGTAGAGCTAAGTCTGGAACTAAGTGTGCATTAACTGGAGAATGGACGGGAAACTCTAAACTAGAAGTAGATCACATAGAAGGGAATGCAAGCCTAAATGATTGGGATGATATTTTACCATTCGTACAACACTTATGTACAGTTAAAGATAACATGCAACTGGTCGAGAAGGAAGCTCATAAAATTAAGAGTTATGCAGATAAACATGGACTTACATTTGAAGAAGCTAAAGTAATTAAAGAAGCTATCAGTATTTGTAAAGGAGATGAGAAAGAGTGGCTTATTAGTAAAGGATTTATCCCAGAAGGTAACGCTAAGAAACGTAGAACGCAAGTTGAAGATTATTTAAGAGGAATGTAATTATGTCGGAAAGTATTAATATTTTTAAAGAAGCGGAGGTTGAAACAGTTGTAGCTTCTGTAACAATAGCAGATCATTTTGATGTTGATTTTAAAATAACAAAATACAATGGGGAATTATACATAGATGCAGAGTTAACAGAAAATATTGCCATAGATTTCCTAGAAGATTTAGGTTACACAATAACTAAAGAGAATTAATATGAGCTTAAAGGATGATAAATTAAAGTTACAAGTAATTAAATTAGACAATGAAGGATATACACAAACTAGAATTGGCATGATCGTGGGATTAGCACCTAACACTATTTCAGACTTTCTTAATAAGAAGACATTTAATGTGTGGTGGAGTCAGTTTGATAAGGGGGTGGAGGAGTTTGGTGAGGCTTTTGAGAAGGTTAAACATAGCGAGAAGTACGAGAGTATAGTTGCTGTTAATCTGGATCTAGATACTACCCCAGTGCCAATTAAGATTGAAACTACAGTAGGTAAGATACACGACGATTGTACACACTTTGTCATTCCAGATACGCAAGTAAAACCTAATATCAGTTTAGATTATTTACATTGGGTGGGTATGTATATTGCTAATCGTAAACCTGATGTGATAATCCACTTAGGCGATCACGCAGATATGGAGTCTCTGAGTAGTTATGATAAAGGGAAGCGATCAGCAGAAGGTAAGCGAGTAAAACAAGATATTAAGTCTGCCATAGAAGGTATGAATGTATTGTTAAAACCTGTATATGATTTACAGAAGAAACAATTAGAAGAGTTCGGAGAGATCACATATAAACCACGTATGGTGCTAACTTTAGGTAATCACGAGTACCGTATCAGCAGACATGTGGATGCTAATCCAGAGTTGTTCGGATTCTTAGGCTACGATGATCTCAAATACAAAGAAAATGGTTGGGAAGTATATGACTTCTTAAAACCTGTAATTGTGAACGGTGTCACTTATGTTCACTTTATGGCTAACCCAATGACAGGCAAACCATACGGAGGTGCTGCATTAAATGTATTAAAAAATGTAGGGGAGTCTTTTACACAAGGACACAAGCAAACACTGGACGTATCTACACGCTTTCTCCCTAGCAGTGGAAGACAACAATGGGCTATTATAGCAGGTGCTTGTTATGTGCACGAAGAGGAATATAAAGGTTATCAAGGAAACCATCATTGGAGAGGTGTAATAGTCAAACATAATGTATCAGAAGGTAGTTATAACCCAATGTTTGTAGACTTAGATTACTTATCGAAGAGGTATTCAAAATGTACATAGAAGAAGATGACAATCTAGATAAAATAATATTATCTTATCAATCTCCTTGGAATAATGCTTACACTGTGTTAGACTCTGATACAGATGATTGGCCTAGTTTATTAACTGAGTTTGCATTAGTATTAAATGAAGCTGGATTCAGTATCCCGATAGGAGAGTTAGAGATTAAACTTAATACTCTCTTACAAGAATATAGTGCTAGCGTAACTACACAAGCGGATGAAATGTATGACTTTTTCAAAGACTAAAGGTGTCATAGCAGTTGACATTGATCTCACAGTAGCAGCTTCCGATTTGGCACATTGGGACTGGTTGCAGTTGGTAACTTCTCAAGATAAAGTGTTCCCTTATAATACAGAGGGGTTAGAGTATAACTTAGGGGAATACTTCTCCTTACCTACCTCTTGCGATGCAATGGCTTATTGGAGATACGATGATATATATGATGAGAATACATCTAGAACTAGGTTTGATATAAACCCTGTAGGGGGTTCTCAAGAAGTGTTGGAGAACCTACATAACTTAGGATATGAAATAGTGTTCGTATCTCAAGTTAAAGGAGATCATCACAAGTCAAAGGTAGAATGGGTTAAACGTCACTTCCCTTTTATGAGTGGCTTCCTAGCAACTAAAGAGAAGCAGTATGTAATGTCTAAGATATTCATAGACGATAGGAATAAGCATTTAGCAGCTAACCTATCACCTTATAGGATTAAGTTTAAAACTCCTTATATCCAAGATGTAGATTTAGATGGTAATGAGTTATTCTTAGTAAGTGATGATTGGTATGAAATAGAGAAGAAGATTATGGAGATTACAAATGTCTAAGTTTAAAGGTAAAGTGGTTATATTAAATTCCCCCCCTAACTCAGGGAAGGATTCTATTGCAGAAGTATTGAATGATAGCTTAGATTGGGATTGGAATTGCTTTAAAGACCACTTGTATGACTGTACCGCCACATTGTTTAATACAGATAAGTGGGATTTAATAGAGTGGGCTACAGATAGAGTAACTAAAGAAGTTCCACTTGAAGAGTTATCTATACCATCAGATAAATATAAACTATTAGATAATATAGTTAAATCTAACAGAGCATTCACTTTAGAAGATGGTTATATACCACTGTCCCCTAGAGAAGCATTAATATATACATCTGAGGTGGTAATTAAGCCTACAATGGGAGAAGAATACTTTGGTAAGATAGCAGCAGAGAATATTGACTTAGATGAAGTTACAGTGTTCAGTGATGGCGGCTTTAATGAAGAGTTATTGCCCGTGATTGAGAGAGTAGGTGCTGAGAATGTATATGTAGTACAATGGAGTAGAGAGGGATGTTCATTTAAAGGGGATAGTAGAAATTACCTTAAAGTACCAGATAATGTTGCTAAACTGGTGACTACCAACAATGGTACTATTGATGAGATAGTTGATGAAATAATTAATTGGATAAGCGGAGAATAGAATATGCAGTATTTAGGATTAGTACTTATTGGTTTATGGGTGATGAGCGTAGCAGCTTGGATTACAAGTATGGGACTTATAACCCAATGTTTGTAGATTTAGATTATCTATCAAAGAGGTATTATACACGGTGTAGGTATTTGGTTTGGTGTTAGTTGGTAAAAGAGGCTCATACATACCACTACAAGCTCCATACGAGCATCCTCAGAGTGAAACAGCTTGAAAAGGTGTAACCCTACAGGGTGCTTAAAATATACAATTTAAAGGGCTTAGAATGGCTTATATTAACGATAAAGGATAAGTAGTACATGATCAAATCAACAATTATATGTGATTCTAAGTCAGACGCAGGACGTATCACTACATTTGAACTAGAATATCACAGGTTCTTCCACTCTGAGCTAATGACACACAGGGTGTTTAGCCGTAACGCTATGAGTAGTAGGGCTGTCCCTATCAATAAGATGATAGAGCAAGTGAGAGATAATCCAGCTATGCCAGTGAAGTGGGGATTGAATAAGGCAGGAATGCAATCAGAAGATAATCACTCAGATGATAGTATATGTATAGATGCTTGGAAGAGAGCAGCAAATGATGCAGCCCAGAGTGCAGAGAGATTAAGAGATTTAGGATTACATAAACAATTAGTTAATCGTGTATTAGAGCCATTCCAAATGATGAAGACTGTAGTTACTTCTACAGAGTGGGATAACTTCTTCGATTTACGTACACATAAAGATACACAACCAGAGTTCCAAGTGTTAGCTAAAATGATGCAAGAGCAGTATAATAGTAGTGAGCCTACTATGCTGAAAGAAGGGCAGTGGCATCTTCCTTATGTAGCCACTACATTTGATTACACTACTGGCGAGCAAGTATACTATACAGAAGGGGGTCACAGTGGGTTGCTCTCGTTGGAAGAAGCTCTAAAAGTAAGTGCTTCATGTTGCGCCCAAGTAAGTTATAGAGTTAATGATAATTCTATTGACAAAGCATTAATGATATATGATAAACTTATTAGTTCTACTCCCGCGCACGCCAGTCCATTTGAGCATCAGACTAGAGTATCCGGGGATGACGGTGGTTTAGAAGGTGTTACACATTTTGATATGAATGGAGAAGGTTGGAGCGGTAACTTTAAGAACTGGATACAATATAGGCAATTATTATAAGAGATTAATAAAGTCATTGACAAGCTCACACTAATTAAGTTATAATACATTTTTAAATTAATAGAGATAATACAATGAAATATATAAATACAGATAAAGAGATTGAAGTGGGAGATCAGGTGATGTATGAAGGGAAGGTTACAAATGTAGCTGGTATTGATCTTTATTGCAATGACGTTCCGACAATCAGATTAGAGAATAGGGATGCAGTGTTTTGGGACTATGAATATGCAAGACTAAACTATATGGGTACAACTCTAACACCACACATCCACAGGGATGTAATCATTGCTTATGCTAATGGGTTTGAGATTGAATATTTAGGGGATTGTTCAGGAGAATGGTTCTCTATAGAGCATCCAAACTTCTACCCTGAAGAAAAATACCGCATCAAACCAATAGTCACTAAATCACCAGCACAATTAGAGAAAGAAGCTATTAAAGAAGAGATGGATAAATTAAGTAAACGATTAGAGGAGTTAGATGTAGAATGAAAGATATGTTAGGGCAAGAAGTAGTAATAGGTGATACGGTGATATTTACTGACTATAAAGATGAGGATAATGATTACAATTTGACAGGAGGTATAGTAGTATTGGTACAAGAATACAGCATAGACGTAGAAGATATGTATGGTAACTATTACAATTTATGTAGTCCAAAGTTTGCATATTACACAACAATTAAAGATTTAACATTATAATACATCTGATATAATAAATATAAAAGGGTTTCCTTGTGAGGTTAGTAGTGAATAATACCGAAGAATTTAAAATGAATTTATTTAATCAGATAAGAGAAGATGGAGGAAAGACTAAAGAAGAGGCTGAGGAGTTAGTGACATATTTCACTATGAATGAAGCGAAGATCACTTCTTTCAAGAATACAATTAGAGTGTCTAGGTCTATTCCTTTACGCTATGTAGAAGATACATTACTGACTAAGAGTAAACCAGAGATAGACAAGTTGTTATTTAATCTAGGGTTTGATACAATTAATTCATCTTATGTAATAGATGTACATTGTTACACTTGGGAAGGTAAGACTGAATGTGGTAAGGTGCTACTAGGACAGGAGAGATTAGATCCTAAGTGGATGCAATCAGACAGGAAGAGTGATGATGCTTTTCATTATATGAATAGAGAGATTATGAGAGAGGTTTAGTTGGAATGGCTAGATATAAACTGGTAGCTAAGGGTACAGATTCTGAAGATGTATTGGAAGTAGGAGGCCAGAGAAAGAACACGAAAGCTGATATACAACAATGGATTGACGATAACGTTAGAGTATTGGGTTTAGATTGGCAGGTAGGTTACATGGTTAAGTTTCGAAAAGGTACTACAATATATGAGTGGTTGTGGATAAAAGACAACAAGAGGGTTAAAGTATAATATGTATTTAACTAATGTATTTGAAAGGAAATTCAAGATAGAGACTATTATTAAGTATTCTGGAGAAGTGTACGTAGTGAAGGAGGCTAAATTATTTGGTTGCTATCTACGTGTACATGCTAACCAAGTATCTTTAGTAGCTAAACGTAATGCCACTTGTTACAATGATATACAATCTATCATAACTGAGTTAAGTAATCTATTAGGTGACTCCTACTCTATCGTTGATAATTAATAATAAGCCCTAATATCCCAAGGAGGGGAGGAAGGACAAAAGGGCTTATAAACTTTTATATCTATTTGATAAGATCTATTTAATAGAATCTATTATATCTCTTTATAGAACAATACCATCCATGTACTTCCACTGTACAAGTCTTATCCACATTCATCGCAATAAAACCTCCCCCATTTAATGTCCCTAAGTTACCTATAAATATCCTATTAGTTTCCAATACAATATGAGTCTTAGCTGTTTTATAATCCATAGAGGTTAAGAATGGTATGACATAACTGTCATCTGCTAAATGTAGATTAATATTAACTTCTGTGTTTGGTGATGTTGTTATTAAAGATAGATCCATCCTAATAGTAATCTCATCCCCTAGTGCTAAATCACTAAAGTCAAATCTATTAGTAGTGGGATTCCATACATCTGGCACACCGCAAGGCTTAAAGTCTCTCATAGTATTAGCACCAAGAGTATCATTAGTTAATACTACATCACCTCCACCTCCTGTGACAGTTAAAGGTGTAATACTTGTAGCTGCATCTGAATAAGAGAAGTGACCATCTAAGTGATCTACTATATACTCATTACTCCCTACTATAATACCCATATCAGCACCTCTCTTCCACTGTGAGAGTAGAACCTAATGCACCTGTACATCTAGCCCACACCCTCAAACTATTCTTTGTAGCCACTCCTATAGCGTATGGGTAGTGTATATTACTGATTGTGTAATCTCCTAGATCATCTATACCAGGTTGACTTACACTCTCTTTTACAACTACACTAGCATACCCTTTGTTAAACATAGACAGAGGTACACCTACGTTTATAGCAGCTTCAGTGTTTATATCTACCCATGTATTACTTATTGGTATAGATGCCATTAATCTCTCCTATTATTAATTTTCTTTATAGAAGTATCCTTCTTAATCTTCCTTGCCCTTCCATTTAGCCATACCTTTAAACCCAATAGCAGGAGCAAGAAATGAATCAGCAATAAACTGTAATGCTCCATTTCCGACATGTTTACTTCTTCCTTCTCTATCGTAAAGGATGTATGCTGCAACCATGTAATATGCAATAATAACACTATTATATATCCACAACTCTCCTAAATAAGTAATAGGGGCTAACCCTATAGTCTCTTGCAAGTAATTATTAACATGTATATAATAATAATTGAACCAACTTTCTGAGCCTAGATAATTAATACCTAACTGAACTAATAGAATACCTAACACTTTATAAAGTAGTGAAATATGTTTCATACCTAATAGACATATCATACCTAATACTGAAGATAAGGAGTATATCAAGTAATCATAACCTTCAGGTATGCTTACCACTTCTAATATAAAGACAGATAACAATACAGTGGATAGGAATACTCCACACACAGCAAACCCTTGTTTAGTAGGGTGGGTAAATGTTATGAGGATACATACAATGATTAATAACGTCCATAATGTCATCATATTATTACTTCTTTATTTGAGGTTTATCTGAACTCTCACGAGGTACTGTCACTGGCCTAGCCATAATACTTTCCTTTGATATTTAATTAGTTAATGTTATAATGATTCTCAATCACTTGTTCTATTTCTCTATCTATTGCTGCGAAGTCAGACTTAACTATACATTCACAGTCAACAGGTATACAACCAGATGAGTATAAAATAGCATTACAACCTTTAGCTATAAGATTATCTACTATCTCTTCCCCATCTCTAGTAGTTAAGATTCTATCTACTAACACTATATCATAACATAGTAAGTCTTCTAAGTCAACACTTTCGTCTACATTAGAGAAAATAACATTGTCTTTAGCAAAGAGGTAAGCATTCAATACCATTCGGTGTATTTCATTATCTTCTATAAGAGCAATGTTAATCTTTCTTATCATCTTTAGCCTCTAATAACTCTTGCATTATCTTATTATAAGTGGCTAACTGTACTCTCTGAGATTCAATGATACCTATATACTTATGCTTCTCCACCTGACACTCATTAACTGACCGTTGTAGCTCTGTAACCTTATCAGTTAAGGCTTCTATCTTAGCCTCTAGTTTCACTTTATGTTCTTTATTCATAATAGTTAAACATATATTAGGGTTTTTAAATATGAACAGTATTAACCCTATGAAGAATAGTATAAAGAGTATACCTGTCAGTCCTACTTTATCGTACAATAATGGGATTCCATTAATTATATCTACTAGCCATCCCACTTAACACTCCTATGCTATAAGCTAATATAAGCCATTCTAAGGGCTTTAAATTGTGGATATTCACTACCCTGTAGGGTAGCACTACTTAACGCTAAAACGTTCTGAAACACCCCTTAATGAAGCTTCTCAGGGGTGTATTATAAGCTATCTAATCCTTCTTATTGTTATTACTAAATAGAGCCACGTTCTTCATAGAACTACCACGAGTAGTACCTACAAAGTAAGCTACAGAGCTAATCCAAGCTGTTAGATAAGAACCAAATATAGTGTCTATCACTCGTTGATTAGCTTCTGGTATTACATGGAACATAAGAGTAGCTGTAAAGGCAATTAAACCTACTGTCAATATGTACATTATATTAGCAGGGGTGTTACTATCTTTATGTGCTTCTCTGGCATTAGATATATCTTTAAGTTCAGATGTCTGTAACTCTACATCTAACTCCTTCATTCTAATCTTAAAGGCGTAATCAGCACTCTTGATCTTAAACACTTGTTCTGGTGTTGCAGACTCTACAAACTGCTCTAAAGCAACCTCATCTTTAATCTCTACACCTACAGCATCACTCACAGCTTTAATAGCCAGTGAAGGTAATGTAGCACCTCCTGATAAGACTGCACCTACGATGTGAGGAGCATACTCCTTTAATTTATCTGTCCAGCTCATTTATCCTTCTCCTTAAATTCATCTGGAAATTCATACTCCCCAGTTTTATATGTATGGTTAGGGTCAAATGTAAATAACCAATCTATAAGATTAGCCCAGAAGTAAATGTAAGAGTTCTTAACGCCTCCCCTACTCTCCTCTAATACTTTCAACCCTGTGACACCTGATATAGACTTATATGTAGTTCTATACACATAAGAACAAGCGGCTATATCTTCTCCATGAGCGCAAGAAAAGAAGTAATCACTAAGTTCATCCCACTCTCTGTGCAAAGATAATACTATTACATTCCTAGTAAAACCTAATACTTTTAATATGAAGAATACGGGGACTGATAGGATGAATAATAGTATATTTCTAAGCATTGTTAACTCCTATTACAGTGTAGCAATATACGTAGTAAAAATAACTTTTATCTCTGATCTATTATGAGACATAGCATCTGCAAAATCTTGTTTAGTCATAGTTATAGGGTTGTTATTAATATCAATCCAACCTTCAACATCTCCACTGCCCATATTATCATATGCTTCTTTCATCATTAAATAATCAGAAGCGTAATCTGGATGGCGTACTTGAACAACAACACTGTCAGAGGGACGTGTCCAAGCTATATTTGCTAGAGAAGTATTTCTAATATTTATAGGTAGATTAGAAGCCACTTCTTGTGCGGCTGCTTCACTTGCTATGTTTTCAGCTTTCACCGTGGCGTGTAAATCAATCAGATATTCATAAGCAGAAAAATCCGTTATTTCTTCGTTAAGGGTATTGTCTTTATATTCAATACTCCCTCCTTCTAATACTGAATCCCAATGAATAACCCAGATATTATCATCAATCAATAGATCAGCTACTATGGATTCTCCATCTATGACAATAGATTGTTCTTCATTTATAATAGTAATTTTCATTTATCTATACCTTTATAATGAAACATAATGTGTAAAATTCTGGCTCACTCGAAGCTGAACTCACAGACCCCGTAATACCGTGGGTATGCGAAGCACCGCCGCCTGTAGAAACAGTGTTATTATAGCCAACTGTGCCCTCACCTAAGCCTGAAATCAAACCATCTGTACTTCCAAGTTCATCAGCTCTGATAGCCACGGGGTGAGTGTGGCTAGGCATTTGCGCTGTGGTAAGTGTATGTGCTGCACCAGTAAAAGTATCAGCGTGTGTATGAGTAGCTGAGCCTCCTGTAGTTCCTGCAACACTAGAGCCTTTAATAAACTTGCCGATGAGATTAGGAGTACCATTCGTTCCATCACATAATAAGTAACCAGAGGGCACATTAGCCGCCAAACCAGACCACATAGATATGATGCCTGTTGGTTCATCTAACCTCTTCCAAGCTGCTGGAGTTCCGTTTGTTATAACTCTAGTAAATATTTGATCTGGAATAAGATCATGCAGTGTTTGACTTACAAAAGTGGACGTTCTTGCTATAGAAGTCAGCACTCCTACTTTTAAAGACCCTGAGGGAAACGTCCCCATAGAAGCTGCGGAAGTAGTAATAAAGCCAGTGCTGGTAATACTGTCAATATTTACAACAGAGTTGGGGGCTA
>VMHT01108974.1_pt1 | contig 26276 bp, 47 predicted proteins | sample 4693611 | NCBI WGS metagenome assembly VMHT01 (sample SAMN12280063, study PRJNA550983) | marine metagenome | isolation source: seawater sampled from same location over 5 years 0.02-0.2 micron viral filtrate | place: USA: collected off the coast of southern California halfway between the port... ...
AACTTTTTTTATCTTGCCAATTTTTCTTTTCATTATTTTTTCTTGAACATCTTTGCAGCTTGTCCAACTCCCTTGATTCCAAAACTTGCACTAATCGCAATATATAAAAGATATTGATACCATTCTGGTAAACTAGCTAATATCTCAAACCCATCCTTAACATAATCTTTCATGCCGGGCAAAAATACTAAAATTGCGGGCAAAAGTAGTACAACTAAGGCAAACTCGTCTTTCCAAGAATCCACTGTAGCATCAGCCATCTTGCCTTCCCATGCAACTTCACCTGCTGCAACCTTCTCTGCAACAGTAGCACGAGCTCTTGCCTCTGCGACTTTAGCCTGTCCTTCAGCCTTAGTTTTTTCAACTTTGTTTTCAAACCAAGTTCCAGCTAAAGTAGCTATAGGTCCTATTAACGCTGTGAGCATTTGCATTCCTTCTTAGAAAACCTGCTGTCTATCCAAACCTTACCATAGTATAAAATAAACAGCCAAAATGTAAATAGTACCCCTTCAATATAAGATAAATCATTCCATGCATCTAAAACCATGTTTTCCATTTTGTCACTCCGCTATTTGTACTGGTTCACTTGATTCGACTTTCTTATAACTACCCTCAACAACCGCATGAGGATATTCTTTCTTAATCGATTCTAGTCTTGCTACAATTTCATCACGACTTAGTTTATCTAATTGGTGAATATGATTCTGTTCTCTACGGTCAATAGTCAAGCCACCTAATGCACTTCTTATTTTCTCTGCATTAATGCTTGCTGAAAACTGACCTTCTTCTTCCGCTCTCAACGAAAGCTCTGATAATCTTTTTAACTGACCTAATAAAGTAACTCCGTACTTTCTTTCTTTTTCATCTCGCTTTTCTTTAACCAGTTCAGTAACTAATGGAAAGTCTCTACCATTTAGTAACTTGGAAGCATGAAACTTTGCAGAGTCTTCTGCATATCCCGCTTTAACAGCACATTGTTTAGCAGAATAAATACCATCAACATAAAATTTTACAAACTCACGTTGTCTTGCTGTAAGTTTTGCTTTCTTTTCTTTTTCTTCAGTCATTTGCCTTTTACCGCATTCTTTAAAGACTTCATCACATCTCCAATCTGAGGTTCTTTTGAACCAGGATTATATACACACGAATATTGGCGTGGGCATCCGATATGGACATCTGTGAATTCAATTTCATATGTCTTATTCTTTGTACCACCCGCTGCAACATATATGCAAGCCATTTTTCCCATGTAAACTTTCTGTGATTTTAGCCTACAGGTCACCATCTGTTTTTCAATTATATCACCACGCCATATTTTCTGTGCTCTCGTATAATCTTTTGCATGTGCTTTGTTAAAAAAAACAGAAGCAACCAGTAATGCAAAACCACCAACAATTCCTGCAACAAGAAGCCATGTGATAGCTTCACCAATCTGTCTTCTCATCTGTTGTTGTTTGTAAACTGTCTCTTGACGTTGCTTTCTTATCTGACCTTCCATTGCCAATAGCTCATCATAAGCACCAGGGCCATGAGTCATGTTTAGAAATGTCTTGAGTTCGTACCTTTGTTCCTCAAGTTTCTTCTTTGCAGCGTATGCAGCCATTGCCGCCTCTTCAATAGAACCTGCTTTAAAAAGCTTCCCAAAAAGAGGTGGGTTCTTAGCTTGCTTTTCAGCATTGTCAACATCTGATACTGCTCCCATCCATCTACCAATGTCCCCTGACATTTGTTCAATGTCACGACCAACGGCAAAACCTTGTTTAATTGCAGAAAAAGCTTTTGATGCCACGCCAACGGCTAATGAAATAGTTACTGGATCCATAAGCAGAGTATATCACAACTTATTTACCTTTGTTACCCCTCATGGCCGCAGCTGTATTGATACGATACAGATTTACATCGTTACGATCATCAGCAATATTCTCTTGTAAAGCTTGTCTTTGTTGAGCAAGTTCGTAAGCCTGTTGTAGTTTAGCCTGATCTATCTCAAAATTCATCTGATCGTTCTGTGCTTTTCTTTGTAACTCAGACGTATCATTCTCAAGCTCTTTCTTTCTAATCTCGACTAACGGATCTTCCTGTTGAGGTGGTTGTAATGAAGGCATAACTTCATTCAATATCTCACCAACCTGTTGAGCGATTGCTGCTTCAACTGCGGCAGGATCCATCTGCGGAACTTGTTGACCTTGCATCTGTGCCGCCTGCATGGATTTTTGAAAGAACGTAGTTACCTGATCTCTTGCCATCATACCCACATGTTCTTGTACATGAGCTTGCAACATTATATATCCTTGCGGATTCGCTTGTGCAGCAGGCGTAGCCAAGAAAGCAACGTGTGCACGAACATGTGCTTCGTGGTCTTGCTCTTGAAATACCTGTAAAGGCATGTTTTTCATAGCATTTCCGTTCTCGGTTGCCGGGTCAACTGGCTGTGGTTGAGGTTTTGGTGGTAAAATAGCCTCAATATTCTTAATATCCAACGCATCATACATACGTCTATACGCTTCTTCCACATTATGTATCTGTGGTGCCGCTTGAGCTAGTTGTAATTGTGTCTGAGCCAGTGATAATCGCTGTGCCATAGAGAAAATGTTCGGATCTGACACCGGAAGTATGTCCACACGACCATCAAAGTCGGCTTGCATAGTTTCTGGAGGTACATTTCCAACAAAATACGGGTATGGAACTGGATTTTCACTAAAAATCTCCGCTAACATGCGAAATTCTTGCTTTTGAGCGTAATGTAGACGCTTATGTATGCTTGAAATGATCTTTGAACCTTGTTCAATCAACGCAACAGTCGTTCCAACAGGTGCTTGCGAGTTCATATCAGCAACTTTTGCGTCTGCAACCTGTGCAAATCGTCTACCAGAGTCAACAACTACACCTAAAAGCTGTGCTAGTGTGTTAGATGGCTCTTTATAGGGAAGTGGGATAATGGAGTTTTTGAGATCTCCACCCGGTACATCGATATCTCTAAATTCACCAGGATTAAGAGGCTCATCATCGTTACGAATGCGAACACCACGAGCTTTAAAACCAGCTGGTAGATTTGATAACGTACCAGCATCAATCAACTGCCTTAATATAGAAGTCGCTGCACGAGATAAACCACCGATTGTGTGTAGTAACCCGAAACCATAAAACCCAAATCCCGGTAAAAATTTGAAATGAGTAAAATATTGTCTTTTACGCTTTAGTGGGTCTTGTTCTCTAAAGTTTCTAGAAATTGATAACACTTTTCCAGAACTTTGATCAAGGGTAACAATATAAGGCAACATAACGCCCGAAGGATTCCCCTCCATATCCGTGTCTTCAAAACCTTCCAAATCCAAGTCAATGTGGCATTCCAATAAGGTATAAGAGTCGTCAGAATAGTTAGGACGTAATCCCAACAACTCATCAGCACGTTCTTGGATTGCTCCATCATCGTCACCCTCATCTGCTTCAGATAATTCAACATCTCTATAAACTCCCGCTACTTGTAGTTTGCGAATATCATTGTATGTCATTCTAACTACATGTGTCACCCTCTCCGCTGTTCTTAAATCACTAGCCGAATACGGAACAACCATATCTTCTGCTGGTACAAACTTGGAAACGGCTCTCTGTTTGGTTTCGTCAAAGTAAACTTTTTTAAATGTAGATCCAGTTAATGGCAAGTAAAATAACATCTGATCTGTGTCTGGGTCATACTCCTCCATGATCTCAGTAATCTGATAATTCATGAAATCTTCTACACGCTGTGCCTGTGCCTCAGTCTCTTGAGTCGGTGTTCCCAGTACCTGCGTCTTTACAGGACCACCACTTGGTAACATCTCTTTATAACTTTGTGCTTGAAACTGCGTAACAGCTTCACTTAATAATGGATGTGTTACACCACTCGCACCTAAGAAGGGTTCACTTCGATCCTCGTAATTAATTCCAAGTAACCCTAATCCCTTCGCAATAGCCTCTTCCCAATCTTCCCTAGACTCAACGTCCTCTCGGAACTTGGCTCGTAAATCTGATGATAAATCTCCCAAAACTGAATCGTCAAGAACCTCTGCCAGATTGGCTCCATGGTCATATGGCTCTGCTTCAACTTCTACTACCTCATCACTCGCTAATTCAATTCCTTCTGGTAACTCGTCAGTGGTCGATGGTAATTCGATATTTAAACTATCTTCCTCTGGCATTAACCTGCCACCCCCGCCCATTGACTGTTCGACCATTCCTGCTATTTGTCTAGGTTCCGCCATTATGTTATCCTCGTTTTTTTACTTTTCTTAGGAAGCATCCGATCCGAAAATCGATTAGTAACACTTTTACCCTTGCCTTTTTTTATGGGTTTTTTCTTAGCCATTAATAAGTACCTTTAAATGTCCCACCACGAGCTTTCATTACTCCGCCCATGTTCATTGATTTAGGAATTTGTTTAGCTGCACCTTTTTTCTTCAATTCTTTAATTAATTTTTGTCTTTTTCCTAAAGGTGATGAAACATTTGAAAGTAAGTCACTTTGAGTAACTCTCTTTATTCTATTATCCAACATATTACCAACATCTCTGGTAGCCTTCGATGTTAATTCAAACTTTTTTAAATTTTTTCTTGATTTTTCGTTAACAGTTGGAAACGCACTTGATCTCATAGTTTCTCTTTTAGACATAAGATTGGCTGCTTTATCAACTAATTCTTTTTTAGAAGGCGGACCTGATTTAGTTAATTTTTCTTTAGCTTTAGCTTTACGTTTTAATTCTGCAACTTCTTTTTGTTTTTTCCTAGTCTCGACTCTACCCATTTTATTCTCCTTTAATAAGTTCCCTTAAACATTCCACCACGGTTTTTCATTACCCCGCCCATTGCTTTTTTTACTGAGGGCATATTTCTCTCAGGTAAAAGACCCGCTTGTTTTCTCATTCCTGTATAACCAGTATTTAACTTTTTTTTAAAATTTTTTGTTTGTTTATTTAAAGTTTTAAGAGCATCTTTCTCACTCTGACCTCTTTTCTTTTGTTGTTTAAGAAATGCATCTACTTTTTTTTCGCTTTTTCCCTTTTCTAATGCGTATCCCTCTTTATATTCTTTTGGTAATAATCCTTGTTTTTTTAAATCGGTAAGCATTAAATTACCCATGTTTACAGCAGATTTAACTTCTTTTTTAGCTTTTTCTTTACCAGACATTTTATACTCCTAATAATACTCTCTTGCTCTACGAGGAAACCAATCTTCCGGAATCTCCTCACCTTGTAAACTAATAAACCCGCCTTGTCTAAATCTCATTAATGCCATAGTCATACTATCACAATAGTCATCATGATCGCCATTCGGAAATGAAGCAACCTCTTCTATAACCTCGTCAGCAAACTTTTCATCAGGATACCACACTTTTCCAGATTCGAAAATAGGCGACACAATATGCATCCTTGTCGTTTTATCTAAGTTACCCCCTCGCCTTCTTCCTGGACTAAATGTCGTAACAGGTAAATTAATTAATCTTAATTCATCAGCCAAAGGTTGTCCACTCGCTTTTGCCTCAATCAACATCATGTCCGGTTCCCAGTATTCATTCTGCTCAACAGCAATCTCCTTTAACTCCGGAAAATTCCAACGACCCTTAACAGCGTCAAGTAATATAATATGCTGCTCACCATTCTCCTTCGGCTCAAATATACCCCAAGTCGTTATCGCACTATAGTCAGCCGTCTCCTTCTTACTGTAAGCCGTATCATAACTCTGAATTATATAGTCCAATCGTGGCGTGTCCTCTCGTTCCCATAAATTCCACCACTCACGCTTGACCATGGCAACTTCGTCAGAAGTCGGATCTTGTTGCCACTGAGCATTCCACTTGCCGGGGGACAATGAAGCCTTGACCTTTAATAACTCTTCCTTCTTCCAGAACTCATGCCACAATGGTTCCCCCGATGGTAGGATGGCAGGAAACTCAACCATTTCCCACTGATCAGCCATAGTGTCTTTCGCTTGAGCTTGTAATAAACGACCCGTCAAATCTTTCTTCGACCATCTGGTTTGCACAATTATTATGGTACCCCCCGGTTGAAGTCTTTGACGAGGACCAGACGTATACCATTCATAGGCAGTATCATACGCACTTGTAGATAACGCATCTTGCTCGGAATGTGGATCATCAATAATTAATAAATCAGCACCACGACCTGTCATTGCAGCACCCACCCCGGCTGCAAAATATTCCCCGCCTGCACTAGTCTCCCAACGACCTGCTGCTTGGCTATCCTGTTTCAAGTCCGTGTTGGGGAAGATCTCAGCATATATGGGATCCGCAATGAGATCTCGGACTTTCCTACCAAACCTTACAGCAAGTTCAGTATTCATGGTAGCCTGTATTATTTTTAATTTAGGATTACGCCCCAAAAACCAAGAAGGCATTAAATAGGATGCAAATTCAGACTTAGAATGTCTGGGGGGCATGTTTACAATAAGTCTTTTCAACTTACCTTGAGCAATAGCTTCCAATTTTTCTGCGATAATTCCGTGATGTCTACCCTCTATAAAACCATCATACACATGTTTTGCGTATGCCATAAACTTCTCACGAGCTATATCACGAGTCTCAAGTTTTTTCTTTTGCTCCTCCAGTAACAAGAGTTCTTTAAGAACCTCGTCTGGAAGGGTTTGTAAATTAACTGACATATCCGAACGATAATACATTTAAATGAATTTATCAATCAAACTTATTACACCTATGCCATACATGTGTACCCCCATATTTAGGGGGTGGGGGGTCTATAATAGTTAAAAGCTGATTGCCAATATCACATAGTAACCCTAGATAGTTAACATGTTAACAAAACGGTCATAGTTAACATGTTAACTAGTTTGTTCCTGTTTCGTTCTTTTATTTATTTGCTTAACATTGTTAAGTATTTTATGTGCTGTAAGTCTTTGATTTTATTATGTTTTATTTGCCGCTTGCAATTAGTTGTGTATTACTTTATTAATATAGATATTAACAACGAAGAGGAAAAAACAATGGAAGATAAAAAACTAATAGATGCTAGAATAAGAATGCTAGATGCTACCGCTAACGAAGGCACTTATGGAATTGATAGTGCTGAAGATTTAGTTAAGACTTGTTTAAATCAACAAGTATTTAAAGTTAATCAAAAAAGAGTGCATGAGATTTTAAAGAGAATAGAAGATCATGCTAAAACTTTACGAAAAGAAATAGAAGATAAAGCAATTGTTAAAGGTAAAGCAAAAAGAGTTGAAACAACACCTTCTTTAACTTTAATAAAAGGTATTCTTCCCGCACTCAAACAAGATCAACCTGATTTGTTCGAGCTCACAACAAGAAAAATTTTCAAGTGGAATAATGCTTAACAACAATCGAGTGCAGGATAATCCTGCACTCATAACAATGAAGAGGAAAAAATAATGAGCAAACATTTTACAACAAGTGACGGATTTAAAATTGATGGATTTGATAATGCTAACGATTTTACAAAAGCACTTAGAGAATGGGACAAAAAACAAGAGCATAAAAGAAAAATGGATATATTAAAAAAGAATAATGAAGAGGAAAAAAACAATGAGAAATAAATTAACATATAAAGAAATACAAAATGAGCATAGATTAGGACAACAATTAGCAGGTGTAATTTGTTTTCTAGGTGGATTAGGTTTTACTTGGATAGCTTGGAAAATAGGAATTCCATTAGTAAATGATCTATACGAATTATCAGCAGTTACATTATTCGGAGCAATTGGAATAACAATAACATTTTGCGGATTAGGTGTAATCTTTAAATATAGAAGTAAATAAAACCTTTCCTCCAAGAAAAAACCCAGCTTTCGAGCTGGGTTTTTTTGTGTCTTTTTTTTATAAAACGGTCATGGATCGCAGGACGCAGGGAAAACAATTATTATTTTGGTCGACCAAAACAAATAAAAATTTAGTTAACATGTTAACTACCTACGGTCATTCCCTTCGGTCATGGCTATTGATACGGTCACGCCACCAAAATTTTGTCAAGAAAAAAATACTTAACATGTTAAGCATAAGGCCAGGAACTAGTTAACATGTTAATCGATTGTTGTTGTGTTTTGTTGCAATTCATGAAATTATAAATAATCAATTAATGAAGAGGAAAAAATTATGAATATAAATGAAATTAAAAAATACGTTAAACATACATATAATGTTAATTGTTTACTTGATCGATTTGGAGCAAACACAAAATTAAAAAAATCTTCAAAAGGTATTTACAACGTGGCGGGCTTGTCACTTATGCCAAGTTTAAAATTTTGTCCAATGTCTTTAATTGCTCAATGTTTTGAAGAATGTTTAAAGAGTGCAGGAAGAGGCAAGTTTAACAATGTCGTTAAGGCAAGAAATAACAAAAGTAATTTTTATAATAATGATTATGATTTGTTTATTTACTTGTTAATTCATGAATTAAAATTACATGTTACAAACTGTAAAAAAAATAATGTTAATCCGTCCGCAAGATTAAATGTTTTAAGTGATATACCTTATGAAAAAACAGAATTATTTAATTTATTTGAAGAAATTTATTTTTATGATTATACGAAACGTGCTAATAGATTAGAGACTTGCAACAAGATTAATAATTATAAATTAATGTTTTCTTATTCTGGAGCTTTGGGTTACCAAAAACAAGTTAATCAAGCTTTATTATTTAATAATCCTATTGCGGTAGTATTTAAAAATGAATTTCCGAAATTCTTTTTAAACCGTCCTGTTTTTAATGGTGATTTATCAGACATTGATAATTCAACAAAAGATAATCATATAATAGGATTAAAAGCAAAAGGTAGTTTAGCAAAAAATTCTTTTAATGATTTTGTTGTTGATCTTCCTAAAATGACAGATTTTTTAGGAATTCAACAAACCGCATAAATTAAAAATTGACAACAAACCCAGATCATGATTTTATGATCTGGGTTTTTTATTTACAGGAATTAAAAATCTCACTCAATAAATCCGCAGGTGTTCCTCCCCTTCCTGCGGATTTTTTTTTCAAAAATCTACGGTCATGAATCGCAGGTCGCAGGTCGCAGGACAATTATTTTTTATTAGGGGCAAGTCGCAGGATGTGGTATAATATCTCGTCAAAATTTTTGCCTTGATATAGACATTTTGCGCCCAAACCCTCAGAGGATAACTCCATAGCCTGACAACCCTCAAATAAATATAGGTCAGAGGTCAAGAGGTGCTTTACCAAGAAGAAAGATAACCCTTTTGCACGAGAATGCGACAAATTCCAAGCAATTTGAGATGGTCGGACTAAAACTCGGTTGTTTTTTGTTGTTTTTAACTCAACAAATACAGATAAACCCTCATGACATAAATATGTGTCAGGTGTTCCACTTGATGCAATTGATTCAATACGTTGATAATGAGTTTTTTTAGGTAATTTCAGCTTAAACAATTTAGCTAAATTTTTCTCAGGTGTAGACATAAAACCACTATAGGGATTTTCACAACAGGATTCAATAATTATTCAAAAACTGCTATGTGTCGTTCAGTAATGATTTGAAAGTGTGTAAACGTGTAAAAAGTGTGTAAATTATTTGTTACCTGATAAGGGTTTAAGATATGTTTACACGTTTACACGTTTACACACCTGTTTTCTCAAAAATATTTTTAATTTAATTTCCATTGTGAAAACTCCTTATAAGGGCATTTGGTTAACATGTTAAGTTCCTGGATTTGTTAACATGTTAATCGATTGTTTAGATAAGTTGCAATTAATTGTTTACTTATGCTTTTTTATCATTATTATAATTATAGAAGATAAATTAATTGAAGAGGAAATATCATGAAACATATAAACAGAGATTATTCAGATAATCCATATACTGATCCTAAAAATACTCATCCATCAATTGTTTTAGATGTAGCAATTCCACACACATGGGAATCTGTATCATATAAGAATGATGTTTGTCCTAGTTTTACAGTTAAGAATTTACAGATATTTATTTGTGATGATGAAACAAAAAAACTAGAAGAATTACATTTTAAATATTCAGTAATGTATGAAGATGATTATGGATGTGGTTATGACGATTTATTATTAACAGATGATTGGAGTGAGGTTTTATTATTTGTACAACTTCATGAGTTTGATAAATGGATTGAGCAACCTAATTATGGAAAAAGGGAGAATTCATAATGGTCAATGGTCGAGCAACAATCAACCCACTTCGGTCATCAAATATCACATTACAATATACATGTGAAGATTGTGCAGGATATGGCAATCAGCCAATAAGTGAAGAAGAGGTTGTATCCTGTTCAACTTGCAATGGTGCAGGATGGACAGATTTACCTAACAGTCAAGATTTAACAATAAGAATAGTCAGGGGATAATTATGAACGATTGTAACTTTATAAAATTAGATGATTCTCTTCCACAATTAATAGAAAAAGTTCTTGATTATAAAATTGATTGGGAAAGTGACGAGGACAGAAATCGATACTATGAGTTTAGAAATAGGGTCGAGGGTTTAATGGATAAATATTATGGAGTAAGAAAATGAAACTTAATTTTGAAAACGGCAACTTTGATCTTGAAGTAATTGGAAGTCATGGTCAGGGAACAATTGATGCGACATTCGAGGAATTGAAACATTGTTTCGGATTTCCAAGAGGCAGTCACGATGATTATAAATGTGATGTTGAATGGAATATAAAATTTGCAGATGGTACAATTGCGACCATTTACAATTGGAAGAATGGATTGAATTATTGTGGTGCTGAAAATGGATTGAGGATTTGTCAGATGACATCTTTTAGTGTCGGTGGATTCAGTAAGTGTGCATTGAGATTAGTTGAATCCATTGTTCATGATCATCAATTGGAAAAAGAATTATCAATGCAAGGTGCACATGAGCAATTTCTAGAACACAAAACAAATTTAAGGGTTGATGTTAGTTATATCATTAATCGATTAGAAGGAGTTTTAGATTCTGATTGTATCGGTGCAGAGGCTGAAGATTTACTTGAAGAATTAAAGAAGAATAATACTAATCACAGGGAGAAAAATTATGACCAAAATACCTAAAGATACGTTTGTTCAGTTAACGGATGCAATTGCATCGGCATTAATGGAAACAGAATTAGGAGAAAGTTTAAGTCTTTATGTGAATCTTAGAGATGGAACTTTTACAGAAGACGGCAAATCTCTTTACAAAGTATGGAGTGAAGAGGCTGAATCAATTTTAACAAGCAATGGATTGGAGAAAAATAATGGAAATTAAAGTTGATGATTCTGTTTTTGTCTCAAGAGGAGATGAAAATGTTGGTACATTTAAATACATTGATGATGCTTTATATTTCTTCGACAGTTTTTCTAAAGAATGGGAAGAGTATGATTATAGCTTTAACATTTTAACTAAAAAAGAAATGAAACAATTGAAACAAAAATTAAAGGGAGAAAAATAATGGGTAGATATTACACAGGAGATATAGAAGGCAAGTTTATGTTCGGAGTTCAAAGTTCAGATGATGCTAATTTCTTTGGAGCAGAAGGTCATGCAAGTTATTTAAATTATTATTATAGTAAAGAAGACTTACCTAAAGTTGAAGAGGGTGTCAAAGAATGTGAAGGAGTTTTAGGAGAATACTTAAAACATATTGATCAGTTCTTTATAGAGAATGATAGTTTTAATAGTGAAAGATTAGCTAGGTATTTAAGTAACGTACTTGATAAAAATATTACTGAAGAAAACGTAAGATTTAATTTAGAATGGTATGCAAGATTAGAACTCGGAAGAGAGATCAGAGATTGCATAAAAGAAAAAGATCAATGTAACTTTGAGGCTGAATTATGATGATTCACATTGTAACAATCAGCACAAAGTATGGGGATGATGTAGAATTGTATTCACACAAACCGACCAAAGCTGAATTAGAAAAAAAGCAATTACAAATATATAAAGAATTTGATCTTCATTATGATCATCAAGTGTACGTAGATTATTATGGATCAGTTGATTCTAAAGTTATAGGGAGAATTTAAATGGGCGAGTATGAATGTTGGGATTGCAATGAGAAATTCCATTTAGAAGAACCACCATACGATGGTCGAGAAATATGTGACGAATGTAGATATGAGGGATTTTTAGAGGATGCTAAAAATGAAGAATGATTCATATGAAGATTTATCAGACGGAGAAGTATTAGATTTGATATTTGATAAGTTCGGTATTCAAGATAACGATCATGCGACAGAACAATTAATGATCAAAATAGATAAGTTATTGGAGAATCAAAATGCAGATGATAACTAAAAAAAGATCATATGATTTGCTTGATTTGAGTGACATGGAATTGAATATTATACAGTCAGCTATGTCATGGTATCAAGTAAAGTTAACTGATCAAGTAAACAAAAGAGGTTACATAGAAGAACGATTAAATTTTGTCGAAGAAATGGTAACTAAATTAGATTTTGAGAAGGAAGTATAATGAAAAAGTTTAATGTAATAAGTTGTTTCGATGGACTGAGTGGTGGTCAATTGGCAATGGTCAGGGCAGGATTGTCAACTAACAATTACTATGCTTGTGAGATTGACAAGTATGCCATGCAAGTAACACAAGAAAAATTTCCTGATACAATTCAATTAGGAGATGTAACAAAAGTCACTAGTGAAATGTTTAGGGAAAAATATTTAGAAGAAAACCCTATTGATTTATTAATGGGTGGGAGTCCATGTCAGGGATTCTCATTTGCAGGAAAGAATCTAAACTTTGATGATCCTAGATCAAAATTGTTTTTTGAATTTGTCAGGATTAAAAACGAATTCAAACCTAAATATTTTTTACTTGAGAATGTTAGGATGAAGAAGGAATCTCAAGACATTATCAGTAAGTACATGGGTGTTGAACCTATTGAGATTAACAGTAGTTTAGTATCGGCACAGAATCGCAAGAGATTATATTGGACGAACATACCTTTTGATATGCCTATCGAAGATAAGGGTTTAGTATTAAGAGATATATTAGAACCTGAGTCTGACATTGAACCTAAGTATCTTGCAGGTAACAAACTGATAAAGAATTATAGAGGTGGGAATCAATTGAATCCTGACTATAAATCTCAAGCTAATACAATTCATGATAAATCTAAAAAGAGTCCGTGTGTATGTGCAGGGACTCATGGCTATGCAATTGGATATGTTGAAGGATGTGTTCAAGTTGGAGAGGCTGATTTAAAAGGTCATGATATATTGAAAAGAGTTTACTCGGTAGATGCAAAGTCTCCGACAGTAAATGCCTGCACAGGTGGGAATAGAGAACCCAAAATAATGAGAGCAGGTTCTATTATAAATAGAAAGATTAATCCCTTAACAGGTAAGAGGGATGACTACAATCCAAATATCAAAGCAAAGGCAAGGATAGAAGTCAGGGCAGACGATAAGACAGGTTGTCTTACAACTGTTCAGAAAGACAATATTGTTGTCCATGAAGAGAAGAGATATTGGAGAAAACTTACACCTCTTGAGTGTGAGAGATTACAAACTTTACCTGATAATTACACAGACTCTGTATCGAATACACAGAGATATAAAATGATTGGCAATGGTTGGACTGTGGATGTCATTGCACATATTTTGAAAGGAATAAAATAATGAGAGCAGTATCAGATACAATACATAAGATTAGAACATTTAAATTTTATGCAAAGGATATGGAGTTAAAGGCAATCAAACAATATGAATCAATGAGTGAGGAGACATATTGTTACGAGGCGAATGTTTACATCTTAGGTGTGAAGGTAGGTCGAGTATCTAATCGAGGTCATGGTGGTGGCGATGATTGGGATGGAGATCATGGTAAGGGTTTCAATCATTCATGGGTGGCTGAATTAGATATATGGTGTCATAAGTCTTTACCTAAATATTATGCAAAATGGGATGATTCATGGAATCAAAAAAGTTTTGAAATATGGTGTCATGAACAGGTGGAAAAGCATATTGATGAAAGAGAATTCAATAAGGCTATGAAGAAAACTTTATTCATTGATCCATCTGAGCCTAAACAAATATCTTATTTTAAATCAAAACCGACCAAAGAAAATTTAGAAATTTTAAAGAGAAGAAATCCTGATTATATTTTCTTACATGACATGATTAAAGAACAAGCCTTCAAAAAATTTATGGAGAATACAGGATGATAAATCCATTAGAACAAAAGAGAAGAGGTTACTTAAACTTCTTCAAGGATGGAGTAGCAGATGCATTGCTTGATGGAGTAATAGATGACAACAAGCGATCTTCAGCTTACTATAAACAAGGATATGATTTTGGAATAACAATGTGGACTCAAATAGAGTCCACAGAATTCATCCAAGATAAATATAAAATCCTGGAAAACGTCAATGGAAAGGATACGCAGGACAATGGAAAAGACACATGAGCAAGAAACTCAATTGCACCATGATCCTATAATCAAGGAAGAGATATCATGGAAAGAGGCAGTCAAAAAAGTAGAAACTGTTCTCAATGATGTTTGCAAAGAGTATGAGAAGGATGGTCATCATTACTATGGGGACACTTTAATGAAACATTGGCGAAGGATACTAAAAGGATAAACGGTCATGAGCCAAGCATATGAATTACCAGAAGGTAATATTCAAATATCTTTTAGTGGTGGAAGAACGAGTGCTTTCATGTTGCATAAGATATTAGAGGCTAATGGTAATTTACCTGACAGAGTTAAAGTTGTTTTTACAAATACAGGTAAAGAGATGACGGAGACACTTGACTTCATTCAAGAATGTTCTCATCGATGGGATGTGCCTGTTGTATGGGTAGAGTATGAGGAGATAGAAACCAAAAACTCGTACAAAATAGTAAATCATAATTCTGCTAGTAGAAATGGAGAACCTTTCGAGAAAATAATAAAAAGATATGGACGACTTCCTAATGCATTACAAAGATTCTGCACAGGGATATTGAAGGTGCAAACAGGTGCCAAATATCTACAATCATTTAAATGGAAATATTGGAAGAATGCCACAGGAATAAGATTTGATGAGAAAAGGAGACAGAAGGATGGATTAATAAATAATTGGTATTATGGTTGGTATCCAATGATTGCTGCGGAGCATATAATTAATGACGTTGAATCATTTTGGGCGAAACAATCATTTAAATTAAACTTACCTATTGTTAATGGAAAGACTATGATGGGTAATTGTGACATGTGTTTTTTAAAGTCTGAGGCACAAATAGCTATGATGATGAGACAATTCCCCGAAAAAGCTAAATGGTGGATTGACATGGAAAAACAAACAGGAAAACAATTCAACAGGGACAGAGGTTTAGAAAAAATGTCAAACTATGTTGAAAGGCAACAGGACTGGGTTTTCGATCAGCAGGGTTACTTTTGTCAAGCTGACGATGGAGATTGCACAGGGTAAGGAGAGACTATGTTTAAAGCTATGTTATTTATTTGTACTTTATTTCCAGGAACAGGAGAAAATATGAATTGTTGGGAGTTGCACGATATGGTTGCTCCTAATGGATATGTTACTGAAAAGAGATGTATGATTAGAATTGATGAGATGGCTGACGCAGTAAGGAGCATTGTACCTCCACCTTATAAAATTAAATATAAATGTGAAAAAATTATGGAGAGGACGTAAAATGAAATTAAGCACTAGAAAAATGGTAAAGCAGTTAACTTATAGAGAAAAAAGAGAAAAGTATGGAATCTATAAGTCGCAACTTATGGATTACAATAAAGCCGATTCTTATTACATAGAGGTTTACACAAATGTAAAAAGAGTTATTAAGATAGAAGCAATTGACGAAAAGCAAGCTATTGAAAAAGCCTTGAAAAGAGAAGCAAGAAGGAAAACTAGAAATTGTTATGAGTTTGTTGATTGCGATTACAATGTAGTTGAGGAGAAAGACTATGAGGCTTATAGACAGACTAATCAAGAGATTCGAAGAGGACGCAGTTAATTTTGCATCAGCGGGCATGGAAGAAGAGGCGAAAGACGCAAGAAGATTAGCTAGTAAATATGTCGAAATGAAATATAATGGTCACACACATTCACTAAGATCGGAGATAAATGAAAAATGGAAAAAGAAGTAAATTATGAATGGAAAAAAGAAGAAATTAAAACACATTGTTTGCCGAAATGTCCAAGATGTCAAGGCACATTACAGACTGTTAACATACATGGTCATGAGCAATGTGTTTTGTGCCATAGTATTGTGGATGATTGTTGTCAGGGTGCACAATTAAAATGAAGGATAACATCATACATTTAGATAAATTAAAAATGTCTAGAGATCCTGTTAAAAATGTTTGTGATGCAGCAGCAAAAGAATTTACAGATTTAATTATTATAGGAGAGGACAAACATGGTAAGATACAAATGATAACTACTGTTCCCGAACCTGCCGATTTAATTTGGTTTTTAAAAGTTTGTGAGCATGGAATAATGTCAAAAGGAGTAGAGGAAGATGAGTGAATTGAATGCAACTGCCTGTCTAGAAGAAGTTGTAGCCTATATAAGAGGGGACACTAACCTTACAGAAGCTACGTCAGCTTTGTATAGACTAGGAATGGATAAAAAAAGTGCAGGTAAAGTTCTCAGGGATACTCCTAGAAATAACATCTACAACTTTTCCACTAAATCCCGACTTGGCTCTGATCCAAGCGGAGAGAATGTGGGCGATATCGAAACCGATTGACATCATAAGTTTGATGTGTGGTCTTGATGAAAAAGTTCTAAGAATGTTGGCAACAGGTTTAGAATGGAAAAGAGTTAAGAAAGAATGGTGGGAAATAAGATGGTTTGGACCTTGGTTAACTACCGAGGAAATGAATCAACTACCAGAATCTAACTTTGAGGACTATAACATAGTGCCACCAGAAGAGGATGGAATACCATTCAGAGGAAGTAAATATTTGGTTGATCAATCATCTAGTTCTAGTTTAGATTGGATTAATACAACATATAAGTAAGGGGAAGAACATGAAATTTAATTACAAAACAAAACCATATAAACATCAAGAAGATGCTTTAGTTAAAAGTCATAACAAAAAAAACTATGCATACTTCATGGAAATGGGGTGTGGTAAATCAAAAGTACTACTCGATAACATTGCATGGTTATACATGCAAAAAGAAATAGATACGGCAGTAATTGTTGCAACAAAAGGTGTTTACAGAAATTGGGAAGTATCAGAGATACCAACTCATTTCCCGGATGTAATTGAAAAGGATGTATATATATGGAGTGCGTCTCCTAATAAAGCACAGGAGAAAGAATTACTTCGTGGTGTGCAGGACAGAACAAAGCTTAGAATATTACTAATTAATGTAGAGGGTTTTGCTACACCTAAAGTAAAAAAATATGTACATGCTTTTACACAAAACTCTAAATTTATGGTAGCCGTGGATGAATCAACAACCATAAAAAATCTAAAAGCTAAAAGAACTAAAGCTTTGATTTCATTTGGACAGAAGGCAACATATAAGAGAATACTCACAGGATCTCCTGTTACTAAATCTCCCTTAGATTTGTTTTCTCAATGTTCTTTTATGAGTAATCAATTGTTAGGGTTTGCATCTTATTTTGCCTTTCAAGGTAGATATGCAGTCACTAGAACACAGAAGATGGGAGCACATTCTTTTCAACAGATCATTGGTTACAGGAACCTGGAAGAATTATCAAATAAACTAAATACTTTTTCTTTTAGAGTTACAAAAGATCAAGCATTAGATTTACCACCGAAAATATATACAACTAGACAAGTTAGTTTATCAACGGAACAACTTCAGCATTACACATCATTAAAAAAGAATGCCGTGACAATGATCGATGATGAATTGATATCAGCGACAGAAGTAATGACACAATTGCTTAGACTCCAACAGGTGTTATGTGGCTATCTAAAAACAGATGATGGAAACATAATCGATATAAAGAATAATCGTATGGATGCTTTGTTTGAAACGATTGAAGAGATGGATGGTAAAGTAATTATATGGTCAAGGTTTAGAAGAGACATAATAAATATTACTGCTAAACTTGCCAAGAAGAATGGACAGGGGTCAGTTGTCAGTTTTTTCGGGGACACATCAGATGCGGATAGAAAATCAGCGGTTCAAAACTTTCAATTTGGAGATGCAAGATTCTTCGTAGCCAATCCACAAACCGCAGGTTTTGGTCTGACTTTGACCGCAGCGACAAATGTTATTTATTATGCAAACGATTTTAATTTAGAAACTAGAATACAGTCAGAGGACAGATGTCATAGAATAGGTCAAAAGAAATCTGTGACTTATGTTGATTTACTTTGTAAGGGGACGATTGACGAGTACATAGTTAAATCGTTGAAGGCTAAGATCAACCTTGCGAGTGCCTCATTGAACGAAGAAGTGAGGAAGTGGTTAGATCTGAGTCCGAAAAAGGTTTAAGAGAAAATTGATTGGGATGTAGTTCTACTCTTTTTGTTTCTATATCCACATAAAGCAGTCGCACTCCTAGACCTAATTGTTTTGATGTTAATTTTCTAGAAATAACAGAATTATCTTTTCTTCGACCTACTTTCTTAACGTCAAAGTAAAACCATTGATTACCACTTGATAAAGCAATTACGTCCACAGGACCTTGTTCAACGAAAGGAGCATAAACGTAACAACCTTGAGATAACAACCATTCGGCTGCAATGAGTTCGCATCTCTTACCAAAACTATTTCTTATATCTAACATGCAAATACTTGTTGATAATTATAATAAATTGTTTTAATAATAACTATAGCCAAGATAAACACAAGGAGAAAATAATGGCTCGTGCATGGAAAGAAAAATACAGGACAGTTGCCATACCCATGGAAAACTACGAAATGCTATCTGAATTAGCTGATGAAGAGGGGCGATCTTTGACCAGACAAATTTCCTGGTTAATAAAAAAAGCATTTGAGAAAAAAACTTCTTGACAACAAATTGCAATTATGCAGAATAAGATTGCTAGGTTAGATTGGCTTCCTCTTCTCTAACCTAGTATTTAAAGCCGAAGGGCATAACTTTTACAATAGGAGAAACAAAGATGAGCGAGTTATTTGAAACGATTGTTGCTGATGCGAGTGCGTTTGATGAAGTTAACGCAAAGTCTGGGAGTGAATTATCTTCCCTTATTCGTAGTAGCCAACAACTCTCCACTCAAATAAAAGAAGCTGAACAGCATCTTAAAGACCTTAAAGCAATGCAAAATAAGGTCGATACTGAATCCATCCCAGCAGTCATGCATGAGATGGGTGTAGACTCTGTTACTGTAGATGGTAACAAAGTTGAGCTAAAAGCATTTGTTCACGCAAGTATCCCACAGGATAAACGTGACGAAGTTTTTGGTTGGCTTCGATCAATTGGCGAAGGAGACATTATAAAGAATGATGTCATCTGTAGTTTTAGCATGGGACAAGATAACCTTGCTAAATCTATTATTGCTGATCTCGAAGACAGAGGAGTGAATCCACAGGCAAAAACGCACATCCATCCGATGACGTTGAAGTCTTGGGTTAAAGATCGCATTGAAGCAGGAAAAGATATTGATCTTGAAATGTTCGGTGCATTTGTTGGAACTAAAGCTACTACAAGAAAGGTGTAAGCTAATGAGAAACGAAGTAACAGAAAAGAAAGAAGCAGGTTTACCTGCGAATTTATTGAGTGAGATGGTAGCCGATTCCGGTGTAGGTCTTAGTAACGTAACTGCTGAAGATATGCAGATTCCTTTTCTTAGGATTCTACAAGCATTGTCGCCACAGTTAATTAAGAGTAACTCTGACTACATCAAAGGAGCGGAACAGGGAGATATATTTAATACAGTTACCCATCAAGTATGGAAAGCTGATGAAGGTATTACTGTTGTGCCATGTTATTTCGAACAAAAATTACTTGAGTTCGTTCCTAGATCGCAAGGTGGTGGATTTGTACAGGAGTTGAAAAAGACAGATCCAAACGTCCTTGCGGTGCAGAAAGACAAAGAGACAGGCATGGACATGTTACCTAGTGGCAACGAATTAGTTCGTACAGGTCAGCATTATGTCAAGATCATTAACGAAGAACTTGGCATGTTGGAGCCTGCAATTATTGATATGAAGAAAACTCAAATGAAGAGATCTAAGATTTGGGTTACACAGATGTCAATGCAGACAATTAAGTCGCCTGATGGTTCGTCAAGACCTGCACCTATGTTTTCTAATAAGTGGAAGTTAAAGACGATAGCTGATGGCAATGATAAAGGTTCTTGGTATTCATGGCAGATTGAGAAGGTTGGATTAATTGACACTCTTGATATGTATAATGAATGCAAAGAGTTTCATAACAATGTGTCCACAGGAGCGGTTAAGTCGTCTGCAATTGCTGATGATTTACCACCTGCATCCATGGGGACAGACGAAGTGCCGTTTTAACTAGCTAGTTTAGGGCAGGGTTTTTTGTGGAATTATTCCCTGCCCTAATTCTTTTTAAGAGGAAGAGTTAAGATGGACAACGTAAAAAAATTAATGTCTGCTTTTGAAGGTTTTAGTGATGCCCATGGACAGACTAGAATATCAGCAGAACGAAGAGCAGGTAAACAATCTGCAAATTCATATATAAAACGATCTCCGTTAACAGAGGAACTCGTCAATGGTCATTTGTCAGGTGTCCTTGGTGTAGGATCAATACCAATCAATGAAGATAATCAATGCAAGTTCGGTGCTTTAGACATTGACATATATCCATTAGATCATATTGCTTTAGATAAAAAACTGAGAAAGTTAAAGATACCCTGTGTCGTTTGTCGCAGTAAGTCAGGTGGTGCACACATATTCTTTTTTATGACAGAGTGGATGAGTGCAGGAGAGTTCAGAGACAAAGCATCAGAAATAGCTTCAGTCATAGGTCACGGTGGATGTGAGATATTTCCTAAACAAGAAGAGATATTAGTTGAACGTGGGGATGTAGGTAACTTCATAAACCTACCTTATTTTGACCATGAGATGACAACAAGGTATGCATTTAAAGAAGATGGCGAATCAGCTACACTAGAAGAATTTTTAGAATTAATCGACCAAAGGAAAGTTAAACCTGCTGACTTTAATAAACTACAGGTGGGCAGTAAAAAGACAGAGCCATTTCCAGAAGGTCCACCATGTTTAAATGTGATGGCATTAAATGGTATTGGAGAAGGTGGACGTAACTCTTCTTTATTTAATTATGCAACCATGTTTAAGAAAATGGATCCTGATAATTGGAAAAACTTATTAGAAAAATTTAACATTGAGTATTGTTCTAATCCGTTATCAGCTTCAGAGATTGTCACAATTCAAACACAATTAGAAAAGAAAGAATATTTTTATACTTGTGGTCAAGAGCCTTTGAAATCTCATTGCAATAAATCTTTATGTAAAAGACGTAAGTATGGTATTGGAACAACGACTGATGCCGTTGAGATTACAGGATTATCAGTTGTCAAGTCCGAACCAAGGGTCTTTTTTGCTGACTTAGATGGCAGACGATTAGAGTTAACGAGTTATGATTTACAGTCTCAGGCTAAGTTTCAGATAGCTTGTCTTGAACAGCAAAATTTTATGCCACCAAGAGTCAAAGAAGATGCTTGGCAAATATTAATTAATGGTTTGTTGTCGGAGGCTAATGAAATAGAGGTTCCAGAGGAGTTGACATATAAAGGTCAGTTCTTGGATTTAATGGAATCATTTTGTCATGGTAGGGTTCAAGCTGCATCAGCCGAAGAATTATTATTAGGTAAACCTTGGGTAATGGAAGATAATGTTTATTTCAAGATAGATTCTTTTGTAGAATTTTTAAAACAAAAGAATTTTACACATTATTCCAAGGGACAAATACAAGAAAGAATAAAAGAAATAAATTTAGGAGATAAATGTAGTGATGCAAAATCTTTTAAAACAACTACAGGTGGTTGGAAAACAATTCGAGTTTGGTGGGTTCCTGACATGAAAGAACATGTTGAAATACCTGATGTAGTTATAGAAGAGGAGGTGCCGTTTTGATGGAAGTATTAATAGCTTTTTGTATTATTTTAGTTGAAGAGCCAAGACATAAAGGTGGTAAATCAATTTGTAATTTTTATAAACCCGGTGTTGTGTTTAAAACATATGAAGAATGTATGAAGGATAAAAAATTAATCGAAGATTATGTGGTGGAAGAAGCTTGGAAAATTCATCCTAAGGCAGTCAGAATATATGCGAAAGGAGTGTGTGGAGAATAATGGAAACAGCGATATTTGGACCCCCAGGAACAGGGAAAACAACTAAACTATTACAGATAATTGAGGATGCTATTGCTGATGGTATTCAGCCAGAGAGAATAGCTTTCTTATCTTTTACAAGAAAAGCTGCTCAAGAGGCTATTGACAGAGCCTGTATTAAATTCAACTTAGATTCAAAACACTTCCCGCATTTTAGAACTCTTCATTCTTTAGCCTTCCGTTGGACAGGTATGAAAAAAGAAGACTTAATCAGACCTGCTGACATGAGATTTTTAGCCTTAAAGTTAGGTGTTAAGTTTAACAAAGAAGAAAAAATAAATATAGAAGAAGGCGACTTGTTTACACCCGGTACAAGTGATGGAGATAGATATTTTCATGTTATGCATTTATCTAAATTAAAAGGAACAGAATTATTAAAAGAGTTTGATGAGTTCAATGATACAACTTTACACAGAGATTATGTTACTGTCGTTGAAAAAGCTTATGGAGATTTTAAAAGTAAAAAAGGTAAGATAGATTTTACAGACATGCTTTTAAAGTTTTTGGAGATGGGCACAGGACCAGACCTAGATTTGTTAATTGTCGATGAAGCACAGGATCTGTCTCCCATACAATGGAGAATGATTAAGGAATGTTTGTTACCTAACTCAAAGAAAGCTTATTATGCAGGGGACGATGATCAATGCATATTTAATTGGGCAGGTGCCGATGTAAGAGACTTTTTATACTCTTGTGAAAATAAAATTATTTTAGATAAATCTTACAGAGTTCCTAAGTTAGTTCATAACTTTGCTAGTCGGATAATTTCTAATGTTGGTATCAGACAAAAAAAAGATTGGCAACCTCGTGAAGAAGAAGGTGTTTTAAGGTTTCATTATGATATAATGGATTTAGACTTTACAACCGGAGAGTGGTACGTCCTTGCTCGAACAAACAGAATACTTACAGAAGTTTCAGAAGACCTTAAAAGACAAGGTTTTATATTCTGGCGGGAAGGATCTGGTTGGTCTGTTTCACAAGACATCATCAACAGCATCGAGGTATGGGTAAAATTATGCAAAGACAAATCTGTGAGTGTTCAAGAATTAGTGGCTTTCTCAAAGAAAACGGAAAAAGATATTATTGGTCATGGTGGCAAGAAACAAATAGAACTTTTAGATTCCACACGAAGATACACACTAGACGATTTGTTAGAGAGCGATTTAGGATTAAAGTTGAATCTAAACAAGAGCATGAGTTGGTGGGATGTTTTGAATGTGACGGAGCAACAGCGGATTTACATAACATCGGCTCTGAGGAGAGGAGAATCCATTCTAGTGGGGACTCCGAGGATTCGGATATCGACTATTCACAGATCAAAAGGTGGCGAGGCGGATAACGTAGCCTTATTATTAGAGACACCAAAAATAATTCAAGAAAAAGGGGATCAAGATAGCGAACATAGAGTGTTCTATGTAGGGGCAACTCGTGCTAGAAAACAACTACATGTAATCGAAAGAGGGAAGAAAAGTGGCTACAAAATCTAAAGACAGAGAATATTTTTTAAAAGAAGCTGAAGGATTAATCAATGGTCAGAGGGCGAAGGAGTATGGTCCAGCTAGAAAAAATCATAAGCGAATAGCAGATATTTGGAGTATTCTATTAGAGAAGAAACTAAATGAACCTATAACTCCAGAGGAAGTTGTTGCTTGTATGATAGGTGTTAAAGTTGCTAGACTTGCCGAGGATATCTCAAAGGATGATTCTTGGACAGATATTATAGGGTACGCTGCACTAGGTGGAGAAATAGTTAATGACGAAAATTGATAATCATCAATATCATTTATTGGAACAGGACATTGGAGATATAGCTTGGGGTAAATCAGATTCAGATTGGTCGCCCCCTAATACATTTCCTGATCTTACAAAAGCTACACGAATTGCTGTTGACTTAGAAACAAAAGATCCGAATTTAATTAAGCTTGGACCTGGTTGGTGTAGAAATGATGGACATATAATTGGTGTTGCAGTTGCTGCAGGAGAGTTTCATGGATACTATCCTATTCGTCATGCAGCAGGAAACATGGATAAACGTATTGTTTTCAATTGGTTAAAGAAACAAATGGCTACACCTAATATACCAAAAGTATTTCATAATGCTATGTATGATCTTGGTTGGTTAAGAGCAGAAGGTATAGAAGTACAAGGTAAAATAATAGATACCATGATTGCTGCTCCTTTAGTTGATGAGAATAGAAGATTTTATAACTTAAATTCTTTAGCTAAAGATTATTTAAATGAATCTAAAAGCGAAAAAATATTGAGAGCTGCCGCAGAAGAATTTGGAATAGATCCAAAATCTGAAATGTACAAACTTCCTTCACGATATGTTGGTGCTTATGCAGAACAAGATGCAGCTGTGACATTACGATTATATGATCATTTAAGCATTAAATTAGAAAAAGAAGAATGTACATCTATTTTTGAATTAGAGTCTAATCTGCTTCCTGTTATTTTTGAAATGAAAACAAGAGGGGTAAGAGTTGATGTTGACAAAGCCGAACAAGTTAAGAAGTTAATGGCTAAAGAAGAAAAGAATTTACTTCAAGAGATATTCAAAGATACCGGGACTATGATTGAACCTTGGGTCGCCACATCTATAGCAAAGACCTTCGACTTTCTTGGGTTGGAGTATTCTCGCACAGAAAAGTCTGGGTCGCCCATGTTCACAAAACAATTTTTGACGAATCATCCTCATCCCATTGCGAATAAAATTGCGAAGATAAGAGAACTTAACAAAGCTAATACAACCTTTGTTGAAACTATTCTTAATCATGCTCATAACGGTAGAATACATTGTGACTTTCATCCTTTGAGAACTGACGATGGTGGTACTGTAACAGGTAGATTTAGTTCTAGCAATCCGAATTTGCAGCAAATTCCTGCAAGAGATCCGGATATTAAAAAAGCAATCAGAGGATTATTTATTCCAGAAGAGGGAACCAAATGGGGGTCATTTGACTATGCTTCGCAAGAACCTAGATGGTTGGCTCATTACTGTGCTAATTCAACAGGGGATTTACGACATCCGTTAATTGACGATGTTGTAGAGATGTATAAAGAAGGTAAAGCAGACTTCCATCAAATGGTAGCCGACATGGCAAATATAAACAGGAAAGAAGCTAAGACAGTTAATCTTGGAATTATGTATGGTATGGGTAAAAAGAAACTTGCGGATACCTTATCTATTACTGAAGACGAGGCGGTAGCCTTATTAGAAAAATACAATGAGAAAGTTCCTTTTGTTAGAGATTTAGCTAACAGGGTTTCTACTCACGCATCAAACAAAGGTGCGATAAGAACTCAGCTTGGAAGAAAATGTAGATTTGATATGTGGGAGCCTAGGGGATTTGGTTATAAAAAAGCATTGCCGATGAAAGAGGCTATAAAGCAATATCAGAATGTAAAGAGAGCATTTACATACAAAGCTTTGAATAGATTGATTCAAGGATCTAGTGCCGACCAAACTAAAAAGGCAATGGTCGATTGTCATGCGGCAGGTCTTACACCTACATTAACAGTCCACGATGAATTATGTTTCAACATTGAAAATCAGGAACAGGCAGACAAGATCGTTGATATCATGTCCAACTGTGTTCCTGATCTAAACGTACCTTTTGAAGTTGATGCAGAACTTGGCAACAATTGGGGCGAGGTCGGTTAGTAAGTAGACTTTGCGTACAAATCATGTAGTTCTGACATAGGATCATCTACAGGTTTTTCTTTTTCAAAAATTTCATATGCATGAGATCTAATATTTGATCTATGTATTCCTATGTCCTTTAGTGTGGCATCATCCAAACTATGTAAAGCTGTAATTGTTCTTCCTATCTTAAATTTATAAAACCAATTTGATAACATTCGTATTTCCTTTTTTATGTTTGTGCTTAACTCTGCATTTTTTATTTATACATTCATTCTTAATAATAAAAAACTAGGCAAACATGAAAGACATTGTTGCCAAAACAGAGTCAATTAACGCTAGGCTA